>Ga0066793_10001258_pt1 | contig 11368 bp, 5 predicted proteins | sample PersoiDNA2013189_FD_83876 | JGI IMG/M metagenome (GOLD analysis project Ga0066793, IMG submission 83876) | Permafrost soil microbial communities from the Arctic, to analyse light accelerated degradation of dissolved organic matter (DOM) -... | ecosystem: Environmental > Terrestrial > Soil >...
GCGGCCGAGCGGCCCGATCCTGTGGTGAAGTTTGGCGTCGACAACTTGCCAGTTAATGGTCCAGACCGCTTCAGCGTCGAGCGAGACTTCATGACGATGCGCAGCGTCGGCGTCATGCAGGAGATTACCCGCCCCACCAAGCTCCACCTCCGAGCCGAACGCTCACAGCGAGCCGTGCAGCTTGCGGAAGTCGAAAGGACCCAAGCTCTGACAGTGGTCCAACGCGACACGGCCGTCGCCTGGCTCGAGCGCTACTACGCGGAAGCCATGGAGCAGAATGCGCTCCAACAAGTGCATGCCGCACAGCTCGAAGAGAGGGCCGCCGAGTCAGCCTACCGGCAAGGCCAAGGTATCGCCGCGGATGTCGTCGCCGCTCGCGGCATGCTGGCGCAACTAGAGGATCAGTCGAGCGAGGCGTCACGGCAAGTTCGCAGCTCCAAGATCGCGCTCGTGCGTTGGGTCGGCACGGCCGCTGACTGGCCATTAGCCGGTGAGCCCGCGATCGATGTCATTCCATTACACAATCACACGCTCGAGGCCCAACTCGCCGGCCACGCCGAGATCCTCGCCCTGCAGCGGCAAGTAGAGCTCGCCCAATCCGAAGTCGAACTTGCGCGCGCCAACCGGCGGCCGGACTGGACGGTGGAGCTCATGTACAGCCAACGCGGCGCAGGCTTTTCGAATATGGCGTCGCTCGAATTCTCCCTACCACTGCAGATCAAGCGTGCCGATCGCCAGGATCGTGAGTTGGCTGCAAAGCTCGCGGAGGCTTCCAGAGCAAAGGCTGAGCGCGAGGACATGCTGAGGACACATGTAGCGGAGATTGGCGCCATGATCGATGAGTGGGATAGCGCCCGCCAGCGTCGCGAGCGCTACGTGAAGGAGATCATTCCGCTTGCGACGGATCGCACCACCGCAACGAGCGCGGCTTACCGCGGCGGCAAGGCGAAGCTCGTCGATGTACTCGCGGCGCGACGCAATGAGGTTGACGTGCGCTTTCAGGCGCTGCAAATCGAAGCCCGCGCGGCACGACTGTGGGCAGAGCTGCGCTTCAGCGCGCCTCTTGACGCGGATGCCACGGCGACCGCGTCAGCGGATTCCAGCGCCACGGCGTCCAGGGAGCTCCCATGAATCCAAAGCTGATTATCCCAGGGATCACTGCGACAGTCGTGCTCGCGTTGGGCGGCTATGGCTTATATCGCGCGGGTGTGCACCGCGGCGTCAACGTACCGATCGGCAATGTCAGCACACTTTCACGAGCGACAGGAGCACCGCAAAAGTCCGGCGACCTCGATCCGAAGAGCGGGAGACGAGTCCTGTACTGGCACGATCCCATGACGCCCGAGCAGAAGTTCGACCGGCCCGGAAAGTCGGCCGGCATGGACATGCTGCTCGTGCCGGTCTACGAGGGTGGCGCGGAGGGGGGCGGCGTCACGATCAGTCCGCGCGTGCAGCAGAATCTCGGAGTGCGCACGGCCGAAGTCACGCGCGGTGAGCTGCATACCGAGATCTCCGCCGTCGGCAATGTGGCCTACAACGAGCGAGACGTCGCGCTCGTACAGGCTCGCGCCAACGGTTTCGTCGAGCGGCTGTACGTGCGCGCGCCGCTCGATCGCGTGCGGCGGGGACAGGCACTAGCTCAACTGTATGTCCCCGACTGGGTGGCGGCGCAAGAGGAGTATCTGTCGATCAAGCGGATGCAGAGCGCTGATATAGCGGAACTGCTCGACGGTGCCCGTCAGCGCATGCGCCTCGTCGGCATGACTGACGATCAGATCCGGCGCATCGAGGATGACGGCAAGGCGCAGCCGCGCCAGACGATTACTGCGCCGATCGACGGCGTGGTTACGGAGCTCGTCGCGCGCGAGGGGATGACCGTGATGAGCGGTGCGCCGTTGTTCCGGATCAATGGAGTGAGGACAGTCTGGGTGAATGCCGAAGTGCCTGAGAATCTGGCGGTTCTCGCGCGGCCGGGCAACATCGTAGAGGTCCGAACTCCCGCGCTTCCCGGAGTGGCATTCAAAGGAACGGTCAGCGCCCTTCTGCCCGACGTGAATCTCGCCACCCGCACCGTCAAAGCGCGCATCGAACTTGCGAACCCGCAATACCGGCTCACGCCCGGCATGTTTGCAACAGTTCAATTCTCAACAGTCGGACGAGCGGACGTGCTGTCTGTCCCCAGCGAGGCGGTGATCCAGACCGGTACACGCAGTGTTGTGATGGCTGCGGATGGGGCGGGCGAGTTCAGAGCTGTCCGTGTAGAAGTGGGTCTCGATGCTGACGGTCGAACCGAAATCCGCTCCGGGCTCAAAACCGGCGAGAAGGTAGTGGTCTCCGGCCAATTCCTGGTCGATTCCGAAGCGAATCTTCAAGCCACGGATTCGCGGCTGAGCGGTGCATTGAAAGCCGCGATGGGTTCAGCCCCAGGCGTGCATGGCAAAGACAAACAAGGAATGCCCGACGTGAAGGATCGTCCCGAGGGGACGCCAAAGTGATCGCAAAATTGATCCGCTGGTCGATTGCGAACCGCTTCCTCGTGTTGCTGGCGACCGTCATGGTCGCGGGTTGGGGCCTTTGGGCAATACTTCGAATCCCGCTTGACGCCATTCCCGACCTCTCCGACGTGCAAGTAATCATCCGCACCACGTACCCCGGACAAGCGCCCCAAATCGTCGAAAACCAGGTCACCTATCCGCTCGCCACCACGATGTTGTCAGTGCCTGGCGCGAAAAACGTGCGCGGTTACTCGATGTTTGGAGATTCCTTCGTCTACGTTCTGTTCGAGGACGGCACGGATCTTTATTGGGCGCGCTCGCGGGTGCTCGAATACTTGAACCAAGTGCAGGCGCGCCTGCCAAGTGCGGCCAAAACGGCGCTCGGGCCGGACGCCACGGGTGTGGGCTGGGTGTATGAGTACGCGCTTGTCGACAAGAGCGGCACGATGGACTTATCGCAAATGCGTGCCCTGCAGGACTGGTTTCTGAAGTACGAGCTCAAGTCTGTACCGAATGTCGCCGAAGTCGCCTCCGTCGGCGGCATGGTGCGCCAGTATCAAATCGTGCTCGATCCGCAGCGGCTGCGCGCATACAACATTACGCAATCGAGAGTCGTCGATGCCGTGCAGAAGGCCAACCAGGAGACGGGCGGTTCGGTTCTCGAGCTTGCGGAAGCCGAGTACATGGTTCGTGCGTCCGGCTACCTGCAATCACTGGATGACTTTCGCAAGATCCCGCTTGCCAGCAGCGACTCTGGAATCGCAGTGCACTTGGGCGATGTGGCCCGCGTGCAGATCGGTCCTGAGATGCGCCGCGGTATCACAGAGCTTAACGGTGAGGGAGAGGTGGCCGGTGGCGTGATCATCATGCGCTCGGGCAAGAACGCGCTTGCGACCATCCGGGCTGTCAAAGCCAAGCTTGCCGAGTTGCAGCCGAGTCTGCCGCCCGGCGTTGAGATCGTGCCGACCTATGATCGCTCGAGCTTGATCCAGCGCGCGATCGCGAACCTCCAGAGCAAGCTGATTGAAGAGTTTATTATCGTGGCGCTCGTTTGCGCGGTGTTTCTCTTTCATCTGCGTTCCGCGTTCGTCGCGATCGTATCCCTACCACTGGGCGTGCTGATCGCGTTCATCGTGATGTACTACCAGGGGGTGAATGCCAACATCATGTCCCTCGGCGGCATCGCGATCGCGGTTGGCGCCATGGTAGATGCCGCCGTCGTGATGATCGAGAACGCTCACAAGCACATCGAGGCTTGGCATTACGCCCACCCGGCCGCAGAGCTCAAAGGCGCCGAACAGTGGCGCGTGATCGGCGATGCGGCCGTGCAAGTGGGGCCGGCGCTGTTTACTTCACTCCTAATCATCACCTTCTCCTTTATTCCGGTTTTTACGCTCGTAGCCCAAGAGGGACGCTTATTCTCGCCCCTCGCCTTTACCAAGACTTACGCGATGGCCGCTGCGGCCGGACTTGCGGTGACGCTGATTCCGGTGCTGATGGGCTACCTGATCCGCGGTCGGATTCCGCAGGAGCAGAGAAGCCCCATTAATCGCGAGCTCATCCGCCTGTATCAGCCACTTCTCAGCCGTGCATTGGCTTATCCCAAGATCGTACTGGGAGTGGCGCTTCTAATCCTACTGGCGACGGCGTATCCCGCCACACACATCGGCGGGGAATTCATGCCGCCGCTCGATGAAGGGGATCTGCTCTACATGCCGTCCGCGCTTCCCGGTATTTCGGCCGGCAAGGTGAGTGAGCTCCTGCAGCAGACAGATCGGCTCATCAAGACCGTTCCCGAGGTAGGGAGCGTATTTGGCAAGGCCGGGCGCGCCGAAACGGCGACCGACCCGGCGCCGCTTGAAATGTTTGAGACTACGATCCAATTCAAGCCGCGCAATCAGTGGCGCGCGGGGATGACCCCTGACAAGCTGATTGAGGAGCTGGATCGCACTGTTCAGGTGCCGGGGTTGTCCAACATCTGGGTGCCTCCGATCCGCAACCGCATCGACATGTTGGCGACCGGAATCAAGAGTCCAGTGGGTGTGAAGGTCGCGGGCGCCAATTTGCACGAAGTCGATCGCCTTGCTGCGCAAATCGCCCGCGTCGTGAAGCAGGTGCCGGGCGTGACCTCTGCATTCGCCGAGCGTCTCTCGGGCGGTCGCTACATCGATGTGAAAATCGACCGCGACAGCGCGGGGCGCTATGGCCTCAACATTTCAGATGTTCAGAGCGTCATCTCCGCAGCGATCGGCGGCGACAACATCGGCGAGACGGTTGAGGGATTGCAACGCTTTCCCATCAACGTGCGCTACCCCCGCGAAGTGCGCGACTCCGTGCAACAGCTTCGCGACCTGCCGGTGCTCACCGAGCGCGGCGCGCAGATCCGCCTGGGCGACGTTGCGGCCATAGGCATCAGCGACGGTCCGCCTATGCTGAAGAGTGAGAATGCTCGCCTATCAGGCTGGGTGTACATCGACCTCCACGGGCGCGATCTCAGCTCTGCCGTACGCGACATGCAGCAGGCAGTTGCTAAAAACATTCGATTACCCGCCGGGTACTCTATCTCCTGGTCCGGGCAGTTCGAATATCTAGCGCGTGCAAAGGCCAAACTCAAAGTTATCGTCCCGGTGACGCTGCTTATTACTTTCGTTCTTCTCTATCTGAATTTCCGGCGTTTCAGCGAGGCCGCATTGATCATGACGACGTTACCGTTCGCCCTCGTTGGCGGCTTCTGGCTGATGTCTCTGCTGGGCTACAACATGTCGGTCGCCTCCGCAGTCGGCTTTATTGCGCTCGGGGGCGTGGCAGCGGAAATTGGAGTCGTGATGTTGGTCTACATGAACCAGGCGATTGCCATGCACGCCGCGGCTGGGCGGCTCAACGGCGAACAGGATTTGGTCCAAGCCATCATCGAGGGCGCGGCACTGAGAGTGCGGCCGATCGCCATGACGGTCGCGGTCATCATTGCAGGCTTGCTGCCCATCATGTGGGGCTTGGGGACAGGCTCGGAAATCATGCGGCGCATCGCATCCCCAATGGTGGGCGGAATGATTACTGCGCCGCTCCTGTCAATGTTCGTCTTGCCGGCAGCATACTTGTTGCTTCGTCGTCGGTCACTGCGGGATGCGCCGTAATGGTCGACACAATCCGCGACTACCGGCCACGCAGGCTGCGTGAAGTCTGAACAGCACTAGCCGCCAACCAATGTGTCCTACGAGCATCCCTCTTCGGTGCGCGGCCGACCGATCGCATCGAGCCGCTCCTGCGGCCTAATAGGTTCCAGAGAAGTTATGGGGAGAGCGGCAAAAAGCTTGTTTCGGTTTAACATGCCGACACGACCGATCATCCAGACTCAGCGCTATCGCAATGGCCTATTCGTTGGGCGGTCGGCGGAATAATGGGACATTCCGACCCAAAAACCTGTCGCATTGGGCAAAGTATCGCGGTGTCGATCCCTCCACGCTCAATCTATAAGTGCGCGCACACGACCCAACGAAGTCCCTAAAGCTGTCACTAAAGCGGTGACTGGCAATCCCTCTTGTAAAAGCTCCGGCTCATTGCCTTAACATGACTGCCCGCAGCTCGCGGCCACGGCGTCAGGATGGCGCATTCAGCGCGCGGGAAGAATGTTGCTCCATGTTTCCGTCAGTACGTTTGTGTCGCTCTGAAGAAAGCCGCGCAACTCGGTAGGTTCTGTGGGATGGAGTTGTTTGACCCGTACGGTCATGCGCCAAGCGCCGGTGGCCTCGACACGGTAGGCGTTGCTTTCGACGATCTGTCCATTGGAAGGCGCCGTGACGACTGCCTTCACTTTTGCATCGGCCGGCAGTGCGGCGAGCGATGGACCAATGAAATCGACGACGAATTGCTGTTCGTCCTCGGCCAGTTCAGTGAAGCCGCGGCCGAATCGCGTCTGCGTTACCCAGGCGCCGGGTGGGCGCTGCATCTGCTGCGTACCTTGCCAATGCAGACGGTAGGCCATGTCGAGCGGCTGACCCGTCGCGGGAAGTTGGTCAGGTACCCAATACGCGACAATGTTGTCGTTGGTCTCATCTGGCGAATGCAGCTGAACCAGTTCGACCCGACCGGGCCCCCAGGATCCGACGGGTTCGATCCAGGCGCTCGGCCGCAACTCGTAGCGTGCCTCACTGTCTTCGTAGCTACCGAAGTTGCGGTCGCGCTGCATCAGGCCGAAACCGCGCAGCTTGCGCATCGAGAACGACGTGGTGAGCGTCTGCTTCGGGTTGATAAGCGGACGCCAAAGCCATTCGCCATCGCCGGTGGCAACCATCAAGCCGTCTGAGTCGTGCACCTCGGGACGAAAGTCCGTGCGATGCGGCTGGTTTTCGCCAAAGGCAAACATGCTCGTTAGCGGCGCGATGCCAAGCGTCGCAACGCGTGCGCGCAGGAATATACGCGAGCGCACGTCGATCACGGTCTCATCGCCGGGGTGAATGTCAAACTCGTAGGCGCCGCTGGCGCGCGGTGAGTCGAGTAGCGCGTAGAGGGTGAGAGTACTTGCGTTGGCGGCCGGTTTGACGATCCAGAACTCAGTGAACCGAGGAAACTCTTCGCCTTGACCACCGACGGTGTCGATCGCAAGGCCGCGCGCCGACAAACCGTAGTGCAAGCCTGCGCCGAGCGCACGAAAGTAACTGGCCCCGAGGAAAACCACGACTTCGTCTTTGTATTCACGGCCGTTCAGCGGGTAGTGCGCGCGAAAACCGGCGAAACCCACGTCACCCCAAGTCTGGGGAGACAGCTTGTTCTTGCCATAGTTAAAGTTGGCGCTTTCATAGGGAATATGACGCACGCCTCGCGGTGTGATTTCGTTGATGCGAACCGACTCGGTCTGGTACTTACCAAGGTGGAAGAACATCAACTCGAACGGCAGGTTCTCCGGTCGCCACAGGGCGTGGTCGGGGCGAAATCGAATGTCCCTATACTGGTCGTAGTTAAGTGCTTGCAACTCCGCGGGCGGCTTGCGGCTTACGCTTCGGTACGTCTCGCGGGCTTGCAGCTCAGCTCGCGCAGCGACGTCGTCGAAGCCGAACGCTCTCGCCGGGTTACCGTGAAGAACCAGCAGCAACAAGCTCACAAACGCCAAGGCGCGCCGTGCGTGGGTGGCGGCTTGCCTGTAAGGCGCGGTAAAGCGGAATCGGGTCTGCATCAACTAAGGGTCAGCGCTGCTGTTTCACAGCAAGATACCACGTTGATCGGCACGAGCCGACCCCCAACTTAGTCGGGTCGCTCTAAAGAGTGGAAGTCGCTCAAGGCGGCGGCGCAAGCAGGTTTAGCGCCGGTCGATTTCATGGTCTTTGCGGGCCAAATTCAAAACACGCTGCTCATGATCGAAGTGCGCCTGCTGCACCGACGGCGTGTTCCAGCCTGATCTCACTCCCCAGATGAAGAACATGAGTCCGATCACCGCGACGACCACCAGATCCCAGCCCCAAGTGAAGTAATTGCGGCCGCCGAATTTTTCGCTACCCGCCCATGAAATCGCAGCGATGACCGGAAGGTACACGATCAGCCACCAGGCCCCGCGCAACTGGCGACCGAAGTCAGGCCAGCCGGCCTTTGCCTGGTAGTACAGGTACACCGGCAATGCCACCGTCATGAGCAGAATGATTTCGCCGGTGAGCGGCCACTTCGCCCAGTACAAAAGCTCGGTCGCGAAAATAAAGGCCAACGCGGCGATGACCGGCAGGCCGACGAGACGAAGCGGACGATGCATCCTCGCGGCGGTGCGACGCAGCGTCATCGCACTCACGGGACCCGTCATGTAGGAAATGATTGTGGCGACCGAGATTACCGCGGCGAGCGTACCCCAACCGCGGAAGAAGAACAGAAACAGGAAAGACACCGCGAGGTTGAGCCACATCGCCGGACGCGGAACGCCGTAGATCGGATGCAGCTTGCCGAACACCTTCGGTAACGTGCCATTGCGTTGCATGCCATAAATCATGCGGGACGTGCTGGCGGTGTAGGTGATACCCGTGCCGCTCGGGCTCACGAATGCATCGACGTACAGCAGCATCGCCAGCCAATGCAGGTTGACGACAAGGGCGAGCTGCGCAAATGGCGAGCTAAAGTCGATGCCGTGCCAACCCGACTTCGCCAAGAGATCCGGCGGCACAGCGCCGATATAGGCGACCTGCAAGATCACGTACACAACCGTCGCAATCAGAACCGACCCCAGCACTGCGAACGGAATGCTCCGCTCGGGATTGCGCGCCTCACCGGCAAGATTGACGGGGCTCTGGAATCCGTTGAAGCTGAAGACGATACCGGCCGTCGCAACCGCAGTCAGCACCGCCGCGAGATCGATGGCATGCGCTTCGCCGTGAATGCCGACAGCAAAGTTTTCCCGGTGAAAGCCGCTTGCGATCAACGCAACACCGGTCGCGGCGGGGACAACGAGCTTAAAGATCGTGATTGCCGTGTTGGAGTGCGCAAAGAGCTTCACGCTCCAGAAATTCAGCAGGAAATAGATGATGACCAGCATGGCAGCGATGGCAAGACCTGCTGCCGCGAGCTCGCCACGGCCATCGGGCAGATGCATGTACATGTCCTGTGCCCACTTCCAAGGCCATGAAGCCATGTACTGCACCGAGGCCTCCGCTTCCACGGGAATCACCGAGACAATGGAAATCCAGTTCGCCCAAGCGCCGATAAAGCCGACGAGCGAGCCATGTGAATAGTGGCTGTAGCGAACCATTCCGCCCGACTCGGGAAACATCGCTCCGAGCTCCGAGTAGGTGAGCGCGATAGTCATGATGATCGCCGCACCCAGCACCCAGGCCCAGACAGCCCCTGGCCCTGCAAGCCCCGCTGCACGCCAGGCGCCGAACAACCAGCCCGATCCGATGATCGAGCCCAGCCCCGTGAGCATCAAGGCGAAGGTGCCGACCTCGCGCCGGATCGGGCTGGGTGAATTCATACGGATTTCCGTAGTTGGATACAGGACTCCCCGATCATGGCAGATGCCGGGCCCGCCAGTAACACGCCGCCGGCCGCAGCGGACAGGATTCTCGAGGGAGGAAACAGCGCCGCTACATTGGTGGCGCTGCGTCTCGCAGTTCCACCCACGTGGGCGCGTGATCGCTCGCCCTCTGCCAACCGCGCACATCTCGATCTACAGCCGCGCGCGCAAGTCGGTCCGCGGCTGCCGGGTTGAGAAGTAAATGGTCAATGCGTAGACCGGCGTCGCGCCCATAAGCGTCTCGAAAGTAGTCCCAGTACGTGTAGATCTGCACGTCGGGATGCAGGGCTCTTAGGGCATCGGTCCATCCCTGCGCAGTCAGGCGCGCGAATGCTTCACGCGTCTCCACTCGAAAGAGCGCGTCATCGACCCACCGTTCTGGTTTGTAAACATCCCGCTCGGTCGGTATCACGTTGAAATCGCCGGCGAGGATGACGGGGGAGCTTCTTGAGACGAGCTCGGCAGCGTGGGCGATCAGGCGTTCAAGCCAGCGAAGCTTGTAGTCGAACTTCGGGCCAGGCGCGGGATTGCCGTTGGGCAAGTAGAGGCAACCGACAACAACGCCACTGACCGTCGCCTCGATGTACCGACTGTGCATATCATCAGGATCCCCTGGAAGTGCGCGCCGGATCTCTTTCGGCTCAGCACCGCGAGCGAGGATGGCAACACCATTCCAGCTCTTCTGCCCGTGCCAGATCACTCCGTAACCGGCATCGCGAATGGCGGTCTGCGGAAACTTTTCCTGGGGAGCCTTCAACTCCTGGAGGCATACGACATCCGGCGCGGTCTCTTGCAGCCAGCGCAGCAGATTCGGAAGGCGCGCGTTGATGCTGTTTACGTTGTAGGTGACGATTCTCATGGTGTCTATGATAGCGAATGAGAGCGTCCCATCAGCCCGTCGGGTCCAGTCTGGCCGTAGTGATCCAATAGCCCGGCAAACAAGACCGGGACGAATTCGACTTCGATACTCGCCGGAAGCCGGTAGAGTTCTTTCAGGCTGAGGTAAGCAAAGGCACAGATGCTGTCAACCGGGAACAATATCTTCACGAGATGCACTCTGCCGGGAGTTAACCATCAGCGCATTGAGTACTCTGTAGAGGCCAGAACGCGCGCGACGATATCGAGCGCTTCTTCAAAGCCGCTCGCCTGGGCCCCGAAGCCCACGCGAAAGTGCGGACCGGCGTCAAAACAGTCACCCGGGGCGACAAGGACGCCTTCGCGGGCAAGGGCTTCGCACATCGGGCGCGCATCGCGGCCGTCGAGACGCCAAGGGAACGCAACCGTTCCGCCGACGGGGCGGATCCAGCCGATGCTGCTGCCGTGCGTGTTCATAAACTCGTCGAGCAGCGCGAGATTCGCGCGAGCGACGCGCTCCAAGCGAGCGAGGATCGCGGGCCGGTTCGCAAGCGCATGCACGGCGACACTTTCCGTGAGCGGCGATCCTGAAACCGTGAAGTAACTGCGCAGGTTGATCAGATGCTCGCGCCGGTGTGCATCTCGATCGATGATCCAGCCGATACGAAGCCCACTCAATGACAGGGCCTTCGAAAAATCGCCGATCACGATGGTGTTAGGAAACTTCGCGGCCGAGGGCATTCGGCTACCGAAATAGAGCGGGTGATACACCTCATCGACGATAACTGGAATGCCGCGCTCCGCGAGCGACGCGGAGAGTCGCGCGACGTCCGCTGGAGCCATGATGCTTCCTGTGGGATTATGTGGCGAGTTTATGAGTACGAGGCGCGTCTTTTCATTCACCGCGGCAAGCACGAGATCCGTAGTTTGTGCGAAGCCATTCTCGCGCTGAAGGGCGTAGGTCGTGACCACTAACCCCCACGCGCGAGCCATCACGGAAAATGCTGGAAAACCGGGATTGGGCATTGCAATA
>Ga0066793_10001259_pt1 | contig 11357 bp, 5 predicted proteins | sample PersoiDNA2013189_FD_83876 | JGI IMG/M metagenome (GOLD analysis project Ga0066793, IMG submission 83876) | Permafrost soil microbial communities from the Arctic, to analyse light accelerated degradation of dissolved organic matter (DOM) -... | ecosystem: Environmental > Terrestrial > Soil >...
GTGATCGCGGTCCTTGCTCAGCGTCGCGCGGTCTTTCTCCAGCTTCGCGCGCTCGGCACCGGTGCCGGCGGCCTTGGCTTCCGCCACCAGCAAGACCTCGACGTCACCCGCCATGGCCGTGATCACATTGCCCTCGGGTGGCTCACCAGAGCGGCGCACCACCACTTCACCTAGGCGAGCCTGCTCGGACACCAGACCGCGATAGCCGTCGAGGATAGTCTTCTTGTAGTCGTCGCTGGCGTTCAGCACCACCAGCGGCCGCAGGGACGACGGCACGTTGTTCTCGGTGCGCAGCGAGCGCACCACCGTGATCACCTTCTGGACCAGCGCCATCGACGCCTCGCTGGCATCGTCCGCGTAGCGCGGGTCGGCGATCGGGTACAGCGTGATCATGATGCTCTGGGGAGCGCCTTGCGGCTTGGGCAGCTTCTGCCACAGCTCTTCGGTGATGAAGGGCATGAAGGGGTGCAGCAGGCGCATGGCGGCGTCGAGCGCCGTCACCAACGTGCCCTGGATCTTCCAGTGCTCGCTCGCCTTGGCGGGATCCTGCAGGCGCACCTTGGCCAGTTCGATGTACCAGTCGCAGATCTCATTCCAGATGAAGTGGTACGCTGCCTGCGCCGCCTCGGCGAAGCGGTAGTCCTCGAGCGCGGTGTTGATCTCCTCGGTGGCGCGCTGGACGCGCGAGAGCATCCAGCGTTCGGGCAGGTCGAATTCCGCCTTGTCCGGGCCCTCGGCCGTGCGATCCGCGAACTGATCGGGATCGTAGTCGGTGAGGTTCATCAGCACGAAGCGCGTGGCGTTCCAGATCTTGTTGGCGAAGCGCCGCGCGTCCTCGACATTGCTCCACGAGAACTTGATGTTCTTGCCCTGGGCGGCCTGGGTGGTCAGCCACGCCAGCGCGAAGCGCAGGGCATCCGCGCCGTGCTTGGCCGCCACCTCGACCGGGTCGATGGTGTTGCCCTTGACCTTGGACATTTTCTCGCCCTTTTCGTCGGTGACCATGGTGTGCAGGTACACCGTGCGAAAAGGCACCTTCTTCATGAAGTGCAGCCCGGCCATGAGCATGCGCGCCACCCAGAAGAACAGGATGTCGTAGCCCGTCTCCATCACCGAGTTGGGATAGAAGGTGCGCAGCTCGCGCGTCTGCTCGGGCCAGCCCAGGGTGGCGAACGGCCACAGCCACGACGAGAACCAGGTGTCGAGCACGTCCTCGTCTTGGGTGAGATCCTTGCCACCGCAGTGAACGCACGCGGCGGGCGTCTCGCGCGCCACCGTCGGGGCCTTGCAGGCCGCGCAGTACCACGCGGGAATGCGATGGCCCCACCACAGCTGGCGCGAGATGCACCAGTCGCGAATGTTGTTCATCCAGTGATAGAAGGTCTTGGTCCAGGTCTCGGGCACGAAGCGCGTCTTGCCCTGCTCCACCGCCTCGATGGCGGGCTTGGCCAGCGGCTCCATCTTGACGAACCACTGGGTCGACATCATGGGCTCGACCACCGAGTGACAGCGCTGGCAATGGCCGACGCTGTGCACGTGGGCCTTGCTGCCGCGCTCGAGGCCAAGCTCGGCGAGCCTGGCCTTCACCTGCGCGCGTGCAAGGGCGCGATCCATGCCGGCGAACGGCCCGCCCTCGGCGGTGACCAGGCCCTTCTCGTCGAAGATCGAGACGAACGGCAGGTTGTTGCGCTTGCCGCAGTCGAAGTCGTTCGGATCGTGCGCCGGCGTGACCTTGACCGCGCCGGTTCCGAACTTGGGGTCGACCAGCACGGGATCGGCGATCACGCGGAACTCCCGCCCCACGAACGGGTGCTTGATGGTCTTGCCGATCTTCGCCTGGTGGCGCGGATCATCGGGATGCACGGCCACCGCCGTGTCGCCCAGCATGGTTTCCGGCCGCGTGGTCGCCACCACCACCTCGCCCGAGCCGTCGGCGAACGGATAGGCGAACTCGTACAGCTCGCCCTGCGCGCCCTCGTCGTGCTCGACCTCGAGATCCGAGAGCGCGGTCCGGCACGACACGCACCAGTTGATCAGGCGCCGGTCGCGGTAGATCAGGCCTTCCTCGTACAGGCGCACGAAGGCCTCGATGACCGCGCGCGAGTAGTCGGGATCCATGGTGAACTTCAGGCGCTCCCAGTCGAGCGAGCAGCCCATCACCTTAAGCTGTTCGAGAATCCGGCTGCCGTACTTCTCACGCCACTGCCAGATGCGCTTGACGAATTCCTCGCGCCCGAGATCGTGGCGAGATTTCTTCTCGGTCGCGCGCAGCTCGCGCTCGACCACCATCTGCGTGGCAATGCCGGCGTGGTCCGTGCCGGGCAACCACATGGCGTTGTAGGCGGCCATGCGCCGCCAGCGCGTGAGCACGTCCTGGATCGTGCAGGTCAGCGCGTGCCCCATGTGCAACGCCCCGGTCACGTTGGGCGGCGGGATGACGATGCAGAACGGCGCCTTGGGCGTGGCGGCGTCGGCGTGGAAGTAGCGGTTGGCAAGCCACTCCTCGTACCAGCGCGATTCAATGGCAAGCGGATCGTAGTTCTTGGCGAGATCGGTCATGGCGGAAACTCTCGAGGGGCGGCAGAGCGGTGAAACGAACAGCTACTTCTTCGCGCTCGCCAGACGATCGACTTCCTGCCGAATTATGACCTCGGCGAGCTCGGGGACGACTTCCCACACGACCTGCTCGATGATCTCGCGGGAGAGCTTGGCTATCGCCGCGTATTCAGGACCGCGTTCGGCAATCGCCGCCACCTTCTGGTCGATCAGATTGGAGATGGACGCGACCGCGGTGGGCGGCACCGACGACGGCGGGACGGGCGCGGCGGCCGGCGGAGGCGTGAGCGTTCGCCGCGTGCTCGGCTGAGCCTGCGCGGCAGGCGGCGCGGGCGGCGATGGCGGCGGCACGAAACGCGGCACCACGGGCCGGGCCGCGAATCCCGGCCCTGGGCCTGGAAGCGAGGGTGGCGGTGGCGTGGGCCTTGCCCCGACGGGAGCGGCGGGTGTGCCTGGCGTGGCGAAGACCGGTGAGCGCGGCGGGGCGGCCGTGGCCGGAGGCAGCGTGGGGGATCTGGAAGGCGTGGGCGCCACCGGCGCGGCCGGCGCCGCGGGTCCGGCCGCGGCCGGCGGCTTGACCGACGGAAATCCCATCATGGTTCGAGCGGGCGGGCGAGGCGCGGACGGCACGGACGGCCCCGCCACGGGCCACGGCGTCGCCCCCGTGCGCGCCGCTGGCATCGCGGCGGAAGGTCGCGCACTGGGAATCATCGGCGGTCGCGGAGCGGTGGGGACCGCCGGGGTGGGAACTTGAGACGGATGCGCGGCCGAGGGCCTTGGCGCCGGCTTGCTCGCCCAGTTCGCGGCGCCCGGCGGGGAAACCGGGCCGCGTTCGATGGTGATCTCGCCGTAGCTGTCCTCATCCTCGACGGCGACGTCGTCCGAATAGCGAGCGCCGCTTCCGCCAAGATCCGCGGAGCGCGCTGGCATGCTGGACGAGGGACGCGCCACCGGAGCGGACAGCGCCGAGGCCACGGCATCGAGCAGGGCCTGACTTTCGAAGGGCTTGGCCAGATGGCCGTCGGCCCCCACCTTGCGCCCGCGGACCTCGTCGTACGGGTTCTGCGTGGAAGCCAGGATGTACACGGGAACATCGCGCAGCGCCGCCTCGGCCTTGAGCTGCGCGCAGAGATCGTAGCCGCTGCCGCTTCCAAGCGCGGCGTCGGAGAGCACGAGATCCGGCCGGCCATCCCGCCTCGCCACGGCCAGGGCCTCGTCCACGGACCTGGCAAAGCCGAGCGTGTAGCCCGAGCCGTCCATCACCATGGCGAATGCCTGTTGAATCGTTCGGCTGTCGTCTGCGATCAGGATGCGCTTGCCCATCAGGTATCCAGTGTATTCCTCGATAACATGGAGGGCAAAACGGGTCAATTCCGCGTAGCGCCAACTTTGCCCTTTGCCGGGGCTCCGCCATGGCTCCACGAGCCTGCCCGGTAGGCGTTTCCGGGGCGAGGAACAGGCGAAGACGCAAAAACCCGGCTATGATACATGGGTAGTGCGCGCCCCCCAGGTACCACGAAGAATCGGCAAAACCGCACTTGCAATCTCGTCGCTGTGCCTTTTCTCCACGCCCTGCTTCGCCGCGGACCGGGATCCGTGGTGGGGTCAGGACAAGGCCCTTCACTTCTCCGCGTGCTTCATGTTCGCCGGCGACGGCTACGCGGGCGCTTCCGTGTTCAGCAAGCGCGAAAGCGCCCGCCTAGGCACCGGCGCCGGCCTTGCCCTGGCCGCGGGAACCGCCAAGGAATTGTACGACCGGCATTCCGGTGGCGATGCTTCCTTGCGTGACCTGACCTGGGATGTGGTGGGGGCGGCGACGGGAACGATGCTGGCCTGGCTGGTCGACCGATACGTCTTCTGATGATCCGACGGAGCAAGCGATGAACCGACCCAAACCCGCGAAGGTGACCCATCACCCCCTGGCGTACAAGAACGAGAAGTTCCTCGACAGCGACGAGGCGCGCACCCTGCGCATCCTGGCCGAGTACCTCGAGCCACTCCATCGCTTCGAGGAGCAGAAGGTTCCCGGGACCGTGGTCTTCTTCGGCTCCGCTCGCCTGTCCGAGCATGGCCCGCTCGGCCAGTACTACGCCGACGCGCGCGAGCTGGCGCGGCTGTACACCACGTGGTCGAACGGCTTGCCGCCGGAGGCCCCGCGCTTCCTCGTCTGTTCGGGCGGTGGCCACGGCATCATGGAGGCCGCCAATCGCGGCGCCGCCGAGGCCGGCGGCCGCACCATCGGGCTCAACATCAGCCTGCCCGAGGAACAAAGCGCCAACGACTACATCACGCCCGAGCTGTCCGTCGAGTTCCACTACTTCTTCATGCGCAAGCTGTGGTTCGCCCACCTGGCGCGCGCGGTGATCGTCTTTCCGGGTGGCTTCGGCACAATCGATGAGATGTCCGAGATCCTGACCCTCGCGCAGACGCGCAAGCTGGAGGGCAAGATGACGGTGATCCTCTACGGCAAGAACTACTGGAAAGAGGTCATCAACTTCGACGCCCTGGTCAAGCACGGAATGATCGGGGCCGACGACCTCGGCCTGTTCAGCTTCGCAAGCACGCCGGCGGAAGCGATGGAGACTCTCCAGCGGGGGATCGCCCCGAAACTGCAGGCGAGCACGCCGGCATTTGCCAAGAACCGAACCGCGTACGTCTACCCAAGGAGCGGCGATTGATCGAACTAGAATTCATCGGCGCCGCGCGCGCCGTCACCGGATCCAAGCACATCCTGCGCACCTCGAAAGCCGCGGTCTTGCTCGACTGCGGGATGTTCCAGGGCCGCCGGCGCGAATCGAACGAGCGCAACCGCGCCCTGCCGGTGCCCGTCGACGAACTCGATGCCGTGGTGCTCTCGCACGCGCACATCGATCACGCCGGGCTGCTGCCGCTGCTGTACAAGCGCGGCTACCGCGGGCCGGTCTACGCCACGCCCGCCACGCGCGATCTGTGCACGCCCATGCTGCTGGACGCGGCCATGATCCAGGAGGCAGACGCCAAGCACATCCGCAAGTTGATCGAGCGCGACGGGCTGGACATGGAGCCGGCCGAGGCGCTGTACAACCATGACGACGTGACCGGGCTGCTCGGCCAGATCGTCGGCCTGCCCTACCGCCGGCCACACGTCATCGCACCGGGGGTCCAGCTCAAACTGCTCGACGCAGGCCACGTGCTGGGCAGTTCGATCGTCGTGCTCGACGTCGAGGACGACGGAGCCCGCGTCCGCATCGCCTTCGCCGTGGATCTGGGGCGCAAGGGCCTGCCCATCCTGCGCGAGCCCGAGATCCCGGGCGGGATCAATTGCCTGGTCACCGAGAGCACCTACGGCGACCGCCACCACGCCCCCATCGAGGAAGTCGACAGCGCGCTGGCCGAGGCGGTGAATCGCACCGTTCGGCGCGGCGGAAAGATCCTGATTCCCGCCTTCGCCCTCGAGCGCGCGCAGGAAGTCGTCTACGCGCTCAAGCGCCTGCGTGCCGCCCAGCGTGTGCCCGCCGTGCCGGTGTACGTGGATTCTCCGCTCACCGTGAAACTGACCGACGTCTTCAAGATGCACCCCGAATGCTACGACAAGCAAACCTACGCCCGCCTGGTCGGCGGCGACCCGCCCTTCGAGTTCGAGGGACTGCACTACGTTTCCGACAAGGAAGAATCGAAGGCCATCGCGGCCAGCACCGGTCCGTGCATCATCATCGCCGCCAGTGGCATGTGCGAGGCAGGACGTATCCTGCACCACCTGCGCGAGGGCGTGGAGGATCAGCGCAACACCATCCTCATCGTCGGCTTCCAGGCCCAGCACACCCTTGGCCGCCGCATCGTCGAACGCCACCGTGAGGTCAAGGTCTTCGGGGTCATGCGCCGGCTGGCCGCCGAGGTGGTGGTGCTGAACGGGTTCTCGGCCCACGCCGACCAGAAGGGCTTGCTAGAATTCGCCGAAGCCGTGCGCGAGCAAGGCAAGCTTCACCAGGTGGTGCTGGTCCACGGCGAACCACCGGCGCAGGCGGTGCTCATGGGGAAACTGCGCGAGCTAGGCTTCCCGACCGTCTCCGCCCCCGGCCCCGGCGACAAACTCCGGCTGTAGCGAAGAAGACGGTAGGCTGGAGGCTCCAGGCTGGAGGCCGGAAAGCCCGCTGCCTGGACGCGCTCCGGCCGGAACCTTCAGTCTACGGCCTCAAGTCTCCAGCCTATGTCGTGATCCCGCGATAGCCGCAGAAGGTCGTGGTCGTAACCGTGGTCGTGGCCGTGGCCGGAGTGATCTTCGTCGGCCACGGCCACGGCCACGGGGACGTCTACGTCCACGACCACGACCACCACCCACTGCACCCATTGGGGACGAGCGTCCGTCGTGGAAAGGCGTCTGCTTCTGCAGCCCTCCGCGGCTTCGCTGCGCTTGCCGCGGGATTACGGCTATAGCCTTCCGCTACGGCCTTCAGTCTACACGAGGCGATCGAGCAGGTACGCGGAGACCGCGCGGGCGTCGCCGCGCACGCCTTCGAGGGCGTTGCATCGGCGCGATACCGTCTCGAGGGCGCGCAGGACCTGCTCGGGATTGCGTTGCGCCGCGACCGCGTGCTTGAACATTCCAAGCAAGGCCTTGCCGCGCGAGATGAGCTTGGGCTTGAAGACGGCGCCGGCCTGGTAGGGCGCGAGCACGACGACCCCCACCGGCAGCGGCTTGACGATGCCCGCCGGGGCGAATTCGTCCAGCCAGTACGACAGCGAATGTCCCGCCGCCGGCCGGCGTGGCAGCCTGGCCGGATACGGCTGCACCAGGTTGCCCTCCAGCACCGCGTACTCGTCGGAGAAGTAGGTCGCCCCGGCCGCCACCAGAGCGCGCACAAGCGTGCTCTTGCCCGACCCCGGACAACCGGGGATCACGATGGCGCGATCCCGCCAGCCCACCACGCCAGCGCGAAGGAAGACCCTGCGTGGCGAGCGCTCGGCGACGAACCACTTGAGGTCTTCCTCGAATGCGTCGGCGATGTCCGACGCTTCGGAGGAGCGAACGATCGGCCTGCCGTCGGCCAGGAGCAGCAAGCTTGCATCGCTCTCGGACATGGTCGCGGCCGCCGTACGCACGGTGTACTTGCGCGCCGCCGTCTTGCCGGTGGAGGGGGCGGCGCCCGGCGGCAAGCGGTCCAGCAGCGCCAGATACGCGGGAATGTCATCGGACTGCATTTCCCAGGAGACGCCGAAGGCGCTGTACCTCCCGCGCGACACACCACAGTCCAGCGCCCCGCGAGACTCTGCCCGCCGGAACTCAAGCTCGCCTGTCACTAGCCTTGTGTCTTCCATCATCCCCCCACAACCAGGCAGCCAGTTGCCCGAGATACGGTTGCCTTGAATAGACGATACGGCCAATCCCGTCCGGTTTTGAGTCGCCCCTCCGCCGATCTTCTTGTCGGGTCCACGCCCGGCGAGGCGTAGGCCAGGGTCCTACAAGACCGGCCGCCAGTACTCGTCGAGCGGGCCTCACCTTCCCATAAATCGGACCTCGCAGGTCCTCAAATTTCGATCAATCGAGCCGTCCCTTTGACAGGGTGAGCTGGGTGCCAGTCCACCAACTTCCAACTCGCTCGACATCCGGCCCCAGGACCGTCGCGACGAGGATGCGACATTCCTGTCAGACTTGCGCCAAGTTCTTGGCGAACGGGCAAGATTCTCGCGTGATTTCGAGGTGATGCGATGGCGCACCTTTTGCTACAGTGAGGGCCGACCCATTGCATATGAGGCCCCGGGCGCGTGACGGCCATCTCGTCTCCCGCCCGGACGACCCGCCACGTCGCTTTTCACGAATCCCCGGCTGTGCCAGTATTCGCCACGCAATCGTCCGTACCTGCAAGGAGACCACCGATGAAGCCCAGAAACGGCGCCGTCATTGCCCTCGTGTTTCTCGCCACCTGCAGCGAGGAGTCTCGGGACCCCGGCTCTTCCAACATCGAATCCGCCCGCGCGGCGCTCGGCAAATCTCCCCCAACCGAGATCGCGACCTGGCAAAAGGCCGGGTCGAGCAGCACGCCCGACGGCCGCTACCTGCAGGCCGCGGCTTTCGACGAAACCCGCAAAGTGTTCGTCATGTTCGGGGGCGTGATCTACAACACCAGCACCTACAGCTCGACTCCAAACCAGGAAACCTGGGAATGGAATCCCGCCACGGGCAAATGGACCAACCGCACCGGCACCAGCGCGGCCCCCCTTGCGCGCTCCGGCGCCGCGATGGTGTTCGACTCTGTACGCAACAAGATGGTGCTCTTCGGCGGCCGGGCGGGCAGCGGATCCAACTTCGAGGACACCTGGGACTGGGATCCCCTGACCTTCGCATGGACGGACGTCACCAGCGCGGGCAGCCACCCCTCGGCGCGCAGCCAGCACGGCATGGTCTACGAGAAATCGACGGGCAAGATCTTCCTCTTCGGCGGCGGCCGCAGCGACCTCAATTCCTATGACGGAACCGGCATGACGATTTCGCTCGGCGATGCCTGGGAACTCGATCCCACGACCCGCGCGTGGGCCTTGCTGCCCATCAAGCTCGGACCGACAGCACGCCACGACATGGGCCTGGTCTGGGATGGAACCCGCAACAAGGCCGTGCTCTTCGGCGGCATGCAGATGGACATCCCCAACGCTTCGGGCGTGCCCAAGCAGGACACCTGGGAATGGGATCCCGCGGCCGGAACCTGGACCGAGCTGACCGCGCTGGGAAGCAAGCCAACCCAGCGCTACGGCCATGCCATGGCCTTCGACGGCAGCCGCGGTCGCGCCGTCCTCTTCGGCGGCTGGGACATGTCCACCGGTGGCTCGCTTGGCGATCTCTGGGACTGGGATCCCACGACCGGGGCCTGGACCCAACGCTTGACCGGCACCGAAGGCACGGGGCCCTCCCCGCGCATGTACGCATCCCTGGTCTCGAACGACACCGTCGCGCGCCTGGAGCTGGTTGCCGGCGCGGCCACCTACGACCCCTACGGCAAGAACGGCACGGGCGGCAGCTACATCGGGCCGATGCCGGGTCCGGTCGGCATCGGCTATTACGGCTTCACCGGGTCGAGGGAGGTCTGGGAACTCGATCCCGTGCCGCCAACCTTCACCGATCGCACGGCTCCCCTCGACGTGCCTTCCATGCGCACCAGCCACGCCATGGCCTACAACCCGACGACCGGGAAGACCTACATGTTCGGCGGCTACGACAGCATGTCGTCCCAGCCGCTTGACGACCTGTGGGAGTGGAACGGAACGACCTGGGCACAGGTGACCGCCGACGTGAGGCCGCCCGCCCGGGCCGACGCCGCCATGGCCTACGATCCAGCGCGCAAGTCGCTTATCCTCTTTGGTGGAACCAGCTACTACGGCTCTTCCGTCTACAACGAGACCTGGGAATGGTCGAGCACCCGCGGCTGGACCCAGCTCACCCCCGCCAGCAGCCCGGATGCCTTGTACAGCCACGGCATGGTGACCGACACCAGCCGCGGCAAGATCCTGCTCTTCGGCGGCATCAGCAACTACTACTACTACTACGGGCCGGACGGCGGCGCGGCCGGTGGCGCACCGATGAAGGATCCGATGCGCAACGAAGTGTGGGAGTGGGACGGCGCCAAGATCACGTGGACCAACCGCACGCCGACGACGTCGTCACAAGTACCCTCGCCCCGCCAGTACCCGACCCTGGCCTTCGACGACGGCCGGCAGAAGATGTTCCTGTACGACGGATACAACTACAACTACAACACCGGGGCCAGCAGCAGCGCGTTCTGGGAGTGGGACACCACCTCCGCCGGCTGGGCTCTGCGCGATCCGGGGGATGGGCTGGATAGCGCCTACTACATCTACGCGGTCTACGATCCGACGCGCCGGCGAGAGATCCTCTTCACCGACACCTCCAACTACACGGGCGGGACGACCCAGACCTGGGAGCTTGATGCCCGGGGCCCGACCTGGTACGTGCGCACGCCAGCCAGTTCGCCCGCCGCCCACTACAACTCCGCGATGGCCTTCGACAGCGCCCGCGGTGTCGCGGTCCTATTCGGCGGCGTCAGCAACAGCACCGGTACCTACAGCAACGAGACCTGGGAGTACAAGGTCACGGGCTGGGGCAACGGCGAGGGCTGCACGGCCGCCACCGTGGCGTCCTGTGCGTCGGGCAACTGCGTGAACGGCGTGTGCTGCGAGTCCGCCGCCTGCACGGGCCCGTGCAAGTCGTGCAACGTCGCGGGCTCGGAGGGAAGTTGCGTCCCCGCCAAGGCCGGAACCGAGGTCGCCGGGAGCTGCTCGAATGGGCAAGCCTGCGACGGCGTCGGCAACTGCATGAGCGGCAACGGGCAAGCCTGCACCAGCGCCGCCGCGTGTGCCTCGGGCAACTGCGTGGACGGCGTGTGCTGCGACAGCGCGTGCACCGCCGCATGTTCCTCGTGCGCCATCGCCGGCCGGGCCGGCAAGTGCAGCCCGTACACGGCCGGGACGGATCCGCAGAACGAATGCGGCAAGGGCACGGGCGTGTGCAAGTCCACCTGCGACGGCGTTGGCGCCTGCGTCTTCCCGTCGTCGGGAATGACTTGCGCATCCTGCACCGTGTGTGACGGCGTGGGGACCTGCGGCGCCTACGACCCGTACTGCGGCTACTACGGCACCGGCGGTTACTACGGCGGCTCCGGCGGCTACTACGGCTACGGCGGCACGCAAGGCTACGGCGGCACGAAGGGCCCCGGCGGCTCCGGCGGCTACGCCACCAGCAAGGGTGGCGCTGGCGGCGCCGGCGGCTACAGCACCAGCAAGGGTGGCGCAGGCGGCTCCGGCGGCTACAACAC
>Ga0066793_10001260_pt1 | contig 11355 bp, 9 predicted proteins | sample PersoiDNA2013189_FD_83876 | JGI IMG/M metagenome (GOLD analysis project Ga0066793, IMG submission 83876) | Permafrost soil microbial communities from the Arctic, to analyse light accelerated degradation of dissolved organic matter (DOM) -... | ecosystem: Environmental > Terrestrial > Soil >...
GCCTAATCCCTGCATCGCGATCAGGCACACCATGGTGCGCGCCCATTGGATGCCGGTCTGATTGCGGCAGGCGCCGCCGTGGCCGTTGCCCCAGCCGCCGCAGCCAAGATAGGTCCGTTTGGACGCCCATTCGCGCGCCAGCGCGCGCACGTCCTTGGCAAGGACGCCGGTCTCCTTTTCCTGCCATTCGGGCGACTTGGGCACGCCGTCGCGCTCGCCCATGACATAGGCCTTCCAGGCGTCGAAGCCGACCGTGTGCGTGGCTACGTATTCCTTGTCGTAGAGCCCTTCCTTGATCCAAACGTGAGCGATCGCCATGGCGAGCGCCGGCGAGGTCGTCGGCTTCGGGCAGATCCATTTGCCCGGCAGGAATTGGGCGGACGAGTTGTAATGGGGATCGATGTGCACGACCTTGATGCCGAGCTTCTTCAGCCACTGTCGGCGCACCGTGCCTTCCTGCGAACCATAGGAGCCGCTGGTGGTTTCAGGATCGGCGGACCAGAATACAACCATCTCGCTGTTTTGCAGCAGATCCTCGACGGTGCCGTAAGTCTCACTCTGGCCAACGCGCATCGTGTAGCCCCAGTGGTGCGCGGCGCCCCAGTACCAGCCTTCCCAGCTGTCCGGATTATGGTGGACCGGCGTGTGGCCGACGGCATTGGCGAAGCGGTATAATGCACTGAGGTAATAGCCGATATGGCCCCAGGTATGATGTGAACCGTGCGAGACGGTCATGGCGCCCGGGCCATGATCGTGCCTCACGCGCTTAATCTCGCTGGCGACGATGTCGAGCGCCTCGTCCCAGCTGATCGGCACGTAGCCCGATTTTCCTCGGTTCTCAACGTTGCGCTCGCCCTTCGGATCGAAGTCGACGCGCTTCATCGGGTGGAGCAAGCGGTCGGGCGAATAAATCATCGACCGGCTATTCTGACCGTGCGGGGCGAGCGTCGTCTTGCGCGGCGGCGTGAAATTCATTCCACGCGCATGAATCGTCCACGGCTGCGTATCGGTTTCGTCAAAGTCGATCGGCGTGGTGCGGATGATCTTGCCGTCCTTGACGTAGACGAAAAGCGGGCCGCCGTTCGCCATGTTGCAATAGCGCATCGTGCCGTTTGGCATCGGCGTGCCGAAAGTCCAGTGCGCGGTCTGCATCTTCATGAGAGTCTGCGCGAACCAATTGGTGAGATCTTCCGGCCCGTCAATCGCGAGCACGAAATCCTTCTGCGCGTCGATCTGGTCAAGCCAGTTGATCGGCGGTGTAAGCAGCGAGGCGCCGATCGTGGCGTTTTTGAACGACAGCGTGACGTCCGGCTTCGCGTGCATGCCCCAGCCGGAGCTGATCTTGCCGTCGCGAATTGAAATCCAGCGCCCGATCTCCTCGTCGCGGGTCTTGATCTGCGCAACAAGGTTGCGTTGCTTTAGCCGTGCGGCAAAAGCCGGATGCCTGCGCGCGGTGAACTTGAGCAGTATGGGCAAGGCAAATAGGATGATTGAAAATTTCAACCGCGAAAACATCATGCCTGCCTCTCGTCGCAATCGATGCGCGCACGACCTTATGCGACCGGCTGCGCTTCACCGCATTGTCTCTGGCTCAGGATTATAGGCGGAGCTTGATCGAAGACTGATGCAGATTAGTAGAAGATTGATCGATTTTGGCGATCACCGTCGATGACCTACTAGGGCCCGCGATTGCTTGCCGCGCATGGCGCTACCCTTGGGAAAACCAATTTCCGCCACCACCCGTTCCATTTCGGCCAGAAACGCGAGGCAAACCGCTGACAATTCATGCTTGGCACGCGAGATGACCGCGACCTGCCAGGGCTGCATCAGCGAGTCGAGCGGCAAAGCCGCAATCGAGGGTGGCGTGCGATTGCCAAAAAAAATCTGAGAAGGTACGAGCGTAACGTAGTCACCACTCTCCACGAGTGCGAGCGCGCAGGCGAAGGAAGTGCATTCGATTGTGCTTTTTGGCAGAGCGAGGTGATTGGAGGCAAAGGTCTGCTCGAAAATATCGAGGCCGGTGTGGCTTCGGCGATAGATTATCCAATCGAGGTCAAGTAAATCAGCAAGCTTAACTTTTTTGCCGCTGATCAAGGGATGGTCTGCGCGAACAGCGGGCACCAAGTGATCCTTGACCAAACTCTTATAGCTCAACGTCTGGTCGCGCGGCCGGTTGGGCACGAGACAGATCGCAAAATCTAGATCGCCATTGCGGATCGCGGGTAGAATATCCGGGTAGACGCCTTCCGAAATACGAAAGCTCACCCGTGGGCGCACGCGCTGGAAAGCAACGACTGCGCGGGGTAGCAACCCAATAGCAACCGTCGGCGATGCGCTCACTCGGATTTCGCCCACCTGAGCACCCTGGATTGTTTGCACATCGTTGCGCGCGTGGCGCAGCTCCGCTTCGATGACCTTGGCGCGGGCCAGCAGGGCCTCGCCCGCCGCTGTCGGAGTGACCCCGTGCGCGCCGCGGTGCAACATTTCGGCACCGAGCTCGTCCTCCAATTGCTGAATGCTCTTGCTGACCGAGGATTGCGATAGATTTAGGTTAATGGCCGCTTGGCGGACAGCGCCAGCCTCTACCACCGCGATAAAATTTCGGAGTTGACTGAGTTTCATCCGGCCACCACGGCGATGGGTGATGGCAAAAAACTATCACAGAATTCGCTTTATGCATAACTGAGAGATCGCAGATGGAGTAAGGTGTCAAGCCAGTCCCGCGCCTTGATGGGATGGCTTATTGTGGACGAGCCCGATTGCAAATTTGACGCTCGCCATCATTCGCATGAGGTCCGTCCGACGCTAACCGTCCGATACGAACCCGCTCCTGGTAGTGCATCAACCGTCCGCCTCTGCGGCGGAGCACGAAATTGCGAGGATGACAAATTAAATACAACCGCACGCAAGCGACCGCGTCATGGGGCATGATGGCCAAGGGTTGGGAGCAGGGAATCGATTACAATCGCCTGCACAAGCAACGCCTCGCGCGCGCGCAGGAAGCGATCCTTCACGCCGGCCTCGGCGGCGTTATTGCCTTCAACTTCGACAATATCCGCTACATCACCGGCACGCATATCGGCGAGTGGGCACGCGACAAGTTCATGCGCTATGCCCTGTGCCCGGTGCAGGGCCCGCTATTCCTGTGGGACCCGGCCCCGCCGGCCAAGCGTCTGTCATCGCCTTGGATCGCCGACAACGTCGCGGCCCCGATCTCGACCATACAGGGCGGGTTGCCGCCACAAATGAACGTGCAGGGCGATTTCGCCAAGCAGATAAAAAAGGCGCTGGTTCATTTCGGCATCGAGAAGGAACCGATCGGCATCGATCTCATGGAACTGCCAATGCTGCGCGCGTTGGAAAAGGAGGGTATCGAAATCGTCGACGGCCAGCAGGCGATGCTCGATGCCCGTGAGGTCAAGACCGGCGACGAGATCGAACTCCTGAAGATGGCCTGCGCCATGGTCGATGCGACCTACGTCGACATCGCCAGGGCGATCCGGCCGGGCACGCGCGAGAACGAACTGGTCGCGATCGCGCATGACCGGCTGTTCCGCATGGGTTCCGAACGCGTCGAGTGCGTGAATTCAGTCTCCGGCCCGCGCGGCCGGCCGCATTCGCACACTTTTTCCGATCGCCTGATCCAGCCAGGCGACATGGTGTTCCTCGATATCATGCACTCGTTCAACGGCTACCGCACCTGGAACTACCGTACCTTCATTTGCGGCGAGCCGAACAAGCATCAGATAGATGCATACGAGACCGTGTCGAAGTGGATCAGCGCCTCGATCGAGTTGATCCGGCCCGGCATCACGCCCGACCAGGTGGCGCAGGTATGGCCCGACGCACACGAATTCGGCTATCGCGACGAGGCCGAAGCCTTCCTGCTGCAATACGGCCATGGCGTCGGTTTGTCGCTGTGGGAGCGGCCGATCATCTCCAAGCGTTACACGGGGCAGAACACGCCGCTCAAGGAAGGCATAGTGTTCGCGCTCGAGACTTGGAAGGGCGCCGAGGACGGCTCTGGCGCAGCGCGCATCGAGGAAGAGGTCGTGGTCACCAAGGACGGTTGCCAGATCATCACCAATTTCCCATCCGACCGCCTGATCTCGTGCGGGCTGCCGGGCTGTAAGGTGTTTTGAACGCGCTTGCGCGCGCGATTTGATCGCAGGTTGAAGCCTTGCCTCAAACACCAGTCACTATCCTGACCGGCTTCCTCGGCAGCGGCAAAACGACGCTGCTCAATCGCGCGCTGCGCGATCCGTCAATGGCGAATACCGCGGTCGTGATCAACGAGTTCGGCGAAATGGGCCTCGACCATTTGCTCGCGGCGCAGAGCAACGATACCATCATGGTGCTGGAGAACGGCTGCCTGTGCTGCACCGTTTTCGGCGATCTCGTGACGACACTGAACAACCTCTATCACGCGCGCGAGGCTGCGGAGATTTCCGGTTTCGATCACGTGGTAATCGAAACATCGGGCCTTGCCGATCCATCGCCGCTGAACCAGGCCTTCCTGTCCGACCCGACGCTCGCCGGGCTCTATCGCATCGGCACCGTGGTGGCGACCGTGGATGCCGTGAATGGCCCCGACACGCTCGACAGGCATGTCGAGTCAGTGCATCAGGTTCCGCTCGCCGATCACATCCTGATCACCAAGCTCGATCTGGTCGATGCCGCGAAGAAAAGCGACGCCGAGGCGACGCTGACCGCGCGCTTGCGCCGCCTCAACCCAGCGGCAGAAATTTCCCGTATCGACGAGCTGGCCTTCGAAGTCGGTGCCTTGTTGCGCAGCGTCGGCCTCGATCCGGCCGCGCCCAAGAGCGACGTGAATGCCTGGCTCAATGCCGCCGCCTACCAGCGGCCCGATGATCACGACCACGCGCACCACGGGCACGAGGCGCATGACCACCAACACGGACTGTACGACCGCGACATCGCCTCCTTCTGTTTCGTGCGTGAAAAGCCCATACCGCGCCAGGCGCTGCGGTTGCTGCTCGAGGCCTTGCAGCAGAACCTCGGTCCCAATCTGTTGCGAGTGAAAGGTATCGTCAACATCGCCGAGGAACCGAACCGGCCGGCGGTCATCCAAGGCGTGCAACATCTTTTGCATAACCTGACATGGCTGGAACAGTGGCCAGATGCCGACCGCCGCAGCAAGATCGTTTTCATCACGCAAGCGTTCGATCGCGCCGAGGTCGAGGATATGATCGCGGTGCTCGATCGTGTCGCGGCGCGCACGGCCGCGGCTCGAGCTCGGGCCCAGGGCATATGATGAGTTTCTTGATGAAGATCTCGGAGGGCAGGACAGCAGCGCCGTGATGCAAATGGCGCTGCTCAACGCCGCGTTCGAGACCGGGCTCAAGAGTCCCCTGGAACCGAAGAAATGAACCGCATGCGACTCGCCACTGAGACAGGGAACGTGAGGTCCGGAGTCCGGGATGGCGGGCAGAGCAGGCATTCTACACGCTCAGCTTGAACACGACTCAAATCAGAAAGTCGGCGGGCAGCTTGGCTGCTTGCGGACCCCGATCAGCAGTTATGATGCGCGCAAGAGCAGAGGCCATAAGAGCAATAGTGTTGGCGTAAAATCCTGTCGTTGCGATCGCATCTCGGTAAATCGGATCGCAATCACCATTCGTGAGGCGGTCACTCGCAGCAATCGCCCCTTTGAGGAGGAATCCTGCGCCGGCCGTGATGCCGAATAGCCGCAAATAGGGCGAGGCGACGGTCAGCAGTTCATCTGGCGTCCGGTCTTTTTCGCGCAGCCAATCGGTGGCCTGCCCCAGCGCATCGGCGGATTCCACCACGATTGCGCCCACCGCATGCAGATCAGAATCTCTTCTGTTTTGGGCGGAGACGCCAATACTGCGAAACATCTCGATCGTGGTTGCAGCGCAGGTGCTCTCCGGACGCAAGACTTTGCGCATGACCAAGTCGATAGCCTGGATGCCGTTTGTACCTTCGTAGATTGGTACAATCCGAGCATCGCGAAAATGCTGTGCCGCCCCGGTCTCTTCGACATAACCTGCGCCACCATGAATCTGTATGCCGAGCGACGTTACCTCGACGCCGATCTCGCTGCAGAAGGCTTTCGTAATCGGGGTCAATAATCCGGCGAGTTCATCGGCAGCCGGGTCAGTTTTACTGCGAGCACGATCAATGGCAGCTGCTGCGTTATAGGCAATGGCACGGCCGGCCCAGATCAGTGCTTTCATCGTCATCAGATTACGGCGCACATCGGGATGCGCAATGATCGGACTTATGTCCGGGGAACCTATTGCTCGGCCTTGCCGGCGCTGTTTGGCGTAGGCTATCGCTTGCTGATACGCGCGCTCCGCGATCGCGACTCCTTGAAGGCCCGTGTAGAGACGAGCCTTGTTCATCATTGTAAACATGCAGGCTAGACCATGATGCTCCGTACCGATCAGCCAGCCAACCGCGCCCCCCGATTCACCGAACACCATCATGCAAGTCGGGCTCGCATGAATGCCGAGCTTATGCTCTACGCCGACACACCGAACGTCATTGCGAGTACCTCCCGGTAGGATTTTCGGCACCAGGAACAACGAAATGCCGCGCGTGCCCCGCGGCGCATCCGGTAGCCGCGCCAGAACCAAATGCACTATGTTGTCGGTAAGATCATGCTCGCCGTAGGAGATAAAGCATTTACTTCCAGTGATAAGGTAGGTGCCATCGCCCCGCGGGACTGCAAGAGTACGCAACGCCCCGAGATCGGAACCGGCTTGCGGTTCTGTCAGGTTCATGGTCGCAGTCCATTCGCCCGATACCAGTTTAGGTAGCCAAGCCGTCTTGAGCGGCGTGCTGCCGTGCTTGTGCAGAGCGTCGGTCGCCCCCTGCCCGAGTACCGGACAGAGCGCAAACGACATGCAGGCGCTGGTCCACAATTCCATGCAAGCCGCAGCTAGCCGAGTCGGTAGGCCCATGCCGCCCCACTCGGATGGCAAATCGACAGAATTCCAGCCAGCTGCACTCCATTGAGCAAACACCTCGCGCCATCCCGTCGGCATAGTCACCACGCCGTCAGCAAAGCGAGCGCCGACCAGGTCGCCCTGTCGATTGAGCGGCGCCAAATTATCGACTGCGAATTTACCGGCCTCCATAAGGATGCTCGCCTGGATGTCGGCAGTCAGTTCACCATGCAATCCGTCCGTCACATCGACCGAGAGATCGGCGATATGATCAAGTGTGAAGGCAATAGCCGAAATCGGCGCAATGTAGCTCATGAAGCAAATACCCCCTCATTCGCAGCTCAGCGCGGCGCCAGACGAAGCGCACCGTCGAGCCGGATGACCTCGCCGTTGAGCGACAAGTTGCGCACGCAGGTCAGCACCAGGTCGGCGAATTCCTCCGGAAGGCCGAGGCGCTTTGGAAACGGGATCGCTGCGGCAAGACTCGTCTGTGCCTCCTCGGGTAGCGCCCGCAACAACGGTGTCAAAAACAAGCCAGGAGCGATCGCTAAAACGCGAATGCCAAACTGCGCGAGTTCGCGCGCGGCCGGCAATGTCAGTGCAACAATGCCTCCCTTCGAGGCCGAGTAGGCGGCCTGCCCGATCTGACCCTCGTACGCAGCAACCGAGGCAGTGTTGATAATCACTCCGCGTTCGCCATCAGCCATGGGGGCGAGCTTTGCAATTTCTGCGCTCACAAGCCGCAGCATGTTAAAGGTGCCGATCAGGTTAATTCGGATGACGCGCTCGAAATCGCCTAGCGGCATCGGACCATCCTTGCCGACAATACGCCTAGCTACTCCGATGCCGGCACAGTTCACTAAAATGCGTGCCGGACCATGGCGCGCCGCTGCTGTCGAAATCGCAGCAGCGGCAGCGTTCTCATCGGCAACGTCACAAATCTCAGCATGGCCGCCGATCCGTTCGGCGACCGAACGTGCTGCGTCCCCGGCGACGTCGAGCACCGTCACTTTGGCGCCTGCAGCAACAAGCTGGGCTGAGACTTCAGCACCGAGCCCTGAGCCACCACCAGTGACGATCGCGGCCTGACCTTTCGCGTCCATTACGACCTCCCCGTCCCCCAATCCCCGCGATCAAGCTTTAGGGCTCGAATCGCATTCTGCTTCATGATCAGATCGTGGACTTCCGGCCGAAATCCCGACTCTTTGAAGTCCTTGATCCAACGGTCAGGAGCGATAAGCGGATAATCCGAACCGAATAGTATTTTGTGTTTCAATTGGCTGTTGGCATATTGGATGAGCTGCGGCGGAAAATACTTAGGGCTCCAGCCAGAAAGATCGATATAAACATTGGGCTTGTGCAAGCAGATCGACAGCGCCTCGTCCTGCCAAGGCCACGACGGATGGGCGATAATGATTGTCATGTCGGGAAAATCTACGGCGACGTCGTCGATAAAGATCGGCTGCGAATATTTCAGCCGCAATCCGCCACCGCCCGACATGCCAGTCCCGATACCGGAGTGGCCACTGTGGAAGATAGCAGGCAGCTTGTGTGCCGCGATCACCTCGTAGAGCTGATAAGCTAACCGGTCGTTCGGGAAAAAGCCCTGCACGGTCGGATGAAACTTAAAGCCCTTGATGCTGCCGGTCTTTATCAATTCTTCTGCCTCGCGCACACCCATGCGGCCCTTGTGCGGATCAATCGAGGCGAATGCGATCATAATGTCGCTGTTTTCCGCAGCCGCGTCCGCAACCTCTTGGTTAGGAATCCGCCTAGCGCCAATCTGGAACTCACAGTCAACCGTGAACATCACCAGGCCGATCTTACGCTCGCGATAATAAGCGATGGTTTCGGCAATAGTTGGTCGCTTGCCGATCTTGAAATATTTGTTTGCCGCTTCGTCATAAGGCTTCCACGCCGCGTCATGCGGTTGCCTGCATGAAACATCTGCGTGGGTGTGGACGTCGATGGCGATTAGATCGTCAGTTTTCACTGATGCTTTCCTGTAACTCACACGATCACGCGTGGCGATTTGGCTTCCGCGTAGAGTTCCTCAACCAAAGCGGCACGACGTTTCAACACGGCACGTTGGTTGATCGAGCCCTTGTCGGTCATCTCGCCCGTATCAAGCGACGGTGGATCCTCCATCAAGATCAGCCGAAAGATGCGTTCGGAACTGCCGCCAGCCTGGGCGTTAAAGCTCGCAAGGCGCGCAGAAAATGTGGTCCGTAAAGTTTCATGACCGAGTATCGCGCTCGGTTCTGCCGCTGGATCGAGACCAACAAACGCGCGGCAGGCATCGACGTCGGGGACCAACAGCGCAGCTATGTCATCGCGATCCTGACCAGCGATCACAACGTCGCGCGCCAAAGGCACAAAATGAGCGATAAATCGCGCTTTGAGCGGCCCGACGCTAACCCAGGTGCCGGTCGTAAGTTTGAAATCCTCAGCGATCCGGCCATCAAACACGAAGCCCTGTTCAGGCTCATTCTCATCGGCAAACCGCAGACTATCTCCGAGTTTATAATATCGCTCCGCGTCAAACGCAGCCGCGGTAAGGTCCGGCTGACGCCAGTAGCCTGGAGTTATCGACGGGCCGCGTAGCCGCACTTCAAGCTTCCCGGCGTTCGGAACCAATTTCATTTCGATGCCAGGGACCGGGATTCCAATCACACCAGGCCGTCGTGCTTTTGGTGTGACATTGAGTGCGGATGGTGCAGTTTCGGTCGATCCGAGCGAGGTCAGCATCGGGATTGATTCGCCGGTAGTTTCCAGCGCCATCGCCTCGTATTCCTTCCAAACATGCGGCGGCAGCGTGGCGCCGGCATAAAAGCAGCATTGCAACCGGCTAAATAGATTTTGACGCAATGCAGGCTCCGCCCGTAGATAGGGCAGCAGCATTTCAAAGCCCTTGGGGACGTTAAAATACACTGTCGGCGCAACCTCGCGTAAATTGCGCACAGTAACCTCGATCGCGCCGGGCAGCGGTTTGCCGTCGTCTATGTAGAGGGTACCGCCGTTCATCAGCACCAGGTTGAAGTTGTGGTTACCGCCGTAGGTGTGACTCCAGGGAAGCCAGTCGAGCAGCACTGGTGGCGTTGCAGAGAAACTCGGAAAGCATGTGGCATCCATAACCTGGTTTGAGGTCATCATACGTTGGGTGTTGATGACACCTTTGGGCACTCCGGTTGACCCCGAGGTGAACAACAGCTTGGCAACCGCGTCCGGATCGGTGTTTGAATGGGCCGCATCAACGGCCGGCCCGGCCTTCGTGGCGTACAGTTCCGCAAGCGGCGTGGAGGCACGCGAGACCAACGGCCGATCGCGCGTGACGATCTCGACGTCAGGCGACAGTGTTTTGGCAATCGCGCGATCATAAGCCACGCCATCATTAGCGAAGACGAGGCCAGGCGTTAAAATTTCAAAGATTTGTTGTAGTTTCGAGAAATCTTTCGCGACCAGCGAGTAAGCAACAGAAATGGGCCCGTATGGGATACCGGCATACATGGCGCCAAGTCCGATCAGGGCATGATCGATCTCGTTACCTGAAAGCACTGCAACCGGTCGTTCGGCCGACAGGTCACGGTCGAGGAAGGCCTGGGCAACACTGCGCACGAGATCACGCGCCACACGATACGTAATCTTACGCCAAACGCCCGCGACGTCTCTCTGGGCAAGAAACACCTGATCGGGGGTGCGCTCTGCCCAATACTCAAGCCGATCCGTCATTGCCCGCGGATAGACGGGCAACGGATGAGGAGAACGCACGATGATTGCCCCGTCCGGACGGCGCGTGATCTCGACCTCTGAGGGGCCAAAACGTAATGGGATTCTGGCCGATGTCATAACGCCCCCATCACTGAAACTCGGCTTTCTTGTTCAGCCCTGCGGTAACACCTTGGCCGAACGCTTTTCCAAAAAGTCCTTCAGCCTCTGACGCGCCTCTGGACTGTTTTCCGCAATCGCCGCCATCAGGGACTCAGCAAGAAGGCCACTCGCAGGGTCGCTTTCAGCTATCCGTGGCAGCGCGTGCAGCACAGAAAAATTGGTTGTCTGTGAGTTCGCTATCACCTTTTCGGCAAGCGCCATCGCCTTGGCCAACCCCTGACCGTCGTCCACTAAATACTGCGAGATGCGGGCGATCTTGCCTTCCTCGGCATCGAGCGTGCGGCCTGTGAGCATCATGTCTTGAACACAGGCAACGCCGATAAGCCGCGTGATCCGCACTGAACCACCACCGCCAAGAAAGAGTCCACGCTGACCTTCCGGCAGGCCGTAATAAGTGGAGCGCTCGGCAATTCGAATATGCGTCGAGGCCGCAAGTTCGAGACCGCCGCCGACTACCGCGCCGTGCAGCACAGTAATTACGGGCACTGGGCCATACTGAATCGCCTCACAGGCCCGGTGCCACATTCGTGAGTCC
>Ga0066793_10001261_pt1 | contig 11351 bp, 10 predicted proteins | sample PersoiDNA2013189_FD_83876 | JGI IMG/M metagenome (GOLD analysis project Ga0066793, IMG submission 83876) | Permafrost soil microbial communities from the Arctic, to analyse light accelerated degradation of dissolved organic matter (DOM) -... | ecosystem: Environmental > Terrestrial > Soil >...
GAACGGTCGGCGAACCTGTTCGTAACCAAGACGGTGTACGCCATCGTGTTGGCCGTCTCGGTGGTCATCCTCGACTGGAAGTATCCGTTCCTTCCCCGCCACCTGACGGTCATCAGCACGTTCACGATCGGCATCCCCGGGTTCTTCCTGGCCCTCGCGCCGAACACCCGGCGATACATCCCGGGGTTCATCGACCGGGTCCTGCGGTTCTGTGTCCCCGCCGGGCTCGTCACCGGGGCTGCCGGCCTGCTGACCTACGGCCTCGCGTTCGACGCCCACCACTTGTCTTTGAGTGAATCGCGCACCGCCGCGGCGTTGGTGGTCATCGTCATCGCGTTGTGGATCCTCGCCATACTCGCTCGACCCATCAACTGGTGGCGCGGACTCCTCGTCGTCGCGATGGTCCTGGCGGTGGCAACGATCCTCGCCGTCCCAGCGTTTCGCCAGTTCTACGCCCTCGCGTTCCCGAGCGGGGCGATCCTCGCCGAGGGGGCCGCGATCGCGGTCATCGGAATCGCGTTGATCGAGTTCGGCTGGCACGCGAGTCGGTTCGTGCAGAACCGGCGAGGCGGAGGCTCGGACCACGAGGCTCAGCGAGGGACTACGACGACGCTGGTGTCATGATGGCGCGCCGATGCACGAGTCCACCGACGAGCTCGACGCCCTCCAACGGCTCCTCGATGACAGCCATACCCATGGCGGGGCGCATCTGCGGAGCATCTTCACGCCCGATCGTCGTTTGGACGCGGCGCAACTCTGCGCGCTGCTCGTCGGCGTCCAGATCCTGAATCTCGCCACGGCGACCGGGGCCGGTCGTCCGCTGGTCGCTCCCGTCGACGGTCTGTTCTTTCGGGGCTACTTCTACTTCGGGTCGTCGCCCGACTCGGTGCGCATGCGACATATCCAGGCCCGTCCCCAGGTCAGCGCGGCGCACACCAGGGGGGAGGAGCTGGCGGTCATCGTGCACGGATCGGCCCACCCGATCGACATCGCCACGCCCGAGCAGGCCCGCTTCCGCCAGTACCTGCTCGACACCTACGTACCTCGCTACGGACCCGACTGGGAGCAGTGGGTCGAATCGAACGGTGTCTACGCGCGCATCGAGCCCGACCGGATGTACTCGTTCGTGAACCGCGAGGCCCTGACCGCGCCGCCGGATTAGATCGCGGTTCCGACCACGGTTCCGATCAGCCAGGTGATGAGCATGGCCACGCTGCCGCCGGCGAGCACTCGCAGCGCGGCCCGGCCTACCGGAGCGCCGCCGAACCGCCCGCCGAGGGCTCCGGTTGCCGCCAGCAGCACCAAGGCGAGCGCGGCGACCACCGGGATCCGTGCTCCACTCGGCGCCACGATCGCGCAGGCGAGCGGGAGCGCGCCGCCGAGCCAGAAGCTCAGCGCGGAGCTCGCTCCCGCCTGCAACGGCTGCGCGCGCGTCGCCGCTGTCATCCCAAGCTCGTCGCGCAAGTGGGCGCCGAGCGGGTCTTCGGCCATGAGCTGCTCCGCGACCTGTCGCGCGAGACGCTCGTCGAGGCCACGGAGCTCATAGATCTCCTGGAGCTCGGTGAGCTCATGATCGGGGTTCTGGAGGATCTCGCGCCGCTCCCGTGCGACGTCGGCCCGCTCAGTGTCTCGTTGCGAGCTCACCGAGACGAACTCGCCCGCGGCCATCGCCATCGCACCGGCGACGAGCGCCGCGATCCCGGCGACCGCGATCTGGCTTTGCGACGACGTCGCCGCCGCGACGCCGAGCAGGATGCTCGCCACCGAGACGATCCCGTCGTTCGCGCCGAGCACCGCGGCTCGCAACCAGCCGACACGGGCGTAGCGGTGACGCTCGAGATGATGGACCCTCATCACGCCTCCGTCCGTCCGCCGACCTCTGCAGTGCCACACCGAAGACGTACACCGCCCGGAGCCCGCTCTCGGACGACACCGTGCACGCGACGGGTGTCGCGTCGAGGATACCTGTGAGCTGCATCGACTTCGCCCGACCTCGAACGCGCTGAGTGACCTCAAGGGCCGCGGTGATGGCCCCACTCCCGGTACGATCCGGGACACGGCCAGACCGGGAGGGCCCATGGCGATCGATACCGCCGAATCGACGGACGAGCAGCTACGGGAACAGGTGCTGACGTTCCTGCGCGCGGAGCTCCCGGACGGTTGGATGGAGGCGATCGACAACGGCGACGAGGCGCGCTTCGCAGAGTTGCGCAGCCAGCTGGACTACCGCGCCTGGTGCACCCGTTTCGGCGAATCGGGTTACGCCACCCCGACCTGGCCGGCCGAATATGGCGCCGGGCTGTCGCTGACCTCAATTCAAGCCAAGCACGTCAACGACGTCCTGAACCAGTACCGGGTACCCCGACCGTTCAACATCATCGGGATCGGCATGGGCGGGCCGACGGTGATCACCTGGGGCACCGAGGAGCAAAAGCACCAGTTGCTCCGCGGCCTCGCCACGAATGAGGAGATCTGGTGCCAGCTCTTCAGTGAGCCCAGCGCCGGATCCGATGTCGCCGGCTTGTCGACCCGCGCCGTGCGTGACGGGGACGAGTGGGTCGTGAACGGCCAGAAGGTCTGGACCACGCTCGCTCACATCGCGCGGTACGGGATGCTCGTGGCCCGCACCAACCCGGACGTGCCCAAGCACAAGGGTCTCAGTTACTTCGTGGTCGACATGGAGGCGCCCGGAGTCGACGTTCGGCCCTTGGTGCAGATCACTGGCGACGCCGAGTTCAACGAGGTCTTCTTCGACAACGTCCGCATCCCCGACTCGATGCGGGTGGGGCCCGAGGGGGAAGGATGGCGGGTCGCCGTCACGACCCTGATGAACGAGCGCGTCGCGCTCTCGGGCGCCGGATCCCTCGCCGGTGACGCGGTCGGAGGAAGCCCGATTGCGTCGCTCATCAAACGGCACCAACCGGTGACGGACTCCCTCCTCCGTCAACGCGTGGTGCAGCTTTACATCGAAGGACGACTGATCCGACTCAACAACCAGCGGGCCGGCGACAAGCGCAAGCACGGCGCCGAAGCCGGACCCGAGGGATCGATCACGAAGCTGATGCAAGCCGAGTTCAACCAACGGCTCCAGAAGCTCGCCGTTGACATGGAAGGCGTCGGCGGCGTGGCATGGGAGCCGACCGGCGCGGCGCGACCCGAAGGGCCTCTCGCCTATCTCGGTGGGATGGGCGAAGACCGACCAGCGATCTCGCGTGGCTTCCTCCGGGCCCAGGCCAACACCATCGAGGGCGGCACGTCGAACATCATGCGCAACATCTTGGGTGAGCGCGTGCTCGGACTGCCGAAGGAGCCCGACAGTTCCAGGGACCTGGCCTGGAAGGACGTCCCCCGGTCGGGTTGAGAGCAAACTGATGGACCGGCGGTTGCGGCGCAGCTTGCTCCGTCAGGGCGCGAGCCCGGCCGAGATCGAGCAGGCGGAGACGGGCGGCTACCTGACGTTGCTCGTCCTCGACCGGGCCGTGATGCCCGGGGCGCGCAAGTACACGCTGCGCCAGCTCGCCGAGCGCGCCGGCACTGACCTCACCACGGCTCGCACGGTTTGGCGCGCCATCGGCTTCCCGGACCTGGCTGATGACCTGCCGTCGTTCGCCGACGCCGACGTCGCCGCTCTCCGCGGCTTCGTCGAGCGCCTCAAGGAGCCGTGGTTCTACGACTGGGGACTGGACCGCGCGATTCCCCAAGCTCGGGTGCTCAGCTCGGCGCTCGCCCGAATCGCTGACGCCGAGAGCGACGACATGGCCCGGTCGGTCGACGAGGCCCGCCGAGCTGGGCTCTCCGACGAGGCGCTCGCCACGCTGGTGGGCGAGCGGCTGGACTTCAACGACATCGCCCGGCTCCTCGACCATGTGCACCGGCTGCAGCTCCGAGCCGCGATCTGGCGCAAGCTCGCCGGCAGCGACCCGGGTACGCCGGGCACGGTGGTCGCCACCGTCGGATTCGTCGATCTCGTCGGATACACCGCCCTCGCCGAAGGGCTCGACGACACCGAGCTCGCGGCGCTGGTCGAGCACTTCTCCGCCTTGGCCCACGACACCGTGGTCTCCTTTGGCGGGCGCATCGTGAAGACCATCGGCGACGAGGTCATGTTCATCACCGAGCAGCCTGCGGCCGCGGCGAACATCGCCCTCCGCCTCGCCGAAGCCTCCACCCAAGATGACGTCCTACCCGACGCTCGGGCCGGGCTCGCCTACGGTCCCGTGCTGTCCCGAGAAGGCGACTACTTCGGCCAGGTCGTGAACCTCGCCAGTCGCCTCACCGAGCTCGCCTATCCCCAGACCGTGCTCGTCTCAAGCGATCTGGCCGCGACCCTGGACGGCGACCCCGAGTTCTCGTTGCGCCGGTTCGGCCGCCGACGGGTTCGCGGCATCGGCCGGGTGGACTTCTACCGTCTCGATTCCGCGGCGGTCCGGGCGGGCTGAGCCGCCGGTCAGGCCCGGCAGCGCTGCCCGGGTGGCGGGAGCACTCGTCCCAGCAGGTAGCGGTCGACCGTCTGGTCGATGCAGGCGATCCCTTTGGCGTATCCCGCGTGCTCGGTGCTGACCAGGGTGAGCAGCTGGGATCCCTTGAGCCGCTGTTGGAGGTCCAACGCGCCGGTGTAGGGCGTCGCGGGGTCGCCGGTCGTCCCGACGATGAGGATCGGCGGTGCCGTGTTGACCCGCACGTCCCCGACCTGTTCCGTGGCCGGCGGAGCCGGGAGCCGCGGGTCACAACCCAGCGGTGACGAGGCGAGAAACGCGCCGAAGATCGGGAACTGCTGGCTGTATTGCGCGTACGTCGCTTGGAAGTCGCTGAACGACACCAGCGGATCATGACGGTCGTCGCAGCGGATGGTGGCCAACGCCTCCTGAAGATCGTCGAAGTGACCATCGGGGCCTCGCCCACTCAGCTGATCGGCCAGGGCCGCGAGCCCGCTCCCGGAGCCCGCGCCGGCGTCGGCCAGGGCCTTGGCGAGGAACGGCCAGCCGGTCGCCCGGTCGTAGAGACCGCTGGCCAGCGCCAGGTAGAACAGCGTCGCGCCCGCCTGGCGTCCATCGCCGACCGGGAGCTGGGTACCGCTCTCGAACTGCTGGCGCAGCTGATCGAGCGCGCCCCGCGGGTTGCCGTGCCGGTGGAACGGACAGCTGGTGCGGGCCGCGCAGTCGGCGAGGAACGCGTCGAGGGCCTGCTCGAATCCGGCGGCGTTGTCGTGCAGCTCGCTCGCGGCGCTGGACGAGAGGTTCACCGCGCCGTCGAGCACCATCGCCCGGACCCGATCGGGGTACATCTGCGCGTAGACGGCTCCCATGACCGTCCCGTAGGAGTAGCCGAGGAAGGTGAGCTTCGGTTCGCCGATGGCGACGCGCAGCGCCTCGAGGTCCCGGACCGTGTTGCGAGTGCCGACTTGGGCGAGCCACGCCCCTTGCTTGTCGATGCAAGCCTGGACCAGGTCGACCGGGCCGTTGGTGCCGTTGTAGAAGCTGAGGAGCTGGTCGGGGGAGTTGGGCGTGGGGTCCTGGGCGAGGACCCGGTCGTAGGTCGCGTCGTCGACGCACGAGATCGGTCGTGACGCTCCCGTCCCTCGAGGATCGAAGCTCACCAGGTCGAAGCGCTGGCGGATCGCGGCGGGCACGTCGCCGCTGCCGGCCCGCAACGCCTGGGTACCAGGGTCGCCGGGACCGCCGTAGTTGATGATGAGGGACCCGAGCCGGTGGCGCTGATCCTTCGCCGGGCGGCGGGCGACGGCCAGCGCCACGTGCGGGCCCGCAGGTTGGGACCAGTCGACCGGCACCGACAGCGTGGCGCACTCCAGGCTGTCGCCGCACGCCTTCCAGGCGAGCGAGCCGGTCGGGGCGGCGCCGGCCGTGCCGGGAGCAGGGAGCACGACCGTCGCGACGGCGACGAGCGCGCCGATCGCGACGAGCGGGCGCCAAGACAAGGCTGCGACTGTACCGACCAGGTGTGTGGAAGCACCGCCAGGAGCGGTACCGTCGGACGCGATGACCCCCCAAGATCGGGACGGTGAGCCGCTCGCGCTGCTGACCGTCCACGCCCATCCCGACGACGAGGCATCCAAAGGCGCGGCGACGGTTGCCCGCTACCACGACGAAAGTGTCCACTGCGTCCTGGTGTGCTGCACCGGCGGCGAGGCCGGCGACATCCTCAACCCCGCGGTGGACACACCTGAGGTCCGAGCGCGGCTGGCCGACGTCCGCCTGGAGGAGCTCCGGGCGAGCGCGGACGCGATCGGCTACGACGAGCTGCACCTGCTCGGCTACCACGACTCCGGGATGCCGGACACCGACGTGAACGCCCGTCCGGACAACTTCGCCAACGCGCCGCTCGACGAAGCCGTCGGCCGGCTGGTGCGGATCATCCGGGCCGAGCGTCCGCAGGCGATCGTGACCTACGCCGATGACCGCCAGTTCTACCCCCACCCCGACCACATCCGGGTCCACGAGGTGTCGCTCCCGGCGTTCGACGCGGCCGGCGACCCCGAGCGCTATCCCGACGCGGGACCGGCGTGGCAGCCATCGAAGCTCTACTACACGGGGTTCTCGCGTCGACGTGTTGAGGCGCTCCACGCCGCTCACCTCGCACGCGGTGACGAGAGCCCGTTTGAACGTTGGTTCGAGCGGGGTTTCCCTCAGGGTGAGGACCGGTTCACGACGTTCGTCGAGATCGGTCCGTGGCTGACGCGCCGGCGGAAAGCGCTGCTCGCGCATCGGACGCAGGTCGACCCGGCGGGTTTCTGGATGCGCCTCCCCGACGACGTCATCCGGGAGGTGTTCCCCTGGGACGAGTTCGTGCTCGCGCGTTCCCTCGTGGGACGTCCGGCGGACGGCGACTCCGAAGACGACCTGTTCGCCGGGGTGCGGGCCTCCGACACCCGCGACCGCGTCGATACGCTCCCGCGTCGTTCGTGACGGGACCGAGGGGAGGGGTCGTGCCGAAATACCTCAGCCAGGAATGGCTCGACGAGGCGCGGGCCCTCGCCCAAGATCAGCCCGAGCGCCCGGGGGCCAGCGCCACGATGCAGTTCGTCGTGACCGGAGCGCCCGACGGAGACATCAAGTACTACTGGGTCCTCGAGAACGGCCAGCTCGCGGAAGCCTCACTGGGCGAGCTGCCCGACGCTGAGGTGACGCTCACCACGGGCTATGAGGACTCGGTCGCCATCCAGAAAGGCGAGGTGGACGCCAACGCGGCGTTCATGCAAGGCAAGACCAAGGTGACGGGCAACATGGCGAAGCTCATGCTGCTGATGCCGTTGACCATGTCACCCGAGTACCGCGCCCTCCAAGATCAGGTGCGGGGCCGCACCGAGTACTGATCTCAGCGCTACGCGGCGCGTTGGAGCTCTCGGAGCTCGCGAAACCCGATCAGCGTGGCGCCGGCGCGTTCCAACAGGTCCGGCAGGGACGGGTCCTCGCACAAGAAGGCATGGTCCTCGACCCGACCGGCCCAGTCCGGATGTGATGCCCGCAGCTCGTCGGCATCGACCGCGGGGTGCAGGTACACCTCGGTGACCCCGGGCCGCAGGTCGAACAGGGCCCGTTCCACGTGTCGACGGGCGCCGACACCGCGATACAACACGAAGTGGTCCGGGTAGACGACGCCTTCGGCGGTGGCGACGTCCCGGTACGGGAATCCGACGACCCGCTCACCTCCCATCGGGCCCATCCGCAACGGGAGCCCGAAGTCGACCGCTAGCTCCAGGTACACGCCGAAGAAGTCGGCGCGCAGCTGGAGGGTGCCCATGTGGCTGTCGAGATGACTGATGTCGAACCCCCAGAGGATCGCCCGCTCGATCTGGGCCCGCAGCTCCCGGCGGACCTCTTCGAGATCGGCGTGATCCCAGGTGTCCTCGACGGTGCGCGGGAAGCCGCCGTCCCCGTCCAGCAGGCTCGGGCTGTTCGTGATCGGCGCCCACCGGTACGTCTCCCATTCGGCGTTCAACGTCAGGTGCACCCCAACGTCTTCACCCCGGTACTGCGCCGCAGCGTCGCGGGCCCACGGGCATGGGACCATCAGCGACGCGCTCGTCCCCAGCCCGTTGCGGAGCGCGTCATAGACCCCGACGTTCGCGGATCGGGATGAGCCGAGGTCGTCACAGTTGACGATGACGAGCCGAGCGTCGGGTGGGTACCCCAACCGTTCGGCGAGTGGGGATCGGGGCGCCAACTGCGTCACGCGCCAAAGGCTACGCGAGCCGCTCGATGATCGTCCCGGTGCCCAGCCCGCCCCCGCAGCACATGGTGATGAGGCCGTAGCGGCCATCGATGCGCTCGAGCTCGTGCAGCGCGGTGGTCACCAGGCGGGCGCCGGTGGCCCCGACCGGGTGACCGATGGCGATCGCGCCGCCGTTGGGGTTCACGATGTCCAGGTCGGGTTGGACCTCTTGGGCCCAGGCCAGCACGACCGACGCGAACGCCTCGTTGATCTCGATCGTGTCGAGGTCGCCCATGGCGAGTCCGGTGCGATCGAACAGGCGGCGGGTGGCGTCGATGGGTCCGGTGAGCATGAGGACGGGGTCGACCCCGACCAGACATTGGTCGACGATCCGCGCTCGGGGTCGCAGGCCGAGCGTCTCGGCGCGCGCTGCGGACGTCAACAGGACAGCCGCGGCCCCGTCGGTGATCTGCGAGGAGGTTCCGGCCGTGTGGACGCCGTCCTCCCGGCCGACGGGTTTCAGCGCCGCCAGCGCCTCCAGTGACGTGTCGCGCAGGCCCTCGTCGCGTTCGACCCGATGGGTGGTCGCGGCCGGTTTGCCGTCGTCGCCGGGGTCGGGCGCCACGATGGGGAGGACCTCACGCTCGAACCGGCCTTCGGCCCACGCGGCCTTCGCCAGCTGTTGGGACCGCAAGCCGAAGCGGTCACAGTCTTCGCGGGTGATGCCCCACTTGTCGGCGATGCGTTGGGCGCCCTCGAACTGCGACGAGAACTCGAACCGGTCGAAGTACGGCTTCGGGAGCGGCCGTCCCGGCCCCGCCGACACCGCGGCACCGAGCGGGACCCGGCTCATGGACTCCACGCCGCCGGCGAGGACGACGTCGACGACACCGGCGGCGATGAGCGCCGCCCCGAGGTTCGTGGCCTGCTGTGACGATCCACACTGGGCGTCGACGGTCGTCCCGGCGACCTCGATCGGGAACCCGGCGCTGAGCCAGGCGGTGCGGGCGATGTCGAAGGTCTGCTCGCCGGTCTGGGATACGCAGCCGGCGATGACCTGTCCGACCTCGGCGGGGTCGATCCCCGACCGTTCGATCGCGGCTCGTTGCACCGAGGCGAGCAGCTCGGCGGGGTGAACGGTCGCTAGCCCGCCGTTGCGCTTCCCGAGCGGCGTACGGACCGCTTCGACGATGACGACATCGGTGTCAGGACGTGCTGGCATGCCACCGATCGTATCCGGCGCTACGGTCGGCGCGAATGGGCCCGTCTCGACTGCGGTTCGTCGCGCTCGTCGCGACGATGACCATCGTCGCTTCCGCGTGTTTCGGCGGTGGTGGGGGTGGCGCCACCGGCGCGAAACGCGGCGGCGGGTCCTCGGGCGGGCACGATCCGGGCTGTCAGTACGTGGCGGCCAGCACACTGGCCCGCAAGGTTCCGGCGAGGGTCGACAAGACCGAGTACCTGATCGCCGCCACCGCGCAAAACACGGTGTGCTACGACCAGATCACGTTCCTCTTCGACCCCGGCGACGCCGCGAACCTGCCGCCGAGCGTCGCGCCGTCGGTGTTCCCACCGAGCTACACGGTCCAGTACAAGCAACCCCCATTCGCGCCGGGACTGAACAAGTCGTCGACCGAATCGCTGTCCGGGGTCCACGCGATCTTGGAGGTGACCCTCACGCAGGCTTCGGGCACCGACCTGCGCAAGGGCGGGACCCAGACCTACAAGGGGAACCTCCGACTCCAGCTCACGGGGATGCAGCACACCCAGATCGTGGAGCTGCTCGCCGCGTTCCCGCAGCCGAGCCCGGACCCGAACGCATCGGTGATGGTGTGGCTGATCGGCCTCGATTCGAAACGTCCGTTCACGACGCAGTCCGCGATCGAGCCGCCGCGGGTCAGCATCCTCATCCCGAACTGACTTACTCGGACGGGTTGACGAGCACGATCTTGCCGAGCTTCCCGCCGGCCTCGAACCGGTCGTAGGCCTCGGTCGCGTCGGCCATCGGGTAGGTCGCGTCGACGGGGATCTGGATCCGGCCCCGGGCGACGAGCGGGAGCACGTGACGGTCGACGAGTTGGGCGGCGTCCGCCTTTTGCTCCAGCGGCCGGGACCGCAGCGTCGAGCCGTGCACGCGCCCGCGGGCGCCCATGAGGGCCAGCAGGTTCACCTCGGCTCGCGCCCCGGCACCGACACCGATCACCGCGATCCGCCCCCCGAGCGCGAGCGCGTCGAGGTCGTCGGGGAGGTTGGGGGCCCCGACGACCTCTAGGACGACGTCGTAGGGGCCGTGTTCGACGAAGCCGTCGGGTGCCACCACGTCGACGGATCCGCACGACTGCCCGATGCGGGCGACGTCCGCTCGACGGGCCTCGTCGCGCACCGTGGCGACGACGTGGGCGCCAGCGCAGGCGGCCAGCTGCACGCCGGCCAGGCCGACTCCCCCAGCCGCGCCGTGAACGAGGACCCGTTCACCGATCGTCACGCCGCACTGGGTGAACAGCGCGTCGTGGGCGGTCGTGAACACCTCCGGGAACCCTCCCGCCTCGGGCCAGGACAGGCGATCGGGCACCGGGAGCGCCGCCCGCTCATGGACGACCGCGAGTTCGGCTTGCCCGCCGCCGCCAACGACGGCCATGACTCGGTCGCCGGCGGCGAAGCGGGTGCACCCGGGACCGGTCGCGAGCACCTCGCCGGCCAGCTCGAGGCCCGGGATGTCCGCCGGCGATCCCGGCGGGGCCGCGTAGAGCCCTCGGCGCTGCAACATGTCGGCGCCGTTGAGGCCGGCGGCCCGCACCGCGACGAGCAGCTCCTGGCTGCCCGGGACCGGATCGGCGTGGTCTCCCCAGGCCAGGGTCCCCTCGACGACGGTCACGGCGTGCACGAACCGGGCAGCGTAGGGCCGCCGGTGGCGTCGTGCCCGGGCGGTACCGTCCTGTCGGTGCCGACCCCCGACGACGTGCTGGCGATCCTCGACGAAGACGGGGAGGAGCTCGTGCTCAACGTCGACGAGGCCGCCCGGCTCCTCGCCCTCACCCACGACTTCGACGCGGCCACCGTCTCGGCCTGTCCCGGCTGTCGCAGCCGGGTCCTCGCGGCGGTCGCGGTGGTCGATCTCCTGAGCGACGAGGTGGACCCGAGCGGCCGTGACCTCGCCGAGCTCGCCGAAGACGCGCCGACCC
>Ga0066793_10001263_pt1 | contig 11349 bp, 10 predicted proteins | sample PersoiDNA2013189_FD_83876 | JGI IMG/M metagenome (GOLD analysis project Ga0066793, IMG submission 83876) | Permafrost soil microbial communities from the Arctic, to analyse light accelerated degradation of dissolved organic matter (DOM) -... | ecosystem: Environmental > Terrestrial > Soil >...
ACGTTGGAAGTTGCGCTCGGCGAGTATCTCGGGCCGCAGCTCGTGCAGGCGGCGAAGCAATACAAGGCTTTCAACAAGTTCACCGACATGAGTTACGGCGGCGGCGGCGGCGCCTGGGTACGCGACGGCAACGTCATCCTGAGCGTCACGCGCGAGTCGAGCGGCAGCCGTTTCGGCGCCATGCAGGTGTTTGAGCTCTCCCCCGGGCATCGCCTGCTCGCGATCGGCCACGCGGTGCGCGCAACCGCCGGACAGAACAGAAGCTGGCTCCTCTCCGACTACACCGAGTCGCGTTTTACTCCGGAGCGCGTGCTCACACGGCCCATTGGCGCGCGTGTGCTCGAATCCACGGTCAGCGCTGGGTTTCTCGGGCTCGCGGTGGAGAATCCGAGCGACCTTGATATCTCGGCGCTTTGGGGGTTGATCGGCTACTTCCGCGCCAATGAACTTGACGTGCGGCCGTACGTCTTTGCCTTCTGGTCGCGGATCGCACGCACCGTCGCGATCGCCTTTGCGGTGCTGCTGGCCATTCCGTTCGTGCTGGGTTCGCTGCGCTCCGCGGGCGCGGGCTCGCGCACGCTCGTGGGGTTACTCTTGGGCCTCGGCTTTTTCCTGCTGCAGCGCCTGATCGAAAGCGGCACGATTGTGTTTCAGTTAAATCCCGTCGTGCTCGCGTGGCTGCCGACGGCGCTGCTGGTGGCGGTGTCGTTAGGCCTGCTCGCGCGCGCGCGCTGAAAAGAACCGCGTTCTAGTTCGGCGGCTCCGCGGGCGCCGCGGGTGCGGCTTGTGCTTTCGAGCTTTTCTTTGCCGCGTCCGCCTTGGTGGCTTTGGGCTTCGGCGGCTCAATCGGCTTCAACAGCTGCTCAACAGGCGTGAACATCGCCTGATACTTGTAGCTCGGAATCTCGAATTGCCAGCCGCCGAAGCGCGCATTGGCAGCGTCGGCCTCGGCCTGCGATTCCTTCGCGGTCGAACGGGCCAGGAGCGCGACGTAGTGGTGCGTGTCTTCCAGGCGGCCCGTGACGTCGAGCTCGAGGCCATTGAAGGTGCGGAAGATCGCGTGATCAGGTCTTGCGGCATCGCTGGCGGCGGCCGGCGCGCGCCGCACATCGTCCGCCTCAAGCGCCGCAAACACGCTGCCTACTCCGTCCGCCGCGCCCGCGCTCGAAAGCGTGCGTCCCTTCGGGATGGCAGCCACCTGGTAGTCGGTCTGCTGCGGCGACAGGCGGGCGGCCGTATAGGAGGGCCCCGCGGCGCTTTCGATGACGGCTTCTTTGACGCGCTGCTCGCTGATATCGACAACGCTGCGATCGATCCAGCGCCGCGGATCGGCGTCGACGCTGATGAGCGGTTGTACGAGGAGGCTCGGCTCGGCATGGGGAACGCGCGCGAATCCGGTCTTGCCTCCGGCGGGCTTGCCCACAATGAGGTCAAAGGTTTTCTTTGGCGTCACGACCTCGACGAGCGTGCCGGCGGCTTTGGGTGAAGCGCTGTCTTCAACGCCAAGCTGCGCATAGAACTCACGATTGCGCGTCTTCTCTTCAACCACGCGCAACGCGCCCAGATCCAAGAGCAGCTTGCGCACGCGCCCCGAATCGGCCGGGTAGGCGCGTTCCCCGACGATCCAGTCGGCGGGGCGCTTCTGCAAAGTCGTGCGCACGCCATCACCTTTTACAAGATGAATTTCAGTGACATCGTTCACGGACTTCTCAAGACCCGGCAGCACGAGCTCGCCTGCCAGGGTCGCCTTTTCCAGATGCCGCTGCGACGCGACCCACAAGGCGCCCAGGATCACGACCACGCCCGCCACGAGAAGGATGCAGACGCGGCGCGCGCTCATTTGCGCGCCTCATTTGCGCGCGCCGTGCGTTTGCGTTTCCGCCAACCGACCGCAATGAGCGCAAGCACCGCCAGCAACACCGGCACAATGATGATGTTCAGAATCTTGAGCGTCGTGCCGAGACTGCGAATCTCCTGATCGAGGCCCAGACGTACGTTGCGCAGCTCCTTGCGCACCTGCACCTTCTCATCCTGGAAGCGCCCGAGCTCGCGCTCCTGCTCGGGTGTGAGGATCAGGGAAGATTTGTCATTCCTCCGCGACTCGAGTGCTGTCAGCTTCTCTTCAGTGCTCCGCAGCTGCTGCTCGAGCTCCTGCTCCTTGGATCGGAAGCGCTCATCGGCGCTTCTGCGCAGTGCTTCGACGCGCTCAAACGGCCGCGTGAAGGTCGCGCGGCCGCGTACGCTGATGAGATCGGCACTGCCGGCGAGGTTGTCCAGCACGTTGAGAACGAGGTCGCCATTGTTGGCCCAGGCCTGCGCGACATGCTGGCCAAACAAGTTCTGCTGCCTGACCCACATGTAATCCGCCAGCATGTCGACGTCGGCAAAGACGACGAGCTGCAGCGGCTTGAGCGAATTTTTGAGAACGCTCGCGCCGGGGGAGAGTGTCACGCCGGCGGGCGGCCCTGCCGGATAAGCCGTCTTGATATTGCCGGTGACGCGCGCGCCGATCGCGTAGCGCTCGCCAGTGGCGCGAAAGCCGTCACGCAAAGTGCCGGGGTCAAACAGCATGGCAAAGCGCTCGACCGGCAGAGGCTCCGCCTGATTGCTGGTCAACAGCAGAGGCTCAAAGCGTGTGGTCGCGCCTTTGGCGGGTTTCAAGTAGCCGCTCATCGCGACGTTCACACTGGAGAGCCCGGAGGTGACGACGTCGCTCTTATTAAAGTTCTGCTGAGTAAGCCCGAGAATCCCATAGTGCCTGGAGGGCGCCTCGCTCTCGTGCAGCGATACGGACAGGGCCTGCTTTGCATCGGCGATCACTTGCTTCGGATTGAAGTCGACGCCCCAGGCGGCAAGCAGCGGCGCGAGCTGGGAGGACTTGTCAGCGGTCATGGCGGACATCGGATTCTGCGGATCGGCACCGCTCTGGTCGGCCTCGGCGATCGGGTCGACGAACACGGCAATGTGACCGCCCTTCAGCACATACTGGTCAATCGCAAACAAGGTGGCGGGCGCAAGATTCTTCGGGTGCACAAGCACCAGCACATCGATGTCGGCATCAATTTTGGCAGCGGCCGGATCGACAGAGCGGATCGTAAAGAGCTGCTGCGCCTGCGAGTAGATGACCCAAGGGTCGCGCATCTGCCCCGACTGCGGGTCGACGCCCGGCGCCATCGGCAGGCCTGTAAGCCAGCCCAACACCGGCTTCTTGGGATTGGCGAGTTCGTGAATCAGTTTGACGACTTCGTATTCCAGGAACGCTTCCTTGCCCGGATCGAAAAACTCGATCGCCGCGTGGCCGTCGGTTGAGTTCGTGCCGGCGAGACCGAAATAAAGCTGGCCGTTCGAGCCGCCAAGCGAAGTGGCGCGCACGCCAAGCTCAGCAGCGCGATCCTCATCCTCGGAGAACGGCTGTGGATCGACCTGGTGCAGGATGAGTTTGCCGTTGGAGCGTGCCGCGAGCTCCTCGAGGAACTCGCGCACGCGCCCCCCGTAGGTCTTCAGCACCGGCAGCTGCGAGGCGCTCTTCTCGGTAAAGAAGAAGTACAGGTTCACCGGCTCCTTAAGGCTCTTCAGGATCCGATCGGTGCCGGGGGAGGTTGAGTACAGCCGGTTCTGCGTAAGATCAAGCCGCCAGCCGTGCAGCGCATGATCAAACAGGATCGTCAGTCCAACGAACAGCAGCGTCAATGCCAGGAGGGTGCCGCCGCCAAGTGTCGAACGTTTGATCATGGCGTGTGGGCCCTCGTCTCTACTCGGCCTTGCGAACGTCGAGCGCAATCGTGGTCGCAAGCAGGAAAAAGGCAATCAGCATCGCGAAATACAACAAATCGCGGATGTCGATGACGCCCTTGGCGATGGATTCGAAGTGCGTGAGGAACGACAACGAGGCGATGGCATCAATGAGCGCCTGCGGCGCCCAGCTGCGAAACACGTCGAGCACCAGCGGAAAGCCCGCGAGCAGAAACACGAAGCAGACGACGACGCCCAGGATGAAGGCGATCACCTGATTGCGCGTCAGCGCCGACATGCACGAGCCGATGGCGAGAAAGCCGCCGGCTAAGAGCAGGCTGCCGACGTAACCCGCCAGAATCGCGCCGTTGTCGGGCTTGCCCAAATAATTGACCGTGATCCAGATGGGGAAGGTCAATGCCAGGGCGAGAGCTGCGAATATCCAGGCGGCGATGAATTTGCCGAGCACCGCTTCCCACAGCGTAACGGGCTGTGTCAGCAGAAGCTCGATGCTGCCAGTCTTTCTCTCCTCCGCCCACAGCCGCATCGCGAGCGCCGGAATCAGAAACAGATACAACCAAGGGTGAAAGTTGAAGAACGGCGCCAGATCCGCCTGTCCGCGCTCGAAGAACCCGCCGAGATAGAACGTGAAGGCGTTCGCGAGCACGAGAAAGATCAGGATGAAGACGTACGCAAGCGGGGTTGCGAAGTAACTTCCAAGCTCACGGCGCATGATGACGCCCACGTTACGCATGAGTGATCCTTTCCGTTACGCGGTGATGGTGCGGAACACTTCATCGAGCCGCCCGGACTCAAGATGCAGTTCCTTCAACTTCAGTCCCTGGCGCGCGGCAAGCTCGCTCAAGGCGGGCAGGATCTGCGCGCCGGCGCGCGGCAGCGCCGTCAGGCGTGCGTCGCGCTCGCTGACTTCGACCGCGGCAACGAACGGCAGTGCTTCGATGGCGGCGCGCGCCGCTGCAAGCTGCTGCGGATTCTCAAGCTGCAACGACACGGCATTGTAGTAGCGGGATTTCGCCGCGAGGCCCTGCGGGGAGTCGTCGGCGACGATGCGTCCGCGCGCGATGATGATGGCGCGCGTGCACACCGCATCCACCTCCTCGAGGAGGTGGGTTGAGATGATGATGATCTTGTCGCGCGACATCTCGTTGATGAGCGTGCGCACTTCGTGTTTCTGATTGGGATCAAGCCCGTCGGTCGGCTCATCGAGGATCAGCACCGGCGGATCCTGCATCAGCGCCTGCGCAAGTCCGACGCGGCGGCGGAAGCCTTTTGAAAGCGTCTCGATCGTCTGCTCAGTGACGCTCCCAAGCTGCAGTCTGCCAATCGCGTATTCAAGCCGATTGCGGCGCATGCTGCCGGTCAAGTTCCTGAGGTCGGCGATGAATTCCAGGAAGCTCTGCACCGTCATCTCGCCGTAGAGCGGCGCGCCTTCGGGCAGGTAGCCGATCGACTTCTTCGCTGCCAGCGTATCGGTCTCGATGTCGTGGCCGCAGATGCTTGCCGTGCCGGCGGTGGGGCTGATGAAGCCCGCAAGCATGCGCATGGTCGTCGTCTTGCCGGCGCCGTTCGGCCCCAAAAACCCCAGCACCTCGCCCGGCGCGACTTCGAAGCTCAGGTCGTCGACCGCGGTGAGCGCATGGTAGCGCTTGCTCAGATGTTCGACTTGGATCATAGAATTCGCATGGATAGAGGGGGGCGCACCCGGAAAGTTCCTGAAGGCGCCCGTTCACGGCGCGCGATTCTGAACGGGTGCAGGGCCCTATTTCAAGGTCGGCGTGCGGCGGGCGCGCCAGTAGAGAATCACGAGCGCGCCGCCCAACATCCCGCCCAAGTGGGCGAAGTGTGCAACGCCCGCCTGGGTATTCGTCACTCCGAGCACCAATTCCAGCACGCCATAGAGCGATACGAACAGCCACGCCGGCATCGGAATAGGCGGGAACAGGAGCGTGATGCGCTGCCGCGGAAAGTACATCGCAAATGCGAGCAGCAGTCCAAATACGCCGCCGGAGGCGCCGACCGTGGCCTCCGTCGAGTTTGCCAGCACCGAGGTCCAAAGTTGCGTTGCCCCGGCGGCAATCACACAGGCAAAGTAGTACACCGTGAAGCGGCGGCTGCCCCAGAAGTATTCAAGCGGGCGGCCGAACATGAAGAGCGCGAACATGTTAAAGAAGATGTGCGCAAAGCTGCCGTGCAGGAAAGCATAGGTGACGATCTGCCAGGGCTGGAACAGGGTCCCCAGCGGCCACAGCGCAAACTGCTGCAACAGAGCCTCGCCGATGTACAGTTGCAGCAAGAACGCGATGACGTTTGCAGCGATGATGGCGCGGGTGGCGGGCGGCAGGGACTTCAGCATGGCGGCAGTTTAACGTAAGAGGTCGTGGGGCAATGGCAGAAGCCTTCATTTGCGATGCCGTGCGCACGCCGATCGGCCGCTACGGCGGAGCGCTCGCAACGCTGCGCAGCGACGATCTTGCGGCGCTGCCGCTCGCGGCGCTCCTTAAGCGCAATCCCGCGGTGGATGCAGCGGCAGTCGATGAAGTCATCCTCGGTTGCGCGAACCAGGCGGGCGAGGACAATCGCAATGTTGCGCGCATGGCGCTGCTGCTCGCCGGATTGCCGGTTGCAGTGCCGGGGGTGACCTTGAACCGGCTCTGCGGCTCGGGCCTTGATGCGATCGCCGTCGCGGCGCGCACCGTGAAGTCGGGCGAGGCCGAGCTTGTGATCGCAGGTGGGGTTGAGTCGATGTCGCGCGCGCCATTCGTGATGCCAAAGGCCGATGCGGCATTCAGCCGCGACGCGCAGATCTACGACACGACGATCGGCTGGCGCTTCGTCAATCCGCGCATGCAAGAACAGTATGGGATCGACTCGATGCCGCAGACCGGCGAGAACGTCGCCGCAGAGTTCGGCGTCAGTCGCGATGAGCAGGACCGCTTTGCGCTGCGCAGTCAGGAGCGCTACGCCGCCGCCCATGCGCGCGGCTTCTTCGCGGCTGAGCTCATGAGCGTTGCGATCGCGCAGCGCAAGGGCAATGCGCTCGTCGTGAAAGCTGATGAGCATCCGCGCCCCGACACAACGCTGCAACAGCTGGCCAGGCTGCCGACGCCGTTTCGCGTCAATGGCACCATCACCGCGGGCAACGCGTCGGGCATCAACGACGGCGCCTGCGCGCTCATCGTCGCGTCCGAGGCGGCCGTCGCCCGCTTCAACCTGACGCCGCGCGCGCGCATCGTCACGGCCGCCACAGCCGGAGTCGCGCCGCGCATCATGGGTATGGGGCCTGTACCGGCGACGCGCCGCGCGCTGCGCCTCGCGGCTCTTGATGTCGCGCAGATGGACGTCATCGAGTTGAACGAAGCCTTCGCCTCGCAGGCGATTGCGGTGCTGCGCGAACTGGGCGTTGCCGCGGATGCCGCGCACGTCAATGCCAACGGCGGGGCGATTGCACTCGGGCACCCCCTTGGAATGTCGGGGGCGCGGCTTGCGACCACCGCGACCTATCAGCTTGCGGCAATGGGCGCGCGCTACGCGCTTTGTACCATGTGCGTCGGCGTCGGACAGGGCATTGCGATGATCCTTGAGCGCGTCTAGCGACGCGCCTATTTGACGACGCTCGCTCGGTCAGATGTCTGGTGCTCGAGCATCCAGCCCGGATATTCGCTCGGCAGCGCCGAGGCGTTGTTGAGCGCGGTGAGGTCAGCGCGCGTGAGTTTCAAATCCGTTGCGCCCAGGTTATCGACGAGCTGCTCGTTGGTGCGCGCGCCGATGATGACGGACGTCACCGCGCTTTGTTGCAGCAGCCACGCAAGCGCGACGCGCGCAACCGATGTGGCATGCGTATTCGCTATCGGGCGCATGACGTCAATGACGCGGAAAGTGCGCTCGCGATCGATCGGCGGAAAATCAAACGTCGCGCGGCGCGAACCGGCGGGTCCCGCGCCATCGCGCACGAACTTGCCGGACAGGATGCCTCCTGCAAGCGGACTCCACGGCAGGATCGCAAGATTCTGATCGTTGCAGAGCGGCACGATCTCGCGTTCCAGGTCACGCCCAGCGATCGAATAATAGGCCTGCACGCTCTGGAAGCGCGCAAGCCCCCGCTGTTCGGAAACCCCCAGCGCCTTGGCGATCTCCCAGGCCGGCAGATTGCAGAGGCCGATGTAGCGCACCTTGCCGGCGCGCACGCAGGCATCGAGCGCATCGAGCGTCTCTGCAAGGCTCGTCAACGGGTCGCGGCCGTGTATTTGATAAAGATCGATGTAATCAAGCTGCAGGCGCTTAAGGCTCGCATCGACCGAATGCAGAATATGCGCGCGTGACAGGCCGGATTGGTTGACGCCGGGTCCCATGCGCCCCAGAACTTTGGTCGCGAGCACGAACTGGTCGCGCGGCAGTGCGAGTTGCTTGAGCGCCGCCCCCGTCATGGTCTCAGCCACGCCGTTGGAATAGACATCGGCGGTGTCGATGAAGTTGACGCCGTGATCGATGGCGCTCTTGACGATGCCGGTGGCGGTCGCCTGGTCGGTATTGCCGATCGGGCCCCAAAACCCTTCGCCATTGCTGAAGGTCATCGTGCCGAGGCAAATTTCGGAGACGACGAGGCCCGTGCCACCCAGCTTTTTCATGCGCATGCGCAAGACTCCTCGCGTAGATACACTGCAATGCGCGGCGCTATCCTCCTGCCACGCGAACCTCGGGCGCACGGCGTGCGCGCGACCCACCTTACACGTTAGCGCAGCTTAAGAGGACCACCCTGAGATGATCGAATTACTGACGGCCGATACGCCCAACGGATTCAAGGTCTCGATCGCGCTCGAGGAGATGGGTCTGCCATACAGCTATAGGCACATCAAACTCGCCGACGGTGAGCACAAGCAAGATTGGTACCTCGCGCTAAATCCCAACGGCCGCATTCCGACGATCATCGATCACGACTTAAATGATTTCGTGGTGTTCGAATCGGGCGCGATCTTGATTTATCTTGCGGAGAAGACCGGCAAGCTTCTGCCAAAGGATGTGCCGGGGCGCTCGCAGGTGATGCAGTGGCTCATGTTTCAGATGGGCGGCGTCGGCCCCATGATGGGGCAGGCGAACGTGTTCTTTCGCTACGCGCCGGAGAAAATTCCCTACGCCATTGAGCGCTACCAGCGCGAAGTGCGGCGGCTGTTCGCCGTGCTTGATCGCAGGCTTGCCGACCATACATTTCTTGCCGGTGAATACTCGATTGCGGACATCGCCAACTGGAGTTGGGTGCAGGGGCATGACTGGTCGGGTGTGAGCCTTGACGGCCTTGACCACCTTAGGCGCTGGCACGATCTCATTGCGGCGCGCCCGGCGGTGGTGCGTGGCAAGGCGGTGCCGCCCAAGGATGATGGTGAGGACGAGAGCAAGACGAGGATCGAAGGCGCGCGCAAGCTACTGATCTAGCGACCGGCACGGCGCCATGGCCTAGCCTTAGCTGTCCCCGGATCCATAGTGTGACGCGCACGACTCACTTCATCGCCTGCTCGGGGCGATTGAGTTTCTTCGCGTGGACGTTCGCGGTACATTCGCCGGCCGGGAGAAACCGCAGCCTGTTGAATCTTTGGAGGCCTGATCGATCATGAAAACAAAAGCAGCCATCGCGTACGCGGCCGGTAAGCCCCTGGAAGTCGTCAACCTTGATCTTGCGGGCCCCAAGGACGGCGAAGTCCTGGTCGAGATCAAGGCCAGCGGTGTCTGCCACACAGACGAATTCACGCGCTCCGGCTCCGATCCGGAGGGCCTGTTCCCGGTGATCCTCGGACACGAAGGCGCGGGAGTCGTCGTCGACATCGGCCGCGGCGTGACCACGCTCAAAAAGGGCGACCATGTGATCCCGCTGTACACGCCCGAATGCCGGCAGTGCAAGTCCTGCACCTCGCAGAAAACCAATCTCTGCACCGCCATTCGCGCCACCCAAGGCAAGGGCGTCATGCCGGATGGCACGAGCCGCTTCTCGCTCGACGGCCAGATGGTGCACCACTACATGGGCTGCTCGACGTTCTCCAACTACACCGTACTGCCCGAGATTGCGCTCGCTAAGATCCGCGAGGACGCGCCTTTCGAGAAGGTGTGCTACATCGGCTGTGGCGTCTCGACCGGCGTCGGCGTGGTGCTGAACACCGCCAAGGTCGAGGCGGGCGCCAATGTCGTGGTATTTGGCCTGGGCGGCATCGGGCTCAATGTCATCCAGGGCGCGCACATGGTGGGCGCCAACAAGATCATCGGCGTCGACGTCAATCCGAGGAGAAAGGTGCTCGCCGAGAAGTTCGGCATGACGCATTTCGTCAATCCGAAGGAAGTCGGCGGCGATCTCGTCGCGCACCTGGTTGCGCTCACCGACGGCGGCGCCGACTACAGCTTCGAGTGCGTGGGCAACGTCGATCTCATGCGTCAGGCGCTCGAATGCTGCCATCGCGGCTGGGGCGTCTCAGTCATCGTCGGTGTCGCCGGCGCCGGGCAGGAGATCAAGACGCGGCCATTCCAGCTCGTCACCGGACGGGTGTGGAAGGCACGGCGTTCGGCGGTGTCCGCGGCCGCACCGAAGTGCCGAAGATTGTTGACTGGTATATGGATAAGAAGATCAACATCGACGACCTCATTACCCATGTGATGCCGCTCGAGAAGATCAACGATGCCTTCGATCTGATGCACAAGGGTGAATCGATCCGCAGCGTCGTAACGTTTTAACGCTTCACTCAAGGCAAGCCGCCGCCAGCGAAGGCTGCTGGCGAGAGCGGGTTCGACATACGTAATAATCGTTTAAGAGAAGAGGGGTTCATCATGGCTGTTTCTATTCATCCGTCCGTTGATCAGGGCGTAAAGCAAGGTTCGGCGAATTTCGCCGGCGGCACGCTCACCTGCAAATGCACACAAAACCCGGTGACTGTCGCCATCAAAGGCGACGTTGCCTTCAATCATGCCTGTGGTTGCACCAAGTGCTGGAAGCCCTCGGGCGCCACGTTCTCGGTCGTCGGTGTCGTGAAGCGCGACGATCTGTCCGTGACGGCGAATGGACAGAAGCTCAAAGTCGTTGACCCGTCCGCCGCCATTCAGCGCCATGCCTGCAGCGTCTGCGGCGTGCACATGTACGGCCGCATCGAGAACAAGGCGCATCCGCTCTACGGTTTCGACTTCATCCACGTCGAGCTTTCCAAGGAAAAGGGCTGGGCGGCGCCGCAGTTCGCGGCCTTCGTATCCTCAGTCATCGAGTCAGGCGTGAAGCCCAGTCAGATGGACGGTATTCGCGCGCGTTTGAAGGAACTGGGTCTTGAGCCGTACGACTGCCTGTCGCCGCCGCTCATGGATCTGCTCGCCACCGACGCTGCCAAGAAGAAAGGCACGCTGGCGGCCTAACGCTCGAGCTTATGGCTTCACCCGCGTTCGAAGTCATCAGTCAGCACCGCTCGTTTGGCGGCGTCGTCGGCTTTTACCGCCACGACGCCGCCACAACGGCATGCTCGATGCGCTTTTCCGTGTTCACGCCGCCGCAGGCCGCGAACGGCCGTGTGCCGGTGTTGTATTACTTGGCAGGGCTCACCTGCACTGAAGAGACCTTCATGATGAAGGCGGCCG
>Ga0066793_10001265_pt1 | contig 11341 bp, 10 predicted proteins | sample PersoiDNA2013189_FD_83876 | JGI IMG/M metagenome (GOLD analysis project Ga0066793, IMG submission 83876) | Permafrost soil microbial communities from the Arctic, to analyse light accelerated degradation of dissolved organic matter (DOM) -... | ecosystem: Environmental > Terrestrial > Soil >...
GCTTTCTGGCCGAACGACAAGCAGGTATCAAAGGTAATAATGACTCGCGGCGCTCAGAACTAACAGCAAACGCTTTGGTTCTCTTCCTGCCCCATCTTTATTCTGTCCACTACTACGGAGTAGAAGGTGTCTATGTCTCGGACGAAACGGAATTCGTACCCGGGTTACTTGATTCTGCTTTCTGCATGATTGCCTGTTACCACCTGGATAAAGCGCGGGGATTAATCGCTGAATCACTGGGTCTGGTGTGGCCGGCCTTTGACAGTGTCTGTAGGTCAGGGATGTGTTTGGAGCCCGATATCGTGATGGAAGCCTTTAGTTCCCCGGTGGCGATTTCTCTTATCGAGGAATTCAGTTACGAGCTCGAAGAGCTAGATGTTGAAAGCAACATCAATCAAGAGTGGGTATCCAGCCTGCGCAAGACCTGGCAGTGCTATAAAGGCTGATCGCCTGAAGCTGTCTCGCAAGTCAGGTACAAGCAGTACAAGCTAGCCATACCACACGGCCAGAGTCTTCACCATCGATGCTCACTTTCTGCCTCAGGGTTTGAGGTTTGACAGGGCTGTCAAACCCGCCGGGCGTAGCCTATGTTTGGTTACGCCCGGCGGACTCCCATGCGCTCGATAAGCCGAATTCTCATGCTCTTCACGATGACTTACTAGCAGTCCTCGCCCGGCAAGAGTGATACTGGAAATGAGAACGAAGAGATCGTGTCCGGGGAATCGCTTAGCCGTATAGAAGGTGGGGTCACGGCTATTTACTGTCCCGAAATGGTCCCGAAACTCACTCAAATTGGTGGGTATTTAGTTAAAAAGCGTAAAACGAGCGTTGTCAAGAAATGGCTTTAAATAAAGGATATTCAAGGTCTTTTCAACTGAGTTCAACTAGTGTTGATTGAAGATAGCCGCCTTGAAAGGGCGGTATCCTAGGCCGCTAGATGATGGGGGCGCGGCGCCGCGCCCCTGCCGGGCGCTAGATTAGTGTTGCAAAGGCCGCCCCAAAAAACAAGCGAAGGCGCAGCGCAGGTAAGCAACCCCCGCGCGAGAAATAGGGTTAATACCGAAGGGTTTAAACGGGGGTGGATGACGTGGCGGACGGCGGTGGACAAGCACAAGGTATCCCGATTCACTGGGCGCGTATGTACGACCTGGGAACCAGGTTCATGTTCCTGGGCAGGGGGCGCTCGTTCCGCGAGAAAGTCCTTGACCTCGCTCTTGTGAAACACGGAGAGGCGTTCCTCGACATCGGATGCGGCCCCGGTAGGCTCGTCCTTGCCGCGAGCAAACGGATCGGCGCGCCGGGGGCGGCTTGGGGCGTCGACATGTCCCCCGAGATGATAAGGCTCGCGACCGGGAAAGCGGAGAAGAAGTACCCTTACGCCGAGTTCCGCCAGGCCCCGGCGCAGGAACTGCCGTTTCCAGACCTTTACTTCGACGCGATAGCAACCGTCTTCGTGATGCACCACCTGCCCGGAGACGAGGAGAAGCTCAAGGCGTTCCAGGAGATGCACCGGGTCCTTCGAAAAGGCGGCCGCCTCGTGGTCGTCGACTTCAAGATCGAGAAGAAGACCGGGCTCCTCTCGCGCCACCTCGCCAGCCACATGGAGGGCGGGGAGCTCGAGCGATACCGCGCGCTGATGAGCCAGGCGGGCTTCGCAAGGATCGACACCGGGGAGGTCGCCCTCAGGCTTCCGCATTTCGTGCGCGGCTACGCAACATAGGGGTCAAAGCAGGGGTCAGGCACCGTCCACTTTTTTGTCCACCTCGGGCGCCGGGAACCTCCGTCCAATCGCCGCGCGCGTGATAACATTGGTCCACCGTTCCGGCGGACATCAATAACCAGGGAGGCTCCATGAGCGAGAGCGAGCGTTTCGACAGAGGCTGGGAACTGCTGGAGAAGATAGACGGCAGGCCCGGCGAGCGCGTCATGGAAGGTGTGGGTTCGCTCAGCCCCGACCTGGCGCGATACATCATTGAGTTCCCATACGGGGATGTCTGGTCCCGGCCCGGCCTCGACCTCAAACACCGGGAGCTCGCGACCGTGTCCGCACTTATCGCCCTGGGCCACTGCGAGCCCGAGCTCAAGGTCCACATGGGCGGTATGCTACGCCTGGGATGGACCCGCGAGGAGATCATCGAGGTCGTCATCCACATGGCGGTCTACGCGGGCTTTCCCGCTGCCTTGAACGCCTTGACGGTCGCCGGCGAGGTCTTCAGCGATGAGGATGCCGGCCAGGTAGACTGACCATTCTCGACTGCTCAAACCTGGCAGGCACAAGGTAACCACCATACCGTCGTTGTGTCACTTCAGCAGGAGGGGCAGGCAATCGCGAACATCAGGAACGTAAGGACGCTGAATGACGTGAACAACATGACGCTTCAGGTCAACAATGCCGTAGAGTTCGGGCAGCAGGGCATAGCCAACCTCAACAAGGCCAACGCCTACCTCTTCTCCACCAGTTGGGCGACAATCGCCGTGATCGGGTTCTGCGTGCTTGTTGTGTTCGCCGGATGCGGTACCTGGGCGGGCATGATGGGCAGGAACGACGGCCGCAGCTTCGCCGACTACTTCGTGCTCGGTCTCTTTCTCGGCCCGGTAGGCCTGCTGATCGCCTGGCGAAAGACGCGCTACGGCCCGAGCCCTCCAGTTCACGCATACCAGCAACCTGCCCCGGCCATGGCGCAGGGCTACACTGACCAGCAGTACTGGCCCCAGCCCCAGCCAGGCTATCTGGAGCAGCCGTACTCTCCTCCGGCGCAAGCCGTGCGCTGGGACGAGGCCCCGTCGGCCCCCGCGCCATGGGACGCCGCCCCGCGCCAGGCATTTGGACCGTCGGCGGCCGATGTATATCCCTCGGACTACGGTTCCTGTCCTACCTGTGGCGCCGCGATAACGGTTCCAGACGCGCTATTCTGCCCGACCTGCGGCGCGACCGTCTGACGCCTGCCCCGGCCGGCCTGCGCCTCCGCCCGCAAATAATCATTCTGCTCGGCGTCACAAATGGTTAGACTATCCTGAGCATATGTTCCTATTCGGAGGGCATTGCCCGCATGGATGACTACTACGGACAGCAGAGCAGCCAAGGCGAATACCAGCCTGGCAACTACGGCGGCTACCCGCAGGGCGGGCAGGTCGAGCAGGCAGACTGCCTCCACAAGTACGTCACCGGCGCGGACGGCGCCGTGTACTGCGAAAAGTGCGGCTCCGTCCTCAAGGACAATTACGCGTTCCAGTCCTACCGCCCCAGCCGGCCGGCAGTGCCCGCGAAAAAAGCCTTCAGCGGGCGCACCCTGGTCGCCCTCATCGCGATCGCCATCGTCATCGTGGCGGGCGTTGTTGCGTGGAGCCTCATGGGCAAGCGCCCGGCGCCGGTTGCCTCGGTTGACAAGCCCGAGGTCATCAACCTCTCGAACGAGCCGATTCAGGACTCATAAGCCAGAACGAGGTCATCTACAAGCGCGAGGACGGAATGTCTTACAATCCCCTGGCGTCTTACAAGATCTGGGCTAAGGTCCTCGGGGTCCGCTCATACGCCGGCTACGGCAAGGGTTCTTCGGGCTTCCCCATCGACCTCGCCCTGACCTGGGGTGACGTCGCGAAGTCCGATTACGAAAAGTACGTCAGCTTCCATTTCTCGAGCGACTACTCCGCGAACCAGTGGCTGATGTTCCAGTACAAGACCGACTCGCCGCCCTGGAGCACCGGGTACTTCGACGCGCACGTCTCCAACACCCACGTCTGTCCCGCGACCGAGAACCTCTACAATGCCATCATGTCCCTCAAGCATAACGACGAGGTCATTCTCGAAGGTTACCTCGCGAGGTCGGTCTCACCGACCGGCCAGTTCGTCCTCGGCAGCAGCCTCAGCCGGACGGACACCGAGGCCGGCGCGTGCGAAGCTTTTTATGTCCAGAAAGTGCAGGTGGGTGATAAGGTCTACAAGTGACCGGGGTCGAAAACGTAGCGCCGGCGTCCCGCCGGCAAGAAAAGTGACCGTAGCGCCGGCGTCCCGCCGGCAAGACAAGGCCCCGAAGGCAGGGCGAGACAGAAAGGACGGAGGGCATGGCCACTATTTTCTCAAAGAGTACTTGCACCAGGCGTTGCCTGAGCGCGGCATTCCTGACGCTGCTGTTCTGCCTCCTGCTGACGGGGGCGATGCCGGCAGCCGCGGGGACCGGCGCGCAGGGTCCGGCAGCCGGGGCACCCTCAGTCTCGGCGGGGCCTCTCGCGCAGGTCAAGTCCTGGGATTTCGAGCGCTTCGACACTGACATCAAGGTCAACTCGGACGGTTCGCTGTCCGTCCGAGAGACGCAGGTCGTCAACTTCACGGGCAGCTTCAGCTTCCTCAACAGGGACCTGACCTCGGGCAAAGCCAACTTCACCGTGGGGCGCAGTTATGGCGCGGTGCGCTTCAAGGACATCCAGGTGACCGACCTCAACGGCCAGCCCTACAAGCAGGTATCGTTCCAGAAGCTCAAGGGCGGCAAGAGGGTGCACCTCAGTTTCAGCGCCTTGAACGAGCAGAAGGGCTGGATCATCACCTACACCATGACCGGCGCCATCATCTACGCGCCGAACTACGACCGCCTGTACTTCAACACGGTCACGACCGACCGCGATGTCCCTATCAAGTCATCGCGCACGACGGTCACGCTGCCTGCGGGCACGGACATGTCGCAGGTCAAGACCAAGGACTATGTGAGCGACACCAACCCTCCGAGCTCGGTGACTTCGAGCGTCCAGGGGAACACGCTGACGTGGGAGTCAAAGGACATCGCTCCGTTCACCACCGTTACCATAGACGTCGCGTTCCCCAAGGGCCTCGTCGCGATTCCGCTCACCTTCCGGGCCTGGTTCGGGGGAGTGGTTATCGGGCTGGCGGTGGTCGGTACGATAGTCATCGTCCTCGTCATGATCCTGCTCTGGTGGAGGAAAGGGCGCGACGTGGCCGCGCCATCGCTCGACGTCGTTCGCTACGAGCCACCGCCGGACCTGCGCCCCATGGAGATCGGCTTCCTGAAGAACGAGATGTCTCTGACGAGCGACATCACCGCGACCATAGTAGACCTCGCCGTGCGGCACAAGTTGGTGATCAACGAGCAGGAAGGCTCCGGGATGCTCAAGCATACAGAGTTCACCTTCCAGCGCTGGGAGAAGAACACCGACGACCTGGCGCCCTTCGAGCAGGAGCTGTTGAGCGGGCTCTTCGAGAGCGGAGACCTCGCCACCGAGGATGGCCTGAAGAACAAGTTCTATACGCGCATCCCCGAGATCGATTCGAAGCTGAAGGAGCAGGTGCTGAGCAAAGGCTTCTTCGATGGAGACCCCGGCAAGGTCAAGGGGCACTACTACTGGATCGGGATCGTCGTCCTGCTGCTCATCATACCGGTGTACTTCTCGCGGGCCTGGTTTGACCCGGGCTACCTGCTGGTGCTGATACCTGCGCTGGCAGTGAGCGGCCTGGCGATCATGATAGTCGGGCACTTTATGTCCAGGCGCACCGCGAAGGGCTCGGAGGCGCTCTCGTACGTGAAGGGCTTCCAGGAGTACATGTCCACCGCCGAGCGCGAAGAGATGAAGTTCATGACCCCCGAGAACTTCCAGACCAACCTGCCGTACGCCATGGTGCTGGGGGTCGCTGACAAGTGGGCCGGTAAGTTCAAGGACATCTATACGAGCCCGCCGGACTGGTACCGAAGCTACGCGCCGGGCATGGTCTTCAGCACGGTCTACCTCAACGACTCGCTCTCGCGGATGCAGACCAGCGTAGGGAGCACGCTGACCTCATCGCCGCAGTCGAGCAGCGGTGGGGGAGGCGGCTTCGGTGGCGGGTCCTCCGGTGGCGGTTTCGGCGGAGGCGGCTCGAGCGCAGGCTAGTGCAATATAGAGGTCTTGCAAAATAGGGGTCAGACCCCTATTTTGCACGTCCCTAGACCGAAGGCACCTGGCGGTCCTCCGGCTCCTTTATCTCGAAGTATTCACGCGGGCCGAAGCTCGACTTGAACGTCCCGGCGACGATATTGCCGGGGAACCCCTGGCGCGAGTTGTCGTAGTACATTACCGCGCCGTTGTAGTACTTCCTCGAGCCGGCGATCCGGGTCTCGGTCGATGACAGCGCCGCCTGGAACTTGAGGAACTCCTCGTTCGCTTTGAGGTCCGGGTAGCTCTCGGCGACGGCGAACAGCGTCCCGATAGCGCCTGTCAGCCCGTCCTCCGCCGGGCCCTTCTCTCCGACGCTGCCGGCGTTCATGGCGTCGGTGCGCGCGCGGGTGACGGACTCGAACGTCGTCTTCTCGTGTCCCGCGTAGCCTTTGACCACCTCCGCGAGCTCGGGCACGAGGTCATAGCGCCGCTTCAGTTCCACGTCGATCTGGTGCCAGGCGTTGTCGACCTTGTTGCGCAGGCGCACCAGCCTGTTGAACAGGAAGAGGAACACCCCGAGCACCAGCACGACCACCGCAACTATGACTATCACTACTACCAAGATGCGCTCCTCCGCTCAGGGGTCAGGCACCGTCCACCTTCTTGTCCACCACCGCACAATCATATCAGTCTGTCGACGTCCCCCTCACCCCAGCCCTCTCCCTCCGGGGAAGAGGGAGCTGTATGATTCACATGTACCACGCGTTGTCTCTTTCAGGAGGTGCAGCGGTGGACCTTGTGACCGGTGGAGCGGGTTTCTTCGGTGCGTGCCTTGCGAGGCGCCTCAGAGACATGGGCAGGGACGTGCGCGTCTTCGACATCGAGCGCACCCAGTTTCTCCCCGACGGCGTCGAGTTCGTCCAGGCCGACATGCGCGACTACGACGCGGTACGCGAGGCGGTGCGCGGAGCCGAAGTCGTCTACCACCTGGCGTTCGTCCAGGCATTCTCCAAGCGCCCCGAGTCCGAGAAGTGGCAGATCAACTTCTCAGGCACCGAGAACTTCCTGCGTGCGGCGGTGGACGAGGGAGTCGAGCGCTTCGTCCACACCTCGACCATCGAGCTCTACTCGCCGTTCCCGCCTTTCCCGTGCCCCGAGGACGCGCCCACCGACAAGCCGTTCGGCTGGTACGGGCGCCACAAGAAGGCCTGCGAGGAGCTGTGCTGGCGCTATCACTGGCAGCACGGACTGCCCCTCACAATGGCGCGCCTGCCCACCATCTGCGGCCGCGGGTACTACGTGCGGATCGACCTGCTCCGCGCGTTCGACTGGGTCCTCGCGAACCGCCCCGTCCTCTGGATCGGCGGCCGACAGTACCAGGGCGACTTCGTCTGGGTGGATGACTGCGTGGACGCCTACCTCCTCCTCGGCGCGAAGCCCGAGGCGCTCGGCGAGGTCTTCAACGTAAGCTGCTCCGCGCCGTCCACCTCGCTCGAGATAATCCAGGCCATCCTGGACACCGCGGGCAACACGCACAAGATAGGCTTCGTCCCGCCCTGGATCGCCTGGCCGGGCATCAGGTTCGCGGCCCGCACCGGCATCCTGGACATGCCCGAGGAGCAACTCCAGTACCTGAAGGGCGATTACTCCTTCAGCGTGGACAAGGCGCGGCGGCTCCTGGGCTACGAGCCGAAGATGAACGCGGCGGAGGCGATGGTCGAGATGGTGAAGGGATACATCGAAGACCGCGCCAGCGTCAAGAAAAGGGCCAAGAATTATTGATGTGACTCAAAATGCACCAGTGGGGTCAGGCACCAGTGGTGCATTTCTTGAGTATGAACCGTTAGCGGAATGAAAACGCACCACCGGTGCCTGACCCCAGTGGTGCATTCTACTGCTTGGCGGCCGCCCGGAACCCCGCCTCAAGCCCCACCTGGTTCCCGCCTTCAATCCGCCCGATCTCCTTGCCATTGATATCGAGGAATATGAAGGTCGGTACGCCGCGGATGTTGAAGGTCTGCGCCGTCGGGTCGGTATTGGCGTTGATCCTGCGGACGGCGACCTTCCCCTGGTACTGCTGCTCGAGCCCGTCAACTACGGGGCGTCATCGCCTGGCAGGTGCCTCACGTATCGGTGTAGAGGTCGATCATGGTAGGCAGATTGTTCACCAGCAGCGCGGTGTTACCCTTGGCTCCCTTGTGCAGGACGACCACCGACGCGATGATCGCCAGCACTACCACTATTGCTATGGCGTACGGCACCGGAGTCGCATACCAGGGGTTCTTAGGCTTCGGCTGGGGTCCAGTCGGCCTCTGACCGTAACCGTGGTAGCTTGCGTCGCTCGGGGGCGGCGGCATCTCGCCCGGCGCCGGCTGGTAAGGCGGTTGCTGGTATGGGACCTGCTGGCCAGGGCCCTGCTGATAAGCCGGTTGCTGGTACTGGGGTTGCGGGTCAGTCGGCCCGGCGTACGGAATGGCCTGCGAGGGCCCGCCCTGGACGAGTCGCGCCCCGCACCACTCACAGGTCGCGAGCATGTCGGACGTCTCGGCGCTGCAATCAGGACACTTCATCACTTCACCTCGAGCAATCCGCGCGGTCCCTCAACTATCGTACTCCAAGACTGCAGAGTGTGCTTATTTCTTACGATTGTGCGAGTCACCCTGCAACAAAGCCTGCGTCAATGGGTTTATCGGCCGAACGACGCGCGCGCCGTACGGTGGCGCGCCCTGCTGGCCGGTCGTCCTGGTGGACAAAAAAGTGGACGGTGCCTGACCCCTCAAGAAGGAATGGCCTGCACGTGGACGGTCCTGGCGCGTGGGCCGTCGAACTCGCAGAAGTAGATGCCCTGCCAGGTCCCCAGGACGAGCATCCCGCCCCGCACGGGGATCGTCGCCGAGAAACCCATCAGCGAGGCTTTGACGTGAGCCGCCGAGTTGCCTTCGGAGTGTTTGTACGGCCCGTTCCACGGGATGATGCGGTCCAGCGCGCCCTCGATGTCAACCCGAACGGCGGGGTCCGCGTTCTCATTGATGGTCACACCCGCGGTCGTGTGCGGCACGTAGACCACGCAGATGCCCTCGCTGACGCCGGTGGCCGCGACCGCTTGCATGACCTCACGCGTGATGTCCTTGAAGTCATTGCGGGCGGAAGTCTTCACGTTGAACGATTGCATGTGCTACTCCTCAGCAGTCATACCGCATCATCTCTCGAGCATTATCTATTTTCTGCGACACCACCAGGACTTCCTCTGCTACTCTTACAGCTCAAGGCGCGTCCCCGAGGGTGAAGTGGTCAACGTCGTTTCTCCCGCCCGTCACGCCCAACACTTCTAGCCGGAACGGCTTGCCTTTCTCCAGTTTCAGGCAGAACGCAGTCACAAGCAGGCTTCCTGGATCTTCGTCGAAGCGGACCTCAGGGAGATTCCTTCGTCATCTCGCGCGGAACGACGACAACTGCGTAGGACATGAGCCCGGCATCCTTGTGGTCGAGGTCCGACTCCTGGATGATGTCCATCCCCGCGACAGTCTTCGCGACGAGCTTCTGGGTCTTGCCCTTTATCGCCACCACGTCGCCGACCTCGAAGGTTTCCTTCCTGAACTTCCTGGCGCGCAGCGAGCTGGACCTGTCGAGGCTGATATAGACGGGGTACTTCTTGCCCGACTGCGCATCCTCGACGAGGAGGTATTCCTGGTTGTTGCGCGCCGAATGGAACTCCTTCTTGCTCAGCACTTTGCCGGTGATTTCAAGCATTTCCGCCATCGTTTTGCCCCTTGATCGGGATCAGAGATCTGATCTGCCACTACCATATGTTCATGTCGACGCCAACAGTCTATCAACTGCTGCGCCTTCACGGCACACCTGGCCGACCAGCGCGGCACTCGGGAAAGAACGTGCCGATGTTATAGTGATGGAAAACCAACACCGGGGGGTTGTCATGCTGGATTACCTGTTTCGTGGAGCCAGGGTCGTGGATGGGACGGGAGCCGCCGCGTTCAAGGCGGATGTCGGGGTGAAGGACGGCCTCATCGCCGTGATGGGAAAGCTGGGTGATGCGGAGGCGGACACCACCATTGATGCCTCAGGAAAAGTTCTCTGCCCCGGCTTTATCGACATCCATACCCACAACGACCTCTACGTGATCCGGGACAACTTCAAGGACGTCTTCGAGCCCTACCTCCGGCAGGGCATAACCACCTGCGTCGCCAACAACTGCGGCTGGTCGGTCGCGCCGTGGCCGGTCGAGCACTCAGGCCTCATGTGTTCCACCCTTCGCAGCCTGGGAGTCTCGAAGGACCTGGTGCCGGAGTGGGAGACCCAGGCCGATTTCCACGGGTGGCTCGAGAGACGTGGCCTTCCTATGAACATGGTGCCGCAGGCGGCCCATGGCCCCATCCGCATGGCGGTCATGGGGGAGCAGGCGCGCTTCAGCACGCCCGAGGAGCTGGAAGCGATGAAGGCGCTCCTCCGCCAGAGCATGGAGGCGGGCTGCCGGGGCTTCTCAACCGGCCTCACCTACTTCCCCGGGATGTACGCCCACACCGACGAGCTGGTCGAGCTCGCCAGGGTCTCGAACGAGTACGGCGGGAGGTACGCCACGCACACGCGGGGCCTCTCGCAGAACTTCGACCGCGCGGTGCAGGAGGCGGTCGAGGTGGCCCGCCGGAGTGGGTCCGCTCTGCAGGTGTCCCACTTCATGGCGGCCCCGGAACTGGGACGGATGTCCGACGTCATCTACTACGCCGTCGGGGCGCTGGAAGCGGTGAACAAGGTGGTCCCGCTGCCGGGGATACCCAACGCCGCGCTCGCGAAAGCCATCGGCCACGTCGACCGTGCGCTGGACGAGGGCATCGACGTCGGGATGGACTTCATCCCCTACGTGCTCGGCAACACGACTGTCACGCAGCTCTATCCGCCGTGGGCGAACATGGGGGGCACGGACGCCCTGCTCGAGAGGCTGCGCGACCCCGCGGCGCGGGAGAAGATCAGGCATGACGTGCATACGATCAAGCCGACCTGGCCCAACTGGGTGGAAGGCGCCTGGTCGGACAACTACCTGCGGTCCATCGGGTGGAGGATGTTCCGCATCCTCTCGGTAGGAAGCGAGAAGAACAATCGCATGGAAGGCCGGCGCGTGGTCGAGCTGGCGCGCGAGGCGGGCAAGGACCCGTTCGACTTCCTGGCGGACCTCACAGTGGAGGAGGATGGCGCGGTGATGTTCCTGATGGGGATGCCGCCGAGGCCGTGGACGGAGAAGGTCTTCACAAAGGTCCAGAAGCACCCGCAGTTGTCAGTCGGCGCGGACACCCTGTTCCCGGAGAAAGGCGCGCCGCCGCTGTCGGCTTATGGCTGCTTCGTGCGGGTCATCGAGCACTACTCGAAGGAGCTCGGCCTCTATACGCTCGAGGACGCAGTGCGACGGTGCACCGGGCTTGCGGCTTCGCGGTACGGCCTCGACGACCGTGGCGTGGTGAAGGAAGGA
>Ga0066793_10001267_pt1 | contig 11336 bp, 9 predicted proteins | sample PersoiDNA2013189_FD_83876 | JGI IMG/M metagenome (GOLD analysis project Ga0066793, IMG submission 83876) | Permafrost soil microbial communities from the Arctic, to analyse light accelerated degradation of dissolved organic matter (DOM) -... | ecosystem: Environmental > Terrestrial > Soil >...
GCACACCGGTCCGTGCCGATCGAGCAGCCACTGGCGCGTCTCCATGTACGCGTTGCGACTCGTCGGCAGCGATGTGTGCTGTTGCGCGGGGCGGCGCACCCCGCGCTTACGCGGCTTGCGTGATCTTCTTCGTGGTGGAGTCAAGTCGGGCGGGTTGTTTTTTAATGCTATCAGTACAACGGGAACGATAGCAATGCATGCGCCGTCCTTGCCAGGTTTGCTCCGTCCGCTCCGAACGGCGCTAGATGCCCACTGCGCGGAGCGTTAGCTTTTCGCTCCAATGACGATGCGAGACAAGCTCGACCTCCTGGAGCGCCGGCGCGCCGAATCCGAGCTTGGTGGCGGCGAGACGCGCATTCAGGCTCAGCACGCAAAGGGAAAGCTTTCAGCCCGGGAGAGGCTCGACCTCCTGCTGGACGAGGGGAGCTTTGTGGAGCTGGACCGGTTTGTGGTGCACCGGTCGACCGATTTCGGACTGGAAAACCAGAAATACTACGGCGACGGGGTCGTCACGGGCCACGGCAAGATCGACGGCCGGCTCGTCTATGTATTTTCCCATGACTTCACCGTCTTCGGGGGCTCGCTCTCGGAATCGTTCGCCGAGAAGATCGTAAAGATCATGGATCTCGCCATGCGAAACGGCGCTCCGGTGATCGGACTCAACGATTCAGGAGGCGCGCGTATCCAGGAAGGCGTTGTTTCGCTTGGTGGATACGCCGAGATATTCCTGCGGAATACGCTCGCGTCCGGAGTTGTCCCGCAGATCTCCGCGATCCTAGGTCCGTGCGCGGGGGGTGCTGTGTACTCGCCCGCCATCACCGACTTCACCTATATGGTGCGCGGCACATCGTACATGTTCGTCACTGGCCCGAACGTCGTGAAGACGGTCACGCACGAAGACGTGACGATGGAGGAATTGGGCGGTGCAGACACCCACTCGGCCACTTCTGGCGTCGCACACTTCGCCTGCGATTCCGAGCCGGAATGCCTGCAGAAAATCCGCGATCTGTTTCGATTCATTCCTTCGAACAATCTCGGCGACCCGCCGCGAGGCGCGTCGAACGACCCCCGCGACCGGCGTGACGAATCGCTGCTAGATGTCGTACCCGACAATGCGAACAAGCCCTACGACATGCACGAAGTCATCAAGCGTGTCGTCGATGACGCCGAGTTCTATGAAGTGCAGCGCGAGTACGCCGGCAACATCATCTGCGGATTCGCCCACCTCGGCCGTTTCAGCGTCGGCGTCGTCGCGAATCAGCCGGCGGTACTCGCCGGTGTCCTCGACATCAACGCATCGCTCAAGGCCGCGCGCTTCATTCGCTTCTGCGATGCCTTCAACATCCCGATCGTGACGTTCGAGGATGTTCCGGGATTTCTGCCCGGCGTCGCGCAGGAGCACGGTGGAATCATCAAGCACGGCGCAAAGCTGCTCTTCGCCTACTGCGAAGCGACGGTGCCCAAGCTGACGGTCATTACGCGCAAGGCGTACGGCGGCGCGTACGACGTCATGAGCTCCAAGCACATCCGCGGCGACTTCAACGTCGCCTGGCCGACCGCCGAGATTGCGGTGATGGGCCCGAAGGGAGCGGTCGAGATTCTTTTCCGGAAGGAGATCACCGACAGCGCGGACCAGACCGCCGCGACAGACGCAAAGATCGAGGAGTACCGCGAGAAGTTCGCGCACCCGTACATTGCCGCGGGTCGCGGGTACCTCGACGACATCATCGATCCGCGCGATACGCGCCCCGCGCTCATCGATGCTCTCGAATCCCTGCAGAACAAGCGCGACAAGAATCCGCCGAAGAAGCACGGCAACATCCCGCTCTGATGCGCGCCGCGCGCACTCCCCGACAGCAGTAGAGCTCCGATGTTCAACAAGGTTCTGATCGCAAACCGCGGCGAGATCGCGCTCCGCGTGATTCGTGCATGCCAGGAGCTGGGCGTGAAGACCGTTGCCGTGTACAGCGAGGCCGACGTCCGCGCGCCGCACGTTCGCGAGGCCGACGAAGCGGTTCTAATCGGTCCGCCCCCCTCGGGCGAGAGCTATCTCCGGGGCGACAGGATCATCGAGGCCGCGACGCTCACTGGGAGTGACGCGATCCATCCAGGCTATGGGTTTCTATCCGAGCGGGAATGGTTTGCTCGCGCGGTGGAAGATGCAGGTCTGGCCTGGGTCGGACCGCCGGCAGACGCGATCGCCGCAATGGGGAGCAAGACAGCCGCCCGAACGCTGGCGGTCGCGAACGAGGTTCCTGTCGTTCCAGGGACGACGGAGCCGCTCGCCGGCGCGAAAGAAGCCGAAAAGATCGCAAAGAAGTTCGGGTATCCGATTCTGCTCAAGGCCGCTGCCGGCGGCGGCGGAAAGGGAATGCGCGTGGTCTCCTCGCCAGCAGAAATGGCGGACGCGCTCGACGCGGCGCGGCGCGAAGCGAAAGCTGCCTTCGGCGGCGACGCGGTATATCTCGAAAAATTCATCGTGAGGCCGCGGCACATCGAGATCCAGATTCTCGCTGATTCCCGTGGTACCGTTCTGTCTCTCGGTGAACGTGAGTGCTCAGTGCAGCGCCGTCACCAGAAGATGATCGAGGAAGCGCCGAGCGTCGCTGTGACACCGGACCTGCGCAGGCGGATGGGCGAGACAGCGATTCGAGTGGCTCGCGCTGCCGGTTACGTAAATGCCGGCACCTGCGAATTCCTGCTGGACGAGAAGGGCAGCTTCTACTTTCTGGAAATGAACACGCGGCTCCAGGTGGAACATCCGGTCACCGAGCTGGTGACCGGAATCGATCTTGTTCAATGGCAGCTCCGCATCGCCGCGGGCGAAGAACTCCCTTATCGTCAGGAAGACATTTCGCCGCGCGGCTGGGCGATCGAGTGTCGCATTACAAGCGAAGACGCATCGAACGGATTTCTTCCCTCCACGGGACGAATCGGGCACCTGCACCTGCCGAGCGGACCGGGGATTCGTTGGGACGGGGGGATCGAGTCGGGCACCGAGATCGGCCTGTACTACGATCCCATGCTCGCCAAGCTTATCGTGTGGGGTCCTGATCGCGAGCAGGCGGTGAGAAGAATGCGGCGGGCACTCGTGGAGCTGATCATCCAGGGCGTTGAGACGTCGCGCGACTTTCACATCCGGGTGATGGACGACCAGGAGTTTCGTAGCGGCGACATTGACACTCAGTGGCTGGAGAATCGGCTTACATCTCTGATCGAGCGCCTGCCGGGTACGGAATCTTCTCGTGTTGCGGCGATAGCCGGAGCAATTCTGGCGGAGCGGGAGCGCACTTCTCGCGGGCGATCAGGCGTGACTGAAGCAGGGAAATTGGAAGTCGGGGCGAGAGATGCCGGCGCGGATTCGTGGAAGCGTGCCGGCAGAATTGAGGGTCTTCAGGGCTGATGGCGAACGTCATCAGCGTTTCGATCGATTCGATTGCCGCCGGGGGTGACGGCGTCGGCCGCAACGAAGGGCTGGTGGTTTTCGTACCGCGGACCGCACCCGGCGATGTAGTAACAGCGCGGATAACCGGCAGGGGACATTTTGCGAGGGGCGCGCTTCGCAGGGTAGTGACACCCTCGACAATTCGTGTAGAGCCGCAATGCGCTCACTACACGCGCGACCGGTGTGGGGGCTGCCAGGTACAGCACATGAGCTATGACGCGCAGCTCGCCGCCAAGCAGCTCATCATCCGCGACTCGTTGCAGAGAATCGGTAGGCGGAATGTGGAGCCGCCGCCTATCGAGCGGAGTCCCAAGGAATGGCGCTATCGCACTAGGCTCACGCTCGCGATGCGCCGACGCGGGGCGCGCTGGATCGCCGGCCTGCATTCATACGACGATCCCTCGCGCGTCTTCGCTCTCGCCGATTGTCCTATCACGGATCGCCGAGTGGTCGCGGCGTGGCGCGAAGTGATGGCGGCTGATGAGTATTTCCCGGACGCTGGGGAGTTGCGCGGCAGCGCTCGAATCACCGCTGGCGGCGCGACATTCGTCATGATGGGCGGCACGAGCTGGGCGGCGCGCGACCAGTTCTCCGCGGCGGTTCCATCTCTGTCCGCGCTCTGGTGGGAAGCCGACGGCGACGCACCTCGGCGTCTTGTATATGACAAGAGAACCGATCGCTCCCCCAGCGCATCGTTCGCGCAGGTGAACGCGGAGATGGCGGACGGGCTACGCGATTACGTCCTCGAGCGCGCCAGGTCCTGCGTGCCGACATCGGCAATCGATGCCTATGCCGGTGCGGGCGAAGCCGCAATCGCGCTCGCGAGCCGCGGAATCCCCGTGACCGCGATCGAGCTCGACGCCGACGCGTCGGCATGGTCAGGATCTCGGCTCGCTCTGCCGTCCCGGGCAGTTCAGGGGCGAGTGGAGGATGTCCTTCCCGAAGTGCTCCCCGCGGATCTCGTGATCGTGAACCCGCCGCGGGCGGGAATGGACGCGCGCGTCACGGAGATTCTCGAAGCGCACGCGGGACCGGTGCGCGCAGTGATCTATGTCAGTTGCAATCCAGCGACACTGGGCCGTGATCTCTCGAGAATGCCGAGCTATCGCATCGAATCGATCCGTGCCTTCGACATGTTTCCACAGACGGCCCACGTCGAGACGGTTTGTGAGCTCCGAGCCTCGGGCGCGATCGCATGAAGTACATAGTTCAGCTCAATGACGAGCGCCGCTCGGTGTCACTCGATCCCGAGGGTGTTCGCTACGAGGGTGAGCTCGTTCGCGCGGAACTCTCGGAGATAGAGGGCAGTCCTGTAAGAATGGTGAAGATCGGCACGGAGGTTTACCGCGTCGTCGTCGAGAAGCGACCGGGTCGCGGAAGGTACACGCTCTGGGTTGACGGCTACCGGTTCGAGGCCGAAGCGCTCGACGAGCGGACGCGCGCGGTCCGCGATCTGTCCGCCGCGCGCGCGGTCCCGCTCGGCCCCGCGCCAATCGTCGCACCGATGCCCGGCCTCATTGTTCGCGTGAACGTGAAAATCGGCGACAGAGTCGAGGCGGGGCAGGGTATTGTGGTGATGGAGGCGATGAAGATGGAGAATGAGCTCAGGGCGACAGCGGCCGGCACGGTCAAGAGCGTTGAGGTAGCTGCCGGTGCTGCTGTGGAGAAGGGCGCGTTGCTGGTCGGGCTCGAGTAGAAGCACGGTCATCGAGCAGCCGGTGCAGCCGCTCGTGGGATTGGGCTTGGCGCTGATGGGTGTGCCGGCTTACGTCTGGTGGCGTCGCGCCGATTCGCGCCAGCCAATCGTGGAAACGGGCGCCTAGCGGATGCCTACCATTATAGTAAGGCGCGCCGTGCGCGTCGGGCCGGAAGAGGGCGAGTATCACGCGGACAGCGCTCCGACGGCCGGTGGTCCAACAGGCGGTGATTCGATTTCCGCCACTATTTCCTGGCACAGCGCTCGCACTTTGCGGCTCACGACATCGGTGCGTTCGTCTCCGGCGGAGTCACAGGCAGCACATAGCTGCGTCCAGAGGCCACGCAGCATGTCGAAGAAATGCGCGCGCTGCTGCGCGACCAGTTCATGTCGTGCACGTATGCGACGTACGACCTCGAGCTGGCGCCGTACCAGCTCTCGCAGCTCGTGACGTTCCGGGCTTTCCGCCGACGATCCGTCGCCGAGCGCGGCGAGCTGTGTGGACAGTCGGTCTGCATCGGCCGCGCTTCCGTCGCGCGCGAGGGAAGCCGACTCTGCGTTCAAGCGGTCGATGGCGTGCAACAGGCAATCGGCGGCTGCGGTTGCGGAACTAGCCAGCTCCTTTGAACTAGCGGGGAGCAGTAGCAGAAGGTCACTGATGGCACGGCGATAGTCGGCCGGTGCATCGCGATCGGGCGGCCGCACGCGTCCGGTCTCCGGTACGAGAAGCCGCGCGATGTTCGCGGCGCTCCACGACGACGACGCTACAGTTGGCCCAAACAGCAGACGGGCGGATTCGACCAGCGTGAGCCCGTTATGACGGGCCCAACCGAGCGCGCCGGCCACGATCGTCGCCGCCGCGACGGCGATGCCCAGTTCCCCGAGCACAAACCATTCGTCCGCGCCCGGGGCCAGTCTGCCTCTGGCGGCGAACCATTGTCGCAGCGCGATCAGTGCCGGAATGGTAATGAAGAACGCACTCAGTGCCGCGCGCACGACTCGCGCCCGCCAGGGCAGTCGTGCCCAGAGATCTGAGGGTCGGCGCAGCGCGCGCGGCCACCACATGCCCCACCACTGCGGCGGCCACCACGCAACGCGCGCCAGTTGCGCCGGTCCGAGCTCGTGCCAGCCGGTGTTCCACACGTGAAGAACGAGACCGACCGGTACCAGGAGCGCGATCAACAACAGTAGGGCGCGCTCGCTGGCTGAGCGGAGCGTCAGGATGGCGATGGCACTCCACCCTACCGCCCAGAGCAGCGCATAGGGCGCGAAGCTCGGCAGGTCGCGTAGGTCTTCCGGAAGTGTCTCCAGCGAGTTCTCTCTCTCGTAAGCGAGAGCTTGTTTCAAGCTGTGCGCGTTGGGCCATCGCGCCGCTCGGTCGCGCGCGAGGCATTTCATTACTATCGCGGCGAGCGTCTCCGGTACGGTCGGCGCAATGGATTGCAGTGGCGCGGGATCCTGGAGCAGCCACCGGTGCGGGAACTCCTGTGTGACCCCAGTGGCGAACGGTCCCTGGCCCGCGAGCATCGTGTAGGCCACGGCTCCGAGCGAATACAGGTCGCTGCGCTCGTCTACGTCGGACCAGCCGAGCGCCTGCTCCGGCGACATGTAGTCGGGAGTTCCGACTACGGCGCCGCTGGCCGTCAGACTGTCGCCGACCCCGGTCGTCTTGGAGATTCCGAAGTCCGCCAGCACCGTGCGGCCCGTTTCGTCGTCAAGGAGAATGTTGGCGGGTTTTATGTCACGGTGAATCACGCCGTTGCGATGCGCGCATTCCAGCGCGTCCACGAGCGCAATGAAGATTTGGAGTGCGTCGCGCCATGGGAGCCGGCTCTCCAGCCGCAGACGCTCGGCGAGCGTTTCACCGTGAACGTATTCCATGACGAAGTACCAGACGCCACCCACCTCACCGAAGGTGTGCAGCCGCATAATCCCGGGATGCGAGAGCTGCGCGGCGATGCGCGCCTCGCGCCGGAATCGCTCGCGACTCTCTGATGCGATCGCGAGATCCGGCCGCAGCACCTTGATCGCGACGAACCGTTCGAGTGCCCGCTCGCGGGCCAGATACACGTTGCCCATTCCCCCTCGTCCGAGCGGGCGTACGATGTCGTATTGCCGGCCCAGCGCTCCTTCAAGGACCGAACGCAGAGCGATGTCGCGATCCGACGCGACCGCTCGCGCCGCGGATGCGATCGCGTCGCGCGCATCGGGAAGGCTATCCCCACCTTCACTGGCCGCGAGAAGCGATGCCACTTCTTCGCGCAACGCGACATCCGAGCCGCAGATGTGGTCCACGAACGCGGGTCGTTCGGCCGGCGGCAGGTCCATCGCCTCCGAAAAGACGGCCTTGACCCGCGTCCAACGCTCCGTCGTCACGCGCTTCCCAGCTCGCGACGCAGCCAAGCGCGTGCGATCGACCACTCCCGCTTGACGGTGGCGGGAGAGATGTCCAGCGCTTCCGCCGTCTCTTCGATGTTCAAGCCGCTGAAGTAGCGCAATTCGACGAGACGCGACTGCAGCGGATCGAGGACTGCCAGCGCTTCGAGTGCTTCGTGCAGCGCAAGCACGTCGACGCCGCTGTCGGGCGCGCCGACCGCCGCGTCAGCGTCGCCGAGGGTGACAGGTCGCATCCCGCCGCCACGTTTCGTGGCGTGCCGGCCGCGCGCGTGATCCACGAGGATGCGTCGCATTATCTGCGCGGCGACGCCGAAGAAGTGCGCGCGGCTGCGCCACTCGACGCGGTTCTGATCCACGAGCCTCAGGTACGCTTCGTGAACGAGCGCCGTCGCCTGGAGCGTATGATCCTCCCCCTCGCGTCGCATCGCGCGCGCCGCCTGACGGTGGAGCTCCGCGTAAATCGCGGGCAGCAGCTGTTCCTCAGCCTTCGGATCGCCGCCGTGCCACGCGAGCAGCAGTTGTGTGACGTCCGATGGAGGAGCGGAAGGAGGCCTTTCTGAGGGCGTCGCCATGGTCGCCTGCCTGCGTGCATTGGCGACGTGTGTTCGTCGCCGATGTGACGATACGGCACGGCGGAGGAACCGTCAAGAAAATCCAAACGCCTATTCCGCCGCCGCCGTACCTCCGTTCGCGCGGAACATCCCGGGAGCAAGGGCCACCGCGAGAAGCGTGGTCGGAATGATTTGAACCATCTGGAGCAGCACCGCGGCGGCAACAGCGCTTTCCGTCGCAACGCCAAACCGGCTCACGGCGACGGCATAGGCGAATTGGAAGTATCCGACGTTTCCTGGCGTCGCACGTAGCACCAAGCCCGCGTTCGTGAGCAGCATTGCCGAGACGTCCCCCGCGAGGGGCAAAGCGATGCCGACGGATCGCGCCGCGAGCCCAAATGTGACGATCTGCAGCGCCCAGATGGCGATGGAGATGGCTGCCGCCGGAACGAAGCGGCGAGCCGTCGCCAGACCGACCGCTTGCTGCCGGAAGGCGCGGGCGCGGGAGCGCCATCCTTCGTCGCTCGCAGCCGCGCCCACGGCGCGCTCCGGTGCCTTCACGAGCGCGGCTAGCAATGCGATGACGACGATCAACGCGACACCCGCGATCGGCCGGGCGTGCGACAGTTGCGCCGGCAGCGGCATGATGAACGTCGCGACGAACAGCAGCAGTCCGAAGCAGAACGGATCAAAAATCCGGTCCAGCACGAGCGTCGCGAGAACCGCCGTGCGCGTTGCGCCCGACGCACGCGCGACGAGAAGAGCCCGCGCAGCATCACCCCCATTTGCCACCAGGAGGTTATTGAACCCCGCGCCGACGATCGCTCCGCGAATCGCCAGAGGCATCGAGCTCACGCCCACCCGTCGCAAGAAAATCCACCAGCGTACGCCTCGGAGCGCGACGGAAAAGATGTTGACGAGGATCGCCGCCACGAGAGGCGCCACTGCTGCTCGGCTGAGGATCGTGCCCGCCGCCGACCAATCGACCTTTCGCGCGGCGTACAGCACGAGGAGAATGACCGCCGCGCTGACAACCCAGTGGCGTTGCTTCATACGGGTTTGGCCACGCGCGCGCGCCGCGTGCGACGGGCAGGCATTTGCCGGATTACGCCATCGTCCTTTTGCAACACCGTGATGAACTGCGGCGTGAGCAGCAGGTGCAGCGTGCTGCGCACGATCCGCAGTGATGTTTTCGCCAGATACGGCCGCAGCGCCCAGGGCGACAGCTTGTGAATGTGGATGTCGCGCGCCCGGAGCGGATTGCCGAACAGCATGATCGCGGTGGGCACGACGTAGAGCCCACGAATCGGCTCGGCGGGGTACACGAGTAGCACCAATCCGCCGGGCTTGAGAACTCGATCCACCTCGGCGAAGGCGCGCATGAGATCCGGGATGTGCTCGATCGTGTGGAACGAATAGATCTTATCGAACCGCGCATCGGAGAAGGCGAGCTGCTGCGCATCCATGACGTGTAGCCGGTCCGTGACGGCGTTCGCCACCGCTTCAGCGTTGAGATCGATCCCAATCGTCTCCGGTGCGACACGCTGCACCTGTTCCGTGAGAAAGCCACGGCCGCATCCAACCTCCAGCAGGTGATCGGTAGCGCGCGGCTGCAGATATTTACGCACGCGCCGCAGATGGCGATCGACCTCGATTGGGGTGTTCAAGAGCGCGTACTTCCGCGACTGATAGTTCATCTGCACGTCGGTCTCCATGAGTGGGTCACCGAGGTAACGCGCAGAAACAGTCTCAACGGGCTCAATCGGCTGCCGCTGAGCCGATTGTCTTCGCTTTTCCGCGTTCCTATGTGGAGCGGAAGAAGCGACGCCGATGCCGTCGCGTCTTCTGAACGTCCGCTCCTCAACGCCGGGCGCGTCTCGGGAGGCCTTCAATGACGTCAACCGTTGTTCATGTCGTGACCACTCAATCGGTACAGTCGCTCGCCATTGCCTCGGTAGTGGGACTGCTCTCCGGGACGCACACCGCCATCTGGGGGATGTACAAGGACGCAGTCCACGAGGGATTCGCCGCACGTCGCTTCGCGAGGAGCGTGGTCCTCGGCGCACTTGCCGCATTGACGATTCAAGCATCGTTCCAGCTTCCACTTCCCGATGCCAAGGCGCTGGTCCTGCTCTTCGGCCTTGCGTACGCCGCAGAACGGGGGATGGTGGAAGTCTGGAAGACCTTCGTCCGGCAGGAGGATCAATCGAAGTACTTCATTCCGATGCAGTTCAGCGTGCGCGGGGTGCCACTGGAAAGTCGAACGGCGCGCATCGCAGTCGGAGCGAGTTACGTAGCCGCTGTCGCGGCTTGCCTTTTGGTCATCGCACGATTGAACGCTGGCGCGAGCACGCTTCCGACGGCCGTCCGCGCTGCGCTGGTCGGACTGGTCGTGGGCGTGATCGTCGCGATCGGCGGAAGTTGGAAAGACGCGCCCAAGGAAGGGTTCGACCTTCTCAAGTTCTTCCGCAGTCCCGCGGTGACGGTGCTCTATGCGCTCGTCTTCGCGCAGCTGACCGACAGCTACATCTATATTGCCGCGGCGTCAGTAGGATACGAGCGAGCTACCGTCGAGACGTACAAGAAGTTTTTCTTCCCGATGAAACCGCCAGGGAAGTTCGCGGGAAAGCCGGTACTTCATCCCCACATGATCGCGCGGCGGCGGTACTTTGTTCCGCCGTATCTCGCGATCTCGGTGACAGCGCTGCTTTGCGTGGTCCTGGCTGTGTGGACTTGACCCGGCGGTCTGTTCTTGCCGGCTAGAGAATCGATCTCGTCCATTCACGTAAGCTTCCGTGTCCTGGTTGTCGCTGCGGTGTTGACTTCGGGCGGGTGTGCCAGCGCGGCTCATGCAGACATGCCGGCACTCGAGAAGGGCGTCGCGGCGAGCCAGCGAGTACTTGATCGACTGGAGGACACGATCGAGTGGAATCTCCCGCTCGTCTTTCGTGAGCCGCCCGCGTGCTATCACGGCGGCGCGTTCTTCGACCAGAGGCCATGCGTTTCCATCTCCCTGCGATGATATGGCAGCGTGGTTGACATGCCCGGCCGTGCCGGATACCTTAAAAGGCTGTCACAAAACCACTTAGTGGCAGCCAACCGCTTGGAACCCTACTCGACCGACAAGGGGGCCGGCACTTCCATACCGTTCCGCTTCACATGAAGACCTACTCCGCGACCCCGCGGGATATCGAGCACCAGTGGTACATCGTCGACGCCGAAGGCATGATCCTCGGCCGTCTGGCGA
>Ga0066793_10001268_pt1 | contig 11334 bp, 12 predicted proteins | sample PersoiDNA2013189_FD_83876 | JGI IMG/M metagenome (GOLD analysis project Ga0066793, IMG submission 83876) | Permafrost soil microbial communities from the Arctic, to analyse light accelerated degradation of dissolved organic matter (DOM) -... | ecosystem: Environmental > Terrestrial > Soil >...
ATGCCTCTCCTTCAGAGAAGCAGAAAGCCTCAACGGAAGCCGAAAGGGGAGGAGAAGGGAGAAAGCGGTAGACCGTCAAAACGAACCTCCAATCGATGCTGACTCCTCCCGCCATCTGAGTACTATGGTCGTGCCGACCTGCGAGAAACGCACCACGTCACGAGAGTTGGTCCGGGAGATCTTCAGTAGAAAACATGTTCCTTCTTGCAGTATATCACGTCACCACTGGTGCGAAAGCACAAAACCACCTCTTTGGGCCAGGAACCGACGCAGTACTCGGGCTCCTCAGTGATGGTGAGACTCAGCTCATCAATGAGAGCATCTTTTGGATGGCCCCAGGCATGAACAAAAGAGGACTGCAATGCGCAAAGCTCATCCTACACCAAATGCACCGGAGAGCCAAACTTCGATTGAATTTACCCTTTGTCTTGATGAGATTATGTACAGTTCCTTGGTTATTGACCACTTCAGCTGAAGGTAGAAGCCCAGGTTCTGAACTGAACCCATTTTGCCGTTTACTGAGGCATGTGGAGTCTATTCATCCGAGCGCTCAGTTCCTGCTCTCTCTTCTCCTGAACGGGAAGACGCTGGATTACGCGATAGCCGCTCTGCAGTTCAGCGTGATCATTGACGACGAGCCCCGCCAGTTCGACCCAGGCATGAAAGGGAGCGTGGCCTGAGAGATCAAAGCACGCCCTGCCGATGACGACAGTGGCGGGCAGTCCCAATGCACGAAGATACGTACAAAAAGCAATGGAGCGAATCAGACAGACTCCTGTTGGGGCGAAAACGCGCACGAGCATTTGACACCAGACGAGTTCTCGGCGCGCCAACCGCCAGAGGAGGTCCGCCTCCATGTCCCTCCAGGGGCTCCCCAGGCGTGAGAGGCGTTGGGCGAGCAGCTCCCATTCGCGTTGCCTGATCTGTTGTGCTCGCGTGTGCCATCCGAGCAGGTCACATAGAGTTGTAAGAAGATGAGTCGGCCCCATGCTTAGCACGAGCGTTCCTGTCTTGCAGAACGCATCGCCTCTCCTGAGCGGAGAGATGCGTGGCAGTGGACTATTCACCATCCGACCCGTCAAAAAGAACTCCCAATCGGGGCAGGGCTGTCTGGAAAGTGGCGGCTGATTCGAAGCGGCCAGCACGTCCACCGAAAAAACAGGCAGGTGCCGTGCTTCCGTTGTCCCTGCGTCAGCGAAAGGGATCGTGCTCAGAAAGCCGAGTGTGAGCAGATGATCGAGAACTGAGGCAAGAGCCTCTTCAAGCTGAGCATCGGTCGCCTCAACACGAGTTCTCAATGCTGCGAGGGTGGACGCTTTTGACTCCTGGTTCAGGGCGGTCTGAAGGAAGAGCGTTGCGAGTGGATCAAGGGCCAAACAGCTTCCTGTTGCGGTATGGAGGAGATGTCCCTCGTCATTGGTGCTATCAAAAATAACACCCGACGCCAGATGAATGAAACCCACGATTACCCTCCTCCGCTGGGATATTCGCGCGCGAATTGCCGGAGAAACAATTCGGTCATCGCCGTGGCAATAAGTTCTTTGGCATAGTATCGTGTCAGTTGATGGGAACTCAGAACCTCACGCAAAGGTTTCGGATCAAGTATCCTCAACTTTCTCACCTGTGCCTGCTCATCTCCAAGGAGGTCGAGGAGATCGGGGACATGCGTGAGACAGTAGTCCTGACCGGGCACACTGAGCCAGCCTCCTCGTTTCTGCCGAAGGATCAGTGGCGGCAAACGATCAGCGAACGCCAGCCGAAGCACGGGCTTGACAACTCTCATGCCCCGATAGGGGATGAGCCGATAGGCTGCTGGGATGCACCTTGCCACCTGCTGGACGGCTCGGTAGTGATAGGGATGCACCATATGCAGGCCATGCGGTTGCCAGATGGTGGTCTCCAACACCAGATCCTGGGGAGAAAATCCCGTCTGTTCATACGGCTCCTGGAGCACAACACCCGAAGACCGCTGGCATAAAAAGGGAGGAGCCTTAGCGTGATCCTGCGCTCCAGAGGAAAGGCTGCGCTCATTAATCAAGGAGTGGGATCGTTTGAGACTGCTCACAATATCAGGCAGCAGCCAATCGGTTGAGATTGCTCCCGCCACCATCGCGAGCTTTTCTGAGGCGGCAATGGGAGCCGAGCAGATATCCGCGACACCATAGGAATTCAGAGGACCAAAGGCAGGATCACCTCCGCGCCCGGTCGTCAGAAGAGAGATCCCATCTCGCCGGGCATGCTCTGCGACGAGCTGCATCCAACGAAGACCCGCATGCCCGTAGGGATGTGGAAACCGCCCCTCGAACGAGAGAAAGTCACTCCCCGTCGTGGCAGCAATACGGACCAATGGCAGCAAAAGAGCCTGGCAGACCGCCTGCGCGTAGGCAGACTCGTCAGCGGCAGGATGAGCAAACTGCAGATGATACGCTGTCACATCCGCATGATGGTAAACCAGTGCTGCGGCCACCGCCGCCGAGTCAATGCCGCCAGAGAGCAGAATGCCGATCTTTTGTTGACTCTCGGCCAGAGGGCGAGTCGCCTCGATGAGGGCAGACCTGGCCTCGACGGCCAGATCGGGCAGTGTGATCCTCGTCGGCTGGGAGAACGGGGGTATCTGATCGAACAGCGTGGTATATGTGCCGGTCGCCGAACATCTCACGATGGTTCCTGCGGCGATATGGGCGATCCCCGGATACACAAACACATCCTCTCCAAGACAACATTGAACGATCCCATCATGACTGAGATCCCGCGCTGTAATCAGCGTGCGAGGATCAGTGGACCAGCAGATGCGCTCTCCAGATCGGCGGTAAAAAATGGTCGTAGTACTCGCGCGCGTTTTCCAGAGCCAGATGTCGTTTTGCGTGACAAGACACCCACAATAGTCCCCGATCAGCAGATCGGTGTAATCCTCCTGCTGAATCGCGTGGGCAAAGCGTTCCACGAGCTGCGGGAAGGGATCGGGCGGTGCAACAATGCCTGCGAGGAAAAGAGCGGCGTGGAGGATGGGTTCTTGCTGATCCGAGAGCGAGATCGACGCACCAGGAGAGAGCCACTGGGTCAAGTGATCGTTCTGGCAGTTCGAATAACAGGAAGGGGCTCCACCCTTTCGATATGTTCGAGCAGGGAGAGCCTCGGGGAAAGAGTGCTGTCCAGAAAAGCCGATGGAGTCCAGGATAAGAGAAGGCATCGGTATTCCCTTTCACAGGCAGGCCACAAGAGGACGAAGCACGGGCAAGCTGTGCCTCATCCTCTTCTGCTCGCAATCCATCAGGCAACGCGCAAACTATCGACGATTATCTCTGTAACTATCATATTCTTTCGAGTTGCCGCCCTCGCCCGTTTCTTGCAAAACGTGGCGGAGAGGGCCAATCTGGGGTTGGCGGAATGGAAGCTTGCGGGTAACGAGATGTTGCGTAACCAGCCTGGTCTCTTCTGCATTCGGAGTGGAAGTGTGCTCAGATGGTTGGAATGCCATGATATTCCTCCTTTGAGTGAAGTCGTGAACAAAAGAACAGCAAATAAGGGACGACACCTACGAGATACATGTACGGAATTCCTGAAAAGCTGAACGGGCAAGACGAGCGGTTGGTTCAGCGATCTCATACGTCGCCTCACAGCGGGTCAACCTTTGCTCCAGCCTGGGCGTCCAGCCTTGTGTGAGAACCTGCGTCAACATCCATGCAGCCGACCATGCACAGCTGAAACGGGTCGCAAGAGCCAGCAAATCAAGCTCCTTGTCGTTGGGAATGTGATGAGAGGCATAGCCAGAGACGGCAGCGGCCACATGAGACGGGAGCAGCGCGTCAGGCGGTGCTCCATAGGCATCACACTGACTCCGAAACAAGAAGTCGGCCAGATCCAGGATGGCAGCCCCACGCCCCGCGCTCTCCCAATCGATGAGCACGCTTCCCTGTGCAGTATATACCACGTTTTGCATCCAACAGTCGGCATGAATGAAAACGTCAGGAACGCCTGGAAGCACATCGAGGGCTGCGCGCAACGTACTATCACACTCCCGATAGAACGCGTCATGAGCAGAAGGAATCCTGGCGCGCACTCCCTCTAACGCCTTAATGGCGTGAGGAATGGAATACGTGGTATTCCAGCGGGCGCGCTGTGTTGGCATCGCCTCAAGTGGGAGCGTATGCAAACGGGCGAGAAGCGCTCCTGCCTGGGAAAGAGGTGCTGGTTGGAACTGACTATTCTGACCCGCGATCCAGGTCGTGACCAACACAGACCAGGGGCCAGACCGCACCACACCCGCATTCGTGCGCGTGAGCACCACATGAGGAACAGGATAGCTCTGGGCCGTAAGCGCGGTGAGGACGCTCGCTCGCTCCAGCAGCCAGGTACAAGCCGTTTCCTGGCGTTCCCACTGGAAGGTATGGGAAGCGATCAGATCCTCATGGGCAGCACAGATGACCCAGGAGGAATGGTCTCGGAGATCGACCCGATACATTTTGTAGACAATGCGCTCATCGTCGAGAGAACGGGTATTGAGGGAATGAAAGGAACCGTCAGATTGCCCATAGTGCTCTGCCAACACCTGTTGAAGAGCCACCCGAAGCGCTTGTTCATCCATAAAATCACTCCAACGCTCTAAAAAACCATCTCCTTCACCATGCGTGCATGTCACAAAGACAAAACCAGAGAGAAGTCACTGCTCACATGCTGGAAGGAGAACAGCATCAGCGAAAAGACATAACGTTCTCTGCACTTGTAGAGATGCTCGGCATGGAAAGCCTAATAAGGACCCACGCACCTTGCCTCTCTCCAATAATGCTCCTGATGAGAGCATACCAGTGAGTAGAAAGGGGCAACAGGTGGTTGGCATGTGGTTGACAGGTGGCAGATGTGTGATACAACTATGTACCTCATCGACAAAGGATTCAGCAGTACCGTGGATATCTTGACGAGTGAGATAAAGAATTATTCGCTCCATTAAAGATTATTCCCGCCCTGTCGATAGCAATAACGAGATAGGGGAATTCCTGAGGGGAAAGGAGAACGCCTACTGATAATTTCATAGCGATAACTGGTGACATGTTTCGGAGCAAAATGCTACTCACGTTTCTGGCTATTGTGGTGGGAAGCCAGGAGCGTGAGTAGGTTTCCCAATTTCAGAGTTGAGGCTCATTATACTGAAGATACATCACGATCATGATATTCAGCCGAAGGAGAGTACTCATGCCAATAATACAGCAAGCTGACAATTTCAAATCCACCATATCCGGCCTGGAAAGAGGGTTACAGGTCATCCACATTTCTACACCTGCTTTTCAGCTGCTTTGTTGTCAATGAGATGAAGACATTGAAACAGTACTGGCACAACCTGATCTAAGACAATTCGATCAGATACCCGTGAAAAAGCAGGATACTATCGTTGGCCTTCTGAAGAGGCGCGAGTGTCAGGATCAGTCAAAAGGGCTTGTAGAAAGATATATGCAACCCCTTGGAGAGAAGATACTGGTAAGCGCAGACATGCCTTTACTGGAGTTTATCCAAAATGATTCTCTTGATCGGCTTATTATAAACGGAACGACAATTTATGGGCTGGTGACGAGGAGCGACCTTCTCAAGCTTCCTGTTTTCTTGCTTGGATTTGCGCTGGTCACGCGTATAGAAACGCTCATGCTCGATATGATACGCAGTACCAACGTAAGTAACGAAGAATGGCTCGCGTGGCTACATCCTAAAAGGAAAAGCGAAATACAAAAAGAGTTTGATCGGCTTAACAGCCAGCGATCAGATCCAGATATGCTAGAGTTAACCTACTTCTCGGATAAATGTATCATTTTGAAGCAGTTAGAAGTAGCCGAGAAGAATGCACCTCATTTGCTTGCTAAATCCTTTATCGAACAGCTCAAAGAGATTAAAAAGTTACGCAACACGGTTGCTCACACAGGCCATAGCTCTGATGATACGACTAATCTAGAGGAGTTCATTGAGCGCTTGCACACCGCCCACCAGTGGATTGAAAGGATTGAGCAATGGCAAAACGACTTATCTCAGGAATCTCCGCACAACCGACTGCAGGAGATCACCGTAAAAATGTCCTGATGGACTAGGATGACGAGGGCGCGAGAAACAATTCAGCAGGTTTCACCTTCTCCTCTCGATGGTTGTAGTATCATATCCGAATAGATCAATCCTTCGTTCGCTGTCCAGTCCACGAGCTCCACGAGCAATCGCTGTTTCGCTTTATTATTCTCAGGGTTCTTCGGCTGATATCTGTGTAGGTGATCGACGTGTGCCAGATAGATCAATTTGTAGCGTGCGCGGCTATGTGCCACGTTAAGCAAGCGTGTCGCCTGCGTCGCCATACCGTTCTCATCCAAAATCGTATCGAATGTGAAGCTGAACGGTCGCAGCTCCTTTGTTGTCCGGCCAGGAATTTGCCTGGTTGGAGCCTCAACGGTATCGAAGATGACCACCTCGAACTCCAGCGCCTGCGTACTATTCACTGTCCCTACGTGAATGTGCTCCAATAGACCTGCTTGGCGTGCCTTCTGTGTAATGAGCTGGACTTGCGATTGATAAGGAGTCAGAATCCCGATGCGTGGGACAGCAGGATCGGCAGCTGGTGAACGAGGTGGCAGAGATGCCAGGATTTGGGGAACCAACGCCACTGCGACCTGAGCATGGTGTTCATTCACACGAGCCTGATGCTTATCTGGTTTATAGATCCGTGAATCCTGCGAACGACTACTATCCACGACTATCAGAGGCGACTGTGGATAGGGGCCTATTGGTGGAGCATTGTGTGTTTCAGGTCGGCTCGTCAACATCCCCCGATAAATAAAGTGGTTGAGTGGTGCCATTATCGTCGGATGCATCCGACCTTGCTGAGTCAGCAGGATGCATCCCTTTTTTGCTCAATAGCATCGAAAATTGTGATCTTACGATACGTCAACAGGTCGCTCGCCACCCAGGTGTTCAGTTCGGGCAATTCCCGTTCCAACTGCTTGCGTTCCGTCTGTACAATTGGTGACAACTGCATCGGATCCCCTGCGATCATCACCCGCTTTTTAGCACGTAAGACTGCAAGGACGACGGCAACTAACGGAATCATCGAGATCTCATCAATGATCACCGCGTCAAAATCACGCCGGAGCAGAGCTGGATTGAGACACACCGCTGTGGCTGTCGTCGCAACGAGTTGCGCCGCGTTGATTATCTGCACTTTGATCTGAGTACGCTGACGGTTCAACACGTCCAGTTGGGCTTCCATTGCGGACACCTCTTCACGAAGCTGTTGTATGCTCGCTCGTACTACTTTCATGTCCTGCTCTTCTCTTTCATTCTCGCGCCGCTCGATTTGTGGCTGAAGATTGACATTCTTCGATGACCATCTCTCCACCAGACGTGCCAGATCACGCTCTTGCTCTTCCAGCCTCTGCATCAGTACCTCTCGCCTCTGTTCAATGTGCTGGCGTTCGTGTTTCGGAGTTCCCATGCGCTGTTCCACTATTGCAGAAACCGTCAGTCACCGAGAGGCACCGCTCAACAAACCTGGATGTTGCATACCCTCTCCTGCACGGACAATGCGCTGCCCGCTGAGCAATGCAAGCAGCTCTGGATCACCGCTATCTTCTAGCGCTTGCACCTGACGGAGAAACACATTGTCCGTTGCAATATTGGTATGAGAGATCGTGAGCATTGAGTATCCTTGCTTGAGGAAGTGGCAGGTGGCAAGAGCCTCCACTGCTGACTTGCCAGTCCCTCCTGGCCCTACGACAATGGTGATCTCGCTGCCGAGCACGTGCTCCATCGCCCGCTTCTGCTGTTCGTCTGGGAGAAATGTGCCTATCGTTCTATTGATCTTCCTGGTTCCAGAGCGAAACGCAACCAGGCCTAGAACTTTCTCTGCCAGGTCGGCTGCCGGTTGGAGCAATCCTTGTACGTACTCATCGACGACATGTTGTTGTCGCTTCAGAAGCCATGCGTTATCCCTCGGTACGGTCACAGAGGCAAGCATCTGTTCAGGAAGACGCACTCGCGCCGAAATTAGCAGCACCGTTCCCACGCGATTCACGACCCTGGCCGGTACCTGTGACCCTGATGCATGTTCAAGAACAACAGAGGCTTGCTCCTCTAGTTTCCAGGGAGTCTTGAGCGTAAACTGATAGAGCCAGTTATCATCACTCTGGCCAAGCAACACGCCATCAGAGGCCCAATGATTGGTCTTCTTCGCGTTCCTGGTTTCTGCAATGGCCTGCTGGAACCCGATCTTCATCTGTTCCATCGCGACCTGCAAATCCGGATGAAGGACCTGCCCTGAGGAACTCCTCGTTTCTTCAAAAGATGGCTGTTGCAGCCATTGCTCGTCCCATGGTTGATGTCGTTCCTCAAACCATCGTGGAAATCGTTCCTCATCCCATCGTCGAGATTGTTCCTCATTGTGCCACCCATCTCGTTCGCGTCCTCGCATCATAAATCCTCTCTCTCGCAAAGAAAGTCTGCCCTTTGGAAGAGGAAGCAGAGTACTGAAAAAGCCTTCCTCCTGAACCAACTTGTTTCAGAAAAAACTGTAGCAAACAAACACGGGTGCAAGACGGGAATAACATGAGAAAAAGACGGGCAAACATGGGAGCATGAGAATCTGAAGACCAAGTTTAGAAAGGATGATCCAAGCAATTGGGGCACCCTACCAGAATATCAAGACCGAATTGCTCCATTCCTGTGCAAATGGAGCATCTTCAGAAAAGGAATATACCAATCGAGCAATTCACCCGGTCGTCAATGAGAGGAAATGTTGCTTACTAAGGCTCATCCATTGAGATAGTGTTTCTGTGAGGATCATTGCATGAAGAGGATGTACTCCCTCTGCTAGTACTACTCTGTTAGTTTCTCGAAAGCTGATTTCGCTCAGGTCTGCTAGCAAGCTCGTTATGCTTGCTGTGACTGCCAAAAAGCCGTTTCCGCCCGTTGGCTTGTAGAGTGGCTCGAATCGAAACTAACAGAGTAGTACTATAGCTCATACATTGCATTTTCAGAGAATATCCTTACAACGGGAATAAGGCACGATAGGGACGGCAGGCGGTAGTTCATACGGTTCAAGCCGGTATGCACGTTCAGCAATGAGAACAAAGTCGTGACATCTCTCACTCACTGCGTATATCCCAGCTTTACTAACGCTTTTGCCGCCGCTGAAAAATTCCCGCTATGCGTGAGAAAGGTATAGGCAGTAAACTTGGAATATCCACGCCCAGCCTCGAACATCGTCGATGTCGAGAAAACATAGAGCAGATCTGATCCCGCGTAATTGGTGGTTGCGCTTACTCCAGGCGTCTCTTTGCCCGGACGCTGCCAATATCCTTCTTCATCACGGGTGTAGAGCAACTCCCACCCATGCGGCTTTAGCACCTCTTCCCACGTCGCACGTTGATTATAACAATCACCTGGTCGTCGACCTGAAACAGAGAGATGGGGAACAGGACGCTTTGGAGCAGATGGCTCTGGCGACGGAGGAGTCCGATCAAATGCGCGTGCAACAGAGAACAATGCCTGCCGTTCGGCATCTGTGATCTTCTGAATCGTGGGTATTCCACCATGAAGCAAGACATACGGTTTCCCACTTGGATGCACTCCGCCTGACGAGGGAGCCACCACTACGAGGCCGCCCTCACCACGGGTCTCAATCAGCGTTTTATAGCGTTGTGGTCCCTCAACAGGGATGGCGGCCAATTTTTGATTCCCTTCGATCTGGCGGCATCGATACAGCAAATGCATACCATGAGGAGAGGCTTCGAGATACCCTGCTGCAACGCGATGATAGAGGGCATCGAACCCCTCATCTCGCATCCGTTCGCACCATTGCTGATAGGCCTCGCATGTATCGAAGTCCAACGTCTCCAATCCGTCACTAATTGCTCCCATAATCAGAGCAATTCCATTGGGAGAACTGCTAAACCAGCGAGTCAATTCTTCTACCGTTGCTCGGCGATGTTGATAGGCTTTCCATGGGATGCGAGGACGCTTGGTCCCATCTGCTAGAACAGGGACGACGCTTACTCCTGCACGGTGAGCTACCAATGCTGTTCGATACACGGCCATCGTCTGTTGAAGAGAAGGGGAACTTTTGCTGTGAATCATGTCTTACCTCCTGAAAGATGAAAAAAGGCACAAAAATCCCCTGGGTTGTGCTCTTCTGCACAACCCAGGGGATTTTTCGTCAAGGAGTTATGGGAAAAAGTGGTCCTCTTCAAGACAAGAGGTACCCACCTGCCACCATTCACTGAAGGCGTTCTCAGGTACCAGAACCACAACATCTGCGGCTTCCAGACGGGATTCATCCCTCGGTCTTGAGCAGAGAAGTTCGGTATCCTGTGAAGGGTGGACCGTTAATGCACTCTGGGGAGAAGTGGCACGACAGAGGAAGCGAGAGTGAGGATACCACCGTCATTCATAAAAAACGTATGACACTGGTTGCCTCTCTGGCTCTCCTTCATTGAAAATCTTGGAGGATAAAAAGTTATGAAAGGTCCTTTTTCAGGCTATTCTTCAGTAATGGTCAGAGGGAGTTCCTCAAACCACCGCCTCATTGCTTCGTGGAGGTGATCGTCTTTCCATTGATACCATGCTTGTACCCACGTATCGCCTGCACTATACAAAACATCTTTAAAGCGCCTGAATGCACCTTTGCCCATCAATGCAATGGATAATTTTCCGCAATCAGTTCGTTTTTCGGAGTGACGACCTCGGCAAGAAAATCTTCCATCCATTGATATGCCTCATGTGAAGAGATGCGCTCAACAGCAATCCAATTCCTATCGCTCTCGATCTCCTCCAATTGTTGTTCTCTCTCGTCATCAAAATCGGAAAAGCGTGCTACTTCGCCGGTTTGCACATTCAAGAAATACACAGTGCTGAGATCTGAGTCTTCCATCGCCAACTCAACCATATCTGTGTCAATGGATGTTCCATTCGGAAGGGTTAATGTCACGCGTCTTTCCATATTCACTTCCTTTTCTCGTCTCGCTCTCCGTGCTCACCTTTCCTGAGCGACGCGCCTCAAGCACTCATATCAATCAGTCCTTATTTATGCCAGGTAGATTCCCTATTCGCAGCGCGTTGACGACTCCTGGCTTTTCCTTGCATGGCAACCAGAATGGACGGCACTCATTCGCATTGCCCTAATCAGTGCGTTTCGGTATCCTATTTTGGTGAAGGGATCTGCTCAGAATGGATTGAGAACGAATAGCGCAGACGGTAGCTGTCACCTCTCACGGTAAGAAATTCGAGAGCAAGAGGATGGTCCTCTGCATCGAAGGTGTGGCGTTGAACCTTCAACAACGGTGCAGGATCATCTGGAGACAATTCAAAGAGTAC
>Ga0066793_10001269_pt1 | contig 11333 bp, 10 predicted proteins | sample PersoiDNA2013189_FD_83876 | JGI IMG/M metagenome (GOLD analysis project Ga0066793, IMG submission 83876) | Permafrost soil microbial communities from the Arctic, to analyse light accelerated degradation of dissolved organic matter (DOM) -... | ecosystem: Environmental > Terrestrial > Soil >...
AGGAATGGCTTCATCTCAAAACTATGGTAATAAGGTCTTAACCTTTCAATATTATAATCTGATAGTTTTACCACTTTTTTAGATGATGTAACCACGTCTATAGGCAAATTGTCATATCTTCCATTTTTCAGGACCACAATCCTTCCATGTACCCCTTTAAGAATAAGATCCAGAGCAAGATTCCCATAAGCCATCGGAACTATTGAATCCAGCGCATCGGGATCTCCTCCGCGAACCATATAGCCAAGTTTCTGGTAAATCACATTGATTACTTTCCCATGGTTATGTTTTGCAGAAAGTTCTTTAAGTTTTGCTGATACCATATCGCCGATTCCCCCGAGTTTGGCGTGGCCATAAGCATCTTTTTCACTGTCAGCAAATATCATCTCACCTCCTTTAAACATTGCACCTTCTGAGACCAGGACTACTGAATATTTACTTGGATTATGATTTCTGTCTTCAACAAGTAATCTTGTAAGTTGATCAATATCAAACTCATATTCAGGTATTACGCACCGGTTTGCGGCACCTGCCAAAGTAGGCAGCATAGCTGTAAACCCGGCATATCTTCCGAATACTTCAAGAACCAGGAGTCTCTCATGTGATCCGGCAGAAGTCCTCAGGCTGTTAGTCATTTGAATGGTTCTGGAAATACAGGTGCTGAAGCCAATACAATAATCTGTTCCTGGAACATCATTGTCCATCGTTTTAGGTATTGCAACTACGTTTACCCCCTTTTTGTAAAGATGAACTCCATAGCTAAGTGTATCATCACCACCGATTGGAATAAGGTAATCAATACCTAACCATTCAAGGTTTTTTATTATTTCCGGAGTAAGGTCGTTCACCTCAGCATTATAAGTGCTTTGAAGATGTTCGGGAACACTCGCTTTTGACATATGGCTTGGTCTTGTTCTGGAAGTATGCAGGAAAGTCCCACCAGTTCGGCCGGCCTTATTAACAATATCGTCTGTAAGTACCTGAAAGTTGTTGCTGTTGTCTGCTTTTGTATCTCTGATTAATTCGGTAATTCCTGCCCATCCCCTGCGAAGTCCGATTACCTTATATCCTTCCCGGTTTGCACGGATTGTTACTGCACGAATTGCCGGATTAAGTCCTGGGACATCACCTCCTCCGGTCAGAATAGCAATTATCCCTTTAGTTGTTTTATGAGTTGTCATGATCTTTTGCTTTTTATTTGGTTCCATTATCAGTAATTTTGAGACCTCTAAAGTAAAACTTTTTAATAGTATTCCAAAAACTGATATTTTGAAAGAAAATCAATCTAATACAAATTTACTAAAGAGATCTTCGGTTTTGATTACGGGAGGAAGTGGCCTGATTGGAAGATATCTTACTTCATCTCTTCTGGCAGCTGGTTATCAGGTGTCACATCTTTCAAGAAATACCAATAAAGAGGGAAGAGTACGAGTCTTCATGTGGGAACCTGAAAAAAGAATGATCGAATCGGAAGCATTTGAGCAAATTGATTTTATAATACATCTCGCAGGAGCAAATATCGGCGAAAAAAGATGGACCGGAACAAGAAAAGAAGAAATCATAACCAGTCGTGTGGATTCAGCCAGATTTCTTCATAAAACCATTGTTGACAGGGGAATCAGGTTAAAAGCTTTCATTTCTGCTTCCGCAACTGGTATTTATGGCTCTGAAACGTCGGAAAAGATATTTAATGAAAATGATCCTGCCGCTGCTGATTTTCTTGGTTCAGTCTGCAAACAGTGGGAAGAAGCTGCTGATCTTTTTAACGACTCAGCTGTACGTACAGTAAAAATCAGGTCGGCAGTCGTTCTTGAAAAAAACGACAGTGCCTTGTCAAAATTAATGAAGCCGGGAAAACTCGGTTTCTTATTTCAAACCGGTACGGGTTTGCAGTATATGTCATGGATTCATGTTGAAGACTTGTGCAATATTTATCTTAAAGCAGTTGAAGATTCAGGAATGAATGGGGCATATAATGCTGTAGCCCCTCAACAAATTACACATGCCGACTTTGTGCATGTCCTGGCAAAGATCATGAAAGTTCGGGTTTTAGCCACACCGATACCAGGTTTCATCCTTAAAATGGTCCTTGGAGAATTATCTGACGTGATCCTTAAGGGAAGCAGGGTCTCTTCAGAGAAAATAGAGAAAGCAGGATACAGGTTTCTTTTCACGACAGTGGAAGAGGCACTTAAAAATGCAATCGGAGAATAGAAATCTTATCTTTTCAGCCGTGCTTCGATATAACTTCAAGTTTTCCAACATCAACAATCTCGATGGTTTTTCCAAAGACCCTGATTATCCCCTCCTTTTTGAATTCAGATAAAGTTCTTATTACGTTTGCGGTACTCATGCCAATATAATCTGCTATCTCTTTCCGGGAGACAGGCAGGTCAAATACCCTTGACTTATAAATTTCGTTAGTAAAATAGAGTAAAACAAAAGCCACCCTGCCAATCAGATTTTTTTGCCGGATATCAAGTGTTTGAGCAATAATTTTATCGCTCATCCTCGAGATCTTTGAAAGCAGGCTCAAAGCAAAACCACCATTTTTTAAAAATAATCCTTTTATAAATTCCAGATTTACCATACAAACAACTGAATCTTCAAGAGCGGAAACAGAATACTGGTATCGTTCCTCCGAAAAAATACTCATGTTACTGACGAATTCAAATGGTCTGGTAATTGTTATTACCTGTTCATCGCCTGCGGAGGTTCTCCTGTAGAGTTTAACCAGACCGCTTTTAAGATACTTAAAGTTGGTGATTTTTTCTCCCTCATGATTTATGACCTCTCCTTTATGATAAAATTGTTCCTCTTTGTGCTCACATAATTCTTCTATTGTCGGATCCTCAAGATATGTAAATACAACTGCCCTGAAGTCACAACTTGCACATGAGCAAGGTTTTTTCTTTTCGTTCACTCTTCTCAGTTTTTCACAAATTTACCATTTTCCTGATCATTTTATCAATTGTCGATTTGTTTTATTGCCAAATTTAGGCCTAATTTGAATGTCTAAAAGTACTTGATACTCATTATTTGAAAATGATTTACAAAACTGATTACCATATGCATTCCACCTATAGCGATGGAAGATCAGCGCCTGAAGACTATATTCTGCCGGCAATTACTGCCGGCATGAGCGAGATAGGCTTTTCTGAACATCTTACCTTATTCAAGGACCTGGAGGACTGGAATATGAATCCTGTTAACATTTCTCCCTATATAAATCACCTGGAAGCACTTCGGAAAACTACACAAAACATCAAAATTAAAATTGGCCTTGAAGTTGATTTTTTTGCAGGAAAGGCAGAAGAGATATTTGCTTACCTGCATCCGCTACCACTTGATTATATTATTGGTTCGGTTCATTATCTGGGTGAGAAAACTGTAGATATCGGTCCTGAATTTTATGAAGGAAAAAGCATAGATAGATTATTTGAATCATACTTTGATTCAGTTATTGCTGCGATAGCCTCCGACCTTTTTGATATAATCGGTCACTGCGACCTGATAAGAATATATGGCTATAAACCTACTGCTGATCTGGAGCCTCTCTACCGGAAAATGGCTAAAACAATGAAAACTCATAATGTAACTTTTGAGGTGAATACCAACGGAAGAAACCGGCCACTTGCTGACTTTTATCCCGACCGGCGGTTTCTTCACATCTTCAGGGAAGAAAATGTACCGGTTTGTGTTAATTCGGATGCTCATATGCCCTCGCGGGTTGGACAGTATTTCGATGAAGCGTATGATTTGTTGAGATATATTGGGTACACGGAAATGGCGGTTTTTGATAAGAGAGTGAGAAAGATGGTGCCATTTTGAATTACCCAACTTCTACCTCCCTTGCCCCCCAATTGGGGGCTTAAGAATAAATAAATGGCTCTAAAGCCCCCCATTTGGGAGGTTGGGGGGTAAAAAAGGGCGATGTAAATTATATGTGTAATCTGTACACTTAATAAAAAATATTTAAAAAGTATGGAAAAACTGATCAGGTATTGTATGCTTTGTACTATATTATTACTTGCCTTTCCAGCTTGTTTACCAGCTCAAAAGGAATATATCAAATCCATCGGGCCCGAGGTTATATCATTCAAAGTCTTTCCCTTCAATCTTACTGACATTAAGCTCCTTAAGGGCCCATTCCTTCATGCTACGGAACTGGATGCTAAAATCCTATTGAACTATGAACCCGATCGTCTTCTCTCCCGATTCTATTCTGAAGCAGGCCTGAAACCAAAGGCTGAACATTACATGGGATGGGAAAACGAAACAATTGCCGGTCATAGCCTCGGCCATTACCTGAGTGCCTGTTCAATGATGTATCAAACAACAGGAGATACCCGGTTTCTTGAGAGAGTAGACTATATCGTTGGAGAGCTAAAATTCCTGCAGGATGCCGATGGCAGAGGTTATATCGGAGCTTTTCCAAATGGGAAAAAAGTACTTGAGGAAGAAGTAGCGAAAGGTGATATTCGTTCCAAGGGGTTTGATCTTAACGGTATCTGGGTGCCTTTTTATACTGAGCATAAAATGATGGCAGGATTAAGAGATGCATATCGTTTATGCGGTAACCATACTGCTCTCGATGTTGAAAAACGTTTCGCCGACTGGCTTGATGGAATTGTTTCACCCCTGAATGATGAACAGATTCGGAATATGCTCCGCTGCGAACACGGAGGGATAAGTGAAACTCTTGCCGATCTCTATGCAGACACTAAAGAAGAAAAGTATCTCAGAATTTCGAAAATATTTTATCAAAAAGCTATTCTCGATTCTCTGAAAATGGAGAAGGATATTCTTCCCGGAAAACACTGCAATACAAATATTCCTAAATTAATTGCTTTGTCAAGGATTTATGAACTTACAGGCGATACATCGGACAGGAGGGCAGTTGATTTTTTCTGGCAGACAGTCGTTAAACATCATTCTTATGTTACCGGCGGAAATGGTAATGAGGAATATTTCGGGCCCGAAGACAAACTCAGAAACAGACTTGGGGAAAACACAACTGAAACATGCAACGTTTATAATATGCTCAAACTTTCCGAACATCTCTTTGAATGGGAGGGATCAGCGAGGGTTGCGGATTTTTATGAAAGAGCTCTGTTTAATCACATTCTCTCTTCTCAGAATCCTGAAACGGGAAATGTAACTTACAATCTTTCTCTCAAAATGGGGGGATTTAAAGATTTTCAGGATCCCTTCTCCCTTACCTGCTGTGTCGGTACCGGAATGGAAAACCACTCAAAATATGGTAAAAACATATTCTATCATAATGATAATGAATTATTTGTATTTCAATTTATAGCATCCGAGCTTACATGGAAAGAAAAAGGTATTGTCATTACGCAGAAAACATCTTTCCCTGAAGAGCAGGGTTCAGTGTTTGAGTTTAAATGCGAAAAGCCTGTCAGGCTTACTCTCCAGGTTCGCTACCCTGCCTGGGCAGGGAAAGGCATTGATATTAATGTTAATGGTATTGCAGAAAAAGTGACGTGTCAATCCGGCTGTTTTGTTCCAATTGAAAGAATCTGGAAGACCGGCGACAAAGTGAAGGTAAGTATTCCATTTTCGTTGCGTCTGGAATCCATGCCTGACGACAGTAACAGGGTGGCAGTGATGTATGGCCCGCTTGTGCTTGCAGGGGATCTTGGTCCGCTAGCCGATACGGTATTAACAGATACCACTTATGTCCCGCATATGATGACCGGGAAGAGAGACCCTTCGACCTGGATGAAGCCTGTTGAAGGAAAGCCAAATACTTTCATTACCATTAATACGAGCCGGCCACGTGAAGTGGAAATGAAACCTTTTTATACCATTTATAACAGGAGATATTCAATCTACTGGGATCTGTTCAACCAGGTTCGAACCGAAACCCGGTAATTTGTCGGGACCAGCGGGCAAAAGATTTTCAAGCCAGCACATGTTCCAAAAAGATCTTTAATCCTATTGCAATTAACATAAGACCCCCGATTATTTCAACTTTGTTTCCAAGTCTCACTCCGGCAGATTTCCCGATCCGGATTGCTGTCATTGATGCAAGGAAAGTGACTGCACTTATAACAATACCTGCCGCCCAGATTCTTACATCAAGAAGAGCAAAGCTGATACCTACTGCAAAAGCATCTATGCTGGTACCAAGGGCAATAGTTAAAAGTACAATTGTGCTGCTATAATCTTTTGGTTCTACATCTTTGGTTTTCTTTAGTCCCTCAATTATCATTTTAATTCCAAGAAAAGAAAGTAAACCTAACGCAATCCAATGATCTGTCGCATTCAGAGCATCTGAAATTATCGAACCGAGGAAATACCCTGCGATAGTAAGACCGCCCTGGAACATAGCCAGAACTATTGCAATCCACGACGCCTGCCTGAAGAGAATACCATTTCGTATTACACCATATGATAATGATACGGCGAATGTGTCGAATGATAACCCAAGGGCAATTACAAGAATCGTAAAATAGTCCATGTACACGAATAAGTTGGCAAATATAATATAAATCATCACTCAAATGATTTAGAAATTGATTGTATATATTTGGATGCTATAATTATGTATTCAATGAGAGCCGTTATTCAACGTGTTAGCAGGGCATCAGTGACAATCAATAATAAGATCAAATCTGAGATTGGAGTCGGTTTACTTGTCCTGTTAGGGATTGAAGACACCGATGATCCTTCCGATATTGAATGGCTGTGCGGTAAAATTGTAAATCTCCGCATATTTAACGACAGCAAGCAAGTAATGAATTTATCGGTTCTTGATATCAATGGCAATATTCTTACAATCAGCCAGTTCACGCTTTTTGCTAAGACCAAAAAAGGTAACAGACCCTCATATATCCGTGCTTCAAATTCCGATACTGCAATTCCCTTATATAACAAGTTTGTGTCAAAGCTCTCTCATCTCATGGGGAAAGAGGTCAAAACCGGAGAATTTGGTGCAATGATGCAAGTAGAGTCAGTTAATGACGGACCTGTTACAATAATTATCGATACTAAGGAAAAGGAATGAGCGCTGTTGTCTTGAAGTCAGAAAGTCTGAAAGAAATGTAGATATTATAATTTATTATTATGATTACTGATCTTGCTGAAGATAAAACGTTCAAAAAATCTGTGCTTCTGGTTTCGACATTTGCTGCTTTCCTTGTTCCCTTTCTCAGTGCTGCAGTCAATCTTGCCCTGCCATCAATTGGAAAAGACCTTCATGCAAATGCTATAAGTCTGAGCTGGGTAATCAGTAGTTTTCTTTTATCGTCAGCCATTTTTCTTATGCCGTTTGGACGGCTTGGTGATATTATCGGTAGAAAAAAGGTCTTTTCACTTGGGATTTTATTGTTTACCATTTCAACTTCCCTGATAATATTTTCCCATACCATCATCTATCTTATTGTTTTACGGATATTCCAGGGAATATCCAGCGCGATGATCTTTGGAACAAGCATGGCTATTATCACATCCGTTTTCCAGCCTGGAGAACGTGGAAAAGCATTGGGGATCAATATTACTGCGACATATCTTGGATTATCCTGCGGACCTCCGATAGGCGGGTTGCTGACCCAATATCTGGGATGGAGAAGCATTTTTGCATTTCTTATTCCTTTTGGTATTATATCATTGATACTGATTCAGAGGAGAATAAAAACTGAATGGGCAGAAGCTGTAGGAGAGAGATTTGACTGGCGTGGATCATTAATATATGGAATTGCACTTGCTTCATTTATGTGGGGTTTTTCACAACTCCCTTCTTCCCTCGGCTGGATATGCATTGTGATAGGCATTCTGATGGCAGTCATATTTCTGAATTTTGAGAATAAAATAAGCAATCCAGTATTTGATATACGGCTAATTTTAAGAAACAGAGTCTTTGCATTCTCCGGTATTGCGGCACTTATCAATTATTCTGCAACCAGCGCAATTGGTTTTTTTATAAGTCTATACCTGCAATATCTAAAAGGACTCGACGCCAGGACAGCCGGATTGATAATGATATCACAACCTATAGCTATGACACTTCTGTCGCCTGTTGCAGGGAAATTGTCCGATAAAAGAAATCCAGGAGTAATAGCCTCAATCGGTATGGGTATTACGGCATCGGGACTGATATTATTATGCTTTATCAGCGAGGCAACTCCAAATTATTTTATTGTATTGTTACTATTACTTATGGGAATAGGGTTTGGTCTCTTCTCGTCTCCTAACTCAAACGCAATAATGAGCTCCGTTGATAAACGTCATTTAGGGGTCGCCTCCGGAGTTGTAGGGACGATGAGAATGGTGGGCCAGATGATGAGCATGGGTATTGCTATGATGCTCATCTCATTATATATTGGTAAACAAACAATTAATCCTGCAACTTACCCCGGACTGATTTCTGCGATGAGAACAGGCTTTGTAATTTTTTCGATACTATCAGTAGTTGGAGTTTTTGCCTCTCTCGCAAGGCATGAACCTCAAAGTGAGGCGTATGACAATGTGTCCCGGAGTCAGTGAATGCCGCAGTCAGATATTTCTACTCTGATGTTTCTGATAATCCCTGGCTGCCTGTATCAAGAACAAATTTCCAACTTCCATCAGTCTGCTTTTGCCATATCGTTACATAGGTCCCTTTTGTAATCTCCCCTGTAAACTTGTTGGTATTGGAGTGTACCCCGTATGTATATCCTATGTCTCCGTTTTCAGATATTTTTTCAAACAAGGGTTCCCAGCTAATAACAAATGAAGAATCGCTTTTAAGGGCAAATCGTTCTTCAAGAGTCTTCTTACCTTTGGCAGGGTAGGAATTATTTCGAAGGATAACTCCGTCATCTGCTATGTAATACAGGAATGCCTTATGCATTCCTTGCTTAACCGACATAGCTGAAAAATCTCGGTCCGTCTGAAGTAAAAAACCTGCAGTTTGATTTTTGGGGCTTTTAGAGCAACTTAATATTCCAATAAAAATCGTTATGAATGCAAAAAGCATTATATTAACCCCGTTCTTTTTTTTCATACTGATGTAATTTATTAATTAAAAAAACTAATTACATTACAAAACTATATCAAAAACTGATCAATTCATGTCCTTCGGAAACCGAAATAAAAAAGGGACTAAAAAAAATATCTTCCGCTTCAACGGATGTTCCTGACAAACATCTCCTGATGAGCCTGTTAAACATGATTGACCTTACCAGTCTTAATACAACTGATAATAAGAGCCACATTATACATTTTACGGGTAAGGTAAATAGTTTTTCAGGCCGTTTTTCAAATATTCCCAATGTTGCTGCTATATGTGTATTTCCTAATTTTGCCGCAGTCGTAAAAGATAAGCTTACTGCCAGGAATGTTAAGATTGCGGCTGTTGCAGGTGCTTTTCCTACCTCGCAGACATTCAGAAGCATAAAGGTTACTGAATGTAAAATGGCTATTGAAGCCGGAGCCGATGAAATAGATATAGTTATTCCGGTTGGCTCTTTTCTCGGAAATGATTTTGCAACCGTTGCTGATGAAATAAGAGAAATCAAAGGGGCAATAGGAAACAGGCAACTTAAGGTTATTGTCGAATCGGGACTTTTGGGTGATTTTGAACACATTTTCAGAGCATCAATGATTGCAATGGATGCCGGAGCAGACTTTATTAAGACATCAACAGGGAAAACACCTGTATCCGCTACGCCGGAAGCTGCGTTCGTAATGTGTCGGGCAATATCAGATTTTTATTCAGAAACAGGGATCAGGGTTGGATTTAAAGCCGCTGGCGGAATAGTTACTACGGCCGATGCAATAAATTATTACCAGATTGTTAAACATTGCCTGGGGGAAGAATGGCTGAATAATACACTTTTCAGGATCGGTGCAAGCAGATTGGCTAATAATATTCTTTCGGAAATATCTGGTTGCACGAGCACTCATTTTTGAAAACCGGTCTTTAGATTTTTTTGATCTATCTCTTGTAATTATCATTACTTTTGTGTTTTGAATTGGCCCAAATGATGATAATCCCCCGTTTAGAGATACAGCAAGATACTGTTCCGCGTAAAGCAGTTACTAATCAAGACTCTGCGCGGATAATTTCTGATTCATTATCAATTGTTAAATCCGGCCCGTCGAAAGATTCCGTTAGGCACAAAATCATTATTATACACCAGAATCTACCTGTTGATTTATCTGATACAACTTCGGTTTGCACCAGGAACAGCATTGCAGATCCAACCTTTTATGATTTTAATAATTTTATTCTTAGAATCGGATTTGGATCTTACAAGCAGTTTCCGTTCATCTTTACTGAAAAAGTTAGGCAACAACAGATTGAGGAAAAAGCATTTTTGATTAAACATCTTAAACCAGGCAATGATCTTCCGCAACAACCACTTCACGCGGACTGGATGATTCTGATAATCCTGGTTGCAATTTTTTTATATTCAATTGTTAAAAATACATCCAGAAATCTGACAGCAGGTTTTGCAAGGTTTTTTTTGTTCAGGGGAATAAATGATACTCATTCGCGAGATGTTAGCACACTATTCCATTGGCAGGCAACAATTCTAAACCTGATTTCCTTTCTCATAATCGGGCTGTTCGGTTATTCTGCGATCTCATTCTATAATTTAGTCCCTACCGGTACCAGGGGAATAGTCGTATGGTTAATGGCTCTTGGAATAATAAGTGCCGGAATTACATTGAGACACATCACTTGCTTATTAACGGGTACAGCTAGTGGCAGGCAGGAGGTTTTCAGGGAATACCTTCTTGGCATTTATCAGTCTTACAGGTTTGGAGCGCTTTTCCTTTCTGCCATTATTATAATGACGTCATATACAAGAATTTTACCTGTCCGGTTTTTGATTATATCAGGAATAATAATTGTAGGATTATTGTATCTGATCAGGATTATCCGGCTATTGATAATTTTTCTAAACAGGAATATTTCAATATTCTATTTGATTTTATACCTTTGTGCGCTGGAAATTCTGCCTGTTTTGATAGTAGTGAAATATTTTACAGGTCTTGTTTAGGTTGGCTTGGGTTACTTTGAAAGTTGAACTAAAACCGTAAAGAGTTGAAAATAAAGAAGATTTTAGTATCGCAGCCAGAACCCGTAAATCCGAAATCTCCATATTTCGAACTGGCAAGAAAATATAATCTAAAGGTTGATTTTAAACCGTTCAATCAGATTGAGGGTGTATCATCTAAAGATTTCCGTCAGCAAAAAATCAACATACTCGACTTTACCGCTGTTATCTTTACCAGCAAAACCGGGATCGATCACTTCTTCAGGATATGCAATGAGTTGAGGACTGTGGTACCTGATACAATGAAGTATTTCTGTATTACAG
>Ga0066793_10001271_pt1 | contig 11322 bp, 8 predicted proteins | sample PersoiDNA2013189_FD_83876 | JGI IMG/M metagenome (GOLD analysis project Ga0066793, IMG submission 83876) | Permafrost soil microbial communities from the Arctic, to analyse light accelerated degradation of dissolved organic matter (DOM) -... | ecosystem: Environmental > Terrestrial > Soil >...
CGTTCTTACGGGTGATCTGCTGGACCTTGGTGGGGTATCCCATCCTTCAACCTCCTAGTTATATGACTAGCGTTTCAAGATGGGAAAAATATACCCCAACTGCTTGAGTTTGGCAACAGGCCCATGAGGTTCATGCGGGGGAAATCCTTCCCCCGGCCCCCCTGAGCCGGCGGTTCGAATCCGCTGACGTTGGGGTTAAATAGGAATGGTCGGGGTGGTCGGATTCGAACCGACGACCTCGTGCTCCCAAAGCACGCGCGCTAACCTGGCTGCGCTACACCCCGACTCGACACCTTAATAGTAACATCTCGCTGCCATGCCGGCGGGACGCCGGCGCTACGTCCCATCTCATGCCGGCGGGACGCCGGCGCTACGTCCCATCTCATGCCGGCGGGACGCCGGCGCTACGTCCCATCTCATGCCGGCGGGACGCCGGCGATACGTCTATAACTGCTTGCGCTCGACTACCTTCCAGGAGCCGTCTCCTTGCTGCTCCAGCGTGTAGATCATGTGGTACGCCTGACCCATCTGGGCCGACACGGGAGTCGGACCCTGGTAGGTGATCATGTTCCAGGTCTCATGGGTTTCGACCGTGGCTACAGAATCTGACAGCAGCTTGGTGTTGTCGAACTTGAGCGCGGTGAGCTGCCTTACCACACGCTGGCCTTTAGTCGCCAGCTCGAGGACCCTGTTCGTCTCCTCCACCAGCAGCGGACCTGCCAGCGCGTTCTTGAGTCCCGCGGTATTCAGAGTCGCCTCGGCGTTGGTGGTCTCCGCGTAGAAAGCCCCCATGGTGGCCTTCAGATCATCCTCGGTCCGGGTTGTGAGGACGAGCGCAATTTCGACGTCCTGGGGCGCCACGAATTCCTTGCTGTCGGTGTCCGCGCCCGGGAGTGCGGCTTTCACCACGTGGTAGCCCTCAGGCAGGTTGTTGACGTCGACCTCGCTCTCCAGGCGCGTGTATCTGGCGCGGATGCTGCCGTCGTCTCCGCCCCCGAATATCCAGTACAGGTGGATCGCCGTACGCGCGACGTCCTCCCCGAAGCCCTTGCTCTGTTCGACCGTGCTGTTGGCGGTGTCGAGCAGATCGCTCCAGGTGAAGCCGCTCGTCCCGAAACGGTCGACCACGTGCTGCGCGCTCTCGGTCACGCTCTCCAGGTTCGACGCGAGGCGCTTGAACTCATCCAGCAGGAACTGCACGCTCTTGACGAGCTTCTTTGCGTAATCGACCGCGCCGTCGATGTCTTTCGGGAAATGCTTGAGCTCAAGGGCATCCTTGAGGTCCTGGTTCGGCTGCGCCACCCCAACGAACACTCCGTCGATGAAAACCTTCGAGTTGAGCGGCGTCACGAGGACCCGCGAGTTCCCCTCCGTCAGCTTCAGGCGCCAGCGCTTCACTGGCCAGCTGCCTCCCGCTTCCTCCGCGGTGATGTTCACATCATAGGTCTTGTCTTTGTACTTCAGCGTGGCGACGTAAGGCACCCCGCTCGTCGGAGCATTCGTGATGAGCTTTCCGAACAGCTTGTTCTCGACCTTGCGCTTCTGGACGGTGAACTCCTGGAGGTCTCCGATCGCGTCGGTCTGGGTGTTCTGCCACTTCTGGAAGAAATCGAAGCTCGAGAACTTGCCTCCCGGGTGCACGACGAGGTCGTAGGCGGCCTTGTAGTCGGTGGACTTGAGGTCGCCGAGATACCTGTTCACCGCGGCTTCAGGGCTGTGGGTCCCCGCGAGCACGAAGAGCGTGACGAGCACAGCGATGATGAGCAGGATGACCAGCGGGACGCCGATCTTGACACCGCGGGGAAGCCTCGACACGGACTCTCCCGCTTTGACGGCCCACGGCTCAACGTCGTCAGCGCGTGCCTTGGTGGCTTTCTTAGAGCGGTCCATCGGCGCGGCACACTGGGTGCAGAACTTCGCGTTCGTTTCGACGTCCGCCCCGCATTCGGGACAGGCCTGTGGCCCTTCCTCCTCGAGTGGCGCGGCGGACTCCGGCTCGACCGCGGGGGCCGCGGGCTCCATCGCCATGACCGGCTCCTGCGGTTCAGGCGCCGGCTCGGGGGGTGCAGCCGGCCTGGCTGTGCCCTGCTCCAACGTGAGCTGCGCGGGCTCGGGCCCGGGCACCTGCGCCTCGGGCTTCTTCCAGAATCTCAGGTTCATGCTCAACCACCTTCCCCGATGCGGCGTAGCAGCCGCCCGCGGTCATAGCTCGTGATGATGATGCCGATGAGGAAACCGACGAACAGGAAGATAGTCGCGATCTGTCCGCCCGCAACGTTGACCTGGATCACGTGCACGTTCTTGATGAGCGCCTTGAGCACCTGGCTCATCGCGAAGACGATCAGCCAGATCGTGAAGATGACACCCCCGAAGAAAGTGCAGACGTGAGTCTCGACGACGCGGCGCCGGGTGCCGACGTTCGCCACCAGCAACAGGGAGAATACCAGGGGGATTATCGACAGGAAAAACAGTATCTGGCCAACGTAGATCTGCCAGCCGGTGAAGTCGCGGCTGACGAGCGAGATGCCCAGCACGTCGAGCTTCACGAACGCCCAGGGGGCCCAGACGACGATCATCATCAGCGCCAGGAACAGCGTCATGAGGATCGGGCCCTTGCGCTTCCAGGTGGTGGACAGGAAACGCGCGAGGAAAGTCGCCCGCGCCTCGAGTCCCGGGAGCGGAGGGGTCTCACCCGCCTCCACCGCCAACATGCTCATGGGCGCGCTGCACTCTTTGCAGTACTCGCTCTCCTCGAGGTTCTCGGTCCCGCATTGTTCACAACGCATCGATACCATCCCCCGTTTTCCGGTTCGACGTTCTAATGTACAGCCGGCGGGACGCCGGCGCTACTGTCGTGGTACGCCCGCGCTACGAGGCGGCGGACTCCAGCCGGTCGGCCACATCCGACAGCCCCAGGCCCTCAAGCCTTTTCCGGCTCGCGAACCCCAGCTCGTCCAGTTCCCTCAGGCGGTAGAAGTCTTTGATCATATAGTCGAAGTCCACGAGCCGGCTCTGCAGCTCCGCTATCTCCGCGTTGCGAAGGCGCCTGTCGGTGCCACCCACCCAGGGCACGAGCATCCCGGTGATCTTGAGGATCTTGAACAGGTTCGGAAGCGTGAACTTGTCGGTCGACTTCTGCATGATGCCGGCTATCTTTTCGTTGTGGATCTTGCGCTTTGTCATCATGCTCATTATCGGGTAGAGCACCTTTGTCAGGTTGGAGGTCATGCCTTCCAGGTGAGGCAACAGGATGCGTTCGGGCAGGACGTCGTCTTCGGCGCGCGCGCCGCAGAGGTTGCCGATGGAACGCTTGAGGTACCAGATCCGGTTGGCGACCTCCATCAGTTCATCGTTGGAGTAGCCGGCGCCGGTAACCGCGTTCAGCATGTCGCGAAGGATCTCGATCCCGTCCATCGACCACCAGGCGTAGAGGCAGATCACCGCCGAGCCGGCGAGCTGCCCGAAGCTCTGGGCCGCGACAGTCTGGGCGGCCTTTCCTTCGGGTTTGTAGGGCTTGGTGCCCTTTACGCCGACGACCTTGAAACTGACGTTGCCCAGCTCGGCCATGAGGTTGTCGTCGTTCACGTGGCACGCGCCGCGGATGCCGGTCGCGTAAGTCAGCGCCATCGCCCACAGGGCACGCGGGTCGTGCATCGGCGCCTCGAGCCCTTTCACGTGTATCGCGAACTCGGTACCGCCGTATTTCTCGGACATCGCGCGGCTTCCCTCGGCGAGCTGGTCCCCGAACCCCTCGCGCTTCGCGATCATCCCGATAAGCTTGACCAGTGTCTCGGGATCGTTCCACTTGAGCTCGACTCCGCCGGTGTCCTCTTTCGTTATCAGGCCTTCCTGGAAGGCTTCAGTAGCGTAAGCGATAGTGCTGCCCGCTGAGATGCAGTCCATGCCGTAGCGGTCCGTGAGCTCATTAGCCTTCGATACAGCGTCGAGGTTGTCGCACCTCTGCAGGGTGCCCAGCGCCGCGGCGCCCTCGTACTCGAGCCCGGGGCCCTCCTCCATGGCGAACGGCCCGGCGTCTATCTTGACCACTCGCTTGCACGCCACCGGGCAGCCGTAGCAGGCGTGCGTCTTGGTCATGATCTTCTCTGCGACGGTGACGCCGGAGAGCGCGTCCATACCCTCTTCCCACTGGGCCTCCCGCCAGTTCTTGACCGGCACGTCCGATATCGCCATGCCCATCTCCATGTGGACGTTGGAGCCGTACGCGTGGAGGCCTTCGCCAGTGATGCTCACCTTCAACTCGTCCTGGGCCCGCTTCTTGATCGCCTTGTAGGCCTCTTCGTCGGCGATGGCGGTCTTGGAGCTGCCGCGGAAAGCGACGGCCTTCAGCTTCTTGGAGCCCATTACAGCGCCCATGCCGGTGCGGCCGGCGAGGCTGCCCTTGTCGTTCACGATCGCCGCGTACTTGACCAGGTTCTCGCCCGCCTGCCCGATAGACATGACCCTCACGCGCTTGTCGCCCGTCTTCTGGAGGATGAGGTCCTCGGTCTCGAAGGCGTCCTTGCCCCAGAGGTCGGAGGCGTCGCGGATCTCGACCTCTTTGTCCGAGACCCACAGGTACACGGGCTTCTTCGAAGCACCGGTGATGATTATTCCGTCGTAGCCTGCGGCGCGCATCTGAGGGGACACGTGGCCTCCCATGCTCGACTCGCCCCAGATCCCGGTGAGCGGCGAGCGGGCACAGACCTCAAGCCTCGAGCACCCGGGGAGGGTAGTACCGGAAAGCGGCCCGTGCATGATCATAAGAGGGTTGTCAGGGCCAAGCGGATCCACGTCGTAAGCGCCCATGTCGAAGAAGAGCCTGGCGGCCAGGCCGCTGCCCCCGAGATAATCCCGGTAGAGTTGCTCCTCGGGTTCTATGACCTCGGTGCTCCCGGTTGACAGGTCAACCTTGAGGATCCTGCCGTAGTAACCGTTCAAGTCCGTACCTCCCGGGGAAGTTAGTCTGTTTCGCAATATTCTAACCGATTGGGCTGGAGTTGACCTCGGTGAGAGGGGGTCGGTGCTTTCGCTTTGTCTTTCAGCGCCTCCACTGCGACGGCTACCGCCGGGGCGCGCTCAGGTTGATAAAAGCCGTCGAGCGCTCCCGCGTCTCGTGCTATAGTCTTTGTGCTCCGTTGTGCCAGGAATCCTGCCACGAACGCCTGAAAGGTAATCATGCCGGCGATACAGGTCACGGACCTCCATAAGAACTACGGCGATGTGAAGGCCGTGGACGGCGTCTCCTTCGAAGTCGAGGACAAAGAGATCTTCGGCATCCTCGGCCCGAACGGCGCCGGCAAGACGACGACGCTGGAGATAATCGAGACCCTCCGTGAAGCCGACTCCGGCGAGATATTCCTTGACGGCATGGACGTGCGCCGGGACGCCAGGAAGATCAAGGAGATAATCGGCGTACAGCTTCAGACCACAGTCTTTTTCGACAACCTGTCCGTGTACGAGACCATCGACCTGTTCGGCTCGTTCTACAAGACAGCTTTGACCCCTGACGAGCTCCTGGAGACTGTCGGCCTCAAAGAGAAAAGAGGCAACAGGCTGAACGAGCTCTCCGGTGGCCAGCACAAGCGGGTCTCCATCGCACTGGCGCTGGTGAACGACCCTCGCATCGTGTTCCTGGACGAGCCGACCACGGGCCTCGACCCGCAGGTACGGCGGAACATCTGGGAGATCGTCCAGAGCCTCAGGGAGCACGAGAAGACCGTGGTGATCACGTCGCACTACATCGAGGAGGCCGAGTTCCTGTGCGACCGGGTCGCGGTCATGGACTACGGGAAGATAATCGCGACGGGTACTCCCAATGAGCTGATAGACCGGTATTCCCCCGAGAGCAATATCTCCTTCACGATGACGCCCGGGGTCGACACCTCGGTGCTGGAGAAGGTGCCCGGGGCGATGCAGGTGGTCGCCAGCAACGGCGGCTACACCATCACGACCAACAGCCCGCAGGAGACCCTGATCGGCATTTTCACCGCGGCGTATGAGAACGACGCGAAAGCGGACGATGTGGCGATGAAGAGAGCGAGCCTCGAGGACGTGTTCCTCAAGATCACCGGCAGGAGGATCAAAGAGTGAGGAAGTTCGCCAAGTTCGTCGGCGCGAGCCTCAAGATGACATACCGGGAGAAGGTCGCCCTGTTCTGGATGTTCCTCTTCCCGGTGCTCCTGATGCTCCTGCTGGGCACCATCTTCGGGCGCACCGGCTCCGCGAGCATCACGCTCGGCGTGGCGGACCTGGACAACAGCCAGGTGACCGGGGTGATCACCAAGCGTCTGGACGGTATCAGTGCCTTCCACGTCACCAGGGGTAGTGAGGCCGCGCTCAGGAAGCAGCTCAATGACGGCAAGCTCAACGCCATCCTCGTGCTCAACAAGGGCTTCCAGGAATCCCTTTTCACGCACAAGCCCGGCCAGGCGACTATCTACGTGGACAAGTCCAGCCCCACCGTCTCGCAGATCACGAGCACCGCGCTGAACCAGGTCATGGGAGAGATAGGCATAGGAATGGCCAAGCAGGCTATCCCGAACGCAATTGGGCCGAGCGACGTCATCAAGGTGACGGAGAAGTCCGTGACCTCCAGCGACCTGCGCTACGTCGACTTCATCGTTCCCGGAGTGGTGGCGCTGACGCTCATGACCTCGGGGATGTTCGGGCTCAGCATCGCGTTCGTGAACTACCGCGAGAAGGGAATCCTGAGGCGAATCAAGGTCTCGCCCCTGCCGCTCAGGCGTTTCATAGGCAGCGAGCTGGTGTCGGCGCTCATCATGACGCTCATCCAGGCGGCGATCCTGCTGCTGATCGGCTGGTCGGTGTTCAAGATACACATCAACGGCAACTGGTTTTATATCGCTTTCGTCATAATCCTCGGCGCCGCGTGCTTCCTGGCCGGCGGCTTCCTGGTGGCGTCACTCTGCCGAACGCAGAAGACCGCCGAGATGGCGACGAACGCCATCACTTTCCCGATGATGTTCCTCTCGGGGGTGTTCTTCCCGCTCGCGATACTTCCCGCATTCCTGGCTTTCATCGCGAAGTGCCTTCCCCTCTACTACCTGGGCGATGCCCTGAGGAAAGTGATGATCCAGGGCAAGAGTCTCATAAACGTCTCCGGGGACCTCGCGGTGATCGCGGCGGTCGGACTCGTGTGCTTCGCGGCCGCGGTCAAGCTCTTCCGCTGGGAATAACGCAAAATAGGGACAGGCACCATTTTGCATTTCCCGGTTTCGTGCAATGAATATCTGGAATGCAAAATGGTGCCTGTCCCTATTTTGCGTTTTTGCTGGATTTCGCAGAAAATCAACGCGTAGAGGCGCACTGAAGTCACGTAACCGGAGGCCCGATGGCTGAGCTGCGATGGAACCCTATATTGCGGACGTGGGTCATCATGTCTTCGCACCGCCAGAACCGCCCCCTCCTCGAGAAGGACATAGCCTGCCCGTTCTGTCCAGGCTCGGGCAAAGTCCCCGACGATTTCGATGTCTACGCCTACGACAACGATTTCCCATCACTGGACCTCGACCCCCCTGAGCCGGACATCGAGGGCGACGAACTGATACCCGTTCGGCCGGCATTCGGAAAATGCGAGGTGACCCTCTACTCCCCGAAGCACGAAGTCACCCTTGCCGAGCTCCCGCTCGAGCACGTCGTCAAGCTGGTGGAGCACTGGGAGGAGCGCTACCGGGAACTGGGCGCCATCGAGGGCATACAGTACGTCTTCATCTTCGAGAACCGCGGGGAAGCCGTCGGGGTCACCATGCACCACCCGCACGGCCAGATATACGCGTATCCGTTTATGCCGCTCCGGATCCAGACCGAGCTCGACAGCGCGCGCGACAAATGGGAAGGCACCGGGCGGTGCCTGTTCTGCGAGCTCATTCGACACGAGAAGGATGACGGCCGGCGCATGGTCTATCAAAGCGACGGCTACTCGATCTTCGTCCCGCCGTTCGCCGAGTTCCCGTACCAGGTCTACCTCATGCCCGACCTCCACACCAGCTCGCTTTCCATCATGACAGCGGATGAGAAGCGCGGGCTCGCCAAGGCGATCAAGGTCATAACCGGTTCCTACGACGCGCTCTTCGGCGTGCCGTTCCCTTACATGATGTGCATGCACCAGAACCCCACCGACGGCGGCGACTATCCCTACTACCACTTCCACATTGAGTTCTACCCGCCGATGAGGGACCACAACAAGCTCAAGTTCAACGCCTCCAGCGAGACCGGGGCCTGGGCGACCATCAACGACACGCGTCCCGAGGAGAAAGCCGCCGAGCTCCGCGCCCGGGTCGACGAGCAGCTCGCGCTTCTGAAGGATGACCAGTCCTGAGCTCCCGGCGGTAACCACGCGCACGCTTCCAGCCGCAACGCATATAATATTGGGGTGTTCAAACAGGTGGCGGGTTGCCTGACTTGAATTGGTGGATGAGAGCGGGCGGGAGAACAGATGCTTGATTCAGTAGAGATCGGCAAGAGACTTCTCGAGTTCGAGGCGCGTTTCGGGCGCGGCGGCGAGATTGACACTTACTTCGCCCCGGGCCGGATAAACCTCATCGGGGAACACACCGACTACAACGGCGGCAACGTCCTTCCCATCGCCATCGAGCAGGGCAACTACATGCTCATCAGGAAATCCGAGCTGCCCCCGGCGCGCCTCTACTCCGCGAGCGTGGACGAAGAGGCCCGCATCTTCCCCGCCGATATCACAAAGCAGAAGGACTGGGCCGACTACGTGAGGGGCGTCTACCTGTACTCACGGAAGATGTGCGAGGACCTCTCGCCTTTCGACGCGCTCTACTTCGGTGACCTTCCCCTCGACTCGGGCCTGTCCTCGTCGGCGTCACTGGAGGTAGTCACGGCGATCGGCATGGAGAGCCTGGGGTGCAAGATGAGCCCCATGGAGGTGATGAGGGTCGGGCGCCGGGCGGAGAACGACTTCGTCGGAGTGTTCTGCGGCGTGATGGACCAGTTCGCTGTCGCCTTCGGCAGGAAGGGTCAGGCCATCCTGCTCAACTGCGGGACCATGGAATACAGGCACGTGCCCTTCAACCTCGGGGACGTGTCGATCGTGATCGGCCACACCGGCGTGAAGCGCTCGCTCGCGACCTCCGAGTACAACACCCGCAGGCACGAGTGCGAGGAGGCGCTGCGTCTTCTGAGCGAGAAGGTCGGCCCGAAGCAAAGCCTCGTCGAGATCACCATCAGCGAGTTCGAGCGGGCCAAGTATTCGCTCCCAGACAAGCTGGCGCGGCGCGCCGAGCACGTCATCTACGAGAACAGCCGGGTCGAGGAAGCCGCCCGCTGCATCGAACGCGGGGACGCGGTCACCCTGGGCCACCTGATGAACCGGTCCCACGAGTCGCTCCGTGACCTCTTCGATGTGTCCAGCGAGGAGCTGGACGCGATGCAGGAGATCTCGGTGGAGCACCAGGGCGTCATCGGCTGCCGGATGACCGGCGCGGGATTCGGCGGCTGCGTGGTCGCGCTCATCAAGACCGAGAACGTCGAACGCTACATCCGCCGCATGCCCGCCCTGTACTGGAAGGCGACCCACTACGACGCCCTTTTCACCGTAACCACGCCCGGCGAGGGCGCCCACAAGGTCTGAAGCGATGAGAGTCCTGGTCACCGGGGGTGCCGGGTACATCGGCTCCGTCACGTCGAGGATGCTCGCGCTGGAAGGCCACCAGGTGCTCGTGGTCGATGACCTCTCAAAAGGACACAGGCAGGCTGTCGAGGGTCTCGACCTGGAAGTTCTCAACATCGAGGACGAGGAAGCCGTGACGTCCGCCTGCGTAAGGTTCGAGCCGGAAGCCTGCGTGCACTTCGCGGCGCGCAGCCTGGTGGGCGAGTCCGTCGCCGAGCCTCTCAAGTACTTGAAGTCCAACGTCGCCGGAAGCACCAACCTCCTCCGCGGCCTGCGCGAGAGCGGGTGCGGAAGGCTCGTCTTCTCATCGACCGCGGCGGTCTACGGCGTGCCGGAAGAGACACCGGTTGCCGAGAGCGCCCCGTCGGGGCCGGTCAACCCTTACGGGCTCACCAAGCTGATGGTCGAGTGGATGCTGGAGGAGCTCGCGCTCCGGGGGGCGATGGCCTCCGTCTCCCTGCGATATTTCAACGCGGCCGGGGCTGACGTCGATGCGGGGCTCGGAGAGGACCACTCCCCCGAGACGCACCTCATCCCGCGTGTCATCGCCGCGGCGCTGGGCAGAGAGCCGTACGCCTCGATCTACGGCACGGATTACCCGACCCCCGACGGCACATGCGTCAGGGACTATATCGACGTCTCCGACCTCGCCAGGGCGCACCTGCTCGCTCTCGACCACCTGGGGCGCGGAGGAGACAGCGGGGCGTTCAACCTGGGAAACGGGGAGGGTTTCTCGGTCCGGCAGGTGATCGACACGGTCATGGAAGTATCGGGGCGCGAGTTCCGGGTGGTGGAGGAGGCGCGCCGGGAGGGCGACCCACCGGTGCTCGTGGCCTCATCCGAGCGCATCCGCACCGTCCTGGGCTGGGAGCCGTCGCGCCCCACCCTGCGTGACATCGTCGAGACTGCCTGGCTTTGGCACGAGTCGCACCCCGGCGGCTACGAGGACTGACCCCCGGCCTCCCCGCCTTCGATCTCTTCGAGCAGGCGCTGCATCTGGAAGTAGCGGTCGGTGATGATCGCATCGACACCCCACGAGTGGAGCCGCCGGAAGTCATCGTCGTTGTTGACCGTCCACGCGTATACCTCCAGCCCCATCCCGTGGGCTTCGCGCACGTCGCTCTCCTCCAGGCTGTTGAAGTACGGCGCGACGAGACGGGCGCCCAAAACGACCGCCCGCTCCAGCTTCTTGCGGCCGCGGGGCATCCGGTAGAGGTACCCGGTGACGGCACCCGGGAAATCGCGGGTGTACTCGCTGAGGATGTGCCAGCCGAAAGAGGTCACCATGGTGTCGCCGACGATCCCGTAGAGGTCGAGCATCTCCCCTACCTCACGCGGCGGGGCTTCCTTGATCTCTATGTCGAAGGCGACCCACCCGGCGAGCCTCTCGAGGACCTCCGAGAGCAGCGGCCGCTCGGGGGCGTATTTCTTCAGCTCCTCGTAAGTAGTGCGGCGGACGACATGGCCCCATACCATGTTGTCGTGGCATATCAAGAGCTTGCCGTCGGCGGTGGCCCGGACATCGGTCTCGATCGACCGCACGCCCGCGCGCGCGGCGCTCTCCATCGCCTCCAGCGTGTTGTCCGTTCCAAATCCCCTGCCGCCCCTGTGGGCGATGAGCTTCATGTCCCTCCCGAAGACCAGGACCGTCTGCCTCGCGTCAGACC
>Ga0066793_10001273_pt1 | contig 11313 bp, 13 predicted proteins | sample PersoiDNA2013189_FD_83876 | JGI IMG/M metagenome (GOLD analysis project Ga0066793, IMG submission 83876) | Permafrost soil microbial communities from the Arctic, to analyse light accelerated degradation of dissolved organic matter (DOM) -... | ecosystem: Environmental > Terrestrial > Soil >...
ATTGCACTACCATTTCTCGACGAAGTCCCGGAAGTGCGAGAGAAATGCGTACTCGGCGAGGAGGTCCTGGCGCTCGAGGTGCTTCTTCTGGAGGAACCGCATGTCTCGCGAGGCCCCCTTCATGCCTTCGATCTCTATCTCGCCCAGGAGCTCCTTGTTGAGCGCCTCGAGGTCCATGAGCCGCCGGTGATATCCCGGGATGAAGATGGCGACCAGGTCCAGTTCCTTGTAGCGACCAGTCGCGCCGCAGTGGCCGCAGCGAAACTCGCCGCTCGTGCCATCCTCCACACCCTCCAGCACGGCGCCGCACAGCGCGCATTTCTTCTCGGGTGTCTCTTCCATGCTTCTCACCGCCGGGGCCAGCCACCCCAGGGCCGGAGGGCTCTTCAGAAGACGTAGCCTTGCAGGTCCTCGAGTGACGGGTAGCTTCCGGTCGAATAGTACTTGCCGTTCCTCTGTACGAACGCGTAAAAGCCGTCGTGCGCCTCAACGACGAGGAACTGGGTCCCTGCCGTCCTGCCCTTGATCGCCTTCACGTAGTCGAAACGTTCGCGTATCTCCTCCGCGGTGAGGCATTCGCCGACTTCACACTGCGGTAGATGTTCGCGTTGCCGCCCTGCCATGTCCGGCTTCTCCCCCCATGGTTCCGGTCCAGTTATAATATCACGCCAACCAGGCGGCGAACCGCGCCTCATTCATCATTTTCTCCGTCGGCACCGGGTCAACCCGGGCCGGCTCTCGGCGAAAACCCCTGTGGTAGACTTCCCCTATGCGCCCTTCAACAAGAACCGCTCTCCTGCTCGGCAAAGGGATAGGCAACGCCAGCCGCACTCTCAAGTTCGGGGGAGGCTCGACCCTCCCGGGAAGGGTCGCGCGCCGGGTGAACCCCGCCTTCGTGGAGACGATGGTCAAGGAACTCCCCCTCGGGTGCGCGCTCATCACAGGTACAAACGGCAAGACGACGACCGCCACACTGCTTGCCTCCATCCTCGATAATGCGGGCATGACCCCGGTGCACAACCGCACCGGAGCCAACCTGATGGCCGGCATCGCCTCGGCGCTCATCAGGGAATCGGACATGAGCGGACACCTCGGCGCGCACATCGGGCTCTTCGAGGTGGACGAGGCCGCCCTGCCTGCGGCCATCGCCGATACGTCCCCGAGACTGGTCCTGGTGAACAACCTCTTCCGCGACCAGCTCGACCGCTACGGCGAGCTCGACACCCTCGCCTCCAAGATGAAGAAGTCGATCGCCGGGCTGGACCCTGGGGCCGTCGTCGCGCTCAACGCCGACGATCCGCTGGTCTCGTCCATCGGCAGCGGCCTCGAGCAGAAGGTCATGTACTACGGCATCGACGACGAGAGCTACGCGAGCGGCATAATGCAGCACGCCGCGGACAGCAAGCACTGCGCCGCGTGCGGCGCCAGGCTCGACTATGATTACTACCTTTTCGGACACCTCGGCAGGTACAACTGCCCGGGGTGCGGCGCCTCGCGGCCGGCGGCCGAGGTCGCCGCGACCCACCTCGAGATGCTGGGCATGGACGGGACGCGCTGCACGCTGAGGTTTCCGGGCGGAAGCTCCGAGCTGGTCATCCCGCTCCCCGGCCTCTACAACGTCTACAACATACTCGCCGCGATGACCGCGGGCCTCGCGCTGGGCGTCGAGCCCGACGTCATCATGCCGGCTGTGGAGGAGTTCACCGCGGCGTTCGGCAGGGTCGAGCGCGTGAAGACCGCCGACCGCGAGATACTGATGATACTCGCCAAGAACCCGGCCGGCTTCAACGAGGTCATCCGCACCCTCACGTTCGAGCCCGGCCGGAAGTCCGTAGTGCTGGCGCTGAACGACAACATCGCGGACGGCAGGGACGTGTCCTGGATATGGGACGTCGACTTCGAGATGTTCCGCGGGAAGGTCACAGACGTCGTCTGCTCGGGGATCCGGGCATGGGACATGGCGCTGCGCATAAAATACTCGGGTATCGGAGAGCTTTCGCTCACCACCGAGCCCGCCCTGGAAAAGGCGCTCGACCTGGGACTCAATGCGATCGGCCCGGGAGAGACGCTCTATGTGGTGCCGACCTACACCGCGATGCTCGACCTTCGCCGCACCATGGTCTCCCGGGGCCTCGTCGCCCCATACTGGGAGGGACAGTGACGGTACGCATCGGGTGGCTCTACCCCGACCTCATGAATATCTACGGCGACCGGGGGAACATAGTGACGCTGGTCCAGCGGTGCAAGTGGCGCGGGATTCCCGTGGAGGTGGACGAGCTCGGGCCCGGCGACCGCATCCACGATGGCCTGCATGACATATTCTTCATGGGCGGCGGGCAGGACCGCGAGCAGGAGCTGGTCTACCTGGACCTCCTCGAGCTCAAGGGCGAGTCTCTCAAGCGGCAGATAGAGAACGGTGCCGCCGCGCTCGTCATCTGCGGAGGCTACCAGCTCTTCGGAAAGTTCTACCGCCCGTTCGAGGGGGACGAGCTGGCGGGCATAGAGGTCTTCGACGCATATACTGTCGCGGGCAGGAAGCGATGTATCGGGAACGTGGTCGCGCACTCGGCCCTGGGCGGGCCTTCGGGTACCATCGTCGGCTTCGAGAACCACTCGGGCAAGACCTACCTGGGCGAAGGCTGCATGCCCCTCGGCATGGTGACCACCGGCTACGGCAACAATGCCGAAGACCGCACGGAGGGCGCGGTGTACCTCGGGGCCATCGGCACATACCTCCACGGCTCGCTGCTCCCTAAAAACCCGGGAGTCGCGGATTTCCTCATCGAAAAGGGGCTCGCGCGGCAGGGTGGCGACGTCCGGCTCGACCCGCTGGACGATACGGTGGAACTGCGCGCCCACGACTCGGCTGTGGCGAGAGCGCGGAAGACCCACTGAGCCACCGTTTGATATCACTGTCCCTCTCTTCGAATTGCAGTATATTGTCCCCGGTACGAGCACGCGATCAGAGAACGAGATAACAAAGCGAGCTGGGGGGCGGCCCCCGGGCTCGCCTGAGCGACAAGGGCGGCAACTGTTGGAACGGGCCACCGGCCTCAAGACAGCGATATGCGCGGCGGTCGCGGCCGCGCTCCTGCTGACGGCGATCGTTCCCGCAATCGCCGCGGGGCCGCCGGCAACCTTCCGGGCGGACAATCCCGTCTGGGTGGACAGGAGCATCCCCGGGGTATCGGGGGCCATCGCCGCCGTCCAGGTCAAGGCAGGCGACCCGCAACACGTCGCCGTCGTGGACGGCACCAACACCCTTTACTCTAGCCAGGACAGCGGTCTCACCTGGGCGCCCTCACTCGTCGCGCCAGGCCTTCCGCTGAAGACCGTCACGGCCAGCAAGGCAACTCCGGGCACCTTCTACGCGCTCCAGGCTGGAACCGTCCTCGGCTCCCAGGTATATGTCAGCAACAACGCGGGGGCCCTCTGGGCTTCGCTCCCGGTGATCCCGGGGCCGGCAAATGATATCGCGACGGGCAGCGAGGCGGCAGTGCTGGCGGCGGCGACCGGGGCGTCCGGCGTCACCGACATGCCTCCGTATTTCAGCCTGGACAGCGGCTCCACCTGGTTTGCAGGCACCGCCCCCTCGTCGGTCTGGTCGCGCGCCGCCGGCGACCCCACCGGCTGGAGGACGTTCTACGCGGCCGAGGAGGCAGCCTCCACCGACCCGATCTACAAGAGCCCGGACGGCGGGATCACCTGGGCGGTGTGCGGGAGCTTTCCCGCGCCGGTCCATGCCACCGCTCTGGCGGTCTTCCCCAGCAGTGGGCCGGTGCTCATGGGCACGGACACCGCGGGCGGCGGCCAGATCTATCGGTCGAACGACGGCGGCTCGTCCTGGGTAATGTCCGCGGGCGGCCTTCCGGCGGGCGAAGCCGTGCTGGACGTCTCGATCAGCGGCTCGACACCCAGCATCGCCTACGCCGCGACCGACAAGGGCGTCTACGCGAGCCACGACTCGGGCACGAGCTGGACGGACATCAGCGGGAATCTCCCGGAGAAGGAGTTCCGGTCGCTGTCGGCGACCGGCGGCTCGAACAACACCGTCTTCGCCGGGGCGGCCGACGGAGCGGTCTATGAGACGAGCGTCCCGGCTATAAGCGGCCTCAACCCCACTTCGGGGCAGGCGGGCGACGTGGTGACCATAACCGGGTCGAACCTCGGGCCGGGCGGAGCCGGCTCGTTCGTCTCTTTCGCGGGGATCAGCGCCTCTTCGTACCGGATGTGGACAGACACCCTCATCAGGGTCGAAGTGCCCCGCGAGGCGATGAGCGGCGGGGTGTTCGCGGTGACCCCGCAGGGTTCGTCCAACGCGGTGCAGTTCACCATCGACCATCCCCAGCCCCCGTCGTACAGGTGGTACCTGGCGGAAGGGTGCACGGGCGAGAGCGCTCGGGGCACCTTCGACACATGGGTGCTCGTGCAGAACCCGGGAGATTCTTCGGCAGGGGTTCAGCTGACTTTCATGACCTCGGGAGGCGCGCAGAACGGGCCTTCGCTGAACGTGCCTCCGGGCTCGCGGACTTCGGTTCGCGTCGCTGACTTCGTGCCGGACACCTGGGACGTGTCGACCGAGCTCACCTCGGACCGCCCTGTCATCGCGGAGCGCTCGATCTACTGGAACGCGCCGGCCTGCTTCCGGCAGGCTGCCAGTGATTCCATCGGGGTGACGTCCCCGTCGACGTCGTGGTACCTCGCGGAAGGGTGCACCGGCATCGGGGCATCGGGCACGTTCGAGACGTGGGTCCTGGTCATGAACCCGGGGACGACGGACGCGACCGTGCACCTCACCTACATGACGCCCGACGGCCCGGTGAGCGGGCCTGAGCTGCTGGTCCCCGCCGGCTTCAGAAAGAGTGTGAGCGTAGCAGATACCCTTCCCAACTGCTGGAGCGTGTCAACGACGGTGACTTCAGACAAGCCGGTCGTGGCCGAGCGCTCGATGTACCTCGACACCGCGACGGACTACCGGCAGGCCGCGACCGACTCGATCGGCGTAGTGTCGGGCAGCACCTCCTGGTACCTCGCCGAGGGGAGCACGGGGCTGAGCCCGAGCGGCACGTTCGAGACCTGGGTGCTGGTCCAGAACCCGGGCAACCAGGCCGCGAACGTCCAGGTGACCTACATGACCCCGTCGGGCGCGGTCGCCGGCCCATCGCTCTCGCTCGCGCCGATGACGAGGAAGACCGTAAACGTGGCGGACGCCGTCCCGGACTGCTGGGAGGTCTCCACCAGGGTCACCTCCGACCAGCCGGTGATCGCCGAGCGCTCCATCTACTGGAGCGGCTCGCAGGGGTACCGGCAGGCCGCGACCGGCTCCATCGGGGTGACCTCGGCACAGAAGACGTGGTGCCTCGCGGAGGGCTGTACGGGGGTCAACGAGCAGGGGTCCTTCGAGACCTGGGTGCTGGTGCAGAACCCCAACCCGGTGATAGCGACCGCCAGGCTCACCTACATGACGCCCAACGGCCCGGTCGATGGACCCACGGTCGCGCTTCCGGCCAACAGCAGAAAGACCGTGAACGTCGCGGACGTGGTGGCGGGCGGTTGGGACGTATCGACCAGAGTGGAATCGGACCTGCCCGTCATCGTAGAGCGCGCGATGTACTGGGACGCGCCCGGGGTGCTGCGCCAGGCGGCCCACGACTCGATAGGCGTCCCCCAGTAGGGGTCGGGCGCCGTCTACCTCTCCAGGCGAAACGCGATCTTGTGCTAAAATACCAACCACTTATGTGGGCGTTTAGCTCAGTGGGAGAGCGCTGCCTTCACACGGCAGAGGTCATGGGTTCAAATCCCCTAACGCCCACCATTCAACTCCAAGGTCACACTCTTATTTCAATTGTGGGCGTTAGGGGATTTGAACACATGACCACCCCACGCGCCGGTGGCGCGCGGTGACCCCGGGCCGGGGAAAGTATTTCCCCGCATAGATTCACTAATGGGGGTGAGCAGCAGGACCGCAGGTCCTGCGATGAGAGGGGGTAAGCTACCCCCTCTCATAGGAGCAGAACCCTGTCCAGCAAACCAGCGCCACTAGAACTAAGTTCAGGGTGAAGCGACGGGAATGGGTTCAAATCCCTTCAATTCACCACTCTCAAAACCGGTTAACGATTCACATCGGACTTCACTCATTCAGCAAGCCAGCCGAATACTCTAACGTGACACCTGATTGCGAGGGGCAAAATGGGCGAAGAAGAACACAAGAGTCATACACCACCGATTGAGATGTTGGGCGTTTCGATCAGAAGAGGGCTGCAGGGCCTGAAGTGGGCTCTCATTCCGTGGTTTCTCTTTACGCTCCTCTGCATCACATGGGTACTTGGCGGAGGACAGCCAACAGGCGACGTGCAATCTTCCGCCTTCAACCTCGTCCCCCTCTCGCTGGTCAGGACATGGCTGGCCGTGATCGTTGTTGTCATCATCTTGATCGCCGGGCTGCTTGCGTACCTGAAAGCCCGCTGGATCGTGCCCCACTGGTATCGGGCTGTATCGGTTATCCTTTCGGCGACGACGATGGCACTGTTGCTTGGCGTTACCGACATCCTCACCAGCGACATTCTCAAATACAAGTACGGCCTTTCATTCAGCTATACGATCAGGCCAGCAAGTACTCTATATGCCTCCGCGTTCCTGGGTGTCATGTTGGGCATCGCGGTCCTGGCTGTGGTCCTGCTGGCACTCGGAGCCGCTCGTGTACCACGCAGGAGAACTGACAAAAAGGCGACTCAACCTACGCCATAAGTCCCGTCCTCGCACTTTACGACCTGGCCTTCGTCCTCCATCACTTCCAGATGCTTTTCGATGAGCCGCGACTCGAAGTAGTGATAGAGCGCGAAGGTGGGCTGCAGTCCGTAGATCGGAGACTTGTCCGCCAATTGCTCCGGGGTGGCGGGCCCTTCATCGAGCATCTCGAGGATCAGCGCTGAACGGACGTCCACAACACGATCGTACTTCCTGAACGCCTCCTGTATCCCGCTCTTCACCGGTTCGCGGTGGGAGGATACGACCAGGCGTGGCTCAAGCACGATCAGTTTCTCAATGGAAGCGCGCGTCTGTCGCAGGTCGGATTCGGCGTGGCCGTACCAGGGCCCGAAGTCGGTGAGGTCGTAATCGAACGAGAGCAGGATGCCCTTATCGCGGTCGAAGAAGCAGTATGTGTCGGCCGTGTGCCCGGGCGTGTGGATCGCCTCGAAGACGTAGTCGCCCGCTTCCACGACTTCGCCCTCGGCATAAGTTCTCGTCGGAGGCGTAGGTCGGTGCTGGAGTATCTCCGTGACGAAGAACAGCCACTGGGTAGAAGCCTCACCCCCACCGGCCAGCCGCACCGACATCTTGTCGAGGTCGGCAAGAATGGGGGCGAACATCTCCGGGACCATGAGTTCGCGCCCTGCGAAACAGTGGTTTCCTGAAAAGTGGTCGGGGTGCGTGTGGGAGTTCACCACAAGATCGACGCGCAGCGTGTCTCGCAGGCGTTCCATCACCCGCACCCCGCTGCCGGTGTCGAAAAGCACGTTCCGCTCGCCGGTCACAAGCACGGAGTGAGAGAACGGGAAGCGGCCCCTGTTCTCCGCTTTAACAAGGTATAGTCCGGGCGCAACTTCTTCCAGCAGATCAGCCATATCGGCGCTTATACTAGTCGAACCTTCCGCCCCGAACAATGGCCGACCGCGCGGTCGAACTGTTGCGTTTGGTCATACACGGCCGGAGCGGCCTGGGGTTAGATATCCGCATGGAACCAGATGAGGTCAGGAAAAAGCGCAGCCTGTTGGTCAGGATATTGATAGTCTTGATCGTGGTTGCGATCCTGGCCATCCTGATAATCGCGACAGGCTCAGGTGGCACCTGAGTTACAGCCGCGCCGGTCCGTGAAGCCGGTTCGAGGAAGCTGGCGACCACCAGCGCACCATACGCATGGGGCTCACCAGCGACTACTGGAGTTCCGAGGCTGCCCGCAGTGGCATGCTGAGGCTTCGCGTCACAGAGCCCTGACTGTCGTCTGGGACCTCGCCAGGACTTCGTACCCCTCGTTCACCGGAGGCTCGGTGAGAACACCGGCGAACTTTGCGATCACCTGCTGTACGAAGCCGCTCTGCTCGCTCGCTTTTGCGGCCTGCTCTGACTCCCAGATGCTGATCGCGAGGCCGTTGCCGCTCGCGACGTCGCCCAGCAGCATCGCCTCGACAAAACCAGCCTGCTGCTCGGCCTCGGGTATATATCCGTCTTTGTATATCTCTATGCCTTCCTGGGTCTTTTCGGGGTCGGCCTTGAACCTGAACACTCGAGCGTACATGACTATCACCTCCACCAGGCAGGCCGCTCGGCATACCAACGCGGGTGCTTTTCGGAATATTGCCGCTGATCCAATCGTGGTCCCGACCCGGCGCACTGTCAAGCAAGACGAACGCCGGCTCATCCACGCTGCATCAGCACGATAAAGCCGCCCTCTTCGATTCAGCATCGACTTGACACCGCAGACTGCTAGAATATTCGCTAGCAAGTAATCCAGCAGAGCCGGCAACGGCTGTCTGCGAAGAAAAAGGAGGCGAAGGTGGCCCACTACAATCTCAAGGATGCACCTATCACCACTCCCGAGCAGCACACCGAAGTGGGGCTCGCGTTCTGCAAGAAACTCTTCGCCGACCCCGCCATCACCAAGAAGCTCCTGGACAACGACGTCATCACCAGGTTCGTCTACTTCGATGATGAGAACTGGGGGCCGGGGGTCCAGGTCATACTCACGATAGACTGCACGGGCGACGAGATAGTCATCTCGACCGGGCCGTCGGACCTCAAGGCGGACCTCGAGATAATAGAGTCCAGGATCACGGGGCACATCTACTGGATGGGCAAGCTCAACTTCATGACTGCGGTCACGCGCGGGCTCATCAAAGTGAACGGCCCGATCCGTACGGCCATGAAGCTCCTGCCCGTCATCAAGCCCGGCTTCCCTATCTACAGGGAGACGCTGGCGGAGATGGGCTACGACGACCTGCTCGCCTTCCCACCCGACTGAGGCACCCTCTGAGCGGGCGTCCTCACGAAAGGCAGTCTGAATGCTGCGTGCCCTGATCTACGGAATCATCGCCAGCGGCGCTCTCTTGATCGGGGCCGCGCTCGCGGTGGCGCTGGGTGGCCCCGCCGGGGACGATGAGTCTGAACCGGAGCACCAGAAGCGCGATCGGAGGATCGAGCGCGTCACGCGCGCGGTCATGGCTTTCGGCGCCGGCGTCCTTCTCTGCACCCTCGCGTTCGACCTGATGGAGGATGCCACAACAAAGGCGGCTTCGACCACGTCACACTGGGCTTCCTTTCAGGCGCGCTCCTGTTCCTTCTGATCGACCTCTGGCTCGACCGCCTGGGCTCCGGCATGGAGCTCATGCTCGGCGCTCTGCTGGACGGCATCCCGGAGTCGGCAGTGATCGGCATCGGGGCTCGTGGCGCAGAAAGGCCTCGGACTGGTGATGATGGTCGCCGTCTTCATCAGCAACTTCCCCGAAGGTTTCTCCGGGACGCGCGAGATGCTGGGCCACAAGGGACCGAGTGACAAGGTCTACAGCAAGCGCGAGGTGCTCATCATGTGGAGGGCGGTGACCGCGATCTGCACCGTGTCCACCGTGGTCGGGTACAAGCTGTTGGGCCACGCGAGCCCGAGCTGGATCGCCTTCATGCTCGCGTGGGCGGCCGGAGCCATCCTCGCAATGGTCGCGCACACCATGATCCCTGAAGCGTTCCAGGGAGTCTGGGAATACCGCAGACGGAAGCACGGCACCAGGTTCAGGATCGGTGACAAGGTGGAGGCGATGGCTGTGGTCGCCGGCTTCCTGGTTTCGTTCATCCTGACCCGCATCACCAAGTAGCAGGCTCGTCAGGCCCAAGGCGCCTACGGGTTGGTCAGGTACTTGATTATCCCGTTGCGCAGGCCCCACGCCACCTTCCACCTGAAGTCCTCCTGCGCGAGCAGTGAGTCGTCGCGCGGGCTCGAGAGGAACCCGGCATCAGTCTGTATGGCCGGCACCTTCGACCAGTTTAACGCCGTCAGGTCGTGCACGGCCGCGGCCCCCAGGTCCTCAACGCCGGTCGACTTCAATAGCTCGGACTGGACGAACAGCGCGGCTGCTTTGCTCTTCTCGTAGAACGCCTCGGTGAAGCTGGTCTCGGCGGGATAAAGGGTCTCGACGCCCATCCTGGTCGGGTCGTCCGACCACCCGCAATAGACCCGGACGAAGAGGTCGACGCCGGCGTTGCTCGCAATATCCGCCCTCGTGGTGTTGGGGATGTCCGCGTCGTTGGTAGTCCTGGTCATGACGACCTTGATGCCGTCCTTCTCGAGGAGGTCCTTGAGCTTGTTTGCGATATCCAGGTTCACCACGTAGTCGGCGTTGCCAGACAGCGTCCCGCGGATGATATCCTCGGGAGGGATCTTGCGGGTCATGCCGGGGTCGGACCATTCGTCCATGCGGGGCGACTGCTGGCCGCCCGGATCGATACAGATGCTCTTCCCGGCGTACGGCGTTGCGGCAGGTTGCGACTGCGGGGCCACCGCTGCCGTGTCGGGCTGTACGCCCTCCTCGGGGCGCGGGCCCTTGCTCACCATCAGGGACATGGCCATGCCCTTGGCGACAACCTGCATCGCCTTGGGGTCCTGGGCCAGGACGATGCCGTCGGGGTGCCTGTCCGAGTAGCTCCAGGACTTGACCGACGGGTCGAACCCCTTTGCGCGCGCGACGTCCATCGCTTCCTCGAGGTTCTTTCCGACGACCGTGGGGACCCTCACGCTGGAGGACGGCCAGACGAAGATGATGCCGGTGATGAGCAGCCCGACCACCGCGATGACCGCGAGGGCCTTCAGGATAGGCTTGAGCTCGAGTGATCTGTTCGACGCTATCGGCGCGCCGGGCGGCCGGTAGTCGGCAAGCCGCTCGGAGGGGAGGTCGAAGAAGGTCCGGTCGCCGGGTGGGCCTTCGTCGGCTGGTGACGGGGCGACTTCCGATGCGGCATCCGCGGCGGCTTCTTCAACGGCATCCTGCGCGACGGCGCTGGAGTTCTCCTCGACCGGTTCGGACTCCGCCCCGGCCTGGACCTCGACAGCCTCCGCGCCCTCGAGCGCGCCAGCGGGCTCGTCATCGATGCCGGCGAACAACTCTTCTTCGATTTTTTTCCTGCGGAACAACTTCATGACTTATAATGAGTGTAGCTCATCAACCAGGGGCCCGGCTAAGAGATTAATTGGCGAAGTCGCGGCCGGCCTCCTTCCAACCCCTGGCCGCCGGCGGCTCTTTCCTTGCCTTGCCTTGCGCTGTGCTAGAA
>Ga0066793_10001274_pt1 | contig 11312 bp, 4 predicted proteins | sample PersoiDNA2013189_FD_83876 | JGI IMG/M metagenome (GOLD analysis project Ga0066793, IMG submission 83876) | Permafrost soil microbial communities from the Arctic, to analyse light accelerated degradation of dissolved organic matter (DOM) -... | ecosystem: Environmental > Terrestrial > Soil >...
TCAGCGCGGCGGAGGCCGACGAGATCGAGGACGTGTCGCTGGTCGCACTCAAGGCCGACCAGGACGACCGCGACGCGGTGAGCCTGTTCCGCCTAGAGCTTGACGAGGGTGGGCCGAAGTGAGAGCCGACGACCCGCTGCACAACACCGCCTCCGACGCGCTGGCGGAGTACCAGCGTGGACCACGGCGGTCCCTCCGCAGCATGGTCGGGGAGATCGGGCTGTGGACGTGGGCGGCTGACCTATCCGACTTCGACGAACTGCGGCGTGATGTCGCCCGAGGCGCCCGGCTCGGTAGCGAGGAGCGCCTGATCGTGGACCCGCTCCTCACCTTGGTCGACCACCAGATACAGCACCGGGACCGGGAGGCTGCGAAGCTCCGCCGCGAGCTTGACCGTGACGGCGAAGGCGACGCACAGTGAGCGCCGGTCTTGCGGGCTGGTGCGCTCTCGGCCGCTGCGCGAAGTGCCCCGGCGCCGACTGCGAGTGCGAGTGCCACCCCGGCCGCGAGTCGGCCGCTGTACCGACCGAGGCCGGTACGGGAGCCGGCGCTGTCGCCGTACAGGTGCGTACGCCGCTGCGGGTGCTGGGCGCCACCGCGTCGACGCGGGCGGTCGTGACCGCTGGCGTCCCGCTAGTAAGCGGGCGGGTGGTCGACCTGGCCGGGATGTCGGCTGGGAGCAGTACGGCCCAGGCCGCCACCTTGCTGCTGAGCCGAGCGGAGCTAAACGGGTCCGCCCCTAAAACCGAGTTCGCGCGCCTACTCGACGCGCTGGGCTGGGAGCCGACCGAGCGGCTGTCGGTGGACTGGACGCCGGTCGGTGGGAAGTTCCGTGGGCGTATCTGTACCGCCGAGACCGCCCCCGAGGTGGCAGCGGCGCTGGCCCCGGTCTCCGACCACGTGTGGTTCGGGACGCAAGCCCTACGCGAAGGCGCCGAGGGTCGGGGCAAGGCCGCCGACGTTATCGGCTGGCGGAGCCTGAGCGCAGACCTCGACTACACCGGGGAGCACAAGGCCGTGGGCGTGCCGGACGAGGCTGCGGCCCGCGCCGTCACCGGCGAGCTGGCGGCCCTGCTCGGCGTAGAGCCCGTCGCGCTGGTGCACTCGGGCCACGGTCTGCAACCGCACTGGCGCGTCGAGCGCGGGAGCGAGACCGACTGGCCGGACGCTGCGGATCTGCGATTCGTCGAGGCGACCGCGCTGTCGAGGCGGTTCGGTCGGCTGGTCGCGCAGGTCGAGGCCGCGCATGGCTGGGGCGGCGACAAGGTGAGCGACCTGTCGCGGGTGATGCGGGTGCCGGGGACGGTAAACCGCAAGTACGAGCCGGTCGAGGTGCGCACCGAGTTCACCGGCGCGGGCGCCGTGTCGGTCTCGGCCATCCGTTCCGCGTGCGACCGGGCGGGCATCGACGAGGTGCCGGCTGACCGAAGCGTGGTCGGGGCGACGGTCAGCGCAGCGACCGACTGGCCCTGGGCCACGGCCGACTGCGGCTGGGCGCGGCGCATGGTCGCCGGCTGGGCAACCGACCTACCGCGTGGGAGCCGTCACGACTGGCTGGTGTACAACGCCACCCGGACCGACTGCGCCTACCGATACGGCTGCTTCACCGAGGCCGGATACGCCGCTGCTGTCGCGGCGCTGGTCGGGCGGTTCGACGCGCTGCTGGCCGACCCGCGTGGTGCACGGCCGGCAACGGACCCGGGCGAGATACAGCGCGCACTCGACGCTGCGCGCCAGCGAGCCGAAGGCAAGACGGCGGAGCAGGTCGAGGCCGAGCTGGGCGACCTGGGGAAGCACTCGCATGAGTGGGCCGCTCGGCGGCTGCGCGTGTCGCTGGACATCGGCGACCCGTTCGCGGATATGGGCTGGGAGACGGAGCCGCCGAGCGATACAGGTGCCGGTGCGCCGGAGGCTGAGACGCCCGGCGACGATGGCACCAGCGGGTCGGGACCCGGTTCACCGGGTCCGGGCACGGAAGCCGAAGCCGAAGCGCGCGAGTATCGGGAGTTCTGGTCTACCGCGCCGGTGCTGGAGCACCTGCACCTGTTCGCGAAAGCGCGGAGCGTGCAGCCGTGGGCCGTGCTCGGCATCACGCTCGCGAACATCGTGGCCGAGGTCGGACCTGACCTCGTCATCCCGCCGCTAGTCGGAGCACCTGCGCCGCTGAGCCTGTACATCGCCGTGGTCGGACCGAGTGGCGCCGGCAAGGGCGCTGCTACGGGCGCGGCGCGGGACGCGCTGCGGATCGGCAGTAACAAGCCCGAGGACCCGTTCGCGGATGTCTACGCCGACCCCAAAACGCACCCGGTGGCGCGGCATAACCCGGGGACGGGCGAGGGTGTGTTCCGCACGTTCACCCACCGCGTGCCGAAGCTGGGCGCCGACGGCGAGCCGGTCAAACCGGCCGTTACGGTGGCCCGGCAGTACAACCGCCGGGCGCTGTTCAGCGTGCCCGAGGTGTCGATGCTCGGAGCGCTCGGCAAGGGCCGACCCGGTGGCACGCTGCTGCCGGTGTTCACGATGGGCTGGTCGGGCGAGCAGTTGGGAGTACAGAACCGGGACCAGTCGACCGTGCTCCCGGTGGACCGCATGAGCTACACCATGTGCGCCGTGGTCGGCGTGCAGCCGAAGATGGCCGGCATCCTGCTCGACGATGCCGACAGCGGGACGCCGCAGCGGTACGTCTGGGTGGATGCGCTCGACCACAACATGCCCACCGACGCGCCACCCGAGCCCGGGCCGTTCCGAGCCTGGGTGGCGCCCGAGTTCGCACCGATGACCGAGGTCCGAGTGTGCCCGACCGCTCGGTCTGAGCTGCGCGCCGCTCACGTTGCGTTCAACCGCACCGACGGGATTGCGGGCCCGCTGGACGGCCACGCCGGACAGTGTCGGCTACGGGTTGCGGTGGCGCTGGCGCTGCTACTCCGACAGGGCGATCGAACCGTCAGGGTCACCGACGAGGACTGGCGGCTGTCGGGCGTGGTGATGGCGCACTCGACCCGCGTGCGAGACGGGGCGCAGACCACGCTGCGGTCTGCCGCCGCTGACGTGAACGTCGGCAAGGGCAAGGCCGACGCGGTGCGAGCGGTCATCGTCGAGACGCAGGTAGACCAGGCCCGGGTCCAGAAAACCGCGCGGTGGGCCGCGACCTGGCTGGGCAAGCGGGACGACTGGGTCACCGGCAACGTGGTCCGCAAGGCGTGCGATTCCAACAACCGCCCCTACCTGGACGAAGCGCTCGACAAGGCCGCAGCGGCGGGGCAAATCGTGGCCGAGGTGGTCGAGTACAAGGGCCAGCCGGGGTGGCGCTACAGAGCGGTCAAGCGCTCATGATCACGCCAAGGGGTGGAGGGGTGGAGGACTCCACCCCTACCGCGCACCTACGCGCTCTATATACCGGCCATTTTCACCTTTTCTACGCTCACGGTGATCATCTTCTCCGCCGGGCCGACCGCGCAAGGGGTGGAGTGACTCCACCTCTCCACCCCTAGACCAACATCATCATTTCAACATCAACTTGGAGGCAAAATGATCAAGTCACTGGCCGGCCAGGCCGCCACATGAGCCCGATTGCCGACGCTCGCGCAGCGACCGCGCCATGCTCGACCGCGCGCACTCGCTCGACCGCGAGGCCGCATACCAGGCTGCCGTCCGGTCGGTGAGGTGCGCGCAGTGTGGAGCCGCGCCGGGCCACCGATGCATCGGTGGAGACGTGGTCCGCGTCCAGTCGGGGCTCAGGTGTCATAACTACGTTCGGGAGTATTCAGCTGACCGGACTATGATCGCGGCGTGGACGTGCGGCAGCCGAGGGCCGGCCACAACCCCGGGGGCGGCCACGGGCCTCCTGGATACTTCCGACGAGTGCAGTCGTGGCGCGCCGACCGAGCCTGGTCGTACGGGGTCGAGACGTGAGCGCGCAGTTGGCGTTGACGATGGCCGCACTCGGACCCGACGAGCGGGAGGCTGCGCAGCTCGGTCTGATCTGATCTGAACGTGCTCGGCGACGCGGTCATCCTGTCCGAAGCCGAGCGGGAGGTCATGCTCGGCCTGGCCGCCGCGCTGGTCTCGCCGCACCCCGGGCTGTACAGCGCAACGCTCGGCGACATCGTCATGGGGCGGCAACTGGCCGCCCACGTGGTCGGCCAGGTCCTGCTCGACTGCGCGCAGGACCTGGAGACCGAGCCCGTCATCCGAGCCGTCTGCTTTGCCCTGGCACGCGAGCTGGCCGGAGCGGTTCGAGCGGTCGATGCCGTCGAGGCGGGTCACCCCGAGGCCGCGCTGGTCTTCGACGCGCCGCTGGGCCAGATTCCGCCACCGGCGACGGGCCAAGAGACGGCCTAGCCCACCCGGGCGGGGGTCACCAGGGCCAGCCCCTGGCCGGTACTCGTACCGGCCGCGCCGCTGCACGCATCGGACGTGCGCGCCGCTGTACAACCCACCCCGTCGCGCGTCAGATTCGGAACATCGGCTGGCGCCCCCGCCCCACCGAGACAAAGCGCCCGCCTCGCGTGGCGGGTAAGCGCCAGACGACCGAACGAGCCCGAATCGACGAAACGGTCAAAACATGCAACTGCCCCGGACCCGAAGGCCCGAGGTTGCCATCCCTCAGGGCTGGATCGGAACCACCTCGGGAGGCGTGGTTTCCGATCCAGCGGTAGGGATCCCTAGCACCTACCGTTGTTCGGGCCGGTCCAGTGGCTCATCAGGATTCCTTCTTTCTGCGCGTTAGAGGTCAGCTCTTGATCGCGTACGCGTATCCCAGCCCGAGGCCGCCCGCCCCGCCGGCAGCGATGGCGGTGACGCCGGTGAGCCCGGAGACCTTCACCGGGGTGGTGGAGTTCACGGTGGTGCCGTTGCCCAGCTCGCCGGAGGCGTTCGCGCCCCAGGCCCAGACGGTGCCATCGTTCTTCACCGCGTACCCGGCTCCGGCCGCGAAGCTGCCGGCAACGGCGGTGGCGCCGGTCAGCCCGGCGACCCGCACCGGGGTGTTGGAGCACTGGCAGCCAGAACTCGTGATGGTGCCGTTGCCCAGCTGGCCGATGTAGTTATCGCCCCAGGCCCAGACGGTGCCATCGTTCTTCAACGCGTACCCGGTATTTTGGCTGCCGGCAACGGCGGTGGCGCCGGTCAGCCCGGCGACCCGCACCGGGGTGCTGGAGTCAGTGGTGGTGCCGTTGCCCAGCTGGCCGAAGTAGTTGGCGCCCCAGGCCCAGACGGTGCCATCGTTCTTCACCGCGTACCCGGTATCGTTACCGGCAGCGATGGCGGTGGCGCCGGTCAGCCCGGCGACCCGCACCGGGGTGCTGGAGTCAGTGGTGGTGCCGTTGCCCAGCTGGCCGTGGTAGTTGTAGCCCCAGGCCCAGACGGTGCCGTCCTTCTTCACCGCGAACCCGGCCTCGAAGCCGCCAGCGATGGCGGTGACGCCGGTGAGCCCGGCGACCCGTACCGGGGTGCTGGAGTAGGAGTTAGTGGTGCCGTTGTTCAGGTCGCCCCAGGTCCAGACGGTGCCATCCTTCTCCAACGCGTACGCGGCGAAAGCGCCGCCGGCAATGGCGGTGACGCCGGTGAGCCCGGCGACCACACCGTTCGCGGTGTTGCCCCAGGCCCAGACGGTGCCGTCACCGCGCAGCGCGTACGCAGCCCCCTCGCCATCGCCGGCGATGGCGAGGGGGCTGCGTACGCGCTGCGCGGTGACGGCACCGTCTGGGCCTGGGGCAACACCGCGAACGGTGTGGTCGCCGGGCTCACCGGCGTCACCGCCATTGCCGGCGGCGCTTTCGCCGCGTACGCGTTGGAGAAGGATGGCACCGTCTGGACCTGGGGCGACCTGAACAACGGCACCACTAACTCCTACTCCAGCACCCCGGTACGGGTCGCCGGGCTCACCGGCGTCACCGCCATCGCTGGCGGCTTCGAGGCCGGGTTCGCGGTGAAGAAGGACGGCACCGTCTGGGCCTGGGGCTACAACTACCACGGCCAGCTGGGCAACGGCACCACCACTGACTCCAGCACCCCGGTGCGGGTCGCCGGGCTGACCGGCGCCACCGCCATCGCTGCCGGTAACGATACCGGGTACGCGGTGAAGAACGATGGCACCGTCTGGGCCTGGGGCGCCAACTACTTCGGCCAGCTGGGCAACGGCACCACCACTGACTCCAGCACCCCGGTGCGGGTCGCCGGGCTGACCGGCGCCACCGCCGTTGCCGGCAGCCAAAATACCGGGTACGCGTTGAAGAACGATGGCACCGTCTGGGCCTGGGGCGATAACTACATCGGCCAGCTGGGCAACGGCACCATCACGAGTTCTGGCTGCCAGTGCTCCAACACCCCGGTGCGGGTCGCCGGGCTGACCGGCGCCACCGCCGTTGCCGGCAGCTTCGCGGCCGGAGCCGGGTACGCGGTGAAGAACGATGGCACCGTCTGGGCCTGGGGCGCGAACGCCTCCGGCGAGCTGGGCAACGGCACCACCGTGAACTCCACCACCCCGGTGAAGGTCTCCGGGCTCACCGGCGTCACCGCCATCGCTGCCGGCGGGGCGGGCGGCCTCGGGCTGGGATACGCGTACGCGATCAAGAGCTGACCTCTAACGCGCAGAAAGAAGGAATCCTGATGAGCCACTGGACCGGCCCGAACAACGGTAGGTGCTAGGGATCCCTACCGCTGGATCGGAAACCACGCCTCCCGAGGTGGTTCCGATCCAGCCCTGAGGGATGGCAACCTCGGGCCTTCGGGTCCGGGGCAGTTGCATGTTTTGACCGTTTCGTCGATTCGGGCTCGTTCGGTCGTCTGGCGCTTACCCGCCACGCGAGGCGGGCGCTTTGTCTCGGTGGGGCGGGGGCGCCAGCCGATGTTCCGAATCTGACGCGCGACGGGGTGGGTTGTACAGCGGCGCGCACGTCCGATGCGTGCAGCGGCGCGGCCGGTACGAGTACCGGCCAGGGGCTGGCCCTGGTGACCCCCGCCCGGGTGGGCTAGGCCGTCTCTTGGCCCGTCGCCGGTGGCGGAATCTGGCCCAGCGGCGCGTCGAAGACCAGCGCGGCCTCGGGGTGACCCGCCTCGACGGCATCGACCGCTCGAACCGCTCCGGCCAGCTCGCGTGCCAGGGCAAAGCAGACGGCTCGGATGACGGGCTCGGTCTCCAGGTCCTGCGCGCAGTCGAGCAGGACCTGGCCGACCACGTGGGCGGCCAGTTGCCGCCCCATGACGATGTCGCCGAGCGTTGCGCTGTACAGCCCGGGGTGCGGCGAGACCAGCGCGGCGGCCAGGCCGAGCATGACCTCCCGCTCGGCTTCGGACAGGATGACCGCGTCGCCGAGCACGTTCAGATCAGATCAGACCGAGCTGCGCAGCCTCCCGCTCGTCGGGTCCGAGTGCGGCCATCGTCAACGCCAACTGCGCGCTCACGTCTCGACCCCGTACGACCAGGCTCGGTCGGCGCGCCACGACTGCACTCGTCGGAAGTATCCAGGAGGCCCGTGGCCGCCCCCGGGGTTGTGGCCGGCCCTCGGCTGCCGCACGTCCACGCCGCGATCATAGTCCGGTCAGCTGAATACTCCCGAACGTAGTTATGACACCTGAGCCCCGACTGGACGCGGACCACGTCTCCACCGATGCATCGGTGGCCCGGCGCGGCTCCACACTGCGCGCACCTCACCGACCGGACGGCAGCCTGGTATGCGGCCTCGCGGTCGAGCGAGTGCGCGCGGTCGAGCATGGCGCGGTCGCTGCGCGAGCGTCGGCAATCGGGCTCATGTGGCGGCCTGGCCGGCCAGTGACTTGATCATTTTGCCTCCAAGTTGATGTTGAAATGATGATGTTGGTCTAGGGGTGGAGAGGTGGAGTCACTCCACCCCTTGCGCGGTCGGCCCGGCGGAGAAGATGATCACCGTGAGCGTAGAAAAGGTGAAAATGGCCGGTATATAGAGCGCGTAGGTGCGCGGTAGGGGTGGAGTCCTCCACCCCTCCACCCCTTGGCGTGATCATGAGCGCTTGACCGCTCTGTAGCGCCACCCCGGCTGGCCCTTGTACTCGACCACCTCGGCCACGATTTGCCCCGCCGCTGCGGCCTTGTCGAGCGCTTCGTCCAGGTAGGGGCGGTTGTTGGAATCGCACGCCTTGCGGACCACGTTGCCGGTGACCCAGTCGTCCCGCTTGCCCAGCCAGGTCGCGGCCCACCGCGCGGTTTTCTGGACCCGGGCCTGGTCTACCTGCGTCTCGACGATGACCGCTCGCACCGCGTCGGCCTTGCCCTTGCCGACGTTCACGTCAGCGGCGGCAGACCGCAGCGTGGTCTGCGCCCCGTCTCGCACGCGGGTCGAGTGCGCCATCACCACGCCCGACAGCCGCCAGTCCTCGTCGGTGACCCTGACGGTTCGATCGCCCTGTCGGAGTAGCAGCGCCAGCGCCACCGCAACCCGTAGCCGACACTGTCCGGCGTGGCCGTCCAGCGGGCCCGCAATCCCGTCGGTGCGGTTGAACGCAACGTGAGCGGCGCGCAGCTCAGACCGAGCGGTCGGGCACACTCGGACCTCGGTCATCGGTGCGAACTCGGGCGCCACCCAGGCTCGGAACGGCCCGGGCTCGGGTGGCGCGTCGGTGGGCATGTTGTGGTCGAGCGCATCCACCCAGACGTACCGCTGCGGCGTCCCGCTGTCGGCATCGTCGAGCAGGATGCCGGCCATCTTCGGCTGCACGCCGACCACGGCGCACATGGTGTAGCTCATGCGGTCCACCGGGAGCACGGTCGACTGGTCCCGGTTCTGTACTCCCAACTGCTCGCCCGACCAGCCCATCGTGAACACCGGCAGCAGCGTGCCACCGGGTCGGCCCTTGCCGAGCGCTCCGAGCATCGACACCTCGGGCACGCTGAACAGCGCCCGGCGGTTGTACTGCCGGGCCACCGTAACGGCCGGTTTGACCGGCTCGCCGTCGGCGCCCAGCTTCGGCACGCGGTGGGTGAACGTGCGGAACACACCCTCGCCCGTCCCCGGGTTATGCCGCGCCACCGGGTGCGTTTTGGGGTCGGCGTAGACATCCGCGAACGGGTCCTCGGGCTTGTTACTGCCGATCCGCAGCGCGTCCCGCGCCGCGCCCGTAGCAGCGCCCTTGCCGGCGCCACTCGGTCCGACCACGGCGATGTACAGGCTCAGCGGCGCAGGTGCTCCGACTAGCGGCGGGATGACGAGGTCAGGTCCGACCTCGGCCACGATGTTCGCGAGCGTGATGCCGAGCACGGCCCACGGCTGCACGCTCCGCGCTTTCGCGAACAGGTGCAGGTGCTCCAGCACCGGCGCGGTAGACCAGAACTCCCGATACTCGCGCGCTTCGGCTTCGGCTTCCGTGCCCGGACCCGGTGAACCGGGTCCCGACCCGCTGGTGCCATCGTCGCCGGGCGTCTCAGCCTCCGGCGCACCGGCACCTGTATCGCTCGGCGGCTCCGTCTCCCAGCCCATATCCGCGAACGGGTCGCCGATGTCCAGCGACACGCGCAGCCGCCGAGCGGCCCACTCATGCGAGTGCTTCCCCAGGTCGCCCAGCTCGGCCTCGACCTGCTCCGCCGTCTTGCCTTCGGCTCGCTGGCGCGCAGCGTCGAGTGCGCGCTGTATCTCGCCCGGGTCCGTTGCCGGCCGTGCACCACGCGGGTCGGCCAGCAGCGCGTCGAACCGCCCGACCAGCGCCGCGACAGCAGCGGCGTATCCGGCCTCGGTGAAGCAGCCGTATCGGTAGGCGCAGTCGGTCCGGGTGGCGTTGTACACCAGCCAGTCGTGACGGCTCCCACGCGGTAGGTCGGTTGCCCAGCCGGCGACCATGCGCCGCGCCCAGCCGCAGTCGGCCGTGGCCCAGGGCCAGTCGGTCGCTGCGCTGACCGTCGCCCCGACCACGCTTCGGTCAGCCGGCACCTCGTCGATGCCCGCCCGGTCGCACGCGGAACGGATGGCCGAGACCGACACGGCGCCCGCGCCGGTGAACTCGGTGCGCACCTCGACCGGCTCGTACTTGCGGTTTACCGTCCCCGGCACCCGCATCACCCGCGACAGGTCGCTCACCTTGTCGCCGCCCCAGCCATGCGCGGCCTCGACCTGCGCGACCAGCCGACCGAACCGCCTCGACAGCGCGGTCGCCTCGACGAATCGCAGATCCGCAGCGTCCGGCCAGTCGGTCTCGCTCCCGCGCTCGACGCGCCAGTGCGGTTGCAGACCGTGGCCCGAGTGCACCAGCGCGACGGGCTCTACGCCGAGCAGGGCCGCCAGCTCGCCGGTGACGGCGCGGGCCGCAGCCTCGTCCGGCACGCCCACGGCCTTGTGCTCCCCGGTGTAGTCGAGGTCTGCGCTCAGGCTCCGCCAGCCGATAACGTCGGCGGCCTTGCCCCGACCCTCGGCGCCTTCGCGTAGGGCTTGCGTCCCGAACCACACGTGGTCGGAGACCGGGGCCAGCGCCGCTGCCACCTCGGGGGCGGTCTCGGCGGTACAGATACGCCCACGGAACTTCCCACCGACCGGCGTCCAGTCCACCGACAGCCGCTCGGTCGGCTCCCAGCCCAGCGCGTCGAGTAGGCGCGCGAACTCGGTTTTAGGGGCGGACCCGTTTAGCTCCGCTCGGCTCAGCAGCAAGGTGGCGGCCTGGGCCGTACTGCTCCCAGCCGACATCCCGGCCAGGTCGACCACCCGCCCGCTTACTAGCGGGACGCCAGCGGTCACGACCGCCCGCGTCGACGCGGTGGCGCCCAGCACCCGCAGCGGCGTACGCACCTGTACGGCGACAGCGCCGGCTCCCGTACCGGCCTCGGTCGGTACAGCGGCCGACTCGCGGCCGGGGTGGCACTCGCACTCGCAGTCGGCGCCGGGGCACTTCGCGCAGCGGCCGAGAGCGCACCAGCCCGCAAGACCGGCGCTCACTGTGCGTCGCCTTCGCCGTCACGGTCAAGCTCGCGGCGGAGCTTCGCAGCCTCCCGGTCCCGGTGCTGTATCTGGTGGTCGACCAAGGTGAGGAGCGGGTCCACGATCAGGCGCTCCTCGCTACCGAGCCGGGCGCCTCGGGCGACATCACGCCGCAGTTCGTCGAAGTCGGATAGGTCAGCCGCCCACGTCCACAGCCCGATCTCCCCGACCATGCTGCGGAGGGACCGCCGTGGTCCACGCTGGTACTCCGCCAGCGCGTCGGAGGCGGTGTTGTGCAGCGGGTCGTCGGCTCTCACTTCGGCCCACCCTCGTCAAGCTCTAGGCGGAACAGGCTCACCGCGTCGCGGTCGTCCTGGTCGGCCTTGAGTGCGACCAGCGACACGTCCTCGATCTCGTCGGCCTCCGCCGCGCTGA
>Ga0066793_10001275_pt1 | contig 11306 bp, 7 predicted proteins | sample PersoiDNA2013189_FD_83876 | JGI IMG/M metagenome (GOLD analysis project Ga0066793, IMG submission 83876) | Permafrost soil microbial communities from the Arctic, to analyse light accelerated degradation of dissolved organic matter (DOM) -... | ecosystem: Environmental > Terrestrial > Soil >...
ACTCAACCGGCGCGCTCGCGCTGCCGGAGGTGCCGCAGCGTCTGCTGGTGATCGGCGGCGGCATTATCGGGCTCGAGATGGCGACCGTGTTCGAGGCGCTCGGCAGCAGGATCACCGTTGTCGAATTGCTCGACGGCCTGATTCCCGGCGCCGACCGCGATGTGGTGCGGCCGCTCGCAAAGCGCATCGAGAAGCGCTACGAGAAAATCCTGCTCAAGACCAAGGTCTCCAGGATCGAACCCGCCGCGAACGGATTGAAAGTCACGTTCGAAGGCGCCGGCGCGCCAGCGCCTGACACTTTTGACTACGTGCTGATGGCAGTCGGCCGCCGTCCGAACGGGCGCGAGATCATGGCAGAGACTGCGGGCGTGCAAGTCAATGAACGCGGCTTTATTCCGGTCGACCAGCAAATGCGCACCAACGTGCCGCACATTTTCGGCATCGGCGACATCGTCGGCGAACCGATGCTCGCGCACAAGGCAACGCACGAAGGCAAGCTCGCCGCCGAAGTCATCGCCGGACATAAAGTCGCGTTCGACGCGCGCACGATCCCGTCGGTCGCGTATACCGATCCCGAAGTCGCGTGGATGGGACTCACCGAAACGCAGGCCCAGGCGCAAGGCGTCGAATACGAAAAAGCGGTGTTCCCGTGGGCGGCGAGCGGCCGCGCGCTCGCCACCGGCCGCGACGAAGGCATGACCAAGCTGCTGTTCGACAAGAACACCAGGCGCATCATCGGCGCCGGCATGGTGGGCGTGAACGCCGGCGAGCTGATCGCCGAGACCGTGCTCGCGCTAGAAATGGGCGCAGATGCGACAGACATCGGACTTACGATCCATCCGCATCCGACGCTTTCGGAGACGGTGTTCTTCGCAGCTGAAATCGCTGAAGGCAGCATTACCGATCTTTACATGCCGAAAAAATAATCCGGCTACGACACCCCTTTGGCCAGCGCCACGATACGGGTACCGTCGCGGCTCTCGACCTCGACCTCGTATTGCCGCGTCGGGTCCGCATCCTCGACTCCATGCTGGCCTTGAGCGTTCAACTCTTTCTTGGGCCACACCAGAAACCCGCGCATGGGCACGCCGCGCTCGATCGCCTCATGAACATTGGCGTGGTGGCGCGCACCCGTGTTGCGCTCAAGGTCTTTGTCCTCGCAAAGGGTGTAGCGATAGACACCACTCTTCACACGCTTCAGCCGGTCCGACCAGAGCGCGACCCACAGGGTAGAGCGGTCTTCGGTCCATTTCGATGAGTCATTGCGCGTGCCGCCGACGGCGCCGAGATGTTCCCACGCTACGGTAATTTTAGGTTTCATGGTTTCCCTCTTTCTCCACATGAGAGACCATTCTAATCCTACCCGGTTCCCAGCGGCTGATTTTCGGCTAAGATTCGTTCCGGGAGCGGAATTTTGACCTGCCGCTCGTGCTTTTCATTTCTTAACCGCTGAATCATTCCGCAAGAGGGATAAATGATCCGCAAACTCAGAACGCAACGCGACAATCAGCAATGGATGCTCGACCTCGCTCTCAACATGCGCGGGCGGGTGCAAAACTTCGAGCGCGACGATCTCGAAGTGCCGGCGGGGAAACGTGCGCGCAACTACCGCATGCTCCCCAAACTCTGGCGCGAGGCAGCCGAACGCCACGAGAAGCTCGCGAAGCGGGCGCAGGCGCGGGACGCAATGCAAACAACCACGGTGCATTACGACCATGCGATCGAGGCCTACCGTATGGCCCAGCACCCGATCTTCTACGACGATCATCCAGTCAAACGCTACCTCTGTAGGAAGCTGTCCGAGATGGTCGACTGCCGCTCGAAGGTAGCGGGCTACCCGATCGAGCGCGTCGAGGTGCCGTTCGGCAAAGGCCAGACCATTTCCTGCCTGCTGCATCTGCTGCCGGACCGCCGCAAGGCCCCTGTTGTAATCTACGTGCCGGGTATGGACCAAACCAAGGAAGTGTTCCCCAAGGCGCACCACAATATTGCGCTGTCGCGCGGTTTCCATGTGCTCGCGATGGACGGGCCCGGGCAGGGCAACTCGAACCTGCAGAAGATCCGTGCGGTGAAAGACAACTACGAGCGCGCCGGCGCGGCGGTGATCAGTTACCTGCTGAAGCGGCCCGAGGTGGACAAGAAAAAGATCGCGATTTACGGCATCAGCATGGGAAGCTACTGGTCGCTGCGCTTATCCAGCTACGATCATCGCGCGGCAGCAGTGGTGAGCTCGGTGGCGTGCTTCAACCCGAACAACACGATCTTCACGCAGTCCTCGCCGCGCTTCAAACAGATGTTCATGTACATGGCGGGATACGAGAACGAGGACAAGTTCGACGAGGAAGTGGCGCAGGGGATGACCGTGCGCGGCTATCTCGGCAAGCTAAAGTGCCCGACGCTGCTGGTGACCGGCGAGTTCGATCCGCTGTGCCCGCTCGAGGATGCGGTCGAGGCCTTCGAGGACCTCAAGGTGCCCAAAGAAATGTGGGTGATGGAAAACCAGTACCATCCGCTGTGGGGTATCGCGAACCTGGGCGGCATGGACTGCCATGAATACGTGCTCGATTGGCTGCACGCTCTGTTCTCGGGCAAGCGGGTTCCCAAGAAACGCGGCCGCATTGCCTACATCAGGGAAAACGGTGACGGGCCGTGGGGCAACTGCGAGTGGACGCCGCCCGTCAAGCCCGGGCAGGCGTATTTTTAGTACTTGATATTGCAGGGCTTTTCAGCGCCGAAACATCGGCGTAATATAGCGGACCTCAAAGTCACCATTAATCAATTTTCAGGCTCGAGCGATAGCGCGTCCCACCGGCACAGCCGAGCAGTGAAGAACGAAAAAGGCGTAGCAAGGAGACGAGTTGAAGCCCACCGATATTCACCAGCCTGACTATTTCCATAAAGTCGTCGATTGTCAGTGGGCGTGTCCCTCCCACACTCCCGTTCCCGAATATATCCGGTTGATCGCCGCTGGCAGGTACAACGACGCCTACATGATCAACTGGGATTCGAATGTGTTCCCCGGCATTCTCGGCCGCACCTGCGACCGGCCGTGCGAGCCGGCGTGCCGCCGCGGCCGTGTCGAGGAAAACAACGGCGAGAAACCCGAACCTGTCGCGATCTGCCGTTTGAAGCGCGTGGCTGCGGACTACAAAGATGACATCCGCAGCCGGCTCCCTAAAGCACCCGCCAGGAAAAACGGCAAGCGCATTGCGTTGATCGGCGCCGGCCCCGCCTCGCTCACCGTCGCGCGTGATCTCGCGCCGCTAGGCTATCAGGTCACGCTGTTTGACCGCGACCAGCAGGCGGGCGGAATGATCCGCACCCAGATCCCTAAGTTCCGCCTGCCGGAATCCGTGATTGACGAGGAAGTCGGCTACATCCTCGACATCGGCGTTGAGTTCCGCGGCGGCCAGCACATCGACAGCCTGAAGCAAGTGCTCGCCGAGAAATACGACGCGATATTCGTCGGCACCGGCGCCCCGCGCGGGCGCGACCTCGACATCCCGGGGCGCAAGGAAGCGGCGAAAAACGTCCACATCGGCATCGACTGGCTCTCGAGCGTGTCGTTCGGCCACATCGATAAGATCGGCAAACGCGTGATCGTGTTGGGCGGCGGCAACACCGCGATGGACTGCTGCCGCTCCTCCAAGCGCCTCGGCGGCGAGGACGTGAAAGTCATCGTGCGCTCGGGCTTCGAGGAAATGAAAGCCTCGCCGTGGGAAAAAGAAGACGCGCAGCACGAAGGCATTCCGATCCTCAATTACCTGGTGCCTAAGGCATTCACGCACGCCAGCGGCAAGCTCACCGGGGTCACGTTCGAGAAAGTAAAGGCCGAATACGACGCCGCATTTGACAAACCCGGCCGCCGCAAGCTGGTGCCGACTGGCGAACCGGACATGCACTACGAATGCGACGACGTGCTGGTCGCCGTCGGCCAGGAAAACGCGTTCCCGTGGATCGAACGCGACATCGGCATCGAGTTCGACAAATGGGGCATGCCGGTCGTTGACAAGGTGACGATGCGCTCGTCGCTGCCCAACGTGTTCTTCGGCGGCGATTCCGCGTTCGGCCCCAAGAACATCATCTGGGCGGTCGCACACGGCCACGACGCGGCGATCTCGATCGACAAGCTTTGCCACGGCGAGGACGTGACCCGGCGCCCGCCGCCGATGGTTAACCTCACGTCGCAGAAAATGGGCATCCACGAGTGGAGCTACGACAACGATATCTCCAACGACCAGCGCTACAAGGTGCCTCTCAAGGAGCAGAAGCTCGCGCTGAAAAACATCAAAGTCGAAGTCGAACTCGGCTTCGATGCCAAGCTGGCTCTTGCCGAAGCGGGGCGCTGCCTCAACTGCGATGCGCAGACGGTGTTTTCGCCCAAGCTGTGCATCGAGTGCGACGCATGCGTCGACATCTGCCCGATGGACTGCATCACGTTTACGGCGAACGGCGACGAAAAGGACCTGCGGACGCGCTTGAACGCGCCGGCCCGCAATCTGTCTCAGGATATATACGTGTCGGACGGGCTCAAGACCGGCCGCATCATGGCCAAGGATGAGGACGTGTGCCTGCACTGCGGGCTGTGCGCCGAGCGCTGCCCGACCAGCGCGTGGGACATGCAGAAGTTTTTGCTCGACATGACTCACGCCGGGCCGGGATGCCGCAACAAACCGCAACGGAAAGCCGCATGAAACGTAGAGGGGCAGCGGCGTGAGCCCCCGAGCAGGGGCCCCAAGCTTGCTTGGGGATGCGAGTAAGGCGAATCGACGCCGGGCCTCGACCGGGATTGCAACAAATCACAAGGGATTTTTAATGGTCATAGCTTTGATACGAGGCAGCCGTGGTTAAGAGGGTCGAGGCTACCAACGATTTCGTAGTCAAATTCGCCAACGTCAACGGCTCGGGTTCGGCGAGCGCCAATGAGCTTTTCGCGCGCGCCATCCTGCGCATGGGCGTGCCGGTCTCCCCGCGCAATATCTTCCCGTCCAACATCCAGGGTCTGCCGACATGGTACGAAGTGCGCGTCAACGAAAACGGCTATCAGGGCCGGCGCGGCGGCGTCGACCTGATGGTGGCGATGAATCCGCAGACGTGGGATGCCGACCTGAAAGAGATCGAAGCGGGGGGCTACGTATTCTATGACAACACCAAACCGCTGCCCAAATCCAAGTTCCGCGACGACGTCAATGTGATCGGCATGCCGTTGACCGATATCTGCAATGCGACCTATAACGACCCGCGCCAGCGGCAGCTCTTCAAGAACATCATTTACGTCGGTGCGCTCTCGGCGCTGCTGGAGGTCGATCCGGTCGAAATCGAGCGACTGTTCTCGGAGCAGTACAAGGGCAAGGAAGCGCTGCTGCAATCCAACGTGAAGGCGCTGAGGCTCGGGCGCGAGTATGCGCGCGAGCATCTCAAATGCCCGCTCGGCCTGCGCGTGAAGCGTGCAAACGGCGTCGGCCACAAGATTTTCATCGACGGCAACAGCGCGGCGGCGCTCGGCGCCGTCTACGGCGGTGCGACGGTGTGCGCGTGGTACCCGATAACGCCTTCCTCGTCGCTCGCCGAGGCATTCATCAGGCACTGCCAGAAATACTGCGCCGACCCGGCCAGCGGCAAGAACCGCTTTGCGATAGTGCAGGCCGAGGACGAACTCGCTTCGATCGGGATTGTGATCGGCGCCGGCTGGAACGGCGCGCGCGCGTTCACTGCGACTTCCGGGCCCGGCATCTCGCTGATGACCGAATTCATCGGGCTCGCCTACTTCGCGGAAATCCCGGTGGTGATCATCGACGTGCAGCGCGGCGGGCCGTCGACCGGCATGCCGACGCGCACCCAGCAGTCGGACCTGCTCTCGTGCGCCTACGCTTCGCACGGCGACACCAAGCACGTGCTGCTGTTCCCCGAGGATCCGACCGAGTGCTTCGAGTTTACTGCGAAAGCCTTCGACCTCGCCGACCGGCTGCAGACGCCGGTGTTCGTGATGACCGATCTCGACATCGGCATGAATACGCGCCTGTGCGAGCCGCTGCAGTGGGATGATGCGCGAGTCTACGATCGCGGCAAGGTGATGCGGTATGAGGAACTCGAGGCCGGCAAGGACTTCGGCCGTTATCTCGACATCGACGGCGACGGCATCGCCTACCGCACTTATCCCGGCACGCATCCGAAGCGCGGCGCTTACTTCACGCGCGGCACCACTAAAGACCGCTACGCGCGCTATAGCGAAGCCGGCCCCGATTACGTCGACAACATGCAGCGGCTGGCGCGCAAGTTCGAAACCGCCAAGACGCTGGTGCCCAAACCCTTGCTGTATCCGGCAGAGCGGCCGGCTCGCTTCGGCGCGATCTTTTACGGCTCGACCAGCCCGGCGATGCAGGAAGCGCTCGATGTGCTGGCGGAACGCGGCATCCACGTCAACGCGTTGCGCGTGCGCGGCTTCCCGTTCCAGGACGAAATCGCGGACTTCGTCGCCTCGCACCCATGGGTGTTCGTGGTCGAGCAGAACCGCGACGCCCAGTTGAAGACCCTGCTCGTCAACGAGGCCAAGGTCAATCCGACGCGCCTGCTGTCGGTGCTGCACTATGACGGCACGCCGGTCACCGCGCGTTTCATCGTCGACCAGATCGCGCAGCACGCCGCTGCGCGCATGGTGGTTCCGCTGAAAAAAGTCGCCTCATGACGACGCCGATGGCAACCCTTCACCTTTCACTTTCCATCCTTCACCCGCCGCAGGCTACCCGATGACCTACATCGCCAAACCCAAGCTGCACCATCCCGAACTGCCCAAGAACAAGGTCGGCTACACGCGCCGCGATTACGAAGGCAAGATATCGACGTTGTGCGCCGGCTGCGGCCACGACTCGATCAGCGCCGCGATCGTGCAGGCATGCTGGACGCTCGATATCGAGCCGCACCGGGTCGCCAAGCTCTCCGGCATCGGTTGCAGCTCGAAGACGACGGACTATTTCCTCGGCAACTCTCACGGCTTCAACAGCGTGCACGGCCGCATGCCGTCGGTACTGACCGGCGCCAACCTCGCCAACCGCGATCTCATTTACATGGGCGTCTCCGGCGACGGCGACTCGGCGTCGATCGGGCTCGGCCAGTTCGCACACTGCATGCGGCGCGGCGTCAACATGGTCTATATCGTCGAGAACAACGGCGTCTACGGCCTCACCAAGGGCCAGTTCTCGGCGACCGCCGACAAGGGCTCGAAATCCAAACGCGGCGTGGTCAACAACGACGAGCCGGTTGACATGATCGGGCTGGCGCTGATGCTCGGCGCGACTTTCGTCGCGCGTAGTTTCTCGGGCGATAAAGCGCAGCTCGTGCCGTTGATCAAGGCGGCGATCGAGCACAAAGGCGCGGCGTTCCTCGACGTGCTTTCGCCGTGCGTCGCGTTCAACAACCACCCCGGCTCGACCAAGAGTTACGACTACGTGCGCGAGCACAACGAAGCGGTCAACCGGCTCGACGTCATTACTGGCCGCGACGAAATCACCGTCGATTACGAGCCCGGCACGGTGACCGCCGTGACTCAGCACGACGGCTCGGTGCTGCGGATGCGCAAGCTCTCAGCGGATTACGATGCGACCGACCGCGTCAAGGTGATGAACTACCTGCAGCAACACGCCGCGGCCGGCGAGGTCGTGACGGGTCTGCTATACGTCGATCCCGACTCGGCCGACTTACACGAACATATCCACACCATCGAGACGCCGCTCAACCAGCTCACAGAGCGCGAGCTGTGCCCGGGCGCCGTGGCGCTCGAAAAGTTCAACGCCTCTCTGCGCTAGAAGCTGCTATTGCAATTGGCGTAATCGCTGCTCGACGAATGCCTGCAGCTCGGGATTGAGCGTGTTTGTCGCCTTGGCGCGGCGGAATGCATCCTGCGCCTCGCGGTTGCGATTCAGCGCGTGCAGCGATATCCCGAGGCCCATCAGCCAGACGCCCGACCCCGGCGCCAATCGCAATGCCGCGAGGTAATGATCGACCGCTTCCTGGTGGCGCGACTGACGCTGCAGCAGCGCGGCGTGGAACGCGAGGTAATCGGGGCTGCCTAGCGCGGCCGACGCGGATCTCTGCATCGTCTCGATCGCGCTCACAGTATCGCCGCGGTCGACTTGCAGGCGCGCCAGCGCCATCGCGAATCCCGGTTGGCTCAGGTTGAGATCGAGGCCGTCTCGCAATACCTGCTCGGCCTCGCCGTTTTTCTTCGCTTCCAGCAACAGGCCGAACAAGCCCTGGCGCGCGGCGGTATGCCCCGGATCATGCTGCAGCGCGAGGCGGAAACCTTCCTGCGCCTCGGCGAGCCGGTCCTGATTGTGCAGATTCGCCGCGTTGCGATACTCATTTTCCGCGAGCTGCTGCGACGTAAGCTGGTGCGAGCGCTTGTCGATCTGCGGATTGGCAAGTGCTGCCCGTGCCTTGGCTTCGGCGCCGTTTTCGACCGCCTTGGCCGCAGACGTGGCGGGTTTTGCGGCTACGGGGGGCGCTGCCGGCGGCGGTTTTGGCGGCTCGGCCGGCGGCGTCGCAGCCACCGGCGTAGCGGATATCGCGGGTTCGGTGGCAAATACCATATTAGCTGTGAGCGGTAGATTTGGAGACTGCTTTGCGCTCGCAGACGATGCCGCGGCAGACGGCGTCTTCGGCGACTTTTCGAGCGCTTTCGACAGTTTGGGTTGCGCTGCCAGCTGCTTTTCGGCGGCCGCTGGCGGCTCGGCCGGCGCTGCCGCAGGCCTGTTATCGGCCGACGGGGCTGTCTCCAGTTCCAGTGCGAGACGCGAGGCCGGACCCGATGGCGCGGTCTCGATTGACGTGGGCGCGCGCGCAGGCGGCATTTCCGCGGCCGGCGACGCCTCCTTCGGAAGCGGTGTGGGCGGTGCAACTCGCGCCAGCGGTGGCGGCGAAGCCGGGGTCAGCTGATTACCGAACTGCCACGCCAATGCTGCGATCACGACTAGCGCCGCAGCGATGCCCAGCAGCCACCAAGGCATATTGGATTTTTCCGTGCGCGGCAATGCGCGCACCTGGTTCGGCAACGCGCCGCGCTCGGCACTCGACGCACCGCGCTTCTCGAGGTCCTGCAGCATTTGATTGATCAGGCTCATCGCGGCGTGCTGCGGTTACTGGAATATCACCCAGCATATGCTGCCGGTCGACACCAGCAGCATCGTGAATCCCAACCACCACCAATTTCGCCGCCGCGCCGCCGGAGTGTCGCTGGCCGCATTGCGCACGTGGCGCGGCGCCACCTGCTGCAGGCCCTCGCCATAAGCCAGCAGCAGCGCCTTGTGCGCTATCACATTCACCAGCCGCGGAATGCCGCCGCTCGCCCTGTACAGCGCTTGCACCGCGGCCTTGATGAACAGGCCGTTGCCGCGATAACCCGCAACCCGCAGACGATGCGCGAGGTAATAATCGATTTCGTTGCGTCCAAGTTCGCAGAGGCAATACTGGAACGTGATGCGCTGGCGCAACTGGCGCACCGATTCCTGCGCGAGTTTGGCGTCGAGTTCGGGCTGACCGAACAGCACCACCTGCAAGAGCTTGCGCTTCTCGGTTTCGAGATTGGTGAGCAGGCGCAGCGTCTCGAGCGATTCGATCGGCATTGCCTGCGACTCGTCGAGGCACACCACGACGCGTTTTTTCTGCCGGGCAAAATCAAGGAGCGCAAGATTGAGCGCCTTGAGCAGCCGATGCTCATCATGGTCGCTGTCCAGCCTGACTCCAATTTCCTCGGCGAGCGCCAGCAGCAGCGTCTTGGACTCGAGGTTCGGATTGGGGATGTAAGCGCTGACCCAGCTGTTATCGAGCGTGGCCAGGAACCGGCGGCACAGCAGCGTCTTGCCGGTGCCGACTTCGCCGGTGATCTTGATGAAGCCCTCGCCGTTCTTGACCGCGACGAGCAGCGTATTGAGCGCTTCCTGATGGCTCGCGCAGGCATAGGCGAAGCTGGTGTCCGGCGTGATGCTGAACGGCATCTCGTGCAAGCCGAAGTGGGATTGATACATGGAAGCGCTTGTTAGTTACCTGTCTGCTCTGGTGGTTGGGCCGGGCGTTTCGGGCGCTGCATGTTCTGCATGCGCTCGTTGATCTCCTGCGCCTGCTGCAGCCACGCTGCTTCGCCCTTGATGACGGTGGTTTTGAGCAGGATTACGAGCTCGCTCTTGTTGAGCTGCCGGTTGCGGCTGCCGAAAATGCTGCCCAGTACCGGCGAATCGCTGGTGCCGGGCACACCGGAATTTAGATTGTTCTGCTGCTGCTTCATCAAACCGCCGATCGCGGCGATCGTGCCGTCCTGCACGCGCACGATGGTGTCGCTTTCGTTGATGTTGCTCGAGGCGAGTGGCAAGGTGAAGGTGCCGAGCGAACCGAGGTTGAGCGTCTTGGTCTTGTCCGTAACGAGGCTCACCGACGGATGGACATGCAGCGTGATCTGATCGTCGTCGGAAATCTGCGGTGTCACGTCGAGCGCGATGCCGGAGAAGAACGGCGCTACCGTGATCGTCGGCGACACTGTCGTCGACGTTCCAAACGAGGAGGACGTGGTCGAAATGTTGGTGACGAAGAATTCGTCGGTACCGACCTTGATCACCGCTTTCTGGTTGTTGAGCGTTGCAATGCGCGGACTCGACAATACGTGCACCGTGCCCTGCGACTCGAGAAAATTCAGCAGCGTGGCAAAGCTGCCGGTCTGCAACGCGAGCCCGAGGACCGACCCCGGAACGTTTGCGCCGGACGCTAACGCGCTGGTGGGAGTCAGAGTGGCGGTAACGTCTGAGCCCCCCAACGGCGACCCGTCAGGTCCTCGCGCGGTAAATGAAGACAGCACGCCGGTGGTACTCAACGTGGTGCCAGGGCTCAACACGCCAGCGCCAATATTTCCATAGAACGCCGACCCGAAATTTCTGAACGCCGCCCAGTTGATGCCGGTCGAAAACTGGTCGCTCAGCGTGACCTCAATGATTTTCGCCTCCAGCATGACCTGGCGCTCGACCACCAGCGACATCGCTTTCAGGTACTGTTCCACCGAGCGCAGCTCACCCGGCATCGCCCGCACCAGAATCACGCCCGCGGTAGGATTGACCACCACGCTGCGGCCGCCCTCTTTGCCTATGATGGAAACGATCGAGTCGTTGATTTCAGCCCAGAAATCGTTGTTGGACGTGGTGGTAATGCGGCTGCTCTCGATCGACTGCGGGGCGCCGCCGGCGGCTGGCGCGACCGGCGCCGGTGTCAACGCGGCCGCTCCGGTGGCGCCCGGCGGCTGGCTGGGCGCGCTGAATGACGGCGTCTGG
>Ga0066793_10001276_pt1 | contig 11305 bp, 8 predicted proteins | sample PersoiDNA2013189_FD_83876 | JGI IMG/M metagenome (GOLD analysis project Ga0066793, IMG submission 83876) | Permafrost soil microbial communities from the Arctic, to analyse light accelerated degradation of dissolved organic matter (DOM) -... | ecosystem: Environmental > Terrestrial > Soil >...
GCCGAGATGAAGAACATCCTGAAACAGCTGGACGGGTTCCGCGCGGAAGGCGCCCAGATGGCGATGGACGTGATGCCGACCACCGCCGGGTTCACGCACCTGATGGCATTCTTCCCCTCGTGGGCGCTCGCCGGAGGCCGCGAGGAGGTCATCGCCCGCATCTCGGACAAGGCGACGCGCGAGGAGATGCGCCGCGATATCGACGAGGGCAAGCCCACCTGGCCGCACAGGGGCAAGAACGACTGGTCGCTCAACGTCATGCGCCAGATGGGGTGGGACGCGGTGACGATCATGGCGGTCCACAGCGAGAAGAACAAGTGCCTGGAAGGCCGGCTGTTCACTGACATCGCTGCCGAGCAGGGAAAGCACCCGTTCGACGTGATGTGCGACCTGCTCATCGAGGAGGACGGCCGCGTGCTGGTCTTCGAGTCGATGGCAGAGCCCGACGACTACTTCACCGAGAAGTACACTTTCCCCGCGCTGCAGGACCCGCAGACCATGATCACCACGGACACCATACTGCTGGGCATCGGCAAGCCGTCGTACCTCTTCTACGGCTGCTACCCTAAGTTTATTGGTCGATACGTCTTCGAGAAGAACCTCGTTGACCTGCCCAGCGCTGTCGCACGCTGCACCTCGCTCCCGGCCGAGTGGTTCGGCATCAAGAACCGCGGTCGGCTGGAGGAGGGCTACTTCGCCGACCTCCTTCTGATGAGGCCCGAGAAGTTCAAGACGGAGGCGTGCTTCCGCAACCCGGAGGTGTACCCTGATGGCCTGGACATGGTCCTCATCAACGGGAAGGTTGCTTTCGAGGACGGCGACTTCAAGTCGGAGGCCCTTCCCGGCAAGATGCTCCGCAAATAGGTTACGTCGGTCGTTTTACACTTTCTGTTACACTTTTCTATTGGCTGGACATGCGGAGTGTAAAGAAAAGTGTAAAACGAACGACGTAATCGGGGGTCAGTAGTTCGTCCACTTGTAGAAGAGTCTCTTTGCCAGCTCCGCTGAACCGATGTACAGGATGATGATCCCCAGCAGCAGCGGATAGAAGTATGGCGGGATCGGCCTGAACCCGAAGAACCTTCCCAGCGGGGTGTAGGGCAAGGCGAGCACCACTACGGCAACCGCGATAGTAGTCCAGAAAAGGTACTTGCTCGGCCGGCTCTTCAGGAAGAACCTCCTGGTGCGTATCACCAGCACGACCATCGAAGCAGAGATCACCGACTCGATGAACCATCCCGTCCTGAAAGTCTGCGCGTATGCGATCTTGGTCAGGTGGCTGTTGTGCAGCAGGAGCAGCAGGACCCCGAACGTCGCGTAGTCGAACACCGAGCTCAACAGGCCGAAGACCACCATGAACCGCCGGATGAACTGGATGTTCCACCGCTTCGGCTCGTCCATCATCTCCGGGTCCACGTGGTCGGTAGCGATGGTGGTCTCGGGGAGGTCGGTCATGAGGTTCATGAGCAGGACCTGCGAGGGCAGCAGGGGCAGGAAGTTCAGGAATATCGAAGCGCCCGCCATGCTGAACATGTTCCCGAAGTTCGCGCTTGTGGCCATGAAGACGTATTTCATAGTATTCGCGAACGTCGTCCTGCCCTCACGGACGCCGTTTGCCAGGACCCCCAGGTCTTTCTCGAGCAGGACGAAATCCGCGGCTTCCTTTGCGACGTCCACGGCAGACTCGACCGAGATTCCGACATCCGCCGCCTGCAGCGCGGGGGCGTCGTTGATCCCGTCTCCCATGTAGCCCACCACGTCGCCCGCTTTGACGAGAGCCTGGATGATCGCTTCTTTCTGGCTCGGCTCCACCTCGGCGAAGATATCCACTTTTTCCACCGTGTTGACCAGTGACTCCCCGCGCATCTTCGCTATCTGGGCGCCGGTCAGGACCTCCAAGTTCTTCATCCCGACAAGCTCACCGACGTGGCCCGCGACCAGCTTGTTGTCACCGGTGATGACCTTGAGCCGGACGCCGAGCCGCTCCAGCCTCTCGAGGCTCTCGGTGATGCCCTCCTTGGGAGGGTCGAACAGCGACAGTATCCCGAGGAACGTCATATCCTTCTCATCCTCGGTCTTCACTCGGTCGTTGCCCTCGACTTCCTTGTAAGCCACCCCGAGGGTGCGGAAGCCCTGCCCGCTCAGCTCGTGATAGCGGTCCTGGATCTTCTGTAGCGAGGAAGCGATCTCGCTGACGGAGCCATCCGACCCCTCCGCCGACGAACACACCTCCAGGATAGAGAGCACGGCGCCTTTTGTGACCAGCACATTGCGAGGTTTCTCCGCGCTCTTGTCCGCGACCAGGATGCTCAGTCGCTTTCGCGAGAAATCGTAGGGGATCTCGTCCAGCTTCGCATAGGCTGAGATGTCAAGGTGCTCCTGCTTGCGTATCGCGTCGTCGATGGGATTGGTGAAGCCGGTCTCGAACGCCGCGTTCAGGTACGCGAACAGCAGGGCCTTCGGGCTGTCCTCTCCCTCGATGTCGCAGGCTTCGTTGACTTCGACGAGACCCGCGGTCAACGTCCCCGTTTTGTCCGAACAGAAGACGTTCATGCTGCCGAAGTTTTCGATGGAAGCGAGCCTCTTCACGATGACCTTCTTGTCTGCCATCAACCTGGCGCCCTTTGCGAGGTTGATGGAGATGATGGCGGGCAGGAGTTGCGGCGTGAGGCCCACGGCCAGTGCCAGCGAGAAGAGAAATGATTCGAGCACGGGCTTGTGGAAGGCGACGTTCAAGGCGAATATCCCCACCACGAGGATCAGAGTCACTTCCATCAGCAGGTACCCGAAGTGCCTTATGCCTCGCTCGAACTCGGTCTCCTCCGGCTTGGACTTCAAGCGTTCCGATATGGCGCCGAACTCGGTACCTTTGCCGGTCTTCACCACCACGATCCGCGCGGTCCCGCTGACGACGTGGGTACCCATGAACACGGAGTTAGTGCGTTCCGCGATCGGGGAATCGGGCGCGACCTCGCCCGGGTCCTTGTCGACGGGGAACGTCTCTCCGGTCAGCGTCGCCTGGTCCACGAAGAGGTCGTTTGATTCGAGGATGGCTGCGTCACCCGGGATGAGGTCCCCCGCGTCGAGCGCGACGACGTCCCCGGGCACAACGTCCTCGACAGAGACCTCGGTCTCTTTCGAATCGCGCACCACCGTCGCCTTGACCTGGACTATGGCGAGAAGCTTCTCGACCGCGTTCGCGGCGCCTCTCTCCTGCCAGAAGCCGAGGGCGCCGCTGATGAAGACAATCGCGAGGATGATGCTGGCGTCCGCGACGTGTTTCAGGAAGAGGGCCAGGATTGCTGCGCCTATGAGTATAAGGATGATGGGGCTCTTGAACTGGCTGAAGAACAGCTCGGCGGTGGTGCGCCGCTTGCGCGCGGCTATCGTGTTCGGCCCGTACCGCGACAGCCGTGAAGCAGCCTCGGCGGACGTGAGCCCTTCGGAGGTGGTGCCTAGGTCGGAGAGGACCTCCTCCGGCTTCTTTCCCCAGAATTCTTCCAGTCCCGCACTCTGCTTGTTCATGCCCGCCCGCTAGCCGTACTTGATGACCACGCCCGTTCTGCTTCTCATTTCGCACCTGCTCTCCCCGTTCCTCTACTTACCCCGGGGCGGCAGCTACATGAGACTTCAAGTGGAAGAGTATCAAACGGGGGCGCCGTTGTGGCTGCCGGGCTACAAAAAAGCCGCGCATGGCGGCGTCGGTAGAGCTTAAGGCAGCTAGCGTTTTTCGGCGGGCTTCAAAGGCGCTCCGCTTTCGGCGGGGACCGGCTTTATCGGGGCGTAGTATTCGATCTTACCAGTCGAGTGCCTGGCTGCTATCAGAAGCACCGCTCCGGACACGGCCAGGCCGGCGCTGCCGAGGGCGACCAGGACGATCAGATAAGCGCCGCTGACGAAGATGAGGGCGATCACGCCGCCGACCAGGGCAGCCAGGGAGACCGAGCCACCGGCCATGGCATAAGTCCTGGCTTTCTTGTATTTGTCGGTGTCCTCGAAGACGATGACCGGGCGAGGCCTCTCGCTCTCCATGCAGTCGTCACACAGGGTCTCGCCGGTCTCTTCGAGTATCGGAGCCGCGCACTTCTCGCAGGCGATGTACTTGTCGGGAGGAAGGAGCGCGCCGCTTCCGGCCGCGGGACGCTGGATGGAGCCGCACTTGTCACAGATGCGGCCGTACGGGCCGAGGTTGTGCCCGCAGACTATGCAAGTCCTGTCCATCACGCGCCTGACGCGTGCCATCCGGCCCTCCCTTCTCGAGAATCCTTAAATAGTTATCGATAGCGCGATTGCTATCCTTTAACGGGCAGCGCCCGGGCGTCACCCGGACACATTCTTATCATATCACTAGAAATAATTCGAGGGTGCAACGGCGCCCCGCCTGCGCAAAGAATGCCTTTAAACAGCCAATAGATGACGCGCAACTGCATCAGCGGGGTCAGGTCCCCGTGGTGCATTATTTCCAGAGCAAGCCGCGATATCCTGTCAGACCCTCGTGCAATAATTGATTTGGTCGTATTGCTTGGGAAAAGGGGGTCTGGATGGCGAGCCATCATACGAAGAATAAAGGGGACCTGGGGCTTGGGATGGTCATCTCAGATCTGCTGTGTCACGGCATCGGAGTCTTCATGCCACTGTCAGAACACCAGCCGTTTGACGTAGTCGCTGTGAATCACGAAGGGAAGATGTCGAGGGTCCAGGTTAAGTACCGGTCACTATCTCCAAGGGGAACGCTAGAAGTGCAGCTCAGAAGCATATATTCAGACAAGAACGGTCACCATACCAAGCGAGTGGATCTGGCCCAGTTCGATTGTTACGCCGTGTACTGCCCTGATAATGGAAAGGTATACTACCTCCGTAACGACGAAATATCGGCTAATAAGTCATTTGCGCTGAGAGTGATGCCGCCGAAAAACAGCCAGAAGAAACGAATTGTGTTTGCTTCAAGATATGAGAGTATAGAGCGCATCTTCTGAGCATGCGCCCCCGTAGCTCAATTGGATAGAGCACCTGCCTTCTAAGCAGGGGGCTGCAGGTTCGAGTCCTGCCGGGGGCGCCACTTCTAGCAGCAAACCATCTCATCCTTCCCGATTCTCTGGCATCCGTTCCACTCGATCTCATATTGCATCGAAAACGCACCACCAGTGCCTGACCCCAGTGGTGCATTCCGCAGGAAAGCCATCCCATCACCAGAATACGAACTGGCAGCATCTGTCTTCAGACTTATGGGGTGAGTGCGATGGCAACGGACAATCCACTGGTCGTCTGGCTCGAGGACGTGGGCCGCGGAGACATCGGTCTGGTGGGCGGCAAGAACGCCAACTCCGGTGAGATGATCAGCACGCTCAAGAACCAGGGCATCAACGTGCCCGAAGGTTTTGCCACGACTGCGGAGGCGTATTGGCGATTCATCAAAGAGAACGACCTCGACGCGAAGATCGAGACCGCGCTCCAGGACTGCAAGGAAGGATGCACGAGGCTGGAGCAGACCGGCCAGGACATCCGCCGGATGATACTGAACGCACAGTTCCCCCAGGACGTCGCCGTCCTCATCAAAGAGCACTACCGCGAGCTTTCCAGGCGGTACAACACCGACGACGCCGACGTCGCTGTGCGCAGCAGCGCGACCGCCGAGGACCTCCCTACCGCCTCCTTCGCCGGCCAGCAGGAGACGTTCCTCAACATCAGGGGGGAGGAGCCGCTACTGGACGCCTGCCGCCGATGCTACGCGTCGCTCTTCACCGACAGGGCTATCTCCTACCGCATCGAGAAAGGCTTCGCCCACACGAAGGTGGCGCTGTCCATCGGCGTCCAGAAGATGATCCGCAGCGACCTGGCTGGCTCGGGTGTGATGTTCACGCTCGACACCGACACCGGCTTCCCGCGCGTTGTTGAGATCAACGCGGCGTGGGGCCTCGGCGAGAACGTCGTCCAGGGCTTCGTAAACCCCGACGAGTACATGGTCTTCAAGCCGCTCCTCAAGGAGGAGGGCAAGGTCCCCATCATCGAGAAGACCCTGGGCGCCAAGGAGCAGAAGCTCGTCTACTCCGAGGGCGGCACCAGGTCCACCAAGAACGTGACGACCTCCCACCTGGAGCGCTCGATGTTCGTCCTGGACGCTGACGAGATAATTCAGCTCGCTCGCTGGGCTGTCATCGTCGAAGACCACTATCAGAAGCCCATGGACATGGAGTGGGCGAAAGACGGCAACGACGGCCTCCTCTACATGGTCCAGGCGCGGCCCGAGACCGTCCAGTCCCAGAAGAAGGCCGACGTGTTCAAGAAGTACGAGCTCAAAGAGACCGGCGAAGTACTCCTGACCGGGCTGGCGATCGGCGAGGCCGTCGCCTCGGGCAGGGCGCAGGTCATCAAGGACATCGCCGACCGCGACAAGTTCCAGGACGGCGCCATCCTGGTCACCGCGATGACCGACCCTGACTGGGTCCCCATCATGAACAGGGCCGCCGGCATCGTAACCGACCACGGCGGGCGCACCTCCCACGCGGCGATCGTCAGCCGCGAGCTGGGCATCCCGGCGATCGTCGGCACGGAGGAGGCGACACAGGTCCTGCCCGACGGCGAGGAGATAACCATATCGTGCATCGAAGGCAGCGAGGGCAAGATCTATAAGGGCGCGCTTGCTTACGAGGCCCACGAGATCAACCTCGACGACATCCCCGAGATCTCGACCCCTATCATGATCAACATGGCGAGCCCGGCCGCGGCGCTGCGGTGGTGGCGCCTGCCGGTCAAGGGCATCGGCCTGCTGCGGATGGAGTTCATCATCAACAACGTGATCAAGATCCACCCGATGGCACTCGTGAAATACCCCGACCTCGCCGACGAAGCAGCCAAGTGGCTCATCGAGGACTTCACGGAGGGGTACGAGGACAAGACGCAGTACTTCGTGGACAAACTCGCGCTCGGGCTCTCGGAACTCGTCGCGTCACAGCATCCATACCCCGTGATAATCCGCATGAGCGACTTCAAGACGAACGAGTACGCGAACCTCATCGGCGGCGCGGAGTTCGAGCCCCACGAGGAAAACCCGATGCTGGGGTTCCGCGGGGCGTCGCGCTACTACAACGACCGGTACAAGCCGGGATTCGCCCTGGAGTGCGCCGCGATCAGGAAGGTCCGGGAAGAGGTGGGGCTGACCAACGCGCTCATCATGATCCCGTTCTGCAGGACCCTGGAGGAAGCGGACAAGGTGCTGGAGGTGCTCGACGAGAACGGCCTGCACCGTGGCAAGGACGGCCTCGAGGTCTACGTCATGTGCGAGATACCATCGAACGTAGTGCTGGCGGAGGAGTTCTCTGACCGGTTCGACGGCTTTTCGATAGGCTCCAACGACCTTACACAGCTCACGCTCGGTGTGGACCGCGACTCCGCCGAGCTCGCGCCGCTGTTCGACGAGAACAACGAGGCGGTCAAGCGCATGATCTCGGAAGTGATCGAGAAAGCGCACAAGAAAGGCCGCAAGGTCGGCATCTGCGGGCAGGCGCCCAGCGACTTCCCGGATTTTGCCGAGTTCCTGGTGCGTGAAGGGATTGACTCGATCTCGCTGAACCCTGACAGCGTCGTCGACGTCATCACGTACATCGCGAAGGCGGAGAAGAAGACGCCCCAGATGGCCCCTGCAAAATAGGGGTCAGACCCTTATTTTGCACGACGCAAAAAGGGGACAGGCACCTTTTTGCATAATTGAAATCGCCGCCTGAAAGCCTTATCTTTAACATGCCCGCGAAAGCCACGCGCGGGCGCCGCCAACATCGCACGATGCCCGAGGTGGGCGTAGCTCAGTTGGTTAGAGCGCCGGGTTGTGGCCCCGGAGGTCGGGGGTTCGAGTCCCCTCGTTCACCCCAGCCCCAGTCAAAATATGCCTTTGCTCCTGGATGCGCCTTCCAGGCCTTCACTTGCTTCACGCGTTCAAATAGGAAGACACAACGACACCGACTCGAACCCCCGACAGGGGGCTATTCTTACAGCCCTTTTTCGGCGAGCATCTGAAGGACGGCTGGCAGCTCCTCCAGTGGCATCACCGGGTGAGTCGTTATCGTAAACACGTCGACCAGCGGGGACAGCAGCATCGAAAGCTCCTTGGAGTCGGCGACGTCCAGCACCATGAACCCGCCCCTCGCGTCTATGAAAAGCCCACTTGCCGTTACCTTGCCGGACTGCATGATCGGCGGGATCACTTTCCCCGCCCTCTCCCTCGTTGGCATGACCAGGTCCCCAACGATGCTGTCTTTGATTATCAGCTTTATGAAAACTTGCATCGACGCCACCTCCAGATCGACTTGCGTTTCCGGGTCCGAACCGTGCCCGGCTATCTGCAGTAATTCGAGGCGCCTGCGGTTATCCTCCCACGGCCAGGACAAGTCTCGGCAAATCGCTGGATCTCACTTCAACCGTTCTTCCGCTGGCGCTGAAACAGGAGGGGCATCGAGCGGGGGTACCTTCAACAAACTTGCTGGCAACCAGGGCTTCAGAGTGCAGAGCGTAGAAGCTGCAGTGGCCTTCGGCCGCCGAGGCGATGGGGGACAAAGCAACAGGTGCACTTGTCCGGGGACAGACTCTGTCCCTAGTCGAACCACTTCACGGTCGTGATGAAATACTGGCGCCCCTCTTTGACCATCACCATCTCGCTCATCTTGTCTTTGGTGCCCGCCTGTTTACCGGTGAGCTCGCCGGGGCGTAGGTGGTGACGACCTTCTGTCCGCCGACGTCCGCGACCGCGTAGGTCAACGAGTCGTAGGAGTTGGTCCGCAGGCGACCGCCCATGTACGGCGAGTCGGGATTGTCGAAGACACCTTCCAGGGCGCCCTGCACCTCGGGGTGCTGCTTGACGTAAGCTGGGCTCCAGCACGTCATCATCTGCGGGATATCGATCCTGTTCGCCCAGTACCAGAAGTGTTGGACTGTGTCCATCGGGCTCCGGGTGGTTCCGATGAACATGTACACCACCCCGCCAAGTATCGCCACAGCGCAGACGATCATTATCACGAGACCCATCGTCTGGGTGTGCCTCGCGAACCCTCCGCCGAAGCTGGCTTCCTTCGCTACGGGAGGTTGTGTGACCGCGCCTCCGCCGGCGTACGCGCCGGCGTTGGGGACGGGCTGCGCATGCGGGTCCGGGGCCAGCGAGAACGGTGTATCGTCCTTGTACTCCGGCGCCTGGTTTTCATCCGGGATCAGCGAATACTGCCGTTCCTCGCGCCACTGCATCGCCGGATCCGCAGCTTGCGACGGCTGCGCGGCGACCGTCGGCGGCGGCGTGCTCTGCGGCTGCCCCGGGACAAAAGGCTGCTGGACGCCGGGAGCCTGCTGGTATGCCGCAGGGGGAGCGCCCGGAGGCACGCCCTGAGGCATGGGTGGCTGCTGAATCCCCGCCTGCGGAGGGACTCCAGGAGGCTGTTGGACCGCGGGCTGTTGCGGTGGCGGAGCATATTGCGGAGGCGCCACTTGTCCTTGCTGCGGAGGAACGCCGTATTGCTGGGGGGCCGCCTGGCCCGGCTGTGGAGGAACACTGTATTGAGGTGGCGCGACCTGTCCGTGCCGCGGAGGAACGCCCTGCGCGGGCGGTTGTCCCGGGACCTGCGGCTGGGCCGCAGGTGGCGCGGCTTGCTGCGGCGCTCTCATCAGGGGTTCGCCGCAAGAGGGGCAGGCGAGGTTGCCCTCAGGTACTTCATTGGCGCAAAAAGAACACTGCATCAACTTCAACTCCCCAGTGAAAACCGCCGTTCGTCGGTGCAGTCATACCGTTTGCGGAGATTCTAGCAGGCTGGTGTGCTGGATACAATCACACGGTGCAGATTAAGTAGCGGTTACCTGTACCTCTCCTCGGTCCATGGATCGCCGTGCATGTGATACCCGCCCGATTCCCAGAAACCGGGCCGGTCGCTCGCCATGAACTCGACCCCGTTGACCCACTTGGCGCTCTTCCAGAAGTACAGCCGCGGGACGATGAGACGGACGGGGAAACCGTGCTCGGCGGTGATGGGCTCGCCCTCGTACTTCAGCGCGAACAGGGCGTCCTCGGCGAAAAAATCCTCGAGCGGAAGGTTGGTCGTGAAATTCGGCTCGGCATGCACCATGACGAATCCTGCCTCAGGCCTGATGGCCACAAGTTCCTTGAGGGCGCCAGTGCTGACGCCTTCCCAGTGCGTGTCGAGCTTGCTCCACGAGGTCACGCAGTGTATGTCGGCGTGGACGCGGATCATCGGAAGAGAGGAGAACTCCTGGTAGTCGAGCGTCCGCTCCTGTTCGACCAGCCCAGACATCCTGAACTTCCACTCGGACGTGCTTATGAGAGGTGTGCGGCCGTAGTGCAGGACCGGGAACCTGCTGCCGGCCCTCTGCCCGGGAGGCACCCGCTCCTTGCGGCCGGTGTCCGGGCTTTCGATCTCGGGCATGTCCGCCATGGCTGCTCCAGAAATGTTTGCGCGAATGTTCTATTACCTCTTGACGGTCGCCAACCCTGCGCATAATATACCGAACATACATGTATGTTCGATGGCGGGGGCCGGTCGCGGCAAGGCCGGGCCCATCACGAATCGGACGGGATGAGAGTTGGGTACCGACAACAAGAGCGAACTCATCATCGAGGCCGGCGAGCGGGTTTTCCCGGTGCTCGGCTACCACAACGCGACGGTCGAGGACATCATCAAGGAAGCTGGCGTCGCGCGCTCCACTTTCTACGCTTACTTCTCCAACAAACGCGAGATCTTCGAGACGGTCGTGACCCACGTGGTAGACGGCATTCTGGAAGCTATCGAGTCCGGCATCGATTTGATCACAACGCGCTTCGGCGTCCCGGAAGACCAGCGCCCGCCGGATTCGGAACTGGCCGAGGCCCTCGTGGACGTGATGGCCGGGGTACTGGGATTCATCGACGAGAACAAGGGCATCACCAAGATATTCTTCAACGACCTCGTCGGCATCGACGACGAGATGACCCGGCTCTTTCACGACTTCCAGGACAGGTTCACCGGTGACTTCGAGCGGCTGATGAAGTTCGGGGTCGCCATCGGGTTCCTGAGGGACGTGAACGAGCGGCGCGCGGCGGAGTTCATCGTGGGCGGGATGATACACATCGCGCGGAACATCAGTTCGGAGATCGTGGACTACAACGTCCGCGAGATCTCCGAGGAGATCATCGACATACAGTTAAACGGCGTGCGGCTGGCGCCGGTCAGCGTGAGTGGAAGAAGGTAGGGCGGCAGCATGGTCGCCCCGTCCAGGACCATGGGGGTGTGATGGACTACCAGGAGATTTTCCCGGTGCCGGTGGAATGGTTGCAGGA
>Ga0066793_10001277_pt1 | contig 11303 bp, 14 predicted proteins | sample PersoiDNA2013189_FD_83876 | JGI IMG/M metagenome (GOLD analysis project Ga0066793, IMG submission 83876) | Permafrost soil microbial communities from the Arctic, to analyse light accelerated degradation of dissolved organic matter (DOM) -... | ecosystem: Environmental > Terrestrial > Soil >...
CTGCTGGACCGCATCCTGCAGGGCTACATCGAGCTCGACCTCAGCCGCGAGCAGCTGATCGCCCAGGGGCTGCCGCAGGCCGAGGTCGACCACACGATCCGCCTGGTCGATCTCGCCGAGTACAAGCGCCGCCAGGCGCCGCCCGGGATCAAGGTCACCTGGCGCGCCTTCGGGCGGGACCGGCGCATGCCGATCACCAACCGCTACGGGGGCTAGGCGCACCGCCGCCCGGTGTGCACCGCTACCCTCCCGGCGTGCGTCCGCTCGCTCTCTCGCTCTGCGCGCTGTGCGCCGCGGCGCTCTGCGCCTGCGGCGACACGCTGCAGAACAGACCCGTCCCTGACAGCGTCCTCGAGGCACTGATCGCCACGCCCTACCCCGTCTACTGGGCCGGGAGCTCCTTCCAGGGCCTGTCGATCAGCGACGCCGCACAGGACCCCAGCGGGGCCGTCAGCGTGCAGTACGGCAACTGCCTGCAGGGCGGCCAGAGCACCTGCGTCGCGCCCCTGCGAATCGTCACCTCGCCGGACAACAGCTTCCTGCCCGGCGGCGCGGCGCCCCACAGCATCACGAGCATCAGGGGCGCACCGGCGCTGGTGGCGCAGGGCGGCAGGACGCTGGTGATCCCCACCGGGCAGGTGGTCCTCGACATCTACGCGAGCAATCCGACGCTGGCGCGCGCCGCCGCGCGGACGGTCGTGCCGATCAACGCGGTCGGCTCACCCGAAGCGCCTCTGCCGCCGCGTTTGCCGGATTCGGGCTTTGCCCACAGGCCGCTCGCCTTCCAAACGCCCTCCCGCCTGGGCGCGCAGCCCTAGGTGCTAGGGCGAGAACGGCGGCTGACCGGCGGGCAGCGGGCGCACGGCGATCGTCATCCGCGTCACGGCGCAGGTCCGCTGCGCATCATCGCTGAAGCGCACGTCCCACACCCAGGTCGTGCGGCCGCGGTGCACGCGCGTGGCCACCGCGTGGACGATGCCCTCGGTGACCGGGCGCAGGAAGCTCGTGTTGTTGGACAGCCCCATTGCCATCTCGCCCTGGGGGAGCACGGCCAGGTGGGTGGCGAGCGAGGCCATCGACTCCGCCATCGCGGCGTAGACCCCCCCGTGGACCAGGCCGGCGGGCTGCTTGAGCTGATCGCGGACCCTCACCTGCGCCCGCACCTCCGTATCGGAGTAGGCGAGCAGCTCGAGGCCGTACAGCCGGTCGAAGCCGCGCAGCGCTACGTCGGTCTGCTCGGGACTCGGAGTGGCCATTGCGGCGCCACGATAGCCTAGGATCCCCCGCCGAGTCCCTGTGAGGCAGCGCCTGCGGCGGCGGACGTTCACACACCATGAGCCGATTGGACGAACTCCCCCCCGACCAGCGAGCCGCGCTCTCGCTGCTGCTGCGTCAGGGCAAGAGCTACGCCGAGGTCGCCGCGCTGCTGGCGATCCCGGAGCGCGCGGTCCACGACCGCGCCCACGCTGCGCTCGCCGTGCTCGCACCCCGCCAGGCGCGCGGCCTGACGGCCGGGATGCGCGAACAGGTCGGCGACTACCTGCTGGGCCAGCAGGCCGCGGTGGCCGACCGTCTGGCGACCCGCACGCATCTGGCGCAGTCGCCGCCCTCGCGCCTGTGGGCCGAGGCGCTCTGCGCCGAGCTCGCGCCGCTGGCCGCCGGCCCCCTGCCGGAGATACCCTCCGGGGAGGAGGCCGGCGCTCCGGCCGCGCCACCGGCCCGCGCGGGGGACTCGCCGATCGAGCCGCGACCTCCTGGCGGGTCCCCGTGGGCTGCGCCCGAGCGCTCGATCTCAGAGCGGCTCCCGAGCTCGCGCCTGGGCGGCGCGCTGCTGCTCGCCGGGATCGCCGCGGCGGTGGTCGTCGCGGTGCTGCTGATCACCAGCGGCGGCGGCAAATCCCACGCCGCGGCGCCCGCCTCGAGCGCCGCGGGCCCCAAAGTGGTCGCCAATCTGGCTCTCAGCTCGCCCGAACCGGGGAGCCGGATGATCGGCGCGATCGAGGTGCTCGCCGAAGGCAGCAAACGGGCCTTCCTGATCGACGGGGAGAACCTGCCGGAAACCAAGGGCTTCTTCTATGCCCTGTGGCTATACAACTCGCCGACGAGCGCCAGGGGCCTGAGCAGCGCGCAGGTGGGCAAGAGCCACCGCCTCCAGGGCGGCGCGCTGCTGCCGTCGAACGCTGCCAGCTACCACACGTTCCTGGTGACCCGCGAGACGAACCGGCGGGTCAAGCACCCCGGCACGATCGTGCTCAGCGGGCCCTTCAAAGTCGGGAGCTGAGCGCCAGCAGCTTGCCCGGGTTCATGATCCCCCGGGGGTCGAGCTCGGACTTCAGCGCTGCCAGCGCCGCCACGCCCTGGCCGCCGATCTCCCGCGACATCCACCGTGCGTGATCGCGTCCGATCGCGTGGTGGTGGGTGATCGTTCCCTCGCCGTCTACGATCGCGCGGCTCGCGGCTTCCTTGACCGTGCGCCACTGCCCGATGGGATCCTCCTCGCGCACGCGGGCGACGAAGGTGAAATACAGCGACGCACCGCTCTCATACAGATGGGAGACGTGGCACATCACGAGCCCCGGCGTCCCGCAGGCGCTCAGCTCCTCGCCGATCGCACGTCCCACCTCGCGGTGCAGCTTCGGCACGTTCGACCACTGCGTGGCGGTCTCGAGCGTCTCGACCATCACGCCGTGGGTCAGCAGCTCGTCGCGCAGGTAGGGCGCCGAGAAGCGTCCCCTGCGCCAGACCTCCCCCGGCGAGCGCCCGACGGGTAGGCCGCCGCCCCGGCGCACGAGCTCGAGCGCCCGTCCCCGTCTGGTGGCGACCTCCTCGCGCGCTCCCTCGAAGCCGAGGATCGCCAGGCAGCCGCCGCCGTATCCGCGCAGCCCGAGATAGACCCGCCCGAGGCGTCCCTTGAGCCCGCCCGCGCCCGCCAGCGCCAGCGACATGCGTGTCTCGGGCTCGTCGGAGAGCCGCGCCACGTCCGGGGCCGCGTGCTCCTGGGCGAGCGCCCGCATCGCCTCCACGCCGGCGGTGAAGTCCTCGAAGAACACGCCCTCGTAGACCCGCTCGGCCGGCGCCGGGCGGACGCGCAGCGACAGCTCGCTGATCACCCCCAGCGTGCCCTCGGAGCCGATCAGCAGCTGGCGCAGGCTGGGGCCGGCGGCGCTGGCCGGCAGCGCTTTGAGCGCGATGTCTCCACTCGGCGCGGCGAAGCGCATGCCGAGCACCATCTTCTCGATCGACCCGTAGCCGGTCGAGGCCTGGCCCGCCGATCTCGTCGCCGCGCAGCCGCCGAGGGAGACGTACTCGAACGATTGCGGGAAGTGTCCCAGCGTGAGCCCGCCGGCAGCCAGGTGTCGCTCGAGCGTCGGGGCGCGCACGCCCGCTCCGACGTGCACCGTCAGCGAGGTGCGATCGAGGGCGTGCAGCGCGCCCATGCGGCCCATGTCGAGCGCGAGCACGCCCTGGTGCTCGCCGCGCAGCGGCGCGACGCCTCCGACCACGCTCGTGCCGCCGCCGAAGGGCACCACCGCGATGCCGCGCGCGGTGCACGCCTCCAGCACGCCTCGCACGTGCTCGTGGGTGGCCGGGTAGAGCACCGCGTCGGGTGCGCCGTCGGGCTCGCCTGCGCGAAGCCGCACGAGATCGGGGTAGCCCTTGCCCGCGGCATGCAGCACGCGAGCGGCGTGGTCCTCGCGCATGCCGTCCTCCCCGACGATCTCCCGCAGCGCCCCGAGGGCCGTCTCGCCGAGCGCCGGCGCCGGCAGCCGGACCCGGCTCAGGGCGACGGCGGGGCGCGGCTGCTCGGCGAGGCCGACAGCCTCTGCGAGGAAGCCCAGGACGTGCGCCGGCAGGCCTCCCGGGTGCGCGGGATCCCCCCATCCCCACCAGCGCATCTGCGGCGGATCGGCAGACTCAGCCACTGATCCGCTCCAGTCCGTCGAGCGCCTCGGCGATCGTGGCGGTGGCGGCGCGGCGCACCATGTAGCCGCCGAAGCGCGAGAAGAACCCGGCGAGCGTCTGGCTCAGCTCGATCGTCACCTCGGTCGCCACGCGGGAATCCTCATGGGCGGCGGCGACGGGCGTCAGGCGCACCTCCGTCTCGGCCGAGGCGAGCAGGCGCGAAAACGGCGTCCCGTCGACACGCTGGGCCCAGCGCAGCGCCCGCCCGCGCTCGTCGCTGTGCACGAGGTTGAAGTCCGCGCGCACGAGCCTCCCCTTCGCGGTAGTCATCACCTCGGTGAAGGCATCCCCGTCGACGTCCTCCACGCGGGTCACGCGGGGCCACCAGCGGGGCAGGTGATGCGGGTCGCGGACGACCTCCCAGAGCTCGTCGGCGGGCGCGGCGATCGTGCGGCTCAGACGCGCGGTGGGCATCGACCAAGAGCTTATGACTCGTAGGTGAGCAGCGCGTGCGCCTCGCGCGGAGCCAGCCGCTCGCGGCCGCCGAGGAACGCCAGCTCGATCAGGAAGCCGCAGCCGACGACCTCGCCGCCGAGCCGCTCGACGAGCTCGCAGAGCGCCCCGGCGGTTCCGCCGGTGGCCAGCAGGTCGTCGTGCACCAACACCCGCCTGCCGTGCTGCGCCGCGTCGCTGTGGATCTCCAGCTGAGCCTGTCCGTACTCGAGCGCGTACTCCGCGCTGACCGTCTCGTGCGGGAGCTTGCCCGGCTTGCGCGCGAGCACGAAGCCCGCTCCGAGCTGCAGCGCGAGCGCCGGCCCGAGCAGGAAGCCGCGCGCCTCGGCCGCCACCACGCAGTCGACCCGCAGCGGCCGCGCGTACTCGGCGAGCCCCCGCACCGCCTGCCTCAGCGCGTCCGCGTCGGCCATCAGCGGGGTGATGTCCTTGAAGCCGATCCCCGGCTTGGGAAAGTCGGGGATCTCCCTGACTAGCTCCCGCAGCCGCCGTTCGCTGCTCGCGTCCCCGGTCGGGGCGCTCATCAGCGGACGATCTTGCGCAGATCGCGAATCAGCAGCAGGTGCTTGAGATGGGTCGCCACGGCGGCGAGGTTCTCGAGCGCCTCGACGGCCTCCTTGCGCCGCTGCGGGTTGCGCGAGCGCAGCGCCGGGGCGAGGATCTGCTGCAGCAGGTTGGCCTCGCGGTCGGCGGAGGAGCGGAACACCCGCAGGTTGCGTCCGCCGACGCCGTAGCGGGCGAGCTCGGCCACGGCGGCGATGATCTCCCGCTCGGTCTCGTCGAAGTAGCGCATGCCGCCGCGCATCTCTCCCTTGACCACGCCGTACTCTTCGAGCTCGCGCACCAGCTTGCCCTCGGCCTTGGTCTCCTCGAGGACGTCGTCCATCGAGTAGAGCGCTCCCGAGGACTCGCGAACGCTCACGCTCGGGCGCCACGCGCGCATCCCGTCACGAGCCGCGCGGCCGGGAGCCGGCGTGGCCTCGCCGGAGCGTCCCGCCGCGAGCTCCTGGCGGATCACGCGCAGCGGTAGGAACTCGTCGCGCTGCATGCGCAGGATCGTGCGCAGGCGCGCCACGTCGCCCTGCGTGTAGAGCCTGTAGCCGCCCGGCGTGCGCCGCGGAGTCAGCAGCTTCTGGTCCTCCAGGTAGCGGATCTTGGAGATCGAGATGTCGGGGAACTCCTGTGCGAGCGCCTTGCAGACCGCTCCGATGGTCAGCGACTTCTGGCGCTTGGCGACCTCCGGGCGTCCCGCCGCGGCGTCGCCCGAGATGTCGATCTCGAGCTCTCCCACGCCTGTCTGAGATGCCGGGACAGCCATCAGCGCGCGTGGAAGGTCAGCTTGTACTTGCCGATCTGCACCTCATCGCCCTCCTCCAGGCGCTGTGACTCGATGCGCGAGCGGTTCACATAGGTCCCGTTCAGCGAACCGCAGTCGTCGAGATGCCAGTTCTCGCCCCGCTGGATCAGCACGGCGTGGTCTCGCGAGACGGTCACGTCGTCGAGGAACACGTCGCAGTCCGGTCGCCGCCCGATGCTCATCCGCTCGCCCTCGACGCCGAAGCTCTCACCCTCGCGGCCATCGCCGGCGCGGATCACCAGCGCCGGGCCGTGTGCGGTGACCTCGTCGATCGCCACCGCTTCGAACTCGCCCGTCTCGCCGATCCGGTAGGTCGCCGTGATCGGCTCGCCGGTGGCCTCGCTGCGCGTGAGCAGCGCGCCGCAGCGCTCGCAGTAGTTGGCTCCCTCGCCGTTGACGAAGCCGCACTCGGTGCAGTGCAGGGCCATGACCGCCGCGTCACCCCTAGGCCGAGGCGTCCGACTGGCCGCCGCTGTCGGAACGGCCGGACAGGATGTCGGTCAGCTTCTGTACGTCGTCGCCGGTGATCGTGATTTCGCCGCCCTCGTGCTGGTTGCGCAGACGGTTGACCAGCTCGGCCCGCAGGATGTCGATCTTGCCGTGCAGGATGCGCCGCGTGTAGGAGATCTCGGTCTCCTCCTCGGTGAGCTGGCGGATGATCTCCCTGAGTTCGACATCCGTAAGCGAGCCAAGGTCGGGAAACGTCTCGTCCATCTCGCGCACTCCTCTCGCGGGCTTTCGCCGGTCCTGCGCCGAGCTGATCGCGCGGCGCATTTCGGCCAGAGGAGCCAGTATAGACCAGAAAGCTAAGGCTGAGCTTGAGACTCTGGCGACGGGCCCTCGGCGAGTATGCGCAGGCCCGTGCGCACATACAGGACGCTGGCCAGCAGCGCGAGCGCGAGGCCGACGTACAGCATCACCCGGCCCACGTCTTCGAGCCCGCACATCGCGAAGAAGAACGAGCCCATGACCGGCGCGACGGCCAGCCTTCCCGGCCAGTTGATGCGCAGCTCCACGCCCCGCCTGAGCGCGAGCTCGCCCATCGCGAGCATCAGCAGCTCGCGCCCGGCCAGGGCCGCCAGCGCCCAGCGGGGCAGCAGCTGGAAGTGCCAGCAGACGATCACGCCGGAGACGACGAGCAGGCGATCGGTGACCGGGTCCATCAGGGCCCCGAGCCGGCTGTACTGGCCCGTCAGGCGCGCGGCGATGCCGTCCGCGTAGTCGCCCCAGCCGATCACCGCGAACAGCGTCGCCGCCAGCGCATCCGTGCCGTCGCGGCTCGACAGCGCAACGCCCAGGAACACCGGGATCAGCGCCAGGCGGGCGAAGCCGATCGCGTTGGGGACCGTCCATGGCCGCAGCGGGCTCCCCGCCTGTGTCTCCGGTGGCGGCGGGCCGGAGCGATCCAGCCCGAACAGCCTCAGGGCAGGCTTCGCCACAGCTCGTCCACCGCTCGCAGGAGCTCCGCGGGGTCGCCCGCGAGTGGCAGGCCCGGGGCCTCCCGACGGCCCCTGCGCACCTGCACCTCCACCTCCCCGGACTCCAGCGCCCGGCGCCCCACGGTCAGCCGCAGCGGACAGCCGAGCAGCTCTGCGTCGGCGAACTTCTCCCCCGGGGCGCCTTCGCGGTCGTCGTAGATGACATCCACGCCTCCCCCGAGCAGCTTCTCGTAGAGCTCCTCGGCGGCGTCGCGCTCGGGCGTCCCCGGCCGGCCGAGGGCCACGAGGTGCACGGCGAAGGGAGCAAGCGCGCGTGGCCAGGAGATGCCGTGCTCGTCGGCGAACTGCTCGACGGCTGCCGCGACCACCCGCGCCGGACCGATGCCGTAGGAGCCCATCCAGATCGGATGCCCGACGCCCTGCTCGTCCAGATAGCTGGCGCCCAGGGGCTCGGAGTAGCGGGTTCCGAGCTTGAAGATGTTGCCGACCTCGATCGCCGGCTCGATTGTCAGCCGCTCGCCGTCTCGCAGGTAGTCCTCACCCACCTTCTCGACTCCGGAGCTCTTCAGTGCCACCTCCAGGTTGGCGGCGAAGCCGGGCGCGAGCGCCACCTCGTCCTCGCCTGCCGGACACGGTGCCATGTACTCGTGGGCGCCGAGGCCGCCCATCATGCCAACGTCTGACTCCACGCGATAGAAGCGCAGACCGGTGCGCTGCATGATCCGATCGTAGGCCCCCACGTGCAGCGCGTAGCGCTCCTCCAGGCCCGCCTGGTCGCGGTCGAAGCTGTAGGAGTCCTTCATCACGAACTCCCGCGTGCGCAGCACCCCGGCGCGCGGCCGCGGCTCGTCTCGCTCCTTGACCTGAAAGTGGTAGAGGATCAGCGGCAGGTCCCGGTAGGAGCTGATCGTCTGCGCCGCGTGGAAGGTCACGGCCTCCTCGTGGGTCATCGCCAGCACCAGCTCCGAGCCCTTGCGATCGCTCAGCTTGAAGAGCTCCTCGATCTCCAGGCGCCCGGTCTTGCGCCACGGCTCGCTGGGCTGCAGCACGGGCATCAGCATCTCCTGCCCGCCGATCGCGTCGATCTCCTCGCGGATGATCGCCACGACCCGCTGATGCACGCGCCAGCCGGCGGGCAACCAGGTCCACATGCCCGCGCCCATCTGGCGGATCAGCCCGGCACGGACCATCAGCTTGTGCGAGATCGCCTCGGCATCGGCTGGCGCCTGCTTCTCGGTGGGCAGCAGATACTCGGACAGGCGGGTCATGGCTGGGGGGACATCCTATGCGGGTCGCCCGCCCAAGCGCCGACGAGCCCGCCACTGAAGCCGCGGGGGCGGTGCGCGCGCGCTATGAATACAGGCAGGAACCCGTCAACCAGAGAAGGAGCCCCGATGGCCTATTCCGTCCCACCGCTTCCCTACCCCTACGAGGCGCTCGAGCCCCACATCGACAAGCTGACCATGGAAATCCACCACGACAAGCACCACCAGGCCTATGTGGACAAGGTCAACGCCGCGCTCGAGGGGACGCCCCTCGCCGACGCAGCGATCGAGGACGTGCTGCGCGACCTCTCGCGGGTGCCCGAGGACAAGCGCGGCGCCGTGCGCAACAACGGCGGCGGCCACTACAACCACAGTCTCTTCTGGGAGAGCATGTCGCCGAACGGCGGCGGCGAGCCCTCCGGTGCCCTGAGCGAGGCGATCGCCTCGAGCTTCGGCTCCTTCGCCGACTTCCAGGCCAAGCTCAAGGAAGCCGCGATCAACCAGTTCGGCTCAGGCTGGTCGTGGCTGGTCCACGACGGCTCCGGCTTGGCGGTCCAAGGGACACCGAACCAGGACAACCCGATCTCGGCCGGCAAGACGCCGCTGCTGGGGGTGGACGTGTGGGAGCACGCCTACTACCTGAAGTACCAGAACCGCCGCCCGGACTACCTCGACGCGTGGTGGAACGTGGTCGACTGGGGTAGGGTCGCCGAGCGCTTCTCCGCGGCGGGCTGAGCGACGCACGGGCGGGCTGGCTCATCGGCCATGGCGCCCTTCGAGGTCCAGGGCGAAGGCGATCGCGGCCAGGGCGGACTCGTGCTCGTCCTGGCCCACGGCCACGATCAGCCGCCCGCTCTGCGGCTCCCAGGAGATCCCGAGGAAGGGGCAGCACTCCCGCTCGACGGCGACCAGCCGCTCGACCAGGCGCCAGTCGACCCGCGGATCGAGCTCGATCGCCAGGCGTCGCGAGCTGTGCTCGAGCACCCTCGCGCCCTGGCCGGCACGCCGGTAGCGGTCGTACTGGGCGATCAGGCCCTGATCGTCGAGCCCGCAGACCGGCGCCATCGGAAGCTCATCCATGAAACCAGCGTATGAACCCGCGGGTGCAATCCAGGTGGATCTGGCCGTCAGTTGTCAGTTGCGGCTGAAGCGCCGCCCCGCCACCGGCGAGACGTCCTCGTCGAGCGGCGCGGCGGGGGCGACCGGGTCGGCGCCGCTCAGCATCGACTCGAGCACGGCCTCCGCGTCCTCGGCGGCGGCCGCCTCCATCGCGGCGATCCGCTCCGGGGTCATCTGCGTGTCGTCCTCGTTCTCGGCCAGCCAGCGGCGCGCCTCGGCGGCCGCCTCCTCGTCGCGCTGGACGGTCTTCCCCGCCGCGTAATAGCGGTCGATCTCCTTGAAGAGCTCATCCACGAGCTGCTCGGTGGGCACCTTCTTCAGCGGCTCGCCCTTCGAGTAGATCATGCCCATGTCCTTCGCCCCCGTGATCCCGAAGTCGGCGTGGCGGGCCTCGCCGATGCCGTTCACCGCACAGCCGAGCACCGAGACCTCGACCGGGTCCTCGTAGGCTTCCAGCCGGCGCTCGACGTCGGCGACGACCGTGTCCATGTCGAACTGCAGCCGCCCGCAGGTCGGGCAGGCGATCAGCACCGGCCCGCGCTCGCGCAGCTTCAGCGCCTTGAGGATCTCCCAGGCGACCTTCACCTCTTCCTCGGCCTGGAAGGTCGAGAGCGAGATGCGGATCGTGTCTCCGATCCCGTCCGCCAGCAGTGTTCCAAGGCCGACGGCCGACTTCAGCGAGCCCGACCACTTGGTGCCGGCCTCGGTGACGCCCAGGTGCAGCGGATAGGGGATCCGCTCTGCGAGCAGCCGGTTGGAGGCGATCGTGTTCGGCACCGAGGTGGACTTCATCGAGACCTTGAAGTTCGTGAAGTCCAGGCGCTCCATCAGCTCGACGGTCTCGATCGCGGCCGTGACCAGCGCCTCCACGGGGTTGTCGTACTCGAGCTGGCGCAGATGCTTGGGCAGCGAGCCGGAGTTGACGCCCACGCGCAGCGGCGTGCCGCGCTCGCGCGCCAGCGCGATCACCTCGGCGACCTTCTCCGGTCCGCCGATGTTGCCGGGGTTCAGCCGCACGCAGTGGGCGCCGGCGTGGATCGCCTTCAGGGCGAGCGTGTGGTTGAAGTGGATGTCGGCGATGATCGGGATCGGCGACTGCGAGACGATGCTCCTCAGGGCATCGGCGTCCTGCTCGCGCGGCACCGCCACGCGCACGATGTCCGCGCCGGCGTCGGCGACGGTGCGGATCTGCTCCATCGTCGCGGCCAGGTTGGCGGTCTCGGTCTTGGTCATCGTCTGCACGGCGACCGGCGCGCCGCCCCCGACGGCGACCGCGCCGACGTGGATCTGATGCTTTGAGGCCATGGGCTGATTCTACGATGCCCGAGGCTCGCTCCACCGCCTGCGGGCACTCCGCGCGAATCGCCGTGCCGTTGCCGGCCACGCCCGCGCCCGTAGGGTCGGGGTCGTGAAGCGGACCGTGCGCGCGCCTCAGCCGGTCAGCCGACTGATGTCGTTGCTGACCCCGTTGATCACCAGGAACAGCAGCAGCACGATCCCCACCGAGCTGAAGCGGTACATGCTCAGCAGCGAAATCCGCCGCCCGCGCACCTTCTCGGCCAGTGACCACAGCACGTGCCCGCCGTCGAGGGGCAGGAACGGGAATAGGTTGATCACGGCGAGGAGGAGTGAGAGGAAACCGAGGAACACCAAGGCGTAGCCGGCGCCCGCCACCACCGTTTCGTGGCCGACCTCGGTGATCCCCAC
>Ga0066793_10001279_pt1 | contig 11298 bp, 10 predicted proteins | sample PersoiDNA2013189_FD_83876 | JGI IMG/M metagenome (GOLD analysis project Ga0066793, IMG submission 83876) | Permafrost soil microbial communities from the Arctic, to analyse light accelerated degradation of dissolved organic matter (DOM) -... | ecosystem: Environmental > Terrestrial > Soil >...
GACAGAAGACGGAAGTCCGAAGACATTTTCTCAAGGTTTACTGCGTGTGCCTTTAGAGTCGCATGGATCTCAACCCATTTGTCCATATTGGATGTAGCGTCTGACAGGTTTTCACTATGTGCAAGAGGCAGTCCTGTCAGATTCCGCAATTCGGGGACAACTTCCATAATGAAAAACCGTGGTAATGATAATCCTGTACCTGTTGCGCCACCACCAAGATTGACCTGTTTGATTCTTTCGGAGCATTTTGACACTCTCCACCAGTCACGTGAAAGGGCTTCATTGTATGTATTGAAGAGTATTCCGAATGAAGATGGGACGGCTGCCTGCATCTGAGTATATCCCGGACGAAGCTTCTCCCTGTATTTTTTCTCAAACTCTTCCACCTTCTGACGAAGCATATTTATTCTTTCCTCGAGGGATTGTAAAAGGTTCATTACAGCAACAGTGAGAGCTGTTGGTATTACATCGTTTGTTGACTGATAAATATTTGCATCTTCAGTTGGATCAATATGATTATATTCACCGCATTTTTTTCCGGTTTTAAGCAGTGCAGCATTGGCTATGATTTCATTGATATTCATGTTTATGCTTGTGCCGGCTCCTCCCTGGACAGCAGGAATAATAAAATTTTCAAAATGGTCACCGGCAGACACTTCTTTTGCAGCTGAACTCAGTGCATTAAGGATATCGTCGCTTAAAATTTTAAATGGAAGATCTTTCCCGAGTTTTTCCGCAGCAGCTGTCCGGAATTTTCTATAGGTGTTATAACAGGCTAGTTTTGTGATGCCAACTGCCTTGTACCATTCAACAGGAAATGGAGAGTTGCCTGGAAAATTTTCTTTAGCCCTTACTGAATGGATACCATATAAGGCATCTGAGGGTATTTCCTTTTCTCCAAGACTATCTTTTTCTATCCGGAACATAATACATTGATTTTCTGTAGTCTTTCACCCCCAACCCCCCGAGGGGGCTTTAATTCACGTTTGATTTTGCTCCCCCTCGGGGGGGATGGGGGGTAAAACATACCAGGGGACAACGAGCTATTCGTTACTACCGGAAACAGGCAATGCATAGGATTGTACGTCTTTTCCGCCAATTTCATTCGGGCAGAGGATTATCAGTCTTTCAAGCACATTCCTGAACTCCCTTATATTTCCGGTCCACTGGATTTTCTGAAGTTCTTTAATAGCCTCTTTCGTAATAATCTTTTTACTCATTCCGTATTCGTTACAGATTAAGGTATTAAAATGTTCTGCGAGAAGGGGGATATCGTCTTCTCTTTCATTAAGTGCAGGAACATGGATCAGTATAACACTCAGCCTATGGTACAGATCCTCACGGAATCCGTTATTTTCGATCTCCTTTTTAATGTTCTTATTTGTTGCAGTGATTACCCGAACATTGACATGAATATCTTTATCTGAGCCTACCCTTGTAATCTTATTTTCCTGAAGAGCTCTCAAAACTTTTGCCTGTGCCGACAGGCTCATATCTCCTATCTCATCAAGAAAAAGAGTTCCTCCGTTTGCCTGTTCAAACTTACCAATCCTTTGTTTGATAGCTGAAGTGAATGAGCCTTTTTCATGACCAAAAAGTTCACTTTCAATAAGTTCTGATGGGATTGCTGCGCAATTGACTTCAATAAAAGGACCTTTAGCCCTGTTGCTTTTCTCATGTATCTGATGAGCTACCAATTCTTTCCCGGTTCCATTGGATCCTGTGATAAGCACTCTTGCTTCAGTAGGAGCAACCCTGTCGATCATACTTTTGACCTTTTCAATAGCCTCCGATTCACCAACAATCTCATACATCTTGCTCACCTTGTTTTTAAGGACCTGAGTCTGGGTGATAAGAGTTGATTTATCCATAGCATTACGGATCGTAATGAGGAGTCTGTTAAGGTCAAGAGGCTTTTCGAGAAAATCGTATGCTCCTTTTTTTATTGCTTCAACAGCTGTATCGATATTTCCGTGACCGGAGATCATTATAACAGGAGTGTCAGATGATGTCTCTGAAATCTTGCTAAGGACCTCGATGCCATCCATCTTAGCCATCTTGATATCGCAGAGAACTATTTCGTATGAATTGGCAGAAAACATTTCAAGCCCTTTGGGTCCGTCTTCTGCAAGGTCAACTTCATGTTTTTCATATTCAAGCACCTCCTTCAGAGTATTCCGGATTGCCTTTTCATCATCAATGACTAATATTTTAGACATTTACTTTTGTCTTTTTACTTTTGTCTTTTGTCTTTACCCACTGTACCTTAGCCACTTCCACATCTCTTTCCATGAGGTTTTCTTTCCATACATAAGGATACCTGTCCGGTAAACCTTAGCTGCCATCCATACAAATGCGCCAAATGTTACCACCATTAATACCATTGAAACGCCTATCTGCCAGTATGGAACACCAAAAGGAATACGGGCCATCATAACGATAGGAGAAGTGAGGGGGATCATTGAACACCAGAACGATAGAGAACTTTCAGGGTTTTGCATCGTTCCCATTGCTACCATGAGTGCAAGTATAATGGGTATAGTTACCGGAAGCATGAATTGTTGCGTTTCGGTTTCGTTATCAACCGCCGATCCAATTGCAGCGAATACAGAGGCATAGAGAAGATAGCCTGTTATAAAATAAAAGATAAAACAGACTATTATCAAACCCCATGGCTGATTCATTGCACTGTCGAACAGCCTGGAGAATTCTGCAAGCTGGGGTGACATCTCTGTAGTTTGGGTTGTTGTTGCTGCGTCCTGCTGATTTCCTGACATTAGATTCTGCGGCATTGATTGTGAGATCTCTGCAACATTTGATTTCGGGAGAAGAGTGGTTTTCAGAACCGTAACAATTCCAACAGTTAGGAAGATCCAGATAAAGAATTGAGTGAGTCCGACAAGGGCAATACCTATAATTTTCCCCATCATCAGCTGTATCGGTTTCACGGATGAGATTATAACCTCGACAACCCTGCTTGTTTTTTCCTCTATCACTCCTCTCATAACCTGGGCTCCGAAAATGAAAACCAGCATATACATCAGAAAACCAAATAAGTATGCCAGAGCCATTGCAATACCAGTGCTTGTCTTTTTAACCACACCTGATGAATCGATCTTTATTGTCTGAACAGATACATTTGTCTCGACGTTTTTCATTATTTCGTCAAGATTTTCAATCTTGTACGCCAACAACTTTTGCTTTTCGATCTCCTTTTTCAGGGAATTTTCAATATGCTGAAGGAGTCCAATAGCTGGTTGTTGCTTTGAAATAAGTTGAACGGCATTTGGGGTATTTACCAGCTCAGGTGAAATATAGAGAATCCCATAATACCCTTCCTTCTCAAATGTCTTTTTAAAGTCTTCAACTTTAGTGTTTTCAAGATACACAAATTCGGCATCCTTTGTGTTTTTAATAACACCTTTAAAAAGATCGGAGCTATCTTCGATTACTGCTATCTTTTTAAATTCACCACCCTGGCTCATCATTATGAGAGTGGGTACAGTAATTATAGCTGCCATGAGAAGAGGTGCAAGAATGGTCATTATTATGAATGATTTTTTTCTTACCCTTGTTATATATTCTCTTTTAATAATTACGGATATTTTGTTCATAATAGGAAGGTTTCGATGTTAATAACAGGTTTTAATTACGCGCTTCAATTACTCTGATAAAAATCTCATTCATTGAAGGAAGAGCCGGGTTAAAAGAGATTATTTTGCCCGATTTCATAAGATTTTGCAGGATATCATTTGTGGTAATATCGCTGGTAGTCTTTAGCCGGATTATACTTTTCTTATTGTCTGTCTGCTGATTCAGAACATTATAATGACCATTCCCTTCTATTTTCACATTACCATCAAATACAAGATCATATTCGTTGGCAGCCCATTTACTACGTATCTCATTAACACTTCCTTCAAGAATTGTTTTTGCCTTGTCAATAAGAGTTATATTATCACATAGCTCTTCAACGGATTCCATGTTATGAGTTGAAAAAATAATTGTAGCTCCTCTTTCACGCAGGAACAGTATTTCATTTTTTACAATTTTAGTATTCAGGGGGTCAAATCCTGTGAATGGTTCGTCAAAAATCAAAAGCTTGGGTTCGTGAAGGATTGTTGTCACAAACTGGACTTTCTGTTGCATCCCCTTTGACAGTTCTTCAACTTTTTTGCCCCACCAGTCAATAATATCGAGTTTTTTAAACCAGTATTTAAGTCTTTTCATCGCTTCCGCTTTTGAAAGTCCTTTGAGCTGGGCAAAATACAAGGCCTGTTCACCGACCTTCATTTTTTTATACAAACCTCTTTCCTCAGGAAGATAGCCAATTACCTGAACATCAGAAGGTATCAGCTTCTTACCATTAAGGAATAATTCACCGGAATCTGGTCCGGTAATCTGATTGATGATCCTTATCAGTGTAGTTTTTCCGGCGCCATTAGGTCCCAGCAGTCCGTATATGCATTGTTCCGGAACAGACATGCTTACATTATCGAGCGCCAGCTTGTCGCCGTATTGTTTTGTGACATTCTTTGCTTCAAAAAGTGCCATAAGGAATTAATATTAAAATATTTTAATAGACGTGTAAATATAAAAAAAATCTCTTTGATCCTACTCGAAGTACCCTCTCATCCTTTCGAAAAAGCCCTTATCGTTTTTGTCGGGATTGGGTACGAACGTGTCAGAGTCCTTAAACTTCTCAAATATCTTCATCTCTTCCTTGTTCATGCTTTTGGGTATCCAGACATTCACATTAACCAGAAGATCTCCACGACCATATCCATTGACTTCGGGTAATCCTTTTCCGCGGAGACGTAAAATTTTTCCAGGCTGGGTGCCAGGTTCTATTTTTATTTTTACGTTATTATCGACGGTAGGTACTTCAACATGTGTGCCAAGCACAGCATCAGGGATGCTTATAAAGAGATTAAAGATCAGATCATTACCTTCTCTTATCAGGTCGGGATGCTCTTCTTCGTCAATTACCACCAGAAGGTCTCCATTAACTCCGCCTCTCCGGGGAGAGTTTCCTTTACCTCCAACAGTCATCTGCATTCCTTTACCAACACCGGCAGGGATATTTATTTTGATGATCTCTTCTTTCTGTACGATCCCTTCTCCATAACAGGTAGTACATTTTTTGGTAATACTTTTGCCTTCTCCGCCGCATGAGGGGCAGACAGATGTTGTCTGCATCTGGCCTAGCATAGTATTGGTTAGTCTGGTGACCTGACCTGATCCGTGACATGTTGAACATGTTGATAGACTTGATGCATCGGCTGCTCCTGTACCTCCGCAGGTGTCACATGTATCGTATTTGTTGACTTTGATTTTCTTTTCAGCTCCCGCTGCAATTTCCTGAAGCGTCAGTTTAACCTTGACTCTGAGATTACTACCCTTATTCACCCTGTGTCCTCGTCTGCCACCACCACCAAATGCACCAAATCCGCCAAAAGCATCACCGAAAATATCGCCAAATGATGAGAAAATATCATCCATTGTCATTCCCTGACCTCCGAAACCGTTCCCGGCACTTCCCATGCCTGCATGTCCATAGCGGTCGTAACGGGCTTTTTTTTCATCATTACTTAAAACCTCATAAGCTTCAGCAGCTTCCTTGAAATTTTCTTCTGATTTCTTATCTCCCGGATTCTTATCGGGGTGATACTTTAAAGCCTGTTTTCTATATGCTTTTTTTATCTGCTCCTTTGTGGCCTCTTTTGATAATCCAAGCACTTCATAATAATCTCTTTTTCCCATTCCTCCAGATTTTTATTTTATTCAGCCACTTTCCCTGATTTCGGATTCCTATATAGAATTTATTCGCCGACAACCACTTTCGCAAATCTCAAAACTTTATCCTGCAGATAATAACCCTTTAATAATACATCTACCACTTTTCCCTTTTTTTCATCCTCTGCGACAGGAGTTTTTGCGACAGCCTCATGAAGATCAACATTAAAATTACTATTCATTGATTCAATTTCTTTTACCCCATTTTGTTTAAGAAATTCGCTGAACTTACCATAGATAATATCAATGCCATCTTTAATTGCAGCACAATCAGATGCTGTATCCATGTGTTTCAGGGCTCTTTCAAAATCGTCCATTAATGGGATGATACTAATGAGCAGGTTTTCACTGGCATATTTCGATAATTCCATTTTCTCCCGAAGTGTTCTTTTCCTGTAATTATCAAATTCAGCTGAAAGACGAATATACTTATCCTGCACTTCTGCCAGTTTTTCTTCAAGAGCTTTAACATCGGGGACAACTTTGTCAGAAGCAGTGTTCTCTTCTGCTAAACCTTCAGATGAATGTTCTGTTGATCTTTCTGAATCGGAATCCTCAGATTTTTCCTTATTATTATTGGGATTATTAGTATTTTCTTTATTTTCAGTTGTTTTGTCAATATAATCCTGGATAGCCTCCTCCTGATCCTTCATCTTTTTTTTCATCATCACTCACTGTATTTCATTTTCATATCATTGATTAACAAATTGCCTGCCAACCTCGTTGATTTGACAAATTGGCAGGGGATTTAGGATTAAGGGACTAAGGGACTAAGAGACTAAGGGACTAAGAGACTGAGAGACGTGGAGATTTAATGACTAAAACGTACTTGCTCAAACTCCCTAAGTCCCTAACTCCCTTAGTCCCTTAGTCTCTCAGTCTCTTAGTCTTTGTTATGGAACTCTTTGAATATCTGCACCTATTGCATTGAGCCGTTTATCAATATTCTGATATCCCCGGTCGATCTGTTCAATATTGTGAATAACACTTTTACCTTCTGCAGAAAGGGCAGCAATGAGCAGGGCTACTCCGGCTCTGATATCGGGCGATGACATGACTGTACCTTTTAGTCTGATCATTTTATCCTGACCGATTACCGTGGCTCTGTGCGGATCACAAAGAATTATCTGAGCGCCCATATCAATGAGTTTATCAACAAAGAACAGTCGGCTTTCAAACATTTTCTGATGGATCAGAACAGCACCTTTTGCCTGGGTAGCTATGACAAGGAATACACTAAGCAGGTCCGGAGTCAAACCAGGCCAGATAGCATCAGATATAGTCATAATTGATCCATCTATAAAAGTCTCTATTTCATAATGCTTCTGACTTGGAATAAAGATATCATCGCCTCTTCTTTCGAGTGCTATTCCAAGACGACGGAAGGAGTCGGGTATAATTCCAAGGTTTTCGTAGGATGTATTTTTAATAGTGATCTCCGATTCTGTTATGGCAGCCATTCCAATAAATGATCCGATTTCAATCATATCTGGCAGAATGGTATGGATACATCCACGAAGACCTGTAACTCCATCAATATAAAGAAGATTTGATCCAATACCGTCAATTCTTGCTCCCATGGAAACCAGCATCCTGCAAAGTTGCTGAATATAGGGTTCACAAGCAGCATTATATATTGTTGTACGACCCTTTGCAAGGACCGCAGCCATAATAATATTGGCGGTACCAGTTACAGATGCCTCATCGAGGTGCATATATGTACCTGTTAACGACTGTGCTTCAACTTTAAAAAAGGGATCGGCGGAATCAAATTCAAATCGGGCACCAAGTTTTTGGAAACCGGTAAAATGCGTATCAACTCTTCGTCGGCCGATCTTATCACCTCCGGGTTTTGGAATAAAAGCTTTTCCAAACCTGGCAAGAAGGGGGCCGACTATCATTATCGATCCTCTTAAACTGGAGCTCTGTACCCTGAATTCACTTGTCTGGAGATAATCGAGATCGACATTTATCGCCTCGAAGCTTATAACAGACCCAGGTTCTCTGGTAACTTTAACACCCATGCAGCTGATCAGCTCGATCAGCTTATTAACATCGCTAATATCAGGAATATTCCTGATTGTAACTTTTTCTGAAGTAAGGAGAGTTGCACAGATTACCTGCAAGGCTTCATTTTTGGCTCCCTGAGGAGTTATCTCTCCCTTAAGCGATTTACCTCCTTTAACGATAAAACTACCCATTAATGTCTGCTGTGTCCTTTTTTCTTAACGAATTGTTTGTTTTGTTGCTTACCATGAGGTTTTCCAAGAGGCTTTCTTTTGACCGGAGGTATCAGTTCTCTGACTTCAAGAATTTTTACTCCCTCAGTCATTTTCAGTTTCCCGGCAGACAATAATTTCATGTCTTTTATTATCACCTCATCAGCAACCTGAGCTCTGTTCCATGTGATATATGATTTCTTCATCTGATTAACAATCAGAGTAGTAAGGTATTCCTTTTCACCTCCTTCTTCCAATTCACAAGCAGCATCAATCATCAATTCAATAATGCGGCCATAATGGAGAAATCTGATATCACCCTGCTTGTAAGGTACCTGCTTGGGCTTCTCAACAAACTTCGAAGGTTCAGGAACAGGATATGGTGAGTCAATATCCAACTCAAAGCTTGCAATAAGTGCCAGGTGATCCCATAATTTGTGTTTAAAATCGCCTACATCACGAAGATGGGGATTAAGGTTGCCCATAATTGAAATTATGGTCTTTGCAGCACGGTTTCTCTCAACTCTGTCCTCAATGGTCTTAATATGATCGACCATCTTCTGAACATTTCTTCCGTATTCAGGCAAAGCCATTCTTTTCCTCTGAGTGTTGTAATCGTAATTCATTATGTGCAAATTAATTTATGCAAAGCTAGTAATTTAAAGTAAATTCACGAAAGGTTAGGAATTGAACGTCATACAAGCAAATTAGAATATAATCTTATGGTTGTCAGTATTCTCGCTATGGCATTATTAATTAAAGATCCGGAATATCCATGGGGCATGTATTGCTATAGACCCAGAAACTGAATAGCAAGACCTGAAAACAAAATCATTGCTCCGGCGATAAGATGACTGTATTTCTCTACAGGTTTAAGATTTATCTTATTTAATCCAAGTTTAAAGGCCAGAACAACCGACATCATGGTAATAATTGTAACAATGGCAAACAGGAGGGATACTATTATTGCTCCGGAAATATTATTTTCGGCTGCAGGATACATCACTAAAGGAATTAATGGCTCACAGGGTCCAAAAACAAAAATAAGGAAAAGAATCCAGGGTGTAGTTTTAAAAACTTCTTCCTCATGAATATGAGTATGTTCATTATAATGATCATGCTCATGAAGATGTTTCTCCCCATTGAAATGGAAATGAGAATGGCTGTGTCTCTTTTTCCTGACAAGGTTTCTGACACTGATAATCATATAGACCAGCCCGAAAGCAATAAATAGCCAGGCTGCAATATTCCCCCTGAATGATTCCACAGATACAAGTCTGGTCATAGATATTCCGACAGCAATACCTATCAGCCCCAGAATTACTGAACTGAGAACATGCCCTATACCACATAAAAATGTGATTATCATTGTTTTTCTGAGTGACCATTTTTTTGCCTGACTGAGTACAATGAATGGAAGGTAATGATCAGGCCCCAGAAGGGTATGGATAAAACCAATTGAGATAGCAGTAATTGAAAGAAGTGTGATGGAATTATTCATCTGTTAATTTTCTATCTTTTTACCTGATAATTCAATATGCAATTATATTTATAAATGCTGAGATAATTAAGCTATTTGGTATTAAAAATTGGAAACAATTATTAATTACTTAACAACCACGCCCTTCCGTTAAAAATATACTCCTTAACATTTATATTCTGTTCACCTAGAAGTTTTCTGGAATCACCGATGAATTTTTTCATAAGATTGAAAGCCTCCGGTTTGTCGAAAAAGTCCGGCCTGTTTTCAAACTCCGAGCAGGGCAGGATAAAGAATTTTTTTCTGTATTTCTCAATAGGTGTATAAACCCATGTGAGGTAATATCCTGCATTCGAAATAACATATTTATCATCACTTTTTGTAAGCTCAACTCTCACCATTGACCCACCATCAGTTTTAGGTTTTCTCTGATTTGATACAAAATTACCAAGCGAGTATATCACTATTCCGTCTTTCACGTTACCGGCATTTTTAAGCCAGACCATTTTCTGCAGGACATGCGGATGAGAACCAATTACCATATCAACACCCTGTGATTGAAAAAATTCTGCAAGATCAGCCTGGGCTTTTGCAGGAATTGTATCATATTCTGTTCCCCAGTGCAAAAACAGAATAATAATATCGGCCTTTTTATTCTTAGCTTTATTAATATCATTGATAATCAATTCTTTATCCAGTATATTTACAATCACCGGTTCCGGTACTTTTATCCCGTTCGTACTGAAAGTATAATTGAGCAGTGCAATAGATGCATCATTCCTGTGAATCATCATCGGAGTTAGACTATCATGACATGCGGAATTAAGAAAGGTGCCGGTATGAGGTATGCCGATACTGTCCAGTTTATTGATGGTACTTATAATCCCTTGCTTCCCTCTGTCGGCTGCATGATTATTTGCAGTAACAAGGTAATCAATACCGGCATTTTTGCAGGCAACAGCCAGATCAGCCGGTGAACTGAACTGGGGATAACCCATATAAGGAGGACCGGCCAGAGTAACCTCAAAATTAGCAATGGCTATGTCAGTTTCGGTTATAACAGGTTTTATGTATCTGAACACATCATCATAATTAAATTCATGCGTCTCGCGGTTCTCTGCCGACCAGATCTGTTCATCATGGCCCATAATATCACCAATAAAAAGAAGGGAAATTTTGTCTCCGGCTGCTGGCTGACTCTGGCTTTGCACTGAAAGAAAGACAGAAATAAAAAGAGATAGAAAAAGTAACGATCTGAGATTAATAGTTGTACGATTCATTTTTCCTTTGTTATCATGTTATGGATTATCAGGTTATAGCGCCTGATCTGACATTTTCATTTCAAAAATTCATTTAATCGGTAAAGGGATTAATTCCTTGTCAAATATAACTTATCTTTCATATGTTTTTGATACAATTACCTTCTGAGATTGGATTGTTAATGGTTGGTAATCATTTCGTACTTTTAAGAATAAATATTTTCCAGAATTCCAAATGCTTCTTATTTCATATAAACAGGGGAAATGACTCAGGAGAAACAGGCGCATAATATTGGTAAATACAGGGTGATTTTTAGTGCAAAAAAAATTATTTTGTTATTATGGCCTTTTTTTATTTGTGCACTGGTTTTTTTAAGCACGATCTTTGCTATTAGAAACACCGGGTTGGTTGAGCATTACTATTCGGAAGGAATTTATCCTTTTATTGCAAAGTGCTTCTCATTTTTTAGCAATCTCATTCCTTTCTCATTATGGGATGTTTTTTGGATATTAATTATATTATTGGTAATTAGCGGATTAGGAC
>Ga0066793_10001280_pt1 | contig 11297 bp, 10 predicted proteins | sample PersoiDNA2013189_FD_83876 | JGI IMG/M metagenome (GOLD analysis project Ga0066793, IMG submission 83876) | Permafrost soil microbial communities from the Arctic, to analyse light accelerated degradation of dissolved organic matter (DOM) -... | ecosystem: Environmental > Terrestrial > Soil >...
ACATGGGGCTCGGCATGCTGCTGGTGGTGCCGCCCAGCGAGGTGCGCAAGGCGCTGCAGGTGCTCGACATGAGCCTCTACCGGGCGTTCGAGGTGGGAGAGATAGGGCCCGGCGGCGGTCCCGTAAAGTACAACTAGCGCGCATGGCGGAGCTGGCCGCCCCGGCGCTTGACGTTCAAACGGAGGTGGCATGGCGATAGGCGAATCGAGGATCCGGCTGGGCATTCTGGCATCCGGTTCAGGCACCAACCTGGAGGCGATAGCCCAGGCGATAAACGACGGAGACGTCCCCGCCGAGATCGCCATCGTCATAAGCGACAACCCCGGGGCTTTCGCCTGTGAGAGGGCGAAGCGAAGGGGCATACTCTACGAGGTCGTCGACCTCGCCGACTTTCCCGACCGTCCCTCCTTCGACAGCGAGGTGCTCGCGGCGCTCGCCAGCGCGCGGGTGGACCTGGTGGTGCTGGCCGGCTACATGAAGCTGGTGGGCAAAGAGATCATCGACGCCTTTCCCGACAGGATCATGAACATACACCCGGCGCTGCTGCCGTGCTTCCCGGGCGAGCACGGGGTGCCCGATGCGCTGGACTACGGCGTCAAGGTCTCGGGCGTGACGGTGCACTTTGTGGACGAGGGCCTGGACACCGGCCCGATAGTGGCGCAGGAAGCGGTGCCGGTGGAGGAGGGCGATGACGTCGAATCTCTCCACAACCGGATACACATGGCGGAGTATCGGCTCTACCCCAGGGCCATCAGGCTTTTCGCCGAGGGGCGGCTGGTGGTGGACGGGCGCAGAGTGAGGGTGCTGCCGGGACACGATTAGAGACAGCGATTCGAGCAGCCGCAAATGCGGGCTGGACGAAAGGAGCGAAGATGGCCAAGGTGAGCCGGGCTCTGCTGAGCGTCTCGGACAAGAGGGATCTTGTCTGGCTGGCGAAAGAGCTCACAGCGATGGATGTCGAGGTGATCTCGACCGGCGGGACCTACAAGCTGCTGCGCGAGGAGAACATCAAGGCCACGCCCGTGGCCGAAGTGACCGGATTCCCCGAGATGCTGGACGGCAGGGTGAAGACGCTCCACCCCAAGATCCACGGAGGGATACTGGCCGACCGCAGCAAGCCAGACCACCTCAGGCAGGCCGAGTTCCAGAAGATCGGGCTGATCGACCTGGTGGTGGTCAACCTCTACCCGTTCGCCCAGACCATCGCCAAGCCTGACGTGACCCGCGAGGACGCAATCGAGAACATCGACATAGGCGGGCCCACCATGGTGCGTGCCGCGGCCAAGAACCACGCGCACGTCGCTATCGTCGTCAACCCCGACCGCTACAAGGGCATCATCGAGGAGATGAAGAGCACCTCGGGAGAGATAAGCGAGGCGACGCGCCGCGACCTGGCGCGCGAGGCCTTCACCCACACCGCGGAGTACGACGCGATGATAAGCGCCTACCTGACGGCGAACGAGGGCCTGGGCGACGCTTTCCTGCCCTCGCTGGTGCTTGCGTTCGAGAAGGTCTCCGACCTGCGCTACGGCGAGAACCCCCACCAGTCCGCCGCGCTTTACTCCGAGCAGGGCGCCAAGGGAGCTTCACTGGCCTCGGCGCCGCAGCTCCACGGCTCGGCGCTCTCGTTCAACAACATCCTCGACGGCGAGGCTGCCTGGAACTGCGCGCTCGAGTTCGACGAGCCCGTCTGCGTGATCATGAAGCACAACAATCCCTGCGGCGTGGCGGCCGACGACTCGCTCGAGGTCGCCTACACCAAGGCGCGGGACTGCGACCCGGTCTCGGCTTTCGGCGGCGTGATAGCCTTCAACAGGCCGCTTGACGAGGCCACCGCGCGCGCGATGAAGGGCAACTTCATCGAGCTGCTACTGGCGCCTTCTTTCGAGGAGGCGGCGCTCGCGGTCCTCAAGGAGCGCAAGGACGTCCGGGTGCTGGAGATGGGCGACCCCTCCGCGCCCCAGGCCGGCGGCAAGGACTTCAGGCGCATCCACGGCGGCTTGCTGGCGCAGGACTACGACACCGACCCCTACGACCGCTCCGCCTGGAACGTGGCGACCGCCAAGGAGCCCACCGACGCACAGTGGGACGACCTGCTGTTCGCCTGGAAGGTGTGCAAGCACGTCAAGTCCAACGCGATCGTGCTGGTCAAGGACAAGGCCACGGTCGGCGTGGGCGCGGGGCAGATGAGCAGGGTCGACTCGGCGATGATCGATGTCGAGAAAGCCGCCGGAAGGGCAGCGGGTTGCTCGGTGGCCTCCGACGCTTTCTTCCCGTTCCCGGACGCCGTGGAGAAGGTGGCGGGCGCGGGCGCCGCGGCGGTCATCCAGCCCGGCGGGTCCAAGAAGGACGACGAGGCCCTCGCTGCCTGCGAGCGGCACGGGATGGCGATGGTAACGACCGGACGCAGGCACTTCAGGCACTGAGGCACAGAGGAGCGAAGAAATGCACATCGTCATTCTGGGATGCGGCAGGGCCGGCTCGAGGCTCGCACAGCACCTTTCCGGCCAGGGCCACTCCGTGGCGGTCATCGACAAGAACCCCAACGCGTTTCACCTCCTGGGAGCGGACTTCAAGGGCAAGACCATCACAGGCGTGGGGTTTGACAGCAACGTGCTGCTCGAGGCCGGCATCGAGAACGCCGACGCTTTCATCGCGGTCAGCAGTGGGGACAACTCCAACCTGGTGGCCTCCAAGGTGGCCAAGGACGTCTTCAATGTTCCGCAGGTCATCGCACGCATATATGACCCGCGGAGGGCGGAGATATACAAGCGGATGGGCATACCGACCGTGGCACCGGTGACCTGGGGGGTGAACAGGATCCTGGATATTCTGTTCGTCGAGGGCAAGCCCGCGACCGACAAACATGGGGTGCTGGAATCTGAGTTGCTGGAGCTGGACGTCCATATCCCGGCGAAGTTGGCCGGAAGAAAAGTCGGCGAGTTCGAGATCAGCGGCGAAGTGAAAGTCGTTGCGATCGAACGCGGCGGCGAAGTCTTCATGCCGGTGGAGGACACCCTGTTCGAGAAGGGCGACCTGGCGCATGTCGCGGTGAACAGGGCGCACGTGAATAAACTGAGGGAGACGTTCTTCGCTTCCTGATTCTCCAAGGAGGTATTCGATGCGGGTCATGATCGTGGGTGGAGGAAAGGTGGGCGCCTACCTTGCCGAGATGCTGAGCGACAAACACGGTGTGACGGTCATCGAGCAGAACCTGGACAAGAGCCACGAGTTGGAGAAGTCTCTGGCGGACGTCAATATCATCAACGGCGATGGCTGTGAGCCCCTGGTGTTGGAAGGCGCGGGGCTGTCCGTGACCGACCTGGTGCTCGCCGTCACGGGTGACGACGAGGATAACCTGGTCGTTTCCTACCTGTCCAAGTTCGTCTACGAGGTTCCCAAGGTGGTCGCCCGCGTGAACAACCCCAAGAACAGGTGGCTGTTCACCCGCAGCTGGGGTGTGGACGTAGGGGTCAGCTCCCCCGACATCATCGCACGGATAATCGATGAGGAAGTGACGCTGGGAGAAGTCATAACGCTGATGAAACTGCGCGCGAGCGACATCGGCCTTGTCGAGATCACACTGCCGGCCGGCGCGCGGGCGGTCGGCAAGAGACTGTCCGAGCTGGACCTGCCTGCGGAGACCGTCATAGTCACTGTTGTCAGGGAGGACGCGATGCTGATTCCTGAGGGTGACACTCTGCTGCAGGTGAACGACCGGGTCCTGGCCATCACTAATGTAAACAACCAGAGGGCCCTCGAAGAGATACTGGGGAGTAGTGTCTGAGCAATCCGTGTTCGCGGGCACGGACCGTAGATACATCAGCGCGGCGTGCCGTGATCCCGGCGGAAAGTAGCCATCCGTGGACGACGACAAAGACAGTGGCCTGAGTGAAGAGCTTCTCCTTCCAAGCAGTGCCGAGGTCAAGGAGTACAAGCCCGCCAAAGGAAGGCTGAAGATATTCCTTGGCGCCGCCGCGGGCGTCGGCAAGACCTATCGCATGCTGAGCCAGGCTCAGGAGCTCCACAGTGCGAGCGTGGACCTGGTGGTTGGTATCGCCGAGACGCACGGGCGCGCGGAGACCGAGGCCCTTCTCGCGGGGCTCGAGGTCATCCCCAGGCGTGAGATCGAGGTCCAGGGCATCAAGCTCAGGGAGATGGACCTGGACGCGATCCTCGAGAGGCGACCGAAGCTCGCGCTGGTCGACGAGCTCGCGCACACCAACGTCCCCGGCTCGCGCCACCCCAAGAGGTACCTGGACGTGGAGGAACTGATCGACAGCGGCATCGACGTCTTCGCCACCCTGAACATCCAGCACGTCGAGAGCCTCAAGGACGTGGTGCAGGAGATAACCGGTGTGAAGGTGGGCGAGTCCCTGCCGGACAGGTTCCTGGAGAACGCCGAGGAAGTCGAGCTGGTCGACATCACGCCGGAGGTGCTGCTGAAGCGATTCCGCGAGGGGAAAGTGTATGTTCCCGAGAAAGCGGAACAGGCGATGCAGCGTTTCTTCAGGAAGGGGAACATCTTCGCGCTGCGTGAGCTCGCCCTCCGCTACACCGCCAGGCACGTGGAGGGAGATCTCCGCTCTTACACCGAGCTCACCGTGGTCAAGAGGCCCGTGCCGGTGGGGTCTCGGATCATGGTATGCATCACGCCGAGCGATACCGCCGAGCGCTTGGTCCGTATAGCCTATTCCCTGGCGACCGGTCTCGACACGGATTGGATAGCCGTCTACGTGGAGTCCCCCAAGGAGTCGGACTTCACCGACAAGGCTTTGAAACAGCTATCAAAGACCATGTGGCTGGTGGAGGAGTTGGGCGGGAAGGTCAACATACTGTTCAGCAGCGCAGGAACCCACCTGGCACAGATCGTGATGGACTTCGCGAAAGAGAACGAGATCGACATGATAGTCGCGGGGTCACCGAACCAGAGCCGCTGGAAGAAGCTGGTGGGAGCCTCGTTTATCGACGAACTAATCCACATGGACAGCTCCATCAATGTGCTGATGATCGGACAACACGAGAAAGAGACTTAGCCTCAATCATCACAACGCAGATTCGTCCCCCGAACGATCTCGAATGCCTTCAGTATGATCTCGCTGGCCTGGTCGAGTGTTATGTCGGAGGTGTTCAACGCCAGCTCGTAGATTAGTGGGCTGTTCCAGTCCACGTTGAACAGGTACTGGTGAAAGGCTGTTCTGGCGTAGTCGGATTCGTTGCAGAGGCGGCGCGCCTCATCCAGCCCCTTAGATCCTCTTAGCTTCCGCTCCGAGGCGATCCGCTTGATGCGGGTGTCCAGGTCGGCGACCAGGTGGACCCTGAACAGCCGGCGATCCTCGGCCATGATCACGCCGGCGCCCCGGCCCAGGATCACCACGTCGCCTTTATCGACCTCCTCGAGCATCAGCTGCGCCATGCCATCGACGTACTTGACCGATCGCTGCTCGAAGGTTGTCCGGTCTTGAAAGCTGACCCTGGCCTCGAAGACCCTCTGCATCTTGGACTCGTCGAGCCCGGCCTTGCTCGCCGCCTCGGTTATGAGGTCCTTGCCGATGAACCTCCAGCACAGGCGCCTGGCGAGTTCCTCGGCGATCCACATGCCCCCGCTGCCCTTCTGCCGCGAGATCGTGATGACGTTGCGCACTCTACCCCTCCTGCAGGTTGATGATACGGATGTTGAGGTCCAGCACGTTCACGGTGGGCTGTCCGAAGACCCACAGGAAGCGCCCGTGTGTGTTCTTCTTAACCAGTTCTCTCAAAGCGGCTTGCGAAACATGCGTGGCGGCCGCGATGCGAGGCACCTGCAGCAAGGCCGACTCCTGGCTGATGTTGGGATCGAGACCCGACGCCGAAGACGTCAGGAGCTCGACGGGGATCTGGTCGGTCTTCAACCCTGGGTTCTCCTTCTCCAGTTGCTTGATACGCGCTTTCACCGCGAGCAGGAGTGCGGGGCTGTTGGGCCCGAGGTTGGTCCCGCCACTCTTCATGGCGTCGTAGTCCGAGGCCGAAGGCCGGCCGTGGAAGAACAGCTTCGAGGTGAAGCTCTGCCCGGTCTCCCGCGACCCCACAACCTTGCCGTTGCGTGTGACGATGTTGCCGTCGGCGCTCTTTCCCGCGATGCGGCCCACGCCGACCAGCAGCAGAGGATACGCAAGGCCGAGCACGTCCACCGCGAGTACCAGTATCTTGGCCATCCTCTTGACGTCAGACAAAACTCCTCCTAGGCGAAATGGAAGACGTGTAACAGCATGTCGATGAGCTTGATCCCGATGAACGGCGCGATGAGCCCGCCCACGCCGTATATGAGTACGTTCCTGCGGAGAATCGCGCTGGCGCCCATCGGCCTGTACTTGACGCCCTTGAGCGCGAGAGGGATGAGCAGGACGATGATGATGGCGTTGAAGATGACGGCCGAAAGAATGGCACTCTGCGGCGTCGACAGTTTCATGATGTTGAGAGCCCTGAGGCCCGGGATCGCAACCATGAACATGGCCGGGATAATGGCGAAGTACTTCGCCACGTCGTTCGCCACGCTGAAGGTCGTGAGGCTGCCGCGTGTTATGAGCAGCTGCTTTCCGATCTCGACCACCTCGATGAGCTTGGCCGGATCGGAATCGAGGTCAACCATGTTGCCGGCTTCTTTCGCGGCCTGGGTCCCACTGTTCATCGCCAGGCCGACGTCGGCCAGCGCGAGAGCGGGCGCGTCATTTGTTCCGTCGCCAGTCATCGCGACCAGCTTGCCTGATGCCTGCTCTTTGCGGATGATGTCCATCTTGTCCTCGGGTTTCGCCTCGGCGACGTAGTCGTCGACGCCCGCCTCACCGGCGATCGCTTTGGCGGTCAGAGGGTTGTCTCCCGTTATCATCACGGTCCTGATGCCCATGGCGCGGAGCCTGTCGAAGCGCTCGCTGATGGCTGGTTTCACCAGGTCCTTCAACTCCACGAGGCCTATCGCCTCACCGTTCACCGCCACGGTGAGCGGTGTCGATCCCTGCTGCGCGATGAAGTCCACCGCTTCCTGGTAGTTGGCCGGAAGCTCCTTGCCCGACGACTTTACGTACTCAGCGATCGCGTCGGCGGCTCCCTTGCGGAAGCTGTCCCGCTGGAAGTCGAGACCGCTCATGCGCGTCTCCGCGGTGAACGGGACCACGTTGCCCCCTTCAGGATGCTCGACCTTTATCCCCAGTTTCTCGCCCAGGTCGAGGATCGAGCGGCCCTCGGGCGTCTCGTCGCCGAGAGACGCGAGTATCGCGGAGCGCCCGACTTCCTCCTCCGAATGAGCTTCGAAAGGCACGAACTCGCTGGCGAACCGGTTGCCGAAGGTTATGGTGCCGGTCTTGTCCAGCAGGAGGGTATTGATGTCACCCGCGGCCTCGACGGCCCGCCCGGACATCGCCAGAACGTTGTACTGGGTCAGCCTGTTGATACCCGCGATGCCGATCGCGGACAGCAGGCCGCCTATGGTCGTGGGGATCAGGCAGACCAGAAGAGCAACCAGCGCGGTGATAGTCGTCTTGGCGTTGAGGTAGCCGCTGATCGATGGCAGCACCAGGATTACCACCAGGAAGATGATGGTAAGGGCGATCAGGAGGATGGTGAGCGCAATCTCATTAGGTGTCTTCTGGCGCTCGGCTCCCTCGACGAGAGCGATCATCTTGTCCAGGAAGCTCTGGCCGGGATCTGCGGATATCTCGATCTTCAGCCAGTCGGAGAGCACCTGGGTCCCCCCTGTCACGGAGCTGAAGTCTCCGCCCGAACCCCTGATGACCGGGGCGGATTCGCCGGTTATGGCGGCCTCGTCGACGCTGGCGATACCTTCGTAGACCTCGCCGTCCCCGGGAATGAGGTCGCCCGCCTCGGCCAGGACCTTGTCGCCCTTGCGCAGCTCGCCGGCCGAGACCTCCTTTATCGAGCCGTCAGGCTGGATCAGCTTGGCCGTGGTCTCAACGCGCGTCTTGCGCAGCGTCTCGGCCTGGGCCCGCCCCCGCCCTTCCGCCACCGCCTCGGCGAAGTTCGCGAACAAAGCCGTGAACCACAGCCAGATGGCTATCAGCAGCGGGAATATAACCGAAGTGTGGCCCACCACCAGGGCCTTGATGAAGAAGTAGGTGGTGAGGGCGGCGCCGACCTCGACCAGGAACATCACCGGGTTGCGGATCATGTGCCTTGGATCCAGCTTCTTGAAAGAATCGATGACGCCCTGGCGCGCCAGCTGGGCGTTGATGAAACCCGGCCCTTTGCTCTTCTTCTTTTCTCCGGCGGCCATCTTCTGCTCTTCTCCTAGAAAAGGTGACCAAGCTTCTCCGCTATCGGCCCCAGGGCCAGCACGGGGAAGAAGGTCAGGGCGCTGATGATTACTACGACACCGATCAGGAGGGCCGCGAAGAGCCCGTTATCGGTGCGGAACGTTCCCTCCGACGGCGGGACGGTCTGCTTCTGGGCGAGAGAGCCGGCGACAGCGATCATCGGAATAAAGACCACATACCTGCCTATGAGCATCGCCAGCCCCGTGGTTATGTTGTAGAAGCCCGAGTTCACGGCCAGCCCGGCAAACGCGCTTCCGTTGTTGGCCACGGCGGAGGTGTAACAGTAAACGATCTCGGTCAGCCCGTGGGGGCCCCTGTTGAGAACAGCGTTGCGGGCTGAGGGGACCACCACCGCCAGGGCCACGAAGGCAAGGATGGTCACCGGGTGTGCGAGCAGGGCGATCACCGACAGCTTCACCTCCCGGGATTCGATCTTCTTGCCGACGAACTCCGGGGTCCGGCCGACCATCAGTCCGGCGATGAACACCGTCAGCACGACATACATCAGGATGTTGGTCATCCCCGCCCCGCAGGAGCCGTAGATGACGTTGAGCATCATTCCAGTGAGCAACATCATCCCCCCCATGGCGGTATAGCTCGAGTGCATCGAGTTCACACTTCCGGTGGTCGCGCTGACCGTTGTGGCGCCGAAGACGGACGAATCCGCCACACCGAAGCGACTTTCCTTTCCCTCCATATTGCCGGCGCTGTTGTTGACCCCGAGCTTGGCGATCTTCGGATTCCCTTTCGCCTCGAACGTATAGGTGAGGCACACTAGCAGCAAAAACAGAGCAAGCAAAGCACAGAAGAGCACCCAGCCCTGCTTGGAGTTATTGAGGTAGCGCCCCAGCGTCTGCGTCATGGCCGCAGGGATGAGGAACATCGCGATCATGAACAACAGGTTGGTGACGGGGTTGGGGTTCTCGAAGGGATGGGCGGCGTTGGCGTTGAAGAACCCGCCACCGTTGTTGCCCAGGTGCTTTATCGACTCCAGGCCCGCCACCGGCCCCCTGGGTATCTCCTGCGTCTTTCCCTCGAGAGTAGTGGCCTTGGCCGGCCCCTTTAACGTCTGGATCACGCCCATCGGCACGATGACGATCGAAAGGATCAACGCCAGAGGAAGGAGCACTCTCACGATCGCGCGGATGAAGTCGACGTAATAGTTTCCGATGTAGGGGGTGCCCTTGCGCGAGATCGCGCGCATGAACGATATGCCGACCACCAGTCCCGCGGAGGCGGAGGTGAACATCAGCACCGATAACGCGATCATCTGCGTCAGGTAGGAGACCTGGGTCTCACCGGCGTAAGCCTGCCAGTTGGTGTTGGTGCCGAAGCTTACCGAGGTGTTGAACGCCAGGTCGGGTCGCATGCCCGGCACGCCGACCGGATTGAGGGGCAGGTGCCCCTGGACCCGCAGGACCAGATACGCGAAGAAGATGATCACGAAATCGAGGACGACCATGCGGATGATATAGCCAGACCAGCCGTACTCGGTCCGCGGGTCGATCGAAAGAACACGGAACAGCAGGCGTTCAACAGGACCAAGGGCGCGGTCACCGAAGGGCTTCTTCCCCTCGAACACCTTGTACAGGTATGTCCCTACGGGTTTGACCAGTAGCGTGACCACCACCGCGACGATGGCGATCTCTAGCCAGCCCCAGACCGTCATAGGGACACCTAGAACCTCTCCGGCCTGATCAGCGCGTAGAAAAGATATGTGAGCAGGGCAAGCGCGATAACGGCGATTACTATCTGTTCCATCAGGCCTCCTAGAGCTTCTGGCAGGCCTTGACCAGTAGCAGCAGCGTTCCTAACGCCGAGAGCAATATAAAGATAAAGACAGCGTCCAAAGTGCCACCTCCGAGAAGGTTCTGCGTACCGAATCTATATCATGCTGCGCAGTAGAACCGATGTCAATCAGCTGACAGCTTGCTTAACAATCATGTAACAACGGCAAGAATGATCCGCCGGCCGGGGTGGCGGCCATTCGAGTCCACTTGTATCATCTACATTGGCCCGGCGAGGTTTGGGCGCACGGGGAATCTTAAGACGAAAGGAACAACGACATGGCGGTCAGAGGAAGGACGGTGCGGCAGTTCCAGGCCACCGAAGACATCTGGGGCAAGGTCGACGCGTGGTCGGTGCAGTCCGGCTACAAGCTGTCGGAGCAGGACGAGGCGTCGCGCCTGTACCAGCGCGGCACCGGATTCTGGGTGGCCCCGCAGATGGTCAAGCTCACCGCGATGCCGGGTGGCTACAACATGGAGGCGTGGATCCGCGTACCCATGATCACCCGTGTCATGATGCTGGGCCTCATGCCCGGGGAAATGGTTGTCGACAGCGGCGGGTTCGTCGCGGTCATCCCGAGGAACCGAGCGCGCGAGGACGTCAACAAGCTGCTAAACAGCCTCGGCGTGCAGCCCTACATAGAATGAGGCGAGCATGACTTCCCGGGACGCACGCATCCGGATAGACGCACACGTCCACCTGATGGGGGCGGACCAGGAAAAGCACAAGTGCTTCATCTCGCCCGCCATGCGCAAGAGCTTGACCGCCTGGTATCTGAGCAAGATGGCCGGCGTCAGCCTGCGCGTGAGCGACGAGATCTTCGACCTGGCCTACGCCGACCACCTGGCGCGGCTGGTCCGCGAGGCCTCCTTACTGGACAAAGCGCTCATCTTCGGCATGGACGGGCTGCGCGACTCCGCCGGTGCGCTCGACCCCAGGACCGAGGCCCTGGTGTCCAACGACTGGACCATGGAGGTCGTGGCCCGCCACCCCGACGTATTCATATTCGGTGCGAGCATCCACCCGGCGCGGCCCGATGCCATCGACGAGCTCGACAGGTGCGCCGAGGCGGGCGCCGTCTGCGTCAAGTGGGTCCCACCGTCCATGGGCATTGACCCTTCGGACGCCCGGTACGTCCCGTTCTACCAGCGTATGAAGGAGCACGGGCTCGTTCTCACCAGCCACACCGGCTACGAACACTCC
>Ga0066793_10001282_pt1 | contig 11294 bp, 9 predicted proteins | sample PersoiDNA2013189_FD_83876 | JGI IMG/M metagenome (GOLD analysis project Ga0066793, IMG submission 83876) | Permafrost soil microbial communities from the Arctic, to analyse light accelerated degradation of dissolved organic matter (DOM) -... | ecosystem: Environmental > Terrestrial > Soil >...
CTCGATGCGCGCCTCGATGGTCAGCTCGGGCATCGGCCGCTCAGCCACCGCCCACCTCCGGCAGGAACGACGTGCCCCGCCCGCACGAGCCCGCCAGGCCGTAGAAATCGAGCACGGTCTCGCCGATGTCGGCGAACGACGCACGGGTACCCAGGTCCGCACCGGTGGCGACGCCCTTCATCTTCGCGATGAGGGGCGTGTACTCGCGACTGTGGTCGGTCGACGGGGTCGTGGGGTCGCAGCCGTGGTCGGCCGTGATGATGAGCAGGTCGCCGGGCTCCATGGCGTCGAGCAGCTCGGGGATGCGTGCGTCGACGGCTTCCAGCCCGCGGGCGTAGCCTTCGACGTCGTTGCGGTGTCCCCAGACCATGTCGAAGTCCACGAGGTTGGCGAACACGAAGCCCGGGTCCGGCGACGCCAGGCGCTCGAGCAGGTGGTCGAACCCGTTCATGTTGTCCGTGGAGTGCGGCGACTCGCAGATGCCCCTCCACGCGAAGATCTCGCCGATCTTGCCGATCCCGTAGCTCTTCATCCCGTCGGCCTCCAAGACGTCGAGCACCGTGGGCTCAGGCGGCTCGAGCGCGAAGTCGCGCCTGCGATGGGTCCGGGTATACACGCCCTCGTCGTTCGGGCCGATGAACGGGCGGGCGATGATCCGCCCCACCGCATGCTCGCCGACGCAGACCTTGGTCCGCGCGACGGTGCACAGGCGGTAGAGTTCCTCGATCGGAATCACGTCCTCGTGCGCGGCGATCTGGAACACCGAGTCGGCCGACGTGTAGACGATCGGCTTGCCGGTGGCTACGTGCTCGTCCCCCAGTTCCTGGATGATGACCGTGCCGCTGGCGGGGCGATTGCCGAGCCAGCCCAGGCCGGTCTCGCGGGTCCACGCGTCCATGACCTCGGGCGGGAAACCGTCAGGGTACACGGGGAACGGCTTGTCGAGCCGCATCCCCATCATCTCCCAGTGTCCGGTGGTGGTGTCCTTGCCCGCGGACTCCTCGGCGTTGCGGCCCCAGCTGGCCGTCGGCACCGACGTGGGCGGCACGCCCACGATGTCCGTGATGTTGCCGAGTCCCAGGACGCCGAGGTTGGGCATCGACAGTCCGCCTGCCACGCTGGCGATGTTGCCCAGGGTGTTGGAGCCCTCGTCGCCGTAGTCGGCGGCGTCCGGCAGGGCGCCGGCGCCGACGGAGTCCAGGACGAGCACGATCGCACGGGGCACACGGGCGATGGCGGTCACGGCAGCGACCGACCTCCTTCGATCCGGATGGCTAGATGACGACGCGCTCGATCTCTTCGAGGCTGGTCATCCCCGTCTCGACCTTGTTGAGCGCGTCGTCGCGCAGCGAGAGCATCCCGTTCAAGAGAGCCTGCGTGCGGAGGAGCTCGGCGGGCGCCTCCTGCAAGAAGAGCTTGCGCAGGTCGTCGTCCATCACCATGACCTCGAAGATGCCGACACGGCCGCGGTAGCCGGTGTTGAAGCACTGGTCGCAGCCCACCGGGCCGTACGGCTCCAGCTTGGCCGCGCGCTTGGCGTCGAAGCCGGCGTTGACCAGCGCGTGCACGGGTATCTCGATGCGGGTCTTGCAGTGGGGGCATAGCTTGCGGGCCAGCCGCTGTGCGACGACCCCCAGCAGCGCCGAGGACGTCACGTACGGCGCCACGCCCATGTCCACGAGGCGCGTCAGCGCGCTCGGCGCGTCGTTGGTGTGGATCGACGAGAGCATCAGGTGCCCTGTGAGGGCGGCCCGGATGGCGATCTCGGCGGTCTCCGGGTCGCGGACCTCGCCGACCATGACCACGTCCGGGTCCGAGCGCAGGATCTGACGGAGCCCGCTGGCGAAGGTCAGCCCGATGCGAGTGATGACGCCCATCTGCGTCACGCCGTCCATCTGGTACTCCACCGGGTCCTCGATCGTGATGATCTTGCGGGTCTCGTTGTTGAGGCGCTTGAGGACGGCGTACAGAGTCGTCGACTTGCCCGAGCCGGTCGGCCCGGCCACGAGGATGGCGCCGTACGGCTTGGCGATGAGCTTGCGCACCTCCTCGAGGTGGCTCTCCAGCATGCCGACGTCTTCCAGGTCGCGGAACGTCAGCTCCTGGTTGAGGATGCGGATGACGAGGGACTCGCCGTGGCCTGTTGGCAGCGTGGCCACGCGAAGGTCCACCGGTCGGCCGTCCACGCCGACCTGGATGCGGCCGTCCTGCGGAAGGCGCTTCTCCGCGATGTTCATGTCGGCCATGATCTTGATCCGGCTCGTGACGCCGGCACGGGCGCTCTTGGGCAGGCGCATGACCTCGTGCATCACGCCGTCCACGCGATAGCGCACGCGCACGTCGCGCTCGCCGGGCTCGAAGTGGATGTCGCTCGCCTCGTCGGCCACCGCCTCGCGGATGATCTGGTTGACGAGGCGCACGACCGGCACATCCTCGCCGACCGCGATCTTGACATCGAGGTCGTCCTCTTGCCCCGCCGTGGCGGCCACGACGTCCTGGAACGCGTCCTGCGACGCCATGTACTTGTCGATGGCGTACCGTATCTCGCTTTCCGTCGCGACGACCGGGAGGACATCGGCACGGGCCCGCAGCCGCATGTCGTCGATGGCCTCGACGTCGAGAGGGTCCGCCATGGCGAGGACGATCTTGTCGTCGCGGTAGCCGAGCGGGATGATCCGCCGCATCCTCGCGATGCGCTGGGGCAGCAGCGCCACCGCGTCGCGGTCGAACGCGTAGCTCGACAGATGGACGAGCTCCAGGCCCTTCTGCTCGGCCAGGGCCTCCGCCAGCTGCTCCTCGGACATGATCAGCTGCTCGACCAGGATCGAACCGAGTTTGCCGCCCGCGTGGTTCTGGACATCGAGTGCCACTCTCAGCTGCTCGTCGTCGATCAGCCCCGACTTGATGAGCAACTCTCCGAGCCGCTCGCGTGTGTATGCCATGGTTACCGGGACCCCCGCACCATGCCGAGCACCCACTCGACCGCCACGTACAGCAGGATGCTCACGACCGCGTCGAGGCTGAACGTGCCGCCGTACGGCGTGGCGATGGGCTGGAACCCGAACGGGACCACCGCACGAGCGGCCAGCGTGTGGATCTCCCGCCCCCACGGCTGTGCCATCAGCTGACCGAAGAACCCGAACACCAGGCCCGTCAGCGCGATGAGCGCCACAGCGATGAACACGTCCATCACGATCGTGATAAGGGTCCGTACGGATGATGCGCCATCGGGCGCGGCGGATCGGGCCATCTTCGATGCTCCTCACGGGACTCGCGGACTCATCGGCCGAGCGCTTCGATTATGCCCGAAGTCCACGCGAGGGTGCGAGGAAGACCGTGCCGCGGCGGGTTGCCGGCCGGCGGATGCCGCGCGAACCGCGGATCAGCGGATGGAGTCGGAGATGATCCTGCCTATCATCTTCTGCGCGATGACGTCACAGGACGGTCCCTCCGTGGCCATCATCGCGCGCGCCTCCTCGACCCGGTCGTGGCGCGTCTCGGGAACCCCGGCGAGCGACACACGAACCCGCTCCATGAGTTCCGGGGAAGCCGCCGCGTAGGGGTGGCTTTCGAAGGCGGTCTGACCGCTGGTGTGGTGCAGGTACTCGCACGCGAGGCGGACCTGCTCGTCGGAGATGATCATGCGTTCTATATCGGCGGCAGCCGACCCCGACTTGACGCCTGAGGCGGTGAGATTTCCCTTAGAAAAGGGGGAGCCCCAAGGCCGGCACCTTGAGGCTCAGGGGTAAGGGGGTTGCCGTAGCAACGCTCCTGCGGTGATTCTAGCCTGCCTTCGTCGCGACTGCAAGTCCCCTTGTGAACGTAGTCACGCGCGTCTGAACAGAAGTTATCACAAGTGAAGTCTTGCGAACGCACATCTCCTCGGCCTATCCGCGCACGGATCGTGCGCCGGGCGTGGCGCACGCTCTAGCGTTCGCGTCTACCGCAGGCCCAGCGCGGTCATCAGCCAGGCGATGCCCTCGAACGTCGGAACCACGCCCAGGACGACAACGGCGCAGGCGATCGTCACGACCGTCCGGCTCGCCGGTCCGGCGGACCGTCGCGCTGCGCGCGTGTCCCCATCCCCGTCCTCGAGGTACATCACGCGGATGACGCGCCCGTAGTAGCCGAACGACACGACCGAGCCGAGCACCCCCACGATCGCCAGCCAGGTGTACCCCGCCCCTATGGCCGTGCCGAAGACGAGGAACTTCGCGAAGAACCCGGCCGTCAGCGGCAGGCCGAGCAGCGACAGCAGGCACACGGCGAGCGAGGCCGCCAGGCCCGGACGCTTCGAGGCCAGACCCGACAGGCCGGCGATCGACCCGTCCCACGCCGAGTCCATCTCGCGGACCGCGGAAGCCGCCAGGAACGCACCGAGCGCAGCCAGTCCGTAGAGGGGCGCGAAGACGAGGATGGACTGTCCCCGGTCCAGCCCCGTGAGCGACACGAGCGCGTAGCCCGCCTGTGCGATGCCCGAGTACGCGAGCATTCGGCGCAGCGACGTCTGGCGCAGCGCGCCGAGGTTGCCGACGACGATCGAGCCTGTTGCGAGCAGCGCTATAAGGATCCGCGGGCCGGTGGACGCGTCGCGGCCGAGCGCTGTGAGCACGACGACCGCCAGCGCGACCATCGCAGCCAGCTTGGGCACCGACGCCAGGAAGGCGGCGTCCACGGCGTCCGCGGTCTCGTAGGCGTCCGGCACCCAGGAATGCATCGGAAAGGCGCCGACTTTGAACCCGAGTGCGACGAGCACGAGCGCGCTGCCCGCGAGAAGCGGGCGCGAGAGTGCCGCCGTGGCCGGCTGTCGCACCGCTTCGAGGATCCCCGCGTACGTGACGACCCCACCGCTGGCGGCGTACAGGATGCCCACTCCGAACACCGCGAGGCCGGTGGCCACCGCGCCCTGGACGAAGTACTTCATCGCCGATTCGCGCGATGCGGAGCTGCCCGCGAGAGCCACGAGCGCGTAGCCGGCCAGCCCCACGACTTCGAGCAGAACGAGCAGCGTCACGAGGTCGCGCGCCCACAGCGTGCCGATGGCGCCAGCGGCGGACAGCGCGATGAGGGCCGACGCCTCTCCCCCACGCACACCGGCGGTGAAGCGTCTCCAGCCGCCCATGAGCGCAAGCCCGGCGAGAAGTGCGATCGCCGCCCCGGTGGAGGCCAGCGAGCTTCCAGCGAAGGTCACTCCACCGGCGACGATCTCGGGACTGATGGCGGACACCGCACCGGCGGTCGCCGCCATCACGAAGCCGCCCAGCGCCGCGACCGCGGCCGCACGACGCGAGGCGAAGGCGTCGAGCGCCATCGCGACGAGCGCTCCGGCGAGAACGAGTCCCGCTTCGATCAGGACGACGGACACGGTCACGGCTATCCGCCTCCCAGCATCTTGGCCACGACCTCGGCGACGGGTGCGACAGCCGAGCTCACGAGCGCGGGCCACACGCCGAGAAGCAGGATGCCGACGGCAAGAGGAGCTATGGCGAATACCTCACGAACGTCCAGGTCGCGCATCTCGCGCCACTCCTCGACGAGCGGGCCGTGCGCCACGCGACGAAGGGCGCGAAGGTTGTACGCGCCGGCGAGCACGACGCCGATCGCGACGACCGCCATCCACCAGCCGTAGGCGCGGAATCCCTCGAGCGTGGAGACGAGCTCGCCCGGGAACCCAGCCAGCCCGGGCAGACCGAGACTCGCCAGCAGGCCGAAGGTGAGTGCGGTCCCCCATCCGGGTACGACACGCAGCAGGCCGCCGAGGCGGGAGATGTCGCGCGTATGCGCCCTGTCCTGCAGCAGGCCGACGAGCAGGAACAGCAGCGCCGAGGTCAAGCCGTGCGCCACCATCACGAGCATGGCGGCGGTCAGCGCCAGCTTGGAGCCGATCGAGATCGCCAGCACCACGAACCCCATGTGCGCCACCGACGAGTACGCCACGAGCCGCTTCAGGTCGCTCTGCGCGAGAGCCATCAGCGCGCCGTAGACGATCGCGATGATCCCGAGCGTCGCGAGGAGCGGGGCGGCTGCACGAGCAGCGGCCGGCGCCAGCGGCAGCGCCAGACGGATGAACCCGTAGCCCCCCATCTTCAGCAACACGCCCGCGAGCATGATCGACCCGGCGGTAGGCGCTTCGACGTGCGCGTCCGGGAGCCAGGTGTGCAAGGGCCACACCGGGATCTTCACGGCGAAGCCGACCGCCAGCAGCCAGAACACGAGCGTCCCGGTCTGCGCGTCCAGGCCCGTCTTGACGGCCTGGGCGATCGAGGTCGTGCCCGTGGTCGCTATGACGATGATGAGCCCCACGAGCATCAGGGCGCTGCCGGCGAAGGTGTAGATGAAGAACTTCATGGCCGCGTGGCGGCGCTTCTCGTGACCCCACACGCCGATGAGGAAGAACATCGGGACCAGCACGGCCTCCCATGCCACGTAGAACACGACCAGGTCCGCAGCGACGAAGACCGCCGTGAGGGCGCCTTGCAAGGCGAGCAACATGGCGAAGTGCGCGCCCGGGCTCTTGCGCACACGCCAGGACGCCAGGACCGCCACGACGCCGAGCAGTGCGGTGAGTGCCACGAGCGGCCCGGCCAGCCCGTCGAGGCGCAGCGGCCAGCCGCCGCCCGTGAGGCCTGAGGTCAGTCCGCCGGAGACCGAACGGGACGCAACGACGAGCGCGAGCGCCGTGAGTCCCGCTTGCGCCACAGCCACCGCGAGAGCCACGACGCGCGCCATGCGGGGCGCCGAGCGCCCCGTGAGCCAGGCCGCGACGCCGCCGACCATCGGCAGCAGGATGAGGGACGTCAGCATCGCGGCGTCACGCCCCCCTCGTCAGCCATACGACGACGGTCAGGAGCACGACGACCCCGGCGGCCGTCATCGCGCCGTACCACTGCACATCGCCGTTCTGCAGGTCGCGCAGCCACTCCGAGATGCCCGTGACGACCTTTGCACTGCCCTCGACCATGCCGTCGATGACGATACGGTCGGTGAACACGTAGGTCAGCGTGGCGAGTGTCATGAGGGGCTGCACGGTGGTCCGGACCACGCCCGCGTCGAAGCCGTAGCCGCTGCGCGCGGAGCCCCACACCGCCTCGAGCCATGACGGGAAGGAGTTCTCGGCGGCTGCGTCGCTGCCCCATACGAACCACCCGGCTGCCAGGCCCGCCACGCCGGCGAGCACGGCGGGCACGGCGATCGCCGCCGAGATCGACTCACCGCCCGCCGCGCCGAGCGCCTCGAGCAGCGCGGTCGCGGAGAAGCCGAGCGTGCATGCGAGCAGGGCGAGGACGCCCAGCGGGACCGTCATCGCAAGCGGCGACTCGTAGGCTTCGCGAACCTCGCGGCTCACGCCGAAGAACGCCAGCTGTGTCGCTCGCGCCACGTACGTGGCCGTCAGCAGGCTCGCGAGGAGCAGCGCGATCGCCGCCACGGGCGAGCGAAGCATGACCGCGGCGATCACGGCGTCCTTGCTGAAGAAGCCCGCGAGCGGCGGGATGCCGGCGAGCGCGAGACCGCCGGCTATCCACGTGATCGTGGTGACCGGCATCCGCTTCCACAGCCCGCCCATCTGACGCAGGTCCTGCGTCCCGGTGCCGTGGAGCACGCTGCCCGCGGCGAGGAACAGCAGCGCCTTGAACGCTGCGTGGGTCACGAGGAGGAAGATCGCTGCCCGCCAATCGCCCGCCCCCAGCGCGGCGAACATGAAGCCGAGCTGGCTGATGGTGGAGTATGCGAGCACCCTCTTGATGTCCGTCTGCGTCAGCGCGACCGTGGCGGCGGCCAGCGCGGTGAACGTGCCGATCACGAGCACGACTCCCTGCGCGACCGGCGAGAGCGCGAACAGCGGCCAGGTGCGCGCCACCAGGTACACGCCCGCAGCCACCATGGTCGCGGCGTGGATGAGCGCGCTCACCGGCGTCGGGCCCTCCATGGCGTCGGGGAGCCAGAAGTGGAGGGGGAACTGCGCGGACTTGCCCGCGGCCGCCAGGAACAGCAGAAGAGCTGCCGCCGTGACGACACCGGCCGGAAGCGTCGCGGCCGCGCGAGCGAGGCCGTCGATCGACAGCGAGCCCGTCCTCGCCCAGATCAGACCCATCGCCAACAGAAGGCCGACGTCACCGACGCGCGTCGTCAGGAACGCCTTCCGTGCGGCGTCCGCCGCCTGCGGCTTGTCGTACCAGAAGCCGATCAGCAGGAACGAGCACACGCCCACGAGCTCCCAGCCCACGAACAGCTCCACGAGACCGCTCGCGACCACGAGGCCCGCCATCGAGGCGCTGAACAGAGAGATGAACGCGAAGTAGCGCGACCAGCCGCGCTCGCCGTGCATGTATCCAGCGGAGAACACGACGACGCACGAGGCCACGACTCCAAGCACCACGAGCATGATCGCGGCGAGCGAGTCGACTCGGAAGCCCACGCGCAGCACGACGTCGCCCACTGAGATCCACGGCAGCGACCCCGCGGTCGCGGCCGCCTGCCCCGCCATCAGCGCGCCGGCTCCGGTCGCCAGCGCGGTCAACGGGCCGAGCACAGCGATCCACGGCGCGACGGGCTTCAGCCACCGCCCAGCGGATGCGAGCAGCGCCGCGGCCGCGAGCGGCACGAGCACGACGGCGAGGGGATGCGACGCGAACCAGGTCATCTAGCCGCGCACCTCCTCTATCTGGTCGGTGCGCGTGCGGCCCGAGCGGACCAGGACGACGAGAAGCGCCAAGCCGATGGCGGCCTCGGCAGCGGCCAGCACGAGGATCGCCAGCGTGTAGCCCTGCCCGGACGCCGCTGAGGCCGCGGACGTCCCCGTGGCGATGAGCGTCGTCGAGAAGGCGGCGAGCTGTATCGTCCCGGCCCCCAGCATCACTTCCACGGACGCCAGCAGTGCGACCAGGTCGTGGCGCGTGAGCACACCGTACAGGCCCAGGCAGAACAGGGCGGACGTGAGCAGCAGCAGGCTCATTCGTCGTCCCCCTTGCCGGCTATCGCGATGCCGGCGACAAGCGCGGCCAGCAGCAGCGCGCCCAGCAGCTCGAACAGCGGCAGCTGTGGTCCGAGCAGGACTGCCGCGGCTGCCTCCGGTCCCGAAGACACGACCGGGGCGAGCGTCGCGAGCCCCGCGAGCGGCTGCAGCGTCACGATCAGCAGGATGAACAGGCCCGCGCACGTCACGGCCACGCCGGCATCGAAACGCGCCGAGAGCAGCCGTCGTCCCTCGTCGTCCGGCTTGTGGGCCATGATCGCGAAGAGGAACAGCACGAGCACGCCGCCGACGTACACGAACACCTGCGCGACAGCCAGGAACGGCAGCGCGTAGAAGGCGAAGAACCCCGCGACTCCGAGCAGGAACGTCCCTAGCGCGATGACGAGGCGCATGATCTCTCGCGTCGAGATGACCCCCGCGGCTCCTGCGAGGGTCACGGCGGCCAGCGCCAGCCATGTCAGCTGCGCGGTCACGCCGTCCGCCTTCCCGGGACTGGACACGACGGCGGTTCGATGCCGTCGCGGCCGGTGGCGCGCGTGGGATTGGGGTCCCGCAACATCTCCCCCTTGTCGAAGACCATCAGGTCGCGATGGTAGAACGACAGCTCGTATTGGCCGGAGTGCACGAGCGCGTTGGTCGGGCACTGCTCGGCGCACAGGCCGCAGAAACAGCACTTGGACAGGTCGAGCTCGTACCGGGTCAGGCAGCGAGCTCCGGGGTCGTCGATCCGCTCGACTTTGATGCAGTAGTCCGGACACGTGCGCGCGCAGAACGTGCAGCCCACACACACCTCGGACTGGCATCGCAGACAGCGCGCGGCTTCGGTCAGCGCCTCCTGGTACGTCACTCCCAGCTCGATGGGCCGGAAGTCGCGGACCCTGTCCGCGACCGGCGCCATGGGCATGGCGACGCGTCGGCGCGACTGCTCGACGCCGTCGAGTGTGGCCTTCTCGTACGTCTCGTAGACCGGCACCGGTCGGGCGACTCGGCCCTCGGTCAGGTCTTCGCCGCGGAGGAACCGATGGATGGACACCGCAGCCTCGTGCCCGGTCGCGATCGATGCGATCGCGGAACCGGGTCCGGTGACCACCTCACCACATGCGAAGACGCCGGGTGCGGACGTCGTGAGCAGTTGGCCGTCGACGATGAGGTTGCCCCGCTCGTTGAGGTTCACATGGGTCTCGGCGACCATGCGCTCAAGCTTCGCGGCCTGGCCTACCGCGAAGACGATGACGTCGCAGGCAAGCACCGTGGTCTCATCGCCGAAGACGGGCGAGAAGCGCCCCGTCTCGTCGAACACCGACAGGCACTCGCGGGTCAGCAGGCCGGTGACGTGTCCGTCGGCTGCGATGACTTCGACGGGGCCCACCGAGCACGTCGCGATGACGCCCTCGTCCAGGGCCTCCTCGATCTCCCACGGGTGCGCGGGAAGCTCCTCCTCGGACTCCAGGGAGGCGAGCTTGACCTCGACCGCGCCGCATCGCAGTGCGCACCTGGCGACGTCGACGGCGACGTTGCCGCCGCCGACCACCACGACGCGCTTTCCGCGGACGCCCGTCTCGCCCTTCCAGTTGGCGTCGCGGAGGAACTCGAGCGCTCCCCGCACGCCTTCCGACTCGGCGCCCGGCAGCGGCAGGATACGGCTCTCCTGCAGCCCCGCCGCGATGAGTACGGCGTGGTGGCGCTCGCCCAGCTCGCTCAGGGTGACGTTCACGCCCACTTCGACGTCGCACTTGAGGTCGAGGCCCATGCGGACCAGGTCGTCGATCTCGCCATGCAGCACCTCCCGCGGCAGGCGGTACGAGGGCACGCCGGAGTACAGCGCGCCGCCCGGCTTGTCGTCCTTCTCGTACACGGTCACCGCGTAGCCGAGGCGCATGAGGTCGAACGCCGCAGCCAGTCCCGACGGACCCGAGCCCACGACGCCCACCGTCTCGACCTCGGTCACCGGCAGCTTCTCCAGGCGCGAGTCGCGGACCTGCGCGAACTGCTCGGAGACGAACCGGTGAAGCGGCCTGATGGCGATGGGCTCGTCGTACAGGTTGCGGCGACACGCGCTCTCGCACGGGTGGTGGCAGATGCGGCCCAGGACGCCGGGCAGGATGTTGCGCTCGCGCACCAGCTCGAACGCCTCGGGCGCGCGGCCCTCGGCCACGAGGTAGTTCTGGCCGCGCGCGTCGACGTTCGCGGGACAGTTGCCTACGCACGGCGAAAGACGTTCGGCCTCGTGCAGGCCCTCGATCATCGCGTTGTAGGCGTACGGCTCGTCGGTGCGGTTCAGCGGGATCTCGTCGCGGCCGAGCACCCCGCGCAGGTGCAG
>Ga0066793_10001284_pt1 | contig 11289 bp, 10 predicted proteins | sample PersoiDNA2013189_FD_83876 | JGI IMG/M metagenome (GOLD analysis project Ga0066793, IMG submission 83876) | Permafrost soil microbial communities from the Arctic, to analyse light accelerated degradation of dissolved organic matter (DOM) -... | ecosystem: Environmental > Terrestrial > Soil >...
GTCGTAGACGGCACCGACGGACGCGTCGAATGCTTCGCTGAAGCGCTGGCCGAGCTCGGCGCGCGCTTCGAAGCGGTCCGAATCGCGAATGGCGTTGCGGTAGTCATCGTGCGAGCCGGAGAGCCCCAACGAGAGCCACGGCGCGGAATAACCGAGGCCGAATTTGTGCTTGTACGAGGCGCTTGCACCGATCGATATCCGATCGAGTCCTTGAAAGCGGTGCCACGTTTCGGTTGCGGCGTTGACGTCGAGCGTCAGTCCGTCGGCACCGCCCAACGCAAAAAAGGATCCGGCCGATGCATGCAGCGTGGCCGCTGCGTCGCCGCGAATGTCCGGCTGCTCCTGCGCCCGTGTCAGATTGCTTTCGTAGCGCGCGCCCGCGTCGACGTCGAACAGCCATTCGGCGCGCGCTACTGCGCTCCAGCTCAAAACGAGCATGCCCCCCAACGCCAGACGCCAAGCCCGAGGCGATGGCGAACGACGGGCGCCGCGCCGCGCAGAGCGAGGGGGCGCGGCATCCACTTCAGTGCAACGCGTAGCCATGACGGCAGCGGGTATCCATCGAAAGGCAGGGAACTTGCTTAGGCTGGCTTGGTAGCTTAGCTCAGGCAAGCACAATTGATGCGAGCTGGCGAAAGCGAACGCGTGAGCCTGGTGCGATGTTGCAAGTAGCTGTTTCACAAGGAACAGCAACGAGGTTATTGGGTCCAGTGCAGTCGGGATCGTCTGGGAGCGGCCGGGCAAATGCCGCTCAATTCCGCTGCACAGGTGCCGATTTACGGCAGCGCGGTATAGCGGTCCGAATGGAGAAACATGTTTTATCGGCTGAACATTCCGATGGCCCTGCGGTCGACGGCCGCCCCCGAAAACGGGGCCGCGCTTGCGTCCCGAGATCTTGTCCGGCGCACGCGAGCGGGGGATCCCAGCCGCCGCTCCCGCGGTCGGTCAAACACTGTCGCCTGCCGTCACCGATGAACTTGTTTCGCACCCTGACGATGCGCAGCCTGCAGAGCCGAATTCTGGCGCTGTTTCTCTTGCTGATGGTCATCGTGCAAGTGGGCGGTTTCGTCCTCATCAACACCGTCGGCATGTCGGCGGCACGCAAGACGGTCGGTGAGGCCCTGGTGGCGGGAGCGCATGTGTTCGATCGCCTCCTCGAGCAGGACACCCAGCGTATCGTTCAAGGCGCACGCCTGATGTCGGCGGACTATGCGTTTCGAGAGGTGATCTCTACCGGTGACCGCCAAACCATCGCCTCGGTGCTGGTGAACTATGGCAAACGGGTCGACGCCTCGCTGATGATGCTGATCGGTCTCGATCAGAGGGTGCTGGGCGACACGCTTGGCGTCACGGTAGACAAGCTGTTCCCGTTTCCCAATCTCATCGCTCAGGCGGAGCAAGACCAGCAATCGTCGGCGATGGTGCTCATCAACGACCAGCTCTATCAGCTGGTGGTGGTGCCGGTGATGGCACCGGTGCCGGTCGCGTGGGTGGCCATCGGATTCGCGGTCAACGACGCACTGGCGCAGGATTTCAAGCGATTGACGCAACTGCAGGTATCGTTCTTGAGCCGTCAAAGCCGCGAATCCTGGCGCATCCAGGGCACCACCTTGACGGATCCGGAGCGGCACACGCTCCTGGACGACGTCGCCTCAAACCGCTACGCAAGCAGCGATAACGAGGGAAACGCGATCTTCAACGACGCCTCGGTGACACGCGTTCTGAACTTGCCGACGCGCTCCGGCGAAACGGTGATCGCGGTGCTGCAGGAACCGTTGTCATCGGCGTTGGAGCCGTTTCGCCGGCTGCAGCGCCAGCTCGCACTGATCTCGCTCCTGGCGGTAGTCGTGTCGATCCTCGCCAGCGTTGCGATCGCGCGCGGCATCACGCGTCCGGTACGCGAGCTCGCGCGCGAGGCGCGGCGCATCGCGGCTGGCAATTACAGCGAAGTGCCGGTGGCGTCGCGTGGCGACGAAATCGGCGATCTCGCGACGGCGTTCCAGAACATGCAGCAGCGCATCGCCAGCCGCGAAACGCACATCATGGATCTCGCTTACCGCGATACGCTGACCGCACTTCCCAACCGTGCGCTCTTTGCCGATCTGCTCGACAAGGCGATCGTCGACGCGGCGTCGGCCGCCACCCCGGTTGCCGTGCTGCTGATGGACCTGGATCACTTCAAGTACGTCAACGATACGCTCGGACATCCCATCGGCGACCTGTTGCTGCGCGAGGCGGCCGCGCGGCTGCAGGCGGTAGGAACGGGCGAAGACGATGTCGTGGCAAGGCTGGGCGGCGACGAGTTCGCCTTGCTGCTGCCGGGAGGAGGTGTCGCCGGTGCGCAGCGCCTCGCTAGAGCGATGCTGCACGCACTCGAGCTGCCGATGACCCTTCAGGGCCATGTGGTCGATGTTCGCGCCAGCGTCGGCATCGCGGTCTTTCCCGAGCATGGCGGCGAAGGCGCGACGCTCCTTCGGCGCGCGGATATCGCGATGTACGCGGCCAAGCGCCAGAACTGCGGCATTGCCGTGTGGGACCAAGCCGAGGATCAGCTCAGCAGCGAGCGTCTCTCACTGCTGAGCGATCTGCGCAAGGCGGTCGACAACGACGAGCTGACGCTCGCCTATCAACCCAAAGTCGCGTTGCGAGGTGCCGGCGGCGAGCATTACGCCGAGGCGCTGGTTCGATGGCGGCATCCGACACGCGGGCTGGTCGCTCCGGTGGAGTTCATCCCGTTTGCCGAGCAGACGGGCTACATCCGCGCGATCACGCAATGGGTGCTGGCGCACGCGATCGCGCAGTGCGCGGAGTGGCGCTTCAATGGCTTGCCGATGAACGTGTCGATCAATCTCTCGACACGCGACCTGATGGACGCGACATTGCCGGACCGTTTCGCGGCGCTGCTGCAGCGGCATCGATGCGCGGCGCAGTGGATTGCGCTGGAGATCACCGAGAGCGCAATCCTGGACGACCCCGCGCATGCGATCAAGAATCTCGAGCGGCTTCATGCGCTGGGCTGCAAGCTCGCCATCGACGACTACGGCACCGGTTATTCGTCGCTGGCCTACCTGCGGCGGCTGCCGGTGCACGAGCTCAAGATCGACAAATCATTCGTCATCGGCATGGCCGCCGACGCAAGTGACGCCCTGATCGTGCGCTCGACCATCGACCTCGCGCACAACCTGGGCCTGTCGGTGGTGGCCGAAGGAGTCGAGGACGACGCGACCCTCGACCGCTTGCGCGCCATGGGCTGCGACATGGTGCAAGGCTTCCTGCTCAGCCGCCCGATGGGCGTGGCGGAAACGGCGGTCTGGATGCGCGGATCGGTGTGGACAAAGCCGGCGAGCGAACCGCCGAGCCTGCGCCGTGTGGTCTGAGGGCACCGGCTTCGGAATAGCAGCCGCCGCGCCTATGCGGGGCTTCGTGGAGCTACTGCGCGATGTTCTTCTCGATCCACTGCGCGAATGCCTGCAGGAATTTGGTCACGAACTCGCGCGTCTCGTCGCTGATGATCGCGCCCGTATCGCTGAACATCTTGGCGGCGCCGCCGATGTAGGCCTCGGGTTGCGGCATGGCGGGAACGTTGAGGAAAACCAGCGACTGGCGAAGATGGTGATTGGCGCCGAAGGCGCCGATGACACCCGGCGAGAGGCTGAGAATCGCCCCCGGCTTGCCGCTCCACGCGCTTTTGCCGTACGGACGCGAGGCAACGTCGATCGCATTCTTGAGCACGCCGGGCATCGAGCGGTTGTATTCCGGCGTTACGAACAGCACGGCGTCGGCCTGCTGGATGCGACCCTTGAAATCTTGCACCTCCTGCGGCGGGTCGGCTTCGAAGTCCTGGTTGTAATGCGGCACCTGCCCGATCTCGACGATCTCGAGCTTCAGCGACGGAGGCGCCATCGCGATCATCGCCTTGGCCATCTTGCGATTAAAGGACTCCTTGCGGAGGCTGCCGACGATGACCGCTACGTTGCGGGGGGTGCTCATGATGCTCCTTTCGCGGAAACGGATGACCGCACACTCGGCGGTGGGCACTCCGGGATTATAGGTGATCGACCGCCGGCTTCGCGTGCGCGATGCGGAACCCTTGGCGCTGCCAAGGGTGTGTTAGGGTTGCCAAGGCGCAGTCAACGACCACAGTGGGTTTTTCGTTGTGAATCCATCCCACCGAGAATCATCGACCTCATTGATCATCATTGAACTCATCGCCCATGTCTCCCTCATCTTTCGCTGAACGCCATCCACTGGCCAGACGGCTGCTCGTAGCAGTTGCTGTCATGGGAGTGCTGACGGCCTGTGGCACGGCGGCGCTGCAGCACGAGGAAGAGCGGCTCACCTTCCGCGTGGTCAAGGAGGTGCCTGGGTGGTACGCCGGGTTGCCCGACGGCGTCCATGAATTCGATATCCCCGTGAACCATGGCGCCGAAGCGCAGCGCATCCACGCCTGGTGGTGGCCGGCCAAAAATCCGAACGCCCCGGCGGTGCTCTATCTCCACGGCACGCGTTGGAGCCTCACCGGACAGGTATTCCGGCTGGAGCAGCTGCGCGACTTCGGCTTTTCGGTGCTGGCGATCGATTATCGAGGCTTCGGCAAGAGCGACGGCGACGTGCCTTCGGAACGAACCGTCTACGAAGATGCGCATGCGGCCTGGGACTGGCTGGTCGCGCGGCAACCGAACCCGGCGCGGCGCTTCATCTACGGACATTCGCTCGGCGGTGCGGTAGCGGTCGATCTGGCGGCGTCGCTCAGCGAACAAGGCGCGCCGTCCACGAGCGCGCCTGCCGGCGGGGAGGCAACGGAGTCGTCTGTGCAACCGGTGACGCGACGCGTTCCCGCCGCCGCCTGGTCCGCACTGGCAATTTTTAGTTTGGCGGCGTCGCTGCGCGGTTCTCCGGCCGGCGGTCTGATCGTAGAATCGAGCTTCACCAGCCTCGCCGACATGGCGCGCGAGGTCACCTTCGCCTGGCTGCCGGTGGGACTCCTCATGTCGCAGAAATTCGACTCGATGAGCAAGATGGCGAAGGTGACGATGCCGGTGCTGGTCGTGCACGGCGCGGCGGACCGCTTCGTGCCTTCGCGCTTCAGCCAGCAGCTCTACGACGCGGCCACGGCGCCGAAGGAGTTGTTGCTGGTTGAAGGCGGCAGTCACAACAACAGCATGCGAACCGGCGCGGATCGGTACCGGCAGGCGCTCGGCAAACTGTTTGGCTTGAGCGTGAGCGTGAAAGGCGCGGAGGGCCTCGGCGCCGCCGTCGCCGCGCACGGCAGCGACGGTTAAGCGCCGGTTTCGCGGCGTGCCTTCCGAGCTCGGAGCTATCGCAGCTTCGTGACTTCCTTCACCAGCGGAGCATCGAACTCGATCTGCACCCGCGGTCCGCCCGCTGCGCTTCCATCGAAATCCCATTTGCCCGCGAGCCGTTGAGGGGTGTCCGCGGTGAGTTTCAGCGACGCCGGTTCCGCAGTCCCTGAATACTGCACCAGCTGATTGTTGCCGACGAACCAGAAGTTAAGGCGCGGGCCCGCATCGAAATCGATGGTCATGCCCTCGGTGATGTCGCCGTCGGAGCACATCATGGTCCCGCAGGCGGCGAGCTTGGCAGCGACATCCGCGACCGAAAGCACCACGCGACGGATCGTCTTGCCGCTGACGACGTCGGGGCCTTTGACCAGATACGCGTGCTTGACCGTCACCACGATTTCACCGGCCTTGCCCTTGTAGGTGATCGTGCCTTTGGCATCGCCGGCAATGGCGGAAGCGCTCGCGAAAACGATCGCGGCCACGAGAGTGCAAGCTAGCGCGGTCGGGCGTCGGGACGTTCCACCGCCAGGCGAGGCTGTCCACGACCCGCGTGCTGAATATTCGATTCGCATCTCCGCTTTGAAATGAAAGTTATGCCTTGGCTCCGCTCGCCGGACGCAATACGCCGCTGCACGTCGTGCGCGCCGGATCCGACGCGGGCAGCTTGGCGCAGACGCTGGCCATTTTCGTGCGAATGCGCTTGAGCGAATCATCGTGGTGGCCGTCCTTGTTCCACGCGGCGAGCTTCTTGCCTATGCGCTCGAGCGAACGGCGGTTGCGCTCATAAAACGTGTCGGGAGTCGGATCGAGATCTTCGATGACCTTCAGCGTTGTTTTTTCGATAAGCGCGGAATCCTGCGGCGCGAGGTCGATCATGGTGTTGATGTAGCTCGCTCCCCATTGCAGGCGGGTGGCGTCGCCCTCGGCTGCCGCATACGCCTTTCCCGCCCAATCCACCGCCACGCTTTTCTCACCGCGCTTCTTGGCGTTCGCGGCCAGCCCGAGCATGAAATAGTACGGATAGTGCGTGCGCGTGAGCTCCCTCTTGAGCAGTACGTCGGACTCGCCGCCAAGGCCCGCGTTCTCGAGGACTTCCGCCGCGCCGCTGATCACGGCCTGGCGCGCATACGGGTCCGATGTTTCGCGATCGGCGCGCGCGGTTTCGTCGCGCACTGTCTTCAGCAGGGCGTCGGCCAGCGTCGCTTTGGGCTCGTCGAGCCTGGCAAGCGCGACCTCGGCATCGACCACGGACAGGCGATCGGCGGTAGACAAGGGGGCGTCGGCAATAAGCCGCTCGAGCGCGGCATTCCACGCGACGACGACTCGCGCGCGCTCGGGCGATTTCGGCAGCGTCACCAGATTCGCGACCTCGCGCGGGTAATAGACCAGCAGATCGAAATTTTCGCGGGCGAGCTTCGGGTCGGTGAGGACCGCCATGAGCTGCGCGGTTGCCGCCTTGTCATCGCGCGGCTTGGCGTCCTTGGCCTTCGATGCGGCAACCAGCGCCTGCAGCTTGAGCCGGGCCGCGGTTTCCGGCTGGTCGGCGGGACAGGCAAGCGCCAGGCGTTGCAGCGTCGACGCGAGTTTTTCCTTGGAGAGCAGTTGCTGTTCGTCGGTTTCCCAGGAGTAATACGCAAGCATCCGCCAATCCTCGGGCTTGAGCTTCGCACCGCCGTGCGCCAGCGCGGCGGCCAGCGTTTCCTTGACCGGCCGCGCGCCGTTCATGCCCAGGGTCAGCACCCGCATGTACTGCTCAGCTTCGACTTCTCCGGGCAGCCGCGTGATCTCGCTGCCGTCGGGCTTGAGCAGGATCATGGTCGGGTACGCGCTCACCTTGAAGCGCGTGCCCAGCCGTTGCGCACTGGGGCTGTCGCCATCGATGTACACGGGAACGAAAAAGCGCGATCGCTCGATGAAATCCTGGCGATTGAAGATGGTCGCCTTGACCTGATTGCAGGGCGGGCACCACACCGCGCCCCAGTAGAGGAACACCGGCCTGTTGTCTGCCTTCGCCGCGACAAACGCTGCGTTGACGTCACCCTTGAACCAGGCGACGCCTGTGTCGCCGGTCGTTGTTTTGGACGCTGCCGCATTCGCGGCGGGAGGCAGGGCCGCGGCTGCCGGCGCAAGGGCATTGAAAATAATTGCGCAGGCTGCGAGACCGGAAGCAGGAATCAGTTTGCGGAGAGTGGTTTTCATGGTCGGGACGCTCAGGAATCGAGCGATATTATGCGCCTCATTGATATCGGTAAGGATTGCAGGACGGCAAGGTTTACATGGCACACCCGCAAATGCATCGTGCGCGGCAGCAAATGCCTAGTCCGGTGCAACAAATGCGTGGTCCCGGGGCAGCGCGATCGGGCGGCCAAAGCGCCCTGTATCGATTTGACAAGCTGGTATCGAATTTGCTCCGTTTCCTGCACGCCGGCCCGGAGCCATTGGCGCGGAGCCGGCGCACCGACCGTTTTCAGCCAGAGGAGCACCATGGGAAAGCATCGCCGATCGCAAAACAGCGATCAGAAGCACGCCGGCCAGCAACAAAGTGGGAAACAGCAACACGCCGACAGCGACAAGGCTTCATCGCGCCCGGCAGCGCGTAATGCGCAGCAGCAGCAAAACCAGGGCACCGGCTGTTCGCAGCAAGGGTCCGGCGACGGCGCGGCACCGCGTGCCGGAAGCAACCGGGACGCCGACAACCCTTCGCTAAGCGCGAATCAGGAAGACCGCCGCGGCCAGCAGGGCTCGCGGAGTTCGGTGGAGTCCTCGCAGGGCGAGCAGGGCGGCGGGAACGACGAGAAGAACTCGCGGGATCGCTGAAGCCGCTCCGGAAGGGCTCGCAACTCGAGCGCTGGTGGCGCCCTCGCCGTAATCGGCGGAGGTGATCGCTGTGCCGGCCGGCTAGGCTTTTGGGTTGGGCAGTGGGCAACGTTTTACTGCCACCACACCCATTGCCCTCTGAGGCCCTGATACAGGCAGAGGCAGGCCTCGATCAGCAGCACGATGAACGTCAGCGCGGCGCCGGCGACGCGTCCGAAGCGTATCTGCCATCCAAATGAAAGCGCGAGGCCGTGAATCAGGCGGGCGATGAGGAGCGTCAGCCCCAGGGCGTGCAGAATATAGATCGAGAAGCGACCGACCTCGAGAAAGCCCATCATCAGCAGCGCCAGCGGAACATACTCGGCGAAATTGGCCTGCGCCCGAACGACGCGAGTCACCGCAACGTTACCGTTATCGCCGAAGATAATGCCGCCGCGCCGCAGATTCACGACCCGCATGCTCAACACCACAAACCAGAGCGTTAGAAGACTGGCATACAAAGGTGTGACGAACATGGCTCGAGCTCCGATTTCTGTTCCGCATCAAGCGGCGAGGTTCACCGTAAGAGGGATGTTGGGGATTTTTGCGCCATCCAAACAATACTGGATTTTCCCCGCGGCGGAAAACGACCCTGGCGATCGGCTTCCTGTGGACGCGTGCATGCCTCCGGAAATGGCACTTTTCGCTTCTAGCGACTTCTAAAACGTGCCATGGACGAGCTGAGGCAAGCCGAGCTGTTCGACACCCAGAAGCAACTGCCCCACGGGCTGGTGTATCAGCCCGAGTTCATCACCCGCGGAGAGGAAAAGACCTTGCTGGCGGCGATCGAGCCGCTGCCGTTTCGCGAGGCGCGCTTTCAGGAGTACTTCGCCAAAAGACGCGTGGTGCACTTCCACCCCGCGGGAGGCGGTGAAGCGTACGACGGGAACGATGACGACACGTTCTCGAGCGGCCCGCTGCCATCGATTTTTGTCGACTTGCAGCAGAAAGTCGCCAAGTGGCTGGCGATCGATCCCAAGACGTTTATCCACGCACTGGTGACCGAGTACCGGCCCGGAACCCCGATTGGCTGGCATCGCGACAAGCCCGTCTACGGCGTCGTGGTCGGCCTTTCCCTCGCAGGAAGGGGCCGGATGCGCTTTCGTCCGCTCGATCCGCGCGCACCCCGCAGCGATATGGTGCTGCTCGAGCTCGAGCCGCGATCGGTTTACGTCATGCAGGGGCCGATACGCTGGCAGTGGCAGCACAGCATGCTGCCGACGAACGCACTTCGCTACTCGATTACTTTCCGTACCCGCGCTGACCGCGAGTGAGCGTGTGGCAAATGTTTCCTTTTCGTCCTACAGCAAATTCAGACAAATGCCGATTTCACGTCGCGCAGCGCCGGTGCAACATGCGGGCCATGTAGGGAAGACAATGCAGCAACTTCAACTACCGATATAGATCAGAGTTGACTGGCGGCCTCGTCCCTACATCTGTTGAGAGCAAGGCCAAACTAAAATAAGAAAGGAATCGCTTCCTCGAGTCCGAACCCCCACGGGACGGGCCCAGGAATAAACGGGCCGGGAAACCGGCCCGTTTTGTTCGAAGGATGGGCGTTCAACGAAGGAGTCTGACATGGGCAAAGTCCAAGGTGAAGGCGACTACGAATCGGCCAAGAAATTCGATGACGACGAAGCCGCGTTCGTGAAGTCGGGTCGCGTGGACCAGGCGGCGCGCGACGCCGAGCCGAAGTCGCACGCCGAAGCAGACGAGATGAAAAAAGCCGAGGACGCCGGAAAGAGCCGCTCGAGGGGCGAGGACGCGTCGTCACGCAAACCTGCGTCATCTATCGACCGCAAGCCGGACACGGGAGGCAAATAGCGCGGGCTCGTTATCTTGCGCGCGGCTCGCAACGCGCAGTTGCCGCGCTGCTGAAATCGCCGGCGAAAGTCTATTGCGCCTATTTCGGGCTGGCTGGATTGCCGCCTCTGGGACCGGTCAACTCGCGCCGAATCTCCTGCAGTTTGGTTTTGATTTTCGTCGCATTCTCGGCGCCCATGCGGATCATGATCTTCTGTCCCGCAGAACGCGCCTCGAGCTCCGGGTCCGAGTATTGGTACAGGACTTTGGGCTGGACCAACTGGAGCGGATCCGTCGATTCCGGGGCGGCCAGCAAATCGTCGATGGCGTCGATCAGCCGGTCGTTGAAATATCCCTTGGGGTACCCCAGGTCGCGATAATCCTGTTGTATCAGCGGATAAAAGTGCACGTAGGCCGAAACGAGATTCTTCGCGTCGATGGCCGCCGCCATCTGCACGTAAGGCGTGTAGCGCGAAGCGTTATCGGCGCTGATCGAGACATTGTCGTCCTTCGTCGACGTGGCCAGCGGACCCGCGATCGGCTTGACCGGCAAGTTTCGCTGGGGGACGGTCTTGCGCGGCAGATTGTCGACGGTCGTGACAAAGCGATGGATGATCGCATCCTCGTAGAAGACCTTGCCCAGCGAGGCGGGACCAAAGAGGTCGGCGAGCGTGTTTTGCATGGTGGTATCGCTCACCATCAGCGCGGGAAGCGGCTTCTCCGCGTTCAGCGCCGACGCGCTCTGCGCATCCTCGATCGGATGGAGAATCGCCGGCGCGGCTTCGGCGGCGGCCGGTAGCGTCGCCTGCGGCGCCAGCGCCGGTGGCTGCGACGGGTTTTGCCGCCACAGGTAGAAGAACACCGCGCCGGCGGCCAGTACCATCAGCAGCACCAGCCAGACGATGGGGCTCCTCCGCGGCGCGGGCGTCCGGGAGAAATCGCTGCGGTCCCCGGTCAATGTCGCACCCGTTTCAGGATCGAGGTCCGGGTCCATCCGGGGCTCAGCGCGTTCGGTGCGGCGGGTGGGTGAGGTCGCCATGCTTGGCTCCTGGTGTACGCAACACTAAGACGACTCGATGTGTTTCGCCATCCGCGATCGCAGCGTCGCGTCCGGCAGCCGACCATAGAGCGCGCCGATATTCTCTCTCAGATGCTCGACTTTGGAGGTCGCCGGGATCGCGCAGGTCACCGACGGATGCGAAACGACGTACTTCAGGAAGAACTGCGCCCAGTTCTCGCAATCGAACTCGCGCGCCCACGGCGGCAGCGGTTTTTTCCCGGCGACGGAGAAAAGGTGGCCGCCGTCGAAGGGCCGATTGATCACCAC
>Ga0066793_10001285_pt1 | contig 11288 bp, 10 predicted proteins | sample PersoiDNA2013189_FD_83876 | JGI IMG/M metagenome (GOLD analysis project Ga0066793, IMG submission 83876) | Permafrost soil microbial communities from the Arctic, to analyse light accelerated degradation of dissolved organic matter (DOM) -... | ecosystem: Environmental > Terrestrial > Soil >...
CCCACCATGTTGTCGTCGTCGAATGTGCCCCAGCCACTGTTCGCGTGTTGATGACCCAGCAGTCCTTCGCCCGCCAGCATGGCCGCGTACTCAGCCAGGTTTTCGCCATTCATCAGAAGGTGCTGCCAGTCCATGTTCACCTTCACGTTGTCCAGACCTTGGGCGCGCAACTTGTGGATGACGTGCAGAGTCATGCCGATGTTGCGCATCAGGATCTTCATGGCTGGCTCGGAGTTCTTGTGCTCGAGGAACAGCGTTATCCCGTGGTCCTTGCACCGCTGCGCGGCCTCGCCGATGCCCTCCACCAACCAGGCCCAACTCTCTCGGTAGGGGGACTGGAACGGGTAGTTGTATCCCTCGATCCCCGGCCAGATGATGAAGTGTGCGCGAAGCTGCCCGGCCATGTCGGCGGCGGCCAGCGTGCGTCGCACGGCCTCGCTCCGCACCGACGCATCCGGCGAGCACAGGCCGCCTCTACCGAAGAGAGGGTCCAGGTGAAGACCGGTGGCGACACAGTAGATACCGTGCGCGCCCAACGCCCCCTTGATCGCCTCGGCGTTGCCTTCGTTGATCTCCTGTGGGTAGTGGAACTCGTAGTCGTCGATCATTTCGCCCAGGCCGGCGACCGCCCGCTTCACCTTGTCGACAGTGTTCTCCGTTGTCCACTGGGGCTGGTAGCCGACGGGAACGAAGCGCGTGATCATGGGGCCCAGGGCCCAGATGCCCAGACTCGTCTTCAGCGTCACTTGAGATAGTCCTCCTCGATCCTCGTGAACTAGATCAGGTTGCCGACTGGGTCGCGGCTGAAGAAGCGCGGCCGCCGCGGGATCGGCGTGTCGTCAAACGGCTCCAGGCCCGCCTCCTGAAGGCGACGCCGAGTCTCCTCCAACTGCACACACTCCCGCTTGTCTGGCTTGATGAGCGACTTGGCAATCACCAGTTCACTTGGCGCGCTCTTGGGCGGGACGATTCGACTCCGCCCCATTGTGGACACTATGCAAATCGCTCCTCATTATGGCGACGCCCGACTACCTCATGGCCGTCGTTGTCCGCACCTGACTAATCCCAACCTGGCGGGCGACGGCCAATTTCTGAAGCTTCGCGATTACCAGCGCTGGTGCACGAGTGGTGCCACCCGCTCGCGATAGAGCGCTGCGATGCGTTCCATGGTAGAGGCCGGTAGAGCAGGTAGGTCGGCCGCGGCCGCGTTCTCACGCGCTTGCTCTGGAGTCTTCGCCCCGGCGATGACCGTGCTCACACCGTCATTCATCAGGATCCAGCGCAACGCCATCTGGGCCATGGTCGTGCCATTCGGCACCAACGGACGAAGCTCCTCGATCACCTCGAGCGCCGTGTCGTAGTCGACGCCGGCGAACGTTTCGCCCACGTCAAAGCTCTCGCCGTGACGGTTGAAGTTGCGATGGTCGGTGGCGGCGAAATGAGTGTCCCGGTTGAATTTGCCGGTCAGCAAGCCGGACGCGAGCGGCACTCGAACAATCACCGCGACGTTGCGGTCTCGCGCCTCGGTCAGGAACCGATCGGCTGGACGCTGCCGGAAAACGTTGAAGATGATCTGGACGGCGGCGACGTTTGGATACTCGATCGCCTTGAGCCCCTCCTCGACCCGCTCCACGCTCACGCCGTAGCTCGCGATCCGGCCGTCCTGTACGAAGCGGTCCATTGCCGCAAAGATCTCCGGTCGGTAGTAGATGTCCGTCGGCAGACAGTGCAGCTGGACGAGGTCGAGCCGGTCCACCTCGAGATTCGCGCGGGATCGGTCGATCCAGGCGGCCAAGTTTTCCGGGGTGTACTCGTTGAGGTCTAGCGGCGCGCGACGCCCAATCTTGGTGGCGACCACAATCGGTTCCCGTCGCCCTTTGCGGAAGCGCGCAATGAGCCGTTCACTGTGCCCATCGCCATAGACATCGGCCGTGTCGAAGAAGGTCACTCCCGCGTCGGCTGCCGTATGCAACGCTCGCAGGCTCTCCTCATCGTCGACGGGTCCCCAGTCGGCCCCGATCGCCCAGGCGCCGAAGCCGATGGCGCTGGCCTCAATCCCGGTCTTGCCGAGCCGGCGGTATTGCATCCGAGGTCTACGCTGGCCGCTCGCGGGCGGCGCGATACTCGGCGACGATCAGATCGGTCAGCTCCACGACCGAGGTCTCATCCGCGCGCTTGTCGAGCGTGATGGTGCCGTGCTGCAGAAGATTGACCCGGTCGCAGACCTCGAGGACCTGGGCGTAGTTGTGCGCGATCATGACGATAGAGACGTCGCCTTTGGCCTTGAGGTGGCGGACCAGGTCGAGGATAATCGCGCCCTCTTTGGCGCCCATAGCGGCGAGCGGCTCATCCAGCAGCAAGATCTTCGCCTTCGAGTAGACCGCCCGGGCCACGGCGATGGCCTGGCGCTGCCCGCCGGAAAGTCTGGCCACCTCCACTTCCACCGACGGAATGTTCACGCCCATGTCGTCCAGGTGCTCGCGGGCCAGCTTCTTCATGACCCGGTTGTTCAGCAGAGGTGGCGGACCGACCCGCTCGCGGTTCAGGAACATGTTGTGGTAGACGCTGAGCTCGTTGACCAGGGCAAGGTCCTGGTACACGATGTCGATGCCGAGCGAGCGGGCGTGGCTGACCGACTTGAGCCTGACCTCACTGCCGTCGAGGTAGAGCCTTCCCGCATCGGGTTGTTGGAAGCCGTTCAGGATCTTGATCAAGGTCGACTTGCCCGCGCCGTTGTCACCGATCAGCCCGAGAACCTCGCCCTTCTCGAGGTGGATGCTCACATCACGCAGCGCAATCAGTGCGCCGAAGCGCTTGACGATATGCTCTGCCCGCATGGCGTCGACCGCGTCGGTCGGCATCACTTTCCTACCCGGCGCAGGCGCGCCAGGTAGACGTTGAGGATCATCGCGAGCAGGATCGCGGCCCCGAGGATCATGTCGAAGGTGAATGCGCTGACGCCCAGCAGCGTGAATCCGTCGAAGATGGTCGCGAGGACCAGGGCGCCCAGGAAAGCCCCGGCCACGGTGCCGGATCCACCTGCGAGCGCCGTCCCACCGATGACGGCGGCGGCCACCGCGCGGAACATGACGTCGGTGCCCCCGGCCAGCGGGTCCATAGACGTGATGCGCACCGCGGTCAGGATGCCGGCGAAGCCGCCAAGCACGCTGAGCAGCATGAAGTTGCCGACCTTGATGCGGCCAATGTTGACGCCGCTCTCACTCGCGCCGATCTGGTTGCCGCCGGTCGCGATCGTGTGGAGGCCCCAGCGCGTGCTCGTCAAAACGACCTGCACCGCGATCATGATCCCGATCGCCCACAGGATCGGGGCGTACGTGCCGTGACCCAAGATCAGGCTGAAAGCGCCGCTCCCCGGCGTCTGGACCGGGAACCCCTGCGTGATCGTCAGGGTGAACCCATTCAGCAGGAACAGCGTGCCCAGGGTGGTCACAAATGACGGCACCCGCAGCAGGACGGTGACGAGCCCGTTGATCAATCCGACGAGGGCGCTGGCGGCCAGCGCGATGACCACTCCGGCCACCAGCGGGACGCCCGCCTGGAATGCGAAATTCATGATGAACGGAGCCAGGGCGAAGACCTGCCCGACCGAAAGGTCGATCTCTCCGCAGATGAGGAGCATGACCTCGCCGGCCGCGATGATGGCCCAGGGAGCCGCGTACTGGGCGACGGTCGCGATGTTCTCGGGCGAAAGGAAGACGTTGTTGGCGGTCTGGAAGTAGAAGATCAGCGCTAGGGCCACGACCAGGATGCTGGCCTCGCGCCGCCTGAGTATGGCGTCCACGACGGCCGCCCAGAGGTTAGGCCGGGCTGCGACGGACTGCTTCACGTCGATGGCCTGCTAAAGATAAGACCGGCGCCACGCGGCGTCGACACGGTCGTGCCCAACGGCGCCGGTCTTCGTTTACTTGGTGACGAGTTTCTGGGCCGAGTCGCTGCCTTCGAAGCGGGTCTTGGTGGACAGGTACGGATCCGCCGTGCTCTTGGTCACGAACAGCAGGCCCGTGTTCATGTCGGCCGGCCCGGATAGGCCGCCCGAGAGCTTGTAGAGGAAGAGCAGCACCACCGAGTAGAAGCCCTGCAGGTACGGCTGCTGGTCGATGGTGAAATCCAGGTCGCCGCTCTTGATCAGGCCGAGGGTCGTGGGCAGAAGGTCATAACCGCCCGCGTGCACGCCTTTCGAGGCCAGGGTGTACTTCTGCATGATCTGGCCGGTCCCTTGGGTGCTGCCGGCATCCACGGCGTACATGCCCTTGAGGTCCTTGTGGCCGAGGTAGTAGGCCTCGATCGCCGAAAGCTCATCGTTCAACGCGGCGCCGGTCGCGATCTGGGTGAACTGGATCGGTTTGCCCGATGCCGCGATCGCCGCTTTTGCACCGTCGATCCGGGGCTGGATGTTGAGCTGCCCGGGTGTCGCGATGAAGCCTGCCACCGGACCGGAACCGACCGCATTAGCGATCTTCTGGCCCATGGCGAACCCGGACCCGTACAGGTCCTGGCCGATGTAGGCGAGCCGGTTGTTTTTGCTGTTCGTGGGACGGTCGGCGTTGTACGACACAACTGGAATCCCCGCGGCGAGCGCCGCGTCCGTGGGCTCGTCGAAGGCGGTCGGGTCGACGATGCAGACCGCGATCCCGTCCACCTTGGCCGCAATGGCCGCGTTCATGGCGTTGACCATCGCCGAGACGTCGGACTTGTCGGAGCCGGTCCACTGGTAGTCCGTCCCCAACAGCGCGCTGGCGTCCTGGATGCCGTACTGCGTTGGCACGAAGAAGGGGTTGGTCGTCACGTGATTGACGAAAGTGAACTTCCACTTTGGATGGGACGGGAAATTCCCCTGTCCGCCGGCCGCGCTCGTCGTCCCCGACTGGCAGGCCGCGAGCAGGGCGGCAAGCGATCCGCCGGCGCCGACGACGGCCGCGCTCCGCATGAGGTCTCGGCGGGTGAGTCCTCGTTGGGACGGCAAATGGAGTACCGCTTCGACGTCATCCATATCCCGCATCTCCTCCTTGAAAACCGGGGCAGTTCCACTTCTCCGGGCCGTCACCGAAACGACTTGACGAACCCAGCCCCTACATAGGTGATTCTGGCAGCGCACTCAAGCTATCGACTAACGGTCGCGCCCAATTGTTAACGCTAACTACGCCAAAGTCAAGAGGGCTCCGCAAGAGGCCCTCAGAGATAGCTCCATGGCGCTCAGCGCGAGCGGGGCGGGGCGGTGCTTGCGCGGATGATCAGCTCAGGTTCGATGGGCGAGAGGGGTGCCGCCTCGCCTCCACGTACCTTCTCGATCAGGGCCGATACGCAGCGCCGTCCGATCGCCGCGAAGTCCTGCCTGATGGTGGTCAAGGGGGGCAGGAAGTGGCCCGCCTCGGGCTGGTCGTCGAAACCGACAATGCTCACGTCGCGCGGCACCACGAGGCCCTCCTCGTGAAACGCCCGGATCAGGCCGAGCGCCATCTGGTCATTGGCGACGAAGACGGCCGTCACGTCGTCGAGCTCAGACTTGAGGCGAGGCGCGAGCCGGCGACCGGCTTGGTAGCCGGAGTTGGCCGACCAATCGCCCTCGATGACGTCGTAGGCCACGCGCCCACCAGCCTCTAGCTCGGTTCGCCATCCCCGGACGCGCGAGCTTGCATCAAGCCAGTCGCTTGGCCCCGAAATATGGAATACGGTCTGGTGGCCGAGATCAAGGAGGTGCCTCGTTGCGATGCGAGCTCCCGCCACCTGGTCGACCGCGACCCTGGTCTCAGAGCCGACACCGCTCGCCGCGACGACCACCACCGGCACGTCAGCTGCCTGGCCGCGGAGAGAGTCGATCGCAGCGTCGACCGGGGCGATGACCACGATGCCGTCCACCGCCGCGTCCATCAGGTGGCCGAGGGCGGCCCGCATCTGGGAGCGGTCCACTCCGCGGAGGCTCACGAAGTTTAGGAAGTAGCCACCTGCTCGGGCGGCCTCCGCGATGGCGAAGATCGTGCTTGCCGGGCCGAAATGGGACCCGCCGACGCTGATTACTCCCAAGATGCCGCTCTGTCGAGTGACAAGGGTGCGAGCCGCCGTGTTGCGCCGGTACCCAAGCTGGATGATCGCGTGCTTGACGCGCGCGCGCGTTTCGGCGTTGACGTTGGGGTGGTCGTTGATGACCCGGCTAACGGTCTGGTGCGAGACGCCGGCGAGGCGGGCGACGTCGGCCATCACCGGTAGGCGGGCAAGCGCTGCCTTGGCAGTCACGGTGTCATTCTCCCTCAGTCAGCCCTATGTAAGCGCTCACAAATAGCAGGACGTATGATGCGACCGAATGCAGGCATTCGAGTGACTCAACTGGTGCGCGTGTGTCGGCGCTCACCGGCGGGGCTGCGCCTTGCCCGCCGTGGGTCTCGGTCGAGTCCCTTGTTGCCCCTGTCGGTTTGCTCCGCTCCAACAATCTTGCACGCGTAGCAGCGACCATTGACGAAGGCACTCCACCGGTTCGATGTTTGGTTCGTGACGGGGAGCCAGCAGCTTTACGGCGACGAGACGCTCCGGCGTGTCGCCGAGGATTCCCAGCAGATCGCGGCGGCGCTCCAGGCTGCAAAGGCCATCCCGGTCCAGGTCACCTTCAAGCCCGTCTTAACAACCCCGGAGGCGATTCGCCAGATCTGCTTGGAGGCCAACGCAGCCAAGGGCTGTATTGGCCTGATCGCATGGATGCACACCTTTTCTCCGGCCAAGATGTGGATCGCCGGCCTCAATGCCCTCCAGAAGCCGTTGCTCCACCTGCATACTCAGTTCAACCGCGACCTGCCTTGGGCGGAAATCGATATGGATTTCATGAATCTGAACCAATCAGCCCATGGTGACCGGGAGTTCGGGTTTATCGAGACCCGAATGCGCCACAGTCGAAAGACGGTCGTTGGCTTCTGGCAGGATCCGGCCGTAATCGATCGGCTGAGCACATGGTCGCGAGCGGCCGCCGCCTGGGATGAGGCCCACGGGCTTCGGGTGGCGCGGTTCGGCGACAACATGCGTCACGTCGCCGTCACCGAGGGCGATAAGGTCGAAGCCCACATTAGGTTGGGGTTCTCGGTCGATGGCTACAGCGTTGGGGAGCTGGCTGAGACGGTGCGAGCCGTCCCGAACGGTGCGGTCGACGTCCTCGTGGAGGAGTACGAGGAGCAATACGAGGTAAGCCCGACCCTGCGAAAGTCGGGTGATCGCCACGACGCGCTGCGTGACGCGGCCAGGATCGAGGTGGGTCTTCGGACATTCCTAGACATCGGCGGGTTCAAGGCATTCACGGACACATTCGAAGATCTCGACGGACTACCGCAACTGCCCGGTATCGCGGTGCAGCGTTTGATGGGTGACGGATACGGCTTCGGCGCAGAAGGTGACTGGAAAACTGCGGCCCTGGTCCGTCTGATGAAGGTGATGAGCACGGGGCTTGAGGGTGGCACCTCGTTCATGGAGGACTACACCTACCACCTGGCACCCCACGGCCCGAAGGTGTTGGGAGCGCACATGCTGGAGGTGTGCCCGTCCATCGCGGGCCAAAAACCATCCTGCGAGATCCACCCCCTGTCGATAGGAGGGAAGCAGGACCCAGTCCGACTTGTATTTACTGCGTCGCCAGGACCGGCTGTCGTGGTGGGATTGCTTGATCTAGGTGGGCGCTTTCGGATGGTGGCAAACGAAGTGGACGTGACGGCACCCGACGAATCCCTTCCCAAGTTGCCGGTTGCCCGGGCGGTTTGGCAACCGAAGCCAGATCTCCAGACGGCGGCTGAGGCCTGGTTGATTGCAGGTGGCCCGCACCACACGGGTTTCAGCGCGGCCATGGGTATTGAGCCCCTTGCGGATTTCGCCGAGATTGCGGGGATAGAGTTCCTTGTCATCGACAAGGACACAAGGGTCTCCGAGTTTAAGAAGGAGCTTCGTTGGAACCAGGTCTACTATCACTTGGCTCAGGGGCTGTAAGTGCGGCGTCACGCAGGGCACCTGAATGACTCTGACTCTGGGGATCTCTAATCTCGTACGCCGAGCTTCGCGAGCGCGTCTGTCGGGCGAACCGCGAACTCGTGCGCGCCGGCCTGGTCGTACTGGCCTTCGGCAACGCCAGCGGCGCCGACCGCGCGGCGGGCGTCATGGCAATCAAGCCGAGCGGCGTGCCATACGACGAGCTGCGGCCAGAAGCCATGGTCGTCGTCGGTTTGGACGATGGCCGGATCGTTGAAGGTACCTACCGGCCATCATCTGATACCCCGACCCACCTTGTCCTCTACCGTCGTTTCGCGGCGATCGCCGGGGTGGTTCACACACACTCCAGCTTCGCGACGGCGTGGGCCCAGGCGCTGCGCCCTATACCGTGCCTAGGCACGACGCACGCCGATCACTTCCGCGGTCCGGTTCCGGTCACCCGTCAACTTACGCGAGACGAGATTGAGGGCGACTACGAGGCGGAGACCGGCGAAGTGATCGTCGAGCTGTTTGAGGCGTCTGGGCTCGACCCGCTAGAGATGCCAGCCGCAATAGTCGCATCGCATGGACCCTTTACTTGGGGTATTGATGCAGCACAAGCGGTCGAGAACGCGATCGCGTTAGAGGCAGTCGCTGCTTCAGCGCTCCGTACGACACAGCTTCGACCGGACGTACAACCAATCGGAGAGGACCTGCTACAGCGCCACTTCCGACGAAAGCACGGTCCCAACGCCTATTACGGCCAGCGCAACGAGACCCACCCTTAATCGGAGGTTGACGGGTTGGTTAGAGTCCTAAGGCTTCACCAACCTGGCGATCTCCGATTGCACGAGGAGCCGTCGCCCACTCCTGATGCAGGAGAGGTTCTATTGCAGGTGACGGCGGCTTCACCTTCCGAGCGCCGGGGCCTCAAGGTTCTGGTAGAGCCCTCATCGCGCGAGGCGGCAAGTTGAGCGAGAGCAGGTTTGCCATCGGAGTGGATTTCGGAACCGAGTCGGGTCGCTCGGTCCTTGTCAACGTCGCTGATGGCCGCGAGCTTGCAATCGCCGTATATCGGTACCGAAACGGCGTGATCGATGAGCACCTCCCGGCACCTCATGATCGCATCCGCCTCGAATCGGACTGGGCGCTACAGGATCCAGAAGACTACATCCGAACCTTTCAGGAGACGGTGCCTCGGCTACTGGCCGAGACAGGTGTTGAGCCCAGCCACGTCATCGGGGTTGGTATTGACTTCACGGCCTGCACCATGCTGCCCACCACTGCCGACGGCACGCCGTTGTGCTACCTGGACGAGTTCCGCCACCTGCCACATGCGTGGGTCAAGCTCTGGAAGCATCATTCCGCGCAGCCAGAGGCCGATCTGATCAACGCCCTCGCTCGAGATCGGGGTGAGCCATGGCTTCCGCGCTACGGTGGCAAGATCTCGTCCGAGTGGTTTTTCTCAAAGGCGCTCCAAATCCTCGGCGAGGCACCTGAACTGTATGCGGCTGCGGGCCGCCTAATCGAAGCCGCCGACTGGGTGGTCTGGCAGCTGACCGGCCATGAGACACGTAACAGCTGCACCGCCGGCTACAAGGCGATCTGGTCGAAGCGTGATGGCTTCCCGTCTGACGCGTACTTTGGGGCGCTCGATCCACGCTTCAGGCACGTGGTCGATCAGAAGATGTCGCGCCACATCACATCCATCGGCCACCGGGCTGGTGGCCTGAGCCAAAAGGCTGCGGCCTGGACCGGCCTTCGTCCCGGTACAGCGGTGGCTGTAGCGAATGTCGATGCCCATGTCTCAGTCCCCGCCGCGACCGTGACAGAGCCAGGGACGATGGTCATGATCATGGGGACAAGCATCTGCCACATAGTCCTAGGGGACAGGCCCGCGACCGTCGAGGGGATGTGCGGAGTTGTCGAGGACGGAGTGATCCCTGGTCTGTTCGGATTCGAGGCTGGTCAGTCAGCGGTTGGGGATATTTTCGCCTGGTTCGTAGAGAATATGGTGCCCCCGGAGTACCACGACATGGCCCGCCGACAGGGCATCGACGTCCACGTAGCACTGGAACAGCAGGCGTCGAGGCTTCGCCCGGGCGAATCCGGCTTGCTCGCACTTGACTGGTGGAACGGCAACCGCTCGGTGCTGGTCGATGTGGATCTCAGTGGCCTACTTGTTGGCGCGACCCTTGCGACCAAGGCTCCTGAAATCTATCGTGCGCTGATCGAAGCGACCGCGTTTGGGACCCGCATGATTGTCGATGCGTTCGAGTCGAGCGGTGTTGCAGTCGGCAGGATTGTTGCTTGCGGTGGCCTGCCGGAACGCAACAAGCTTCTGATGCAGATCTATGCCGATGTTATAGGGCGCGAGTTTCGGATCGCAGCCTCCGAGCAGACGCCAGCTCTCGGTTCAGCGATGTTCGGCGCGGTTGCAGCGGGCAAAGCCGCAGGGGGCTACGACTCGATTACCGAAGCGTCACAACACATGGCCCGCTTGAGAGATGAAAAGTACGAAGTCAGTGACGAAAACCACGCGGTCTACGAGCAACTCTACGGACAGTATGTTCGTCTGCACGACCTATTTGGACGCGGCAGCAACGACGTGATGAAGAATCTAAGGAAGATCAGGAGCGAGGCGCTTAGCGCGACGCAGCCCATCAGTTGAAACTCGCGGCCATTATCTTTGATCTGGACGGCGTTATCGTCGAATCCGAGCAAGTATGGGACCGGGTTCGCCGCCGCTTTGTGGAGAAGCACGGCGGCACCTGGCGCGAGGACAGTTCCCGCCACATGATGGGCCTGAGCACGCGGGCGTGGGCTCACTATCTCACCGCCGACCTGGGAGTCACTCTGCCAGAAGAGGAAGTGGCCAAGCAAGTAATCGAGGAAATGAAGCGCGACTACGGACACACCCTTCCCCTGGTCCGTGGCGCAGTGCCTGTGGTGCGAGAATTGGCGACCAATTGGCGCCTTGCGGTCGCATCCGGCTCACCCATGTCCCTGATCGAGGCCGTGCTGGACGGGGGCTCGATTCGGGGTGAGTTCAAGGTCCTCGTTTCCACTGATGAGGTTGTGGCTGGGAAGCCCGCCCCCGATGTCTACATAGAGACTGCGCGGAGGTTGAAAGTCCGGGTCGAACGGTGCGTAGTCGTAGAGGACTCAAGCAACGGCATCAAGTCGGCCGCCACCGCAGGCGCACGAGTGATCGCAATCCCCAACTCGGCTCACCCTCCCGACCGCGAAACGCTTTCCCTCGCAGCCTTGGTGCTTGCCGACATCAGCTCGCTGACAGCTGAGGTGGTGCGCAGTCTTCAGTGACCCGATAG
>Ga0066793_10001286_pt1 | contig 11288 bp, 10 predicted proteins | sample PersoiDNA2013189_FD_83876 | JGI IMG/M metagenome (GOLD analysis project Ga0066793, IMG submission 83876) | Permafrost soil microbial communities from the Arctic, to analyse light accelerated degradation of dissolved organic matter (DOM) -... | ecosystem: Environmental > Terrestrial > Soil >...
GCCTTGCTTCACACTCTCCTCGCGGTAGAGCCGAAAGACCGCCGCAGCCCGTGGGCGATGTGGAACAGCGTAATGCGCGGTTAAATACTCGGTCAGCATCTGCCGGGAGGCATCTGGGGCGCGCGCATTACGATTGCCACGTTGCGCAATCTTGTCGAGCAGCCCAAAATAGCCACATCCATACTGCGCTTCTGCCTGGCGAAAGGCGGCCATCCAGTTCTGAATACTGCGCGTGGTCACGGTAATCGCTTCGCCACACTTCCAGGCCAGCATGGTGCGGAGTCGTCGATTGGCTGCCTCCAGGGCTTTGGGACCAGCAAGCGACACAATCTCTCGCACTGACTCTTGCAGCGGCGAGGGAGTTGAGGGCGTGACTTCTTTCATCTCTCCTAATGCGATCAGGCGCTGGAAGAGTTCCAACGGCACGCTGCTCTGTCCCCTCTTCCAGCGTCGCGTGCGCTTTGGTGTAGCGCTGGGCAGCGCACTTGTCGTGTTCGTTCTGCTCTGGCCGCTCTACGGCTTTGTCAGGACGCCTCTTCTGCTGGGAGCCGTCTTCGCGGGCATTGCCATCTTCGACTCGATCAGCGCTATTCTGATGAGCAGCTACCGCCTCGCTGTTGTACCCGATGCCCTGCAAGCCCGCGTGAGTAGCGTCTATCGCCTGGTCCTGTTCAGCATTCTCACCGTCGGTCCCTCCGCGCTTGGGCTGAGCCTCGAACGGCTGGGCATTCTTCCTACGGTGAGCATAGTGTGGGGTGGTTTGCTCTTGCTGGCCGGATTTATGTTTGTGAGTCGGCAGATGCGCCAGGCAACATTGCCACATGCTGTGGTGTAATAGGCACCTTTCTACACCTGATAATCAGCCCAATTGACCATTGAAATTCTCATTAATTGCGACTATACTGATGTGAATGAGTTACTGATGCGCGCTATGCTGTAGGCACTTAAGGAGCGGAAAGGTCGGAAAGTGGCAGATAGTAGAAATGGTCTCTATATGACGGTAGAGCAATATCTTGCCCTCGATGAGGATACAGACGGCAAGTATGAATATCTCGATGGCTATGTCTTTATGCTGCGTCCACCTTCTAGCGCATACGATGACCAGCCGCACGATATGGCCGGTGGGAGTGTTGCCCATGCTGCTCTCTGCGCGCGCCTTGCTACGCTGGTGAATGTTGCGCTAGGAGATAGTCCGTGCATGGCATATACCAGTGATGCGCGTATGAAGCTCGCTGAAAGGCAGTACCTCTATCCAGATATAGCGATATCATGTGGCGAAGAAGCCGGATCGATGTTAGCAAATTCGGCTGTGATTATTGAAGTCTTATCATCAACGACTGAGAAGAGCGATCGTGGTATAAAATTCAAGTCATACAAGGCGCTACCGTCATTGCAAGAGTACGTGTTGATTGGCAGCGAATACCGTACGATTGAGGTTCACCGGCGCGAGGGCGATTTCTGGCGGCAATACCTTTATGGCGAAGGCGACCTGGTCGAACTCAAGAGCCTCGGGATACGTTTCCCTTTTGACGAGGTATATCGTCGGATACCTTTGTAGATCGGGCGCGCCCATGGCGTTTCCCTTCTCAGTTTCGTTTACCCAACCACTCCTCACCCAAAATAGCGTACAGATATTCATCTCCCCATTTGCCCTTGAACCAGGTGTTCTGGATGAAATGGCCCTCGCGCCTCATCCCGAGGCGTGCGAGCAGTGCTACGGAGGCAGCGTTTTCACAGTCGGCGATGGCGATGACGCGGTGTAGCTGAAGCGTTTTGAAAACATAGTCCAGGACGCCTGAGACGGCTTCAAAGGCCAACCCACGTCCCTGGTACGCTCGTGATAGCGTGAAGCCAAGTTCCGCCTGGCGCGCGTCGTCGGCGAGGATCTTCAGGGCGCAGTCGCCGATCAGCTCACTGGTCTCCTCCAGCTCAATAGCGATCTGAAACCACGCGCCCGGTATGCCCGGTTGAGCGCCCTTTTGCTCTTGAATGAAGTCGTGTGCCTCCGTTTCGCTGGTCGTTTCCCAACTCTGGTAACGGGCGACTTCGGGATCGTTGCGATACGCCAGGAAGATCGGTAGATCGGCATCTGTAAAAGGACGCAGGCGTACTCTAATCAGATCTATGGGATGAAATTGATGCATGAACCCCTCACTGCGCTTTACTTCAGGTAGACTCAACTGAGCTGAAATGAAAAAGAGTACAAATTTAATGGAAATTATGGACTCTTCATTCACGTAACTAAAGGAATTGCTACTCTCTGCACCCGCGCAAACATGGCCCGCAAGTCGTCGTAGTCCGCGTCGCACACGGGGATGAAGTGCTCGATGCATCCTTTGTGGAGTTCGGCGGCGGCTTGCACATCTTCGTGCATAGAGACGAGGACGGTCCGCACGCGCTGTTTGAGTTCGGCATCTAGCTCTCTGGCAATGACTATAGGAGGGATGGTAGATGGCCCTAACATATCGACGACGCGTATCTTCTGCGCCAGGGCTGGTTGCTGTAGGAGCAAGGTATCGAGCAGATGAGAGTCTAGCGCGGTGGCATCGGCCTTGCCCGCGAGGACGGCCTGGAGGGATTGCAGGTGCGAGCCGGTGGCTATCATCTCTGCGAAGTAGTCCAGCGATTTTTCGTGGGCAAGCAGGGTAGCATAGACAAGATTGTAGCCAGAGTGCGAGGCGCGTTCGTTGTAGGCCCAGGTACAGCCCTGCAGGTCGGCAAACGACGTGTAAGGACTATCGCGGCGAACAATGACATCGGAGTAATAGATGGGCCGCTGCTGGTAGCGCGGTCCCTGGAGGACGGGCGCTACCAGCAGCTCAAATGGACAATCAGGCTTTTGCATTGCGTGAACGTACAAAAGGCCGCACAGAAAGCCAATGTCCGCGCTTCTCTGCTGCGGCGCAAACTCTTCCAATGCCTGGCCGACGTGCAGCGTCGCGGGATAGCCCACGCGTTCTCCCACGTAGCTGGCGATGAACGCGTAGGTTTCGTGAAGAACGGGCGAGAGAAAGTTGGCGAAACTAAGCGTTGATGGTGTGAACATACTGCTACCTCCGTGCGTTTCCAGCGCTAGCTTTTCCAGTCACCCATAAATGCTTTATCTTTATCATTTACCTGCGTGCCCAGCATGGGATGCAGCTCCATGGCAGGCGAGTATTTGCTGGCCGGGACCGTGCGCCCGAGCGCCTCCGCGATGGCGCGGACGTAGTGCGGCGCGCCTCCGCAGCAGATGCCGAGATAGTTGACGCCGAGCGAGCGGGCGCGACGGGCAAAGTCCGCCATCTCAAAACGGTTGTGCAGGAATGGCTCCAGGGCGAGGGGGAAGGCGCTTGCTCCATTGTCAGTTTTGAGCGACTCGAACGTTGCGGCGTGCGCGTTCGTCCTGTACGGCACGGGCTGTGCGGCCACATAGCAGCTCACCGACTGGCGCACCTTCTCGATAATGGGCAGCATCGTCTCGGGTCCACGATCACAGTTCAGGCCGACGATATCTGCGCCCGCATCGGCCAGTATCTTGCATGCCTCGACATAATCGTAGCCGTCACGTGTCTGCGAGGGCTGAACGGAGGCCAGCGTAACCATAGCGGGCAGGCGCAACTCTTTGATTACTTGCAGAGCAATCAGCGCCTCGCCGAGATAGTCGTTGGTCTCGGATATCACAAAATCGATGCCCTCTTCGACCGCCCAGGTCAGTTGCTCCTCATACATGGCGCGAACGGTGCGAGAGCTGGCCTCTATGTTTTGGAGATCGTAGGCCCAGGTGTTGCAGATATTGCCAGCCACCAGCGCGTCGCCTTCGCGAGCAACCTCGTTGGCGAGGCGCACGGCCTGACGGTTCATGCGCTCCAGGTCGTTTTCGCGCCCCACGTCCTTGAGCTTCTCGCGATGGGCGTAGTAGGTCAGGGCGACCATGACCTCGCTGCCTGCGCGCAGAAATTCGCGGTGGAGTTCTTTAACGGCCTCGGGGAAATCGAGCACGACCTCCGGTACATACGGGCCTGCCTTGATGTAGCCTCTGCGCTCAAGCTCGAAAACGTAGCCTTCCGCGCCCAGCACGAAGTCGCCGCGCAATCGATCCAGAATGCCCCTGCCTGTCCGCTCGCTCATTGTGTCCTCTCTTTCTTACTAGTTTATGCAAAGCGTTGGGGAGTGAAGCGGTCAATGGCGTAGACCGTTCCTCCCTGCAGCGCCAGTTGCATTAGCGTTTTGCCTACCCACGGAGCGTACTTGTAGCCGGTCCCGCGCCAGCCCACGCCTACGTAGATGTTGTCGAAGTTCGGGACGTTGCCGAGAATAAAGTTGTCGTCGCCCACCAGATCGTAAAAGCACTGGTCGACATCCTGCACATCGATGGCCCGAGCATCTTTGAGGGCTGGCATGCACTGCTCCACAAAACTATGTACATCGGAGATGCGGGTGTTCAGCGTCTTCACGTCGGGCGGATTGTAGTAGCCGATCTTCACGCCAGTCGTCTTGCCCGCGTAGATTGGATGCCCATAAATGCCTACGTCGAGATACGCAAATACTGGTAGCACATCGGAGGTGAACTGCTCCCACTTCTCAGGCGGCGGAATGAAGTACTTGCACTGGCTGGGACGGTCAGGCGTGAGCGGAAACTGCACAGTATTGCCTGGCAGCTGGCGCAACACATCGTTCGTCTTCAGACCCGCCGTGACTACGAGCTTGCGTGTCTGGTAATCGCCCTTGCTGGTGCCGATGGATACAATGCTGTCGCGCTCTTCGATCGTGGCGACATCCACCTGCTCCACGATCGTAACATCTCGTGCGCGCAGCACATTCAGAAGCGCCTGGGTGACTGCTGGAACGTAGAGCAGACCAGCCTCGACATCCAGTCGGCCCAGATCGGCAGTAAACTGCGGAAATCTCTTTGCGAGTTCGGCAGCTGAAAACGCCTCCCGAGGCAGATTCAAGTCGGTGAGCGTGTTGTAGCTCTGCGCCGCGTAGGTCGCCGTGAGATCGGGCGTGACGTTCTGCGTTGCGATGTTCAGGCAGCCACACTCGATCAGCAGAGGCTCAGCGGCCTGGTGTTGCAGATCCAGCCACAGGGTACGCGCCTCGTATGCCAGACGCGCGTAGAGGGGATCGAGGTAATCGTTCCGAATAGACCGCGTGTAGCTGAACGACGCGGTCTTTTTGTCTCCGATCACCGACTGCTCTAAAATAACGACCTTCGCGCTGAACTGCGCGGCGTAATAAGCGGTAAATAGGCCCATGACGCCGCCGCCGATAATTGTCAGATCCTGGACACCTTCTGGTACGCGCATCTTCTCTCCTTCTCTGTTCGCTGACTAATACACTACTTTGTGCATGATTGGCCGCTGTTGAGTATCTGGAAAGACATAATATTTGGTGCTTTCCAGGCACATATCCTGCTGAACCAATCCGCCTGGCATGACGCCGTTATGTAGCCGTATCCATTCGTAGTAATGAGGTGCGAGGTGATAGGCCGCGTACGTATGCGTACTGCTCTTTTTGAGCGTTTCTTTCGTGTCCATATCGGTAAATATAACCAGGTTGTACCAGCGACCGGTACGCAGTTCTAGTGATGAGTAGCTCAGGATGTCCGCGATGCCCATGAGCTCGGGGACCAGCTTCTGGTCGATTCTCTGTATCTCGTCCAGAACTTGTTGTGCGAGAGGATGCCGCTTGCCGCTGATAAAGCCAACGAAGAGCAACGGTCGTGCTACCAGGAGTTCGGCTGGTCTGTAAAGCGCGATGCGATGGACGCGCCTGTGACGCTCCTCCAGAGAGTAAAGCAGCGGCTGAAGATTGTTCACTGGCTGGTCCAACTGGTGCAGGGTCAGGTACAATCTCTGCGCCATCAATTTGAGTACAACAAGGTCCAACCTGCCCTTTTTAAGGTGTAGCCCGGCTGGATGCTCCAACGTCGTTGGCGTTGTTGTTTCTGTATAATATGCGCTCATAGTGGTGTTTTCCTCTATAACTAAAACAGGTAGAAGCCTTCACGTAGTGGAAGGTAATAAAAGGTGGTCAACCTGACAAGCTACCTCCGCATGTCATACAAACAGGCAGAGAGCTTAATCAGATCTGGGTAGTGTAAAAAGTGAGTACCTGGATTAGTGGAGGCAACAACAACAGTCTGGCGCGTGGGTGGAGGAACAGAAGAGAGGACGCATGGAGACAATTACGACGATCGTGTCGACCGCGTTTAAGAAGGATCGGTCCGCGACTGCTAAATTCTGTGTTATCAGTTTCATCTGCGTGCGCTCCTAAATAGTTGTCGTATTCATCATCTTTACAGCGCGCCGTTGCTCCAAGTAACAGATGTTGTTCTCATTGTAAGGGAAGAAGATATGGTTTGTCAACATTCCATAACCAGAAGCCACTTATTTTCCAATATTCATAACTTTAAGTTTTCATTTGACTCAATGCTTAACGTAAGAACATGACATAAATAACGTGGTACTCTATTACCTGGATATTCTCTTGTAACAAAAAGGGGAAATGTTCTATGGCTCTAGGAAGCTGGTGGCGAGGAGATCCTCTGCCCGATCTTCCCCCTCTTCCGGGATTTTCTGCACGTATTGCGACGGATATGCAACTGATCGCGCGCCTCACCGGACTCCCACGGCAGGAGATCGAGATGCGTCTTCAGCACGGGAACCACGCTTATATCGCCTTCGTAGCAGAGACGCCGGTTGCTTATGGCTGGGTGGCAGAGCAAACGGCTGGCGTAGACGAGATACAGCTTTCCTTTACGCTCTCCGCCCGGAATCGCTATCTGTGGGATTTCCAGACATTCCCCGCCTGGCGCGGTCGTGGCATCTATCCTCATTTTCTACAAACGATCGTACGGCAGGAAATGGCCGAACGGTTCTGGATATTGCACCAGCCCGGCAACACTGCTGCCGCGCGTAGTATCGAGAAAGCTGGCTTTCACTTTGTCGGCGAGCTCGTCCTCAGCGAGGGCCGTGTCTGCGCTATTGAGCTCTTTGAGGACGGCGAACGCGCGGTCGCTGGTGCCGCTCTCCTCAATCTGCCTGTCAGCGCTAAAGAGACGTGAAGCGGAAGAGGCACATCCATATTGAAATCTGCTAAAATAGGTCGTGGCAGGAGTTCATGCAGTGGAATTCGAATCAATAAATTTACATTTTTCTTGCTTTTATTTGAACTTTGCCTTGTATACTCTGACATATACAGCCGGATACCAGCGGGCGTAGTGGGGTCCGACAGCATACATGCGAGAAGCGAAGGCGGTTACAGCATCTTTCGCTTATGGCATATCGTCAGCTACATCAACGGAATTCTATATAACATGGCAAAGGAACAGGTATGAAGAGGCGCGTCGTGCCTCCATTGCGCAGTTTGCGTACCAAGCTAGTATTGAGTTACCTCGCAGTGACGCTAGGAGCTATCCTGATTTTAAGTATAGCTGTAGCGCTGGCTGTGCAATACTACTTTGCCTATCAGTTGCAGGATCAGTTCATGAGCCAGGCACAGGCGGCAGCGCAACAGGCCGGGCAGGAATATCATACTGCCAACGCGAAATGGGACTATGTTCATCACCTGGGCTGGATCGATCAAGATACCGTCGAGATGATTGTAGATACTAATGGCACTATAGAGTCGTCTCTGCCGGACCACGCGCGCATGGTAGGTGTAATGAATAACAATATACCTGCCATCGATCGCTGTCTGCAAAATGCCCTCCAGGGACAGGACGGAACGATAAGCCATATTCAGGGCTCTTCCAACGGAGATGATGGTCCGCCAACGCCCCCAGCGATGTACGTCTGCGATGCAGTGCGCGATAATGGACAACAGAACGGGCAGATCGTCGGCGCGCTCTTACTGATCAAGTCTGAACAATACGCACAGGGTTCGCCTCCCCACGGCTTTCTATTCAATGTGAGCCTGGCTATTCTGTTCGCGGGCGGTGGTATCGCGCTGGTGGTAGCCTTCTTTAGTTTTATACTGGCGCGCGGCCTGACGAATCCGTTGCGCTCCCTCACCACGGCAGCCGAGAAGATGCAGGGCGGCGATTATGCGCAGCGCGTGGTGCCTCCGGCGTCCCAGGACGAGATAGAGCACCTCTCGCTTGCTTTTAACGCGATGGCCGATACGATTGAGGCCGATGTGAACGAGTTGCGCCGCCAGGAGCAGTTGCGCCGCGACCTGATCGCCAATATCGCGCACGATATGCTTACTCCGCTAACCGCTGTACAGGGCTTCAGTGAGGCGCTGGCCGATGAGGTAATTACCAATGCGCGGGCGCGCCAGGAGACGGCGCAATTGATCGGGCGCGAGGTGCAGCGCCTGCGCCGCCTGGTCAGCGATATGCAGCATATGACCTCGCTTGAAGCGGGTCGCCTGCACTTCGATTTCGCGCCCCTCAATCTCTACGAGCTGGTGAACGAGACGCTGGCGGTTATCGAATTTGAGTGCAATCAACAAGGCATAACCCTGCGCAACGAGATGCCGCCCTGGCTACCTCTGGTGCAGGCCGATGGCGATCGCATCACCCAGGTATTGCTCAATCTGCTGGACAATGCGCGCCGCCACACGCCGACGGGAGGAACGATTACCATTGGTGCCGAGCCCGGCGAGCGCGATCTCAAGGTGTGGGTGAGCGATACCGGCACAGGCATTGATGCCGCCGATCTGCCTTACATCTTTGAGCGCTTCTACCGTGCTGATCGTTCGCGTACCGGTACGACCGGTGGCAGCGGGCTGGGCCTCTCCATCGTCAAAGCGATCATCACCGCGCATGGTGGCACGATCCATGCCGAAAGCCAACCCGGCGTGGGGACGCGTATTCTGTTTACCCTTCCACGCGCCGGAGAGGAACTCCCATTAATCGTGGACCTTGATAGTCCTTATGCCTAGTATGTAGTATGCTCAGGCAGAGACTCTGCAGGCCGAGGATGGACTATAGGGTAGAAATTGATCGACCAGCCCATGCCGAATGCGTGGGGAACCAGCACGCTCGCTGTGTCTTTGTTCCAGAAGGTGTCGCGCAGTTTCTCGACTGTTGGAATACGAAAGTCGTAGGGGATACCAGCGACCTTGCCATGCCATGTGCGCTCGTTCGCCGGGCGGCTTAATTGCTGCGCGACCGCGCTCCCTACCAGGGTAACTACGATCGTTCCCGTCACCATATTGAGGGGTTTGACGCCCCTGTTCTTCTTGCTCATAAAAATTCCTCCTGTTTACTGTTATCCATGTATAATTTAAGATAGTAAAAATTCTTCAGTTCCCTTTGCTGCTCCTCGTAGCTCCACGCATTACCAACACTGAGGAGTCATGAGCGGTTAGAGGTACTGTTCACCTTATATTACGTTTCCTACGAGAAAACGTTGTAGGTGCCAGAGGATTGTTCGGGGCTATCGCAAGAACGTTCTGAGAGAGGGGCGCTTAGATGCTGCGCGCAAACCATTCTGCAAAGATAGGTGCAGCAAAGCGATAGCAATCCTTCGTGACAAGCAGGATATCGCGTTTGAGTAGCTTTTGCAGGGTCAGGCGCGTGGTCATCTCATCAAGGCCGCTCTGTAGTTGGATGCTGGCGGGGTCGGCCTCTCCCAGCGCGTACACGGCATCCAGGCAGAGCCGCTGCGCGCGATCGGTACGCTCCCAGAGATCCTTAAAATAGTTGTCGCCCCACTTCTTGAAGACCTCTTCTATAGCGGCCTCGACATCGTGTAGCACGGCCTGTTCGCGCCCGCTCGCGTTGAGTTCGGCGATGAGGATCGAGCACAGCGCCTGAATCAGGAACGGATGGTACCCGCTCACGCGCAGCACCTCCGCGATGACCTGCGCGCCGAAGATACGCTCGCCAGGAAACTGCGGCGTCGGCTGCGCGATAAGCAGCCGCGCCTCCTCGGGACGCAGAAAACTGACCTTCAGCGTCTCCACGTTGACAAAATAGCCCGCCCAGCTGCTCCCCATCTCGCTCATCGTCTTCACACCACTGAACAGCAGGGCCAGGCGCGGACGATTCTGAATGACGCTGCGAAACCAGTCCAGCAGAGAGTGCAGATCGATATGCCCCCTCTGCCCGGCCTCTTCCAGCTTCTCAAATTCGTCGAAAGCCAGTAGGAGGACGCGATCGTTCTGTTCCAGCAGGCGCTCGACATCGCGCATCCAGCGGTCGAAACGATGATAGGCGACGGCTTCATTCTCGCGCTGGTCCTCGCGCAACTGCTCGTACTCCAGCCGCTTGATGAGAATGCCCTTGGTGGTGAGCAGATCATAGACCCCTTCAGCGATCGCTGCCAACATGGCGGCGATGCTGGAGGCGACACCCGTGCTCTGAAGATCATAGAAAACGGAGAGATACTGCGATCCCAGCAGGACGGGTAGTTGCTTGAGGATACTGCTCTTGCCCATTCTCCGCTCGCCCGTCAGGAAAAAGGTCGGGCGGCGACTCCTGCGCAGCGCCTCGCTCAGTTGTTGCGCCACATCGTCGCGTCCTACGAAGAGAGGATTGCGCAGTTCGAGCGCCAGGCCCGGCGTGTACGGATTGTCGATACGTCCGAAGCTACCAGGCATATTTTCGATATTGTCCTGCTCATGCCGGGCGACCGCCTGCCATTTCTGCACAATCTCCTCCAGGTGCCGGTTGAGGACCGCGTCCCTGAAGGCGGTGGAGGGGTAAATTTTTCGCAGGTTGGCAATCATACTTGCCAGCGCTTCGTGGCGCGCCTGGCCATTGACGCGTGTGTAGTAGCTGGCGGCGTCGCGACTGGCGTCCTCCAGGTTGCTGAATAGCTTCGCCATCTGCGGATCAAGGAAGCGGATCTCCTGGGATAAGATCGTGCCAAGACGCTGATAGGCACGGCTAATATCGCGCAGGCTCTCACGCATACTGAGATCGGAGAGCGCGATCTCTACGAGCGCCGCCTGCGCCTGTCCCCGCTGCTGGGGGCGCTCGTGAATGACAAATTCGCTCTCCTCAATCGCCTCCTCCACATTCTGTTCAGCCGCCAGGAGCAGTGCCTGCTTTAAATAGGGCAAAGGCAAGAAGACGGCCTCATCATAGTGCAGCGCGCTGTGCCGCAGGTAGTAAAAAATATTGAGTGGGTCCCGCTGGCACTTGAAATGTGTTCTGACCATAGCGAGCGAACTGAATGGATACAGCGGCAGGCGATAGTAGCTGGGGATATAGCTCAGCACAAAGGCAACGCCGACGACCAGCCCTTGCATAGCGCCAACCGAGATCGCGTACGACAGCGACATTTGCTTCATGCCAGCATCGCCGACTGGGACGCCTACCGCCGCTCCAAAGGCGGCAGCAACCACAATAC
>Ga0066793_10001287_pt1 | contig 11288 bp, 8 predicted proteins | sample PersoiDNA2013189_FD_83876 | JGI IMG/M metagenome (GOLD analysis project Ga0066793, IMG submission 83876) | Permafrost soil microbial communities from the Arctic, to analyse light accelerated degradation of dissolved organic matter (DOM) -... | ecosystem: Environmental > Terrestrial > Soil >...
ATAGACAGAACGACGAAAGTAACGGTCCTCGCTTCTATGTCAGCAGCTGGAGCTGATATTATCAAACATAACGGAAAAAGTCGGCGAACAATTTGCGATTTAAGTTCTGAACAGATCACAAGTTTTCAAGAACGGATTTATAAACATTACCGAAGCGAAGGCCGAGTTCTTCCATGGAGAAAGACTCGCGATCCGTACAAAATTCTCGTCTCCGAGCTTATGTTGCAGCAAACCCAAGTAGAACGGGTACTTGTCAAATATCAGTTGTTTTTAAACAACTTTCCGAGTTTTTCAGCGCTTTCGCACGCTCCGCTAAAAAATGTGCTCGAGGTTTGGCACGGTTTAGGATACAATAAGCGAGCAATCGCGCTCAAACGAATAGCTCAAACCGTTGAAGCACAATTTGTAGGAAAGCTGCCTTCCGACTACTCGGCCCTTGTAGGTTTGCCGGGTGTAGGACACGCTACTGCATGTGCGATACGAACTTTTGCATTCGACATACCGTCAGTTTTTATCGAGACAAATATAAGAACAGTGTTCATCCACGCCTTTTACGCCGATGAAAAAGGCGTAGAAGACGATAAACTCTATCCGTTAGTCGAGAGCACGCTTGATCGGTCAAACCCCCGTAAATGGTATTACGCGCTCATGGATTATGGTGTGATGTTGAAGAAGCAGCACAAAAATCCAAGCCGAAATAGCGCCCAATATAAGAAACAGGTGCCTTTTGAAGGCTCCAATAGGCAATTGCGGGGCAAGATAATCTCTTTGATAATTGCTCATTCTGGTATCACTGAAGCTGATTTAATACGACGGCTTAACGTAGATCCTCAATTAATTTCGAGCAATCTTCAAAAACTTGAAGCAGAAGGCTTTTTAAAACGTCACCAAACTAAATTCTTCATAGCGTAAGGGACGCTCAGAGTTGAAGACAAGCACTATTTTGCTCTACGTTTGCTCGTTTGTTATCCAGCGGACATCCTTTATAGTAGTAGGATGAAAATCCGGCCAATGAGCAATTTTGAAAGAGAGCTCGTTAGATCATTTAACGATTATTTCAGCGAAAATGCCCTCGATGCGATCGCATACAGGATGAAACAACATCAGTTTTCGGAACAGATGCTTGATGTCTTGGTAGATTCGTCAGATCGCCGACTGTATCTCGGCATTGAATGTAAAAGCATCTCAGCTGCCAAAGGCGCTGCTGCTTTATATTTCTCGCAGCACTTTTCAGTCAACAGGCGAGGTGAGCATCAGGCAACCAAAATGCAGGATTTCATACAGAGATCTGGCAGAACTGGGTATCTCGCCGTCGAACTGAGAATGGGGTCTGGCAAATCAAAGGCCGCTTATTTCGTAACGTGGCCGGATGTTTGGCATCGCTACATAACAAAGCAAGTTGGTTTCTCGATTGAAGAAATTAAACGGTATACGCCCATAGCCCGTAATGATGGAAAATATGCAGTCGAGGGCCTTTTTGAGCGACCTTAACCAGTTAGTCCAAGAGGTGCATTGAATGACTCTCAAGTTCATGTCGTCAAAAATTGGTGAGGTTATATATGGCACAACTTTCAATCCACGGTCGGGTGCCGGCACCATAGCTTTCAACACGGCAGTCGTTGCTGAACGTGATTTAGAACGAGCTTTGGAAATATTTAAGCGTGTGTATGCAGCTGGACTCAATGTTGGGCCATATGTGCGCATTATCGAAGGTGGTGAAAGTTTCCAAGGCGTCTCAATTCAAAAAGGTTTCAACGGCATACTCACCATTTGTAGCATCACGATCGACGGCGTGCTCCTTAAGGCAGGCATCCCAGTAAAACCGCTATGTGGGGGCATTGTTCAGGTAACCGAAAAAACGCCAGTGAGATTTACAGACATTCTACGGTACGATTCGACTACGCTGGACCCGCTTGACGTGTTTATGTCTCAGGAACTCACATCTGTGTTAGATATGATCAATACGGGATCTGGCAAGGTCTTGGCAAGTGTCCGTGAAGTGCCCATGGCAGCGGGGACTCAGCTTGAAAATTTACTTTCAGATTTGATGGATATTGGGTTTAAAGGGATATTGGAGGTTGGCGAACCTAACTCAGATCTTCTGGAAATGCCAGTTAGTCGGGGCCACATCGGAGTGGCGATAATTGGTGGAATAAACTCTATGGCAGCAGTAAAGGAGAGTGGCATAGAGATACAGACAAGTGCCATTTCAGGCTTAGCCGATGTGCGCGATATGGACTACGATTTGTTGTCGCCGTAGATTCGTTACGAAAGCTGCAGTCGAACTAATTAGTCCAGTTGTTTGAGGAACTCTATTTCAGTTCCTTCAGGAATCGTTGCTCCAGCGGCAATATCGCTTTAAAAACGCCTTTTCTTTTGCAATCTAAGGCGAGTATTGTGGCGGAAGACGCCCAGTCGAAAATCAGAAAGTTGCACAACATTGTTGAAAAGTTGCACAACTCCGGGAGGCTGACGGATGCAGAAAAGCGAATAATTGCATCTACATCGAAGCAAGATGTCCTTATCAAGCAGGCTCTAGAAGCGCAGACACACGAAGCAGAAAAGTGGGATCTAGAAAGAAGACAGGTTGCAGCATTGGAGCACTGGGTGCAGCTACATCAAGAACGGCAACACGTTGAACCGAATAACGTGCTCTCTTTTACGAAAGATGAACTCGATCGGTATGTCGCACACCGAAAACAAGGACTTGCTGATAAATCATTAGACTGGATAAATCGAGCCTCACGAGCATTGTGGGATTGCACAAAAGGTGAAATACCCCCCACGAGTATGATTGAGTTAAGGACGTTTGTTCTTGAAAAATATTCCTCAGTCCAAGTGCACAAAATAGTACTTGGCTTTGCAGCCGCTTTTCTCAAGCACCTCTCGATAATAAGATTTGATACAAGCTACCTCTCTTTTGCTGCCTTTTTAGAGCTGCCGAAAACTGTTAGGGTCAGAAAGGGAATTACCGGGAGGATTGTCACTCGCGAATACATTTCTTCATTGTTCAAACGCATCGAAGCTTGTGCTGAAAATGCGCAAATTGACGCTCAAAAAAGCTGTTAATGCTTAGAAAAAGCCAGGATTCTTGAGACAATCTGTGATGGATTACGAAGTCGCTTGCCTCCACTTGCTGGTTGACCGTCTGAAGTATTTAAAGGATTGAATAGAAATGACATAAGTACGGCATCTCTTCCGAAGAAGCAACATGACAAGGGTTATTACGATAAAGGAGCATTTTTGGGCAGGGTTGCAGGGCTACATCCACTAAAACAAGGATTGAAACTCGAAAGCGTAGTCCCTGGGAGCGGTATCGTCCGGCGTTGCAGGGCTACATCCACTAAAACAAGGATTGAAACAGTTGTTTGTCGATGGCTGCTAGTTTTCGTGCTATATGTTGCAGGGCTACATCCACTAAAACAAGGATTGAAACTTTACTGAAACCAAATTATTAAATTCCTCTTCATTTCGTTGCAGGGCTACATCCACTAAAACAAGGATTGAAACAACGTTACCGTGAACTCGGAAACGCCTTCTTCATCAGTTGCAGGGCTACATCCACTAAAACAAGGATTGAAACACTCATGGGCATTTATGATGGACGAGGTGCGCTTAAAAGGTTGCAGGGCTACATCCACTAAAACAAGGATTGAAACGCATGGTAGGCGGAACAGGTCAGAGTTTCAGACAGATGTTGCAGGGCTACATCCACTAAAACAAGGATTGAAACTTTGAACTCGTTAGTGTAGCGCCGTGTGGAAAAAGGAGTTGCAGGGCTACATCCACTAAAACAAGGATTGAAACGCATCCATTCCGTGTGTAAGGTCGCCGCCAAATATGTTGCAGGGCTACATCCACTAAAACAAGGATTGAAACACGAAACTATCTCCTGTCAATGCGCCGGGTATTGCAGTTGCAGGGCTACATCCACTAAAACAAGGATTGAAACGTCCATATCAATGCGAGTGGATCGAATGCAAAGACAGGTTGCAGGGCTACATCCACTAAAACAAGGATTGAAACTCTACCTGGATGTCCTTTAGTAGTGTCCGGTGCGACGTTGCAGGGCTACATCCACTAAAACAAGGATTGAAACAGCGAGTGGTTTGTTTACTTCGAGATAGAAAAGAAGTTGCAGAGCAAGATCCATTAAAACAAGGATTGACGGGCCGTTTTCAGCCTGCACCTGATTTAACAGGTCTCGTCGAATCGCTGCTTAATATCGCTCCAAGCTTTTTATCGTAGAGAACGTCGCAAAACGTGATGCCTTCTTCTTCTCGTCGGTGCTTTTGCACATACCACAGCGGGAGCTTCACTTCGTACCAGCGCCGCTCTGCTGGGGGGAGACTGAGCACCTCCTCCTTGTAGCAGAGGGGAATGACTGTCGCTGTTTCATACTTAGCGCGACGAGTCACCTCGTCCTTGTCCTCGAGGAGTCGGCTGTCGAAGATACCGGCACGCGAGCTTTGCGAGAGCGCGTATTGTCCCGTAGCATCGACAAACGCCTCGGACTCTTGAACGTTATAGTTCTGATAGACGGTTTCGACAATGCGGAGCAAGTCCGCCTCGCTGATCGCCGATCCGGCTTCTTTAAAGGCCGCGTATGTGGCCTCGATCAAAGAGGTATTGGTCACGGGATCATAGAAAAACTCTGAATCGTAGACGCGTTCGGCTTTTTCAGATGCTTTATAGATAAACACGCGGCTATCCCTTGCTTTGTCGCGGTAGCGGTTCACTCGCCCTGCCCGCTGGACAAGCGCGTCAGCGGGGGCGCATTCGGTGAACAGCCAGTCGAAATCAATATCAAGCGAGACCTCGACGACTTGCGTTGCCACCATCAGTTGTGCCTGTGCGAGGCCAGCTTCGATCGACTTCCTGTCTTTGAGGATGAACTGTGCGTGGTAGCACACAGGCTTGAATTCGCGCAGCTGCTCTGCCAACTCCTGGCATTGCTTCACGGTGTTCACAACGACGAGAACACGTCTGCCCTCTGATACGGCGCGCGTTATCGCGTCCCCGTCCTCTTGAACGCGAACGTCTTTGACGAAGTACGCGCTCCGCTGCTCGTGTGCGAGGGTGTCGTCGGCGACGTGTGTCGCGTCGGGCAGCGCAGTCTCAAGGAGGGACCGAACGTATGCCGGAAGGGTTGCGCTCATAAGCAGAAACCGTGCGCCCAAACGCGAGAAATGCCGGATTGTGGAGATAAGCAGGCCCAACGTCCATCCATCATAGGCGTGGACCTCATCGACGATCACCACGGCGTTTGCTGCGTTGATCTCCTTGACGGTCCAACGACGCGCGTTGAATCCAATGGTCAACAGCTGATCGACGGTTGCCACCGTTGCCGGTTTCATAAACGTTTGATCGAAGAGGTAACTCGCACGGTTCGCCCATTGATCCTGCTCTTCCTCGCCACGTTCACGCGCGTGAGCCAGTTTGAAGAGGTTCGCCGTCGAGTGCGTCAGTCCTACGTTTTCCGTGCCAAACACATCGACCAGTCGTTGCCATATGCTGTTCGCGGTGACCATGGTAGGAAGGAGGTAGAGCACCTTGGCCCCTCGCATATTGACGACGTTGGTGAGTGCCCATAAGAGCGCCGCTTCGGTCTTGCCACTTCCTGTCGGTGCGCTCAGAATGAGATTGCCGTCGTGCCCCGCACAGGCGTCCTGAAACGGCTTTAGTCCGTCGAAGGCAATGCCCTTAGTCTCGCACCGTTCGCTGAGGTGGTGCACGAACATCTCGGGGTCGGTCTTCAGCGCGTAATTGACCAGCGCATTTCCCGATCCGTGCCAGTCGGCATAATGCAGGATCCCCTTGAGCAGGGCGTATGTCAAGCGGGATCGCTCGAATCCTTCTTTCGAGACATACTTATATACATAGGGGATCAGCGCCGCCGTGTTCTTGTAAGGATCGGCGTACTCTAATCGCTGCAAACCGTCGACGCTTTCGATCGCGAGATGCCCGTGCTCTCGCTCAAAAAGGTCAACGGCCACCTCGAACGCTTCGCGGATGCCCGCCGGCAACTGCTGCGGAGGCGACGCGGTGCGTTCTCGTTCAAACGAAGTGAGGTCAGAATTGAGGAGCTTGTGATGTCCGGCGACCGCGAGCGCACCAAGAAGGACAAGAGGTTTGCACGCCGGAGATGATCGTTCGAGCTGGGAGGCGACGTACAGGAATGACACGAGTTCATGCCGGTAATTTTGGCGTGTGTCGTAAGCCTCGCCGGCCTGAATCGTTGCCATCATCTCTTGGAAGGGCGCTATCATCTTGCCGACGTCGTGGAGCGCGATTGTGAGGAGCGAAGCACGCAACAGGTCGTCGACCGTGAACTGGCACTGCTGTGCGAGCCGCTCTATGAGGGGTCGCGTTACGTCGACAGTCTGTCTCCAAGCAGCGTATACGGAGTCAAGGTGCTCGCGATAGGTCTGATCAGGTTTGGCAAAAAAGACGGTCATTGCAGCATTTCAAACCGGTTCCCGTTTACGTGATACGCGCGAATCGGCTCTTTTAGGGTGATAGGAGAGCCAACAAACGTAAAGAGCTCCCTTCGGCTTATTCGTCTCGCATCGCCTGTGAAGGTGAAATCGGTCGGGAGCAGGAAGACCTGAGGCGCCCTGATCGTGTATGATACGGGAGTCTCTCTTAGGTCTATCGTGGGTACGTATAACGCGGTTTTGTCTCCTGAGAGCACGGTGTTTTCAAAATCGGCGTGCAAGCACTCTTCTGCAAGCACGACATCACTTATGCGACGTAGCTTGACAAGATCGTCACTTGTGCCAAGGGTTAGAGCATATGTGGGGCTGTGAAACGCAGATTCAATGGTATCCATCACCGCCTCTAGCGGGGCGCCAATCGCTATTGTGGCCGTAAAATCGGTTACATACTCTCGAATGAGTACATCCCTAAGGGTCTCGTTCTCTTTGATCTTAATGTACTTCCACAGGTCACGCATCTCCCCCGCGTGTGAACCGGTCACCCCAAACGCGATGGCGTGCTTCTTTTTAAATGCGATTGCCTCATCGAAGGTCAGCCCGAGCGCAGCTCCCATCAAGCCAATCAGCGTGGTTATAGGGGGAAGCGGTAGCGTCGGCTGAAAGGTGTGCTGTTCTGGTATCCGAAACGACGCCGTTTGCGCCCAGACGTCGAGTGTTAGGATGAACATATGTTATTGGCCTTCGCGCGCGTAGTATTGTGTGACCCACTCACACATCGTGGTAAACGCGTTGCCTACGGTGGTAGTTCCCTCGGGCACATCTGCAAAAACCCCTGATCTAGCCCCAAACACGTGCTCGATGAGCTCTGGCTTGTAATCCTGTAACGTCTCTTCCAGCAGCGCCCGTTTGATCCCGATACTAGTTGCAGTGGCTAAGTTGTCCGTAGCTGTCGGGAGCACCGCTTCAAGGAAGATTGGGTTCTTCGCAGTGAGGAGAGCTCCTGCAACAAATTTCGGAGCGATATCGGCGAGATACCTGGCCTGGCGGGCTGACGTCCATAAGTTCTTGAGTGCCGTGAGGAGCCCAATAACCCGCTCAGCCTTCACTTGTGAGGGTACCTCAGGCGGGATCTTCTTTCCATCAGCTTGGTCCTTATCAAAGCGTCCGACTCGGTCGAGCTCAATGAGAATCGTTCCTCGATAGAGTCCAGAGTGAATTTCGGTCTCAAAGATGTTGGGGTCTCCACCTGCCTTTACCGCCATGTAGTTGGTACCGAAGTCGAGGTCGCCCTCATAGTTGTCGAGTGCGACAAGGGGGGAAACACGCACAGGTCCCGTCCGCTTTGTAGCCCTCCCCTTCACTTCGCGCGTTGCTTCTTCCGTGCCCATAAAGCCGAACAGATCATCGTCTATGTACTTGTCCGGTTGTTGCTGCGTAGTTGCCGCGCCCTTTGCGATGTTCGCCGCAACGGCCTCGGAGAGCTCCCATCCTAATACGCCAAGTTGGTCGCGGAGCGCCCGCCTGAGGGCCTGCGCAGAGATGTACGGATACTGTTCCTCGCCTTTTACGATTTTCTTGATGCTCGATATGTTATCCGCTTCTGAATCAGAGCCATTAAGGCTTGCAAGCGAAGCCGTCGCCAAATACGTTATAGTGAGCGCCTTTGCGCTCTTATCTTTCGTTGCCGTCATTCTCCCTTACTCCTCCTTTCCAGATCTCGCCGCTGCGTTGAAGCTGTTCAGGGCAGCGAGCATACAAAAACTCTTGAACTCAGCGAAGTTACTATCGGTCAGCTTTCCCTCATAGACGTCCCGCGGGATGCTGAGGTTGTACCTAAACTGGAGTCGGTTCACCTCGTTGAGGAAATCGACCTTCTTTCGCACCTTTCGCAGGGCGAACAAGTCGCCTTTACCTCCTCCAGCGGCTCTCTTATCTCTTGCTGCGTCTCCAACGGTTTTGCCAATCTGCTTCCCGAGTCTGACCGCAGTTTCTTGCTCTTCCGGTTTCATAGCATCCTCCTTTCTTATGATATCCTCGTAGCACAGCACGAAGTCAACCAGTGGCTTCATGTACGATAAGTCCGCACTGAAGCTGTACGATTCAACGAGCGAAACCACCGACTTCTGCTTCAAAATACGCTCGCAGACACGGTTTCGCACCAAAGTCTTGTGCTCAAACTTCGTTTTCGAGCGATCAACGAGCAGGCGCATAACCTGCTTGACGTCGACGCCGGCTTCTGAAAGCGCGTTCATGAGCCTGAAAAAGTACACCGTTTGTCTAAAAGGCCAGACGAGCTTCCCCAAGTACGTGTCGCCCTTTTTCTCGGCGTGCACGACGATGAATTCGAGCGGCGCCCTCGCGAGAGTCACCTCAAGCATCTTATCCCAATCGAACACGAGACGATCATCGTCTGCCTCGTGCACGAGGAGCTTCCGGTACAGCGTATAAAAGAAAGCGAACGCGATCTCAAACGGTCGCTGGAAAAACCCTTCGGCGTAGTCTCCAACGGGTAAGAAGTGTTCAAAGTTCTTCGCATAATTAGGGTCATCAAACGTGAAGTCTCGTAGCATCCCATAGATGTCGTCCATCTTGCTCAGCGAGGTGGAATAGGGGAAAAAGGCAAAGAGCTGATCCCTGCGGGTCATGTAAAACCCGTTTACCGGGACGAACTTGCCAATAAAGGCGCAGCGCCAGCACACCTTCTCGGGGCGCCCTGCCAACGTATTAAACGATCGCACGCCACTTGACCCAGTGATGAACGGAAACACGGTCTGACTAGCGTCAACAAAGCTGTCGGCGTCCTCGCCACACAAGTAACACGCGCTCGTGCGCTTTCCCTCCCTTACCACCAAGCGAAGCTTTGGGATCTTCGGGCGGATCTCGTTGGGGCGGTCGACAAGGAGTCCGTTTGTCGTGACGTCCAACCCCTGCTTATCGAGGAACGCATCCATGCGCTGTTGGAGGTGTGCGTGAGACGTCGGGAGCATGCCACGCGTGCGTTTGACGAGCTTCCCGTCCACCTCGACCTCTCGCCTTTCTTTGCGCTCCCATTTCACCACCGTTCCCGCTGGCCGCGGCGCTTTATCGTAAATGAGACGGGCAATGCCCCTTGCCTTTTTTTTGGGAAAAGCAACGAAGGCATCCTTCGCACTGTCGTAATAGAAGTTGTATCGGGTCGTGGTCTCGCGTTGCCGCTTTGTGGATAGGTCGTAGTACTTTTTGACCAACTCGTCGTATGCGCTTGCAAGAGCGGCTTCGATCGCCTCTTCTTTGCCGCGCATCGTCAGCTTACTACCGTCAAGGGTAACCAGCGTCCCATTCTCCGCCTCGTGCAGAAGTTCATACAGACCAAGCAGGCCCGAATCGAGCCAAAAATGATTGAGCTTAGGAAAAGTCACCTCGATAGCAGTATCATTGTTCATGCGGCGTTTACCCTCACTACCATGCCGTACCCGCGCGAGCTGAACTTCCCGACCCCCCAGTTATTAGGAATGGCAAAGTTCGCCCTAAATCGTCCGTTAAAACCGATAAGGTGCACGCCCCTCTTTGCCTCGAGCTCTTCACACCCGGTTACGGTGAGGTCGACCTGAATCGTTTCGTCAACGACGTACCCGACCGCCTTTGACAGCGAGAGTAGGTTGCCGATCAAGATGCGGGTGAGCAACTGATTGACTGCGGTTGAATCATCCTTGAGGGCGCAATACGTGTGATAATTGTTTTGATTAAGTGCCCCCCAGGAGGTGACGAACTCATACTGAGATGGCCTGCCGCACAGACCAAACTCGAAAGCTCCGTCGCTCCGCGTTTGGGCGACCACCGGTAGCTGTTCACCGTGCACGGTCAGATGCTCGAGCGGGGGAACTGCCTTTAGGAGGTATGCGCCCTCTTTTAACCCCATGATTAGTGCTGAACCGTTGCGGACCTTGTACTGGATGAGTGGATGCTTGTAGATGAACGCTGTTCCGGTATGCCCATGAAATGCGGGCACCGTTTTGAATAACCTGCCGAAAAATCCTCGAATTGCCCTTGCGTGCTCGTATTCAAGCGTTCTTTCGGTAGATATCAAAATTTCAGACTTTTCGATCTTCATAAAAGCGATTCACGCTTCAATTAACGTAAGAAAACGAGATTGCTATTAATAGTTTGTTGAAACGCTCAAAAAACCATTATTAATCTGCAACGCGGATCATGTGCTCGTTATGCTAGCTGTTAATCAATTGAGAGCTCCGCTTGTTGACTCTCTAGCATCTGGGCTGTTAGAGGTCCACCGCAGCAAGATCTCACCCCACCACGCAAAAGCCGACTACGACTACCCCACGATACGGCTGCCTCATTATCTCTCGCCGCTTGCAGGAATGTCAACACGTATCTATCAAACCGTTCACGAAGGAGCGTTGGCTTTTCTCGTGGTCGTTTTGCCTTCAGGCGCAAAATCAGAAAACGCAGCAGAAAGCCCAAAAAGACCAGTAGATACGTTACCGTGATACCAAAAGAAAGAAAGCTTCTAAAAGATTATCTTAAAGAGAGCCTTTTCTTAAGCAAAAGCGTCAACGGTCTATCATTGTAATTCATTGTTTGGATGAAGTCAAGAAGGCATTATGCTAGTTTTATATTTTACAGCAACAGGAAACAGCTTGTATGTGGCGAAACGAATAGGCGGAGAATTATATTCCATTCCGAAAGCAATCAAGACAGGAAACTATTGCTTCAGCGATGAAAAAATCGGTATTGTATTTCCGATATATGGTTTGTGCGTTCCCGCTTTTATAGAAGAATTTCTGCACAAAGTCAAGTTGGACAGCAGCTATATTTTTGCTGTAATGTCCTATGGATTCTATGACGGTGGGGCCG
>Ga0066793_10001289_pt1 | contig 11286 bp, 8 predicted proteins | sample PersoiDNA2013189_FD_83876 | JGI IMG/M metagenome (GOLD analysis project Ga0066793, IMG submission 83876) | Permafrost soil microbial communities from the Arctic, to analyse light accelerated degradation of dissolved organic matter (DOM) -... | ecosystem: Environmental > Terrestrial > Soil >...
CCTGCCCGGCCACTTACTGCCGCTGTTGGTGAGCGGCTCGCATCATCTTTCCGTTGCCGCATGCCTCGTCACCGCCCGCGATTTTTCAGTAGTTCTACCACGGGCTGCCAAGCCAACACCTGAAACAAACCAGCCGAAAAATCGGACCCAAAGAATCGGCGGCTGGCTCATGCGGTTTTTCCAATCGCTTTGGTTTATCGTCGGGTGGCATCTTCCTTTGATCGCGCTTAACATTTACATACTCCTCTGGGAACTCCGCAAGACTGCCCCTATAACTCGCGGAGATGTTTTCCTAATTTCCGTGTCCGTGGCTGCAATTTGGTTCCTCATCTTGAACATGACGGTATCCATCATGCAGCAATCAATCAGTTCCCTTAATGACACGATCAAACTGCTTGATGAAACCGTGGATTTGAAAATTAAAACCTTGACACTCTCCAAGCCATCACCCGCCGATCCCGATAAGCCCCCTCCGGGAACCACTGCGTAGGATGCTAAACGCAATCAAGAACCGCTTCACAAAACCAAATTAGGACACTACCAAACTATTGATTTGTTTATCCGACATCACGAAGGCGGGCGAACTGCGGCAGAAGTTTTCGCTGGAAATTCGCGTGCGGAATCGTCGGAACTCCGCCTGGACCTGTCTCCCCGATAAGATGGTTGCAGACGAATGTTCCTGACGCTCCCCGTGGGCCGCGCACTGGACTTTGTCGGCCATTCAATCTTACTTACTTCATCCCTCTCACCACGTACACCTGCGACAGCGTCTGTATGTAGTTATAGGTATACGCATTCCCGTCGCCCGACCGATAAGACCCGCTCGTGCCCAGCACGTCTCCCGCCGCCAAGCCTTCCCGAAAGTTCTCCATAACTCCATTTTCCCCGTAACTGTATTCACCCGATAGACGTTCGCGATCTTCTCGCGCCGCCCGGCGGTTGACGGCGTACCGATTCCCTATCCGGCGACCAGCCACTCACACGGTAGTTCGAGTCCAGCCCCGGAATCGGACGCAGACCGCTCCCATCCAGCGGCCAAATCCCCCATTTTCCATCCGGTCCCAGCACGGCCGTGCTCCGGCGTCCGGGGACGGCTGTACACCGCCCACGCCCTCTGGCGTGATTGGCCTCGAATTGCCATTGCTCACCTCAATCACGTAGTCGCGCGCACCGTGTCCGGCCTCAATTCCGCTCGCCAGCAACTCCTTGCCGCCAGCCAACCACCGCACTTCCTGGTAGCTCACGTCGTCGTGCGTCAACTGCCTTGCCTCGCCCGTTCCCGTCGGCACCAGGCTGAGCGGCCCGCCTTTCGCCGACTGCGTGATCGCCCACTTTGCGTCGGGAGAGATCGCTAAGCTGGCTCCTTCGCCAATGCGCACCGGAGGCGACCCGTCGGTATCGCGCAGAAACACCGTGTAATTCGATCCGCCGCCATCGCCTTCCTCGTCGAATAAAACCTTCCGGCCATCCGGGGTCAGATCGCTCAGATTAGACCACCACCAGCCCAGCCCCATCATCGCCGCCAGCCCAAGCGCACCGGCCAGCCCAAACAGTTTGCTGCGCGACGCAGCTTCTTTTTTCAAAGCGATCGTCTCTGCGCTAGCCGTCTCTGCGACCACCGTCTCCGCGATCGCCGTCTGCGCGCTCGTCTTTCCAACCCCTGAACCTTCCGTCAGCGCTTCCAGATTGAACGCCAGATCTCCCGCCGACTGAAAACGCTGTGCCGGATTTTTCTTCAGACAATGCCGCACCTTCCGTTCCAATGCCGGAGGAACATTGCGCGCCGTTTCCGACAGCTCGGCGGGCTCTTCTTTTCAGAATCGCGCTCATCGTATCCGCCGGAGTGTCTCCCCGAAACGCTCGCTGAATGTACAGTCCGGTCAGTGGACAATCCGGCGGCTGGTTCCGATTTGAAACGAGGTGCCTCATCGGAGGACTCCAACAACTCAGGCCACGCGCCGACACTTCTTAAATTATCGCTTCCGGATTACCATCCAGGCGATGACTTCTCGCCTCCAACGATGGCTGCGTGATCCGCTTTTTCTCTTGTGTCTGACCGCGGGGCTGCTCGCTTTCGTGGTGCAATCTGGCGAGTTGGGGACGGCCGACACGATGCATCGGCTGCAAACCACGCATTGGCTCTGGACCTCGGAGCCGCAGGTTTTCCCCAACGAGTATCCCGGGTTTGGCCTGCACGGCCGAGGAGGGCGTCTTTATAGCTGGTATGGCATCGGCCAGTCGCTGCTCATGCTGCCCACCGATCTCCTGGGGACGTGGATTGCGCACTGGCCTATCTTCTCCGATTCCGATTACGGCGACGACCCTGACGTGCGCAGCATTGTGGTCAGCTACATCATCAACATTGTGGTGAACATTCTCACCGCGTTGATCGCATTCCGGTTGCTGCGGCAGTTGCGCTTTGGCATGAAAGAGTCGGTGGCGGGCGTGCTGGCGTTGATGTTCTGCACCACTCATCTTCACTACACGCAGAACATGATGGAGAACAACTACATCATGTTGCTGACGCTTACTGGATTTTCATTTCAATACGAGTGGCTGCGCGCGGACAGCCGGCGGGCGCTTTTCACGGGCTCCTGCGCGCTGGGGCTAAACCTGCTTACGCGTCTCACCACCGGTTTGGATCTCATGGCGGGAGGACTCTTTGTCTTACTCGCACTATGGTTCGAAGGAGCACGGTTCGAAGGAGCACGCGGTCGCGGGTTGTGGCGGCGTCTCGTCGCCTACAGCAAAGTCGCCGCACCCGTTTACATATTCTTTCTCGTGGTCGATCGTGCCTACCAGTTTTACCGCTTCGGATCCTTCACCAATACATACGTAGCGATATTCGCCCGGGAATATCGCCAGCGGGATCCTACGCTGCCGGCGAACTTTCCCTGGAGCACGCCCTTTCACGCCGGTGTTCTCGGCCCGCTATTCCAGCCTGAGAAGTCTATTTTTCTCTTCGATCCTCTTCTCGTGCTGGCAATTTTCCTCTTGGTATTGCTGTGGAAGCGCCTGACTCCAGAGCTACGCGCGTATGGGGCGACCTCTGTTCTCCTGTTGCTGGCCTATATCGGCTTTTACGCGAGATACACCTACTGGAGCGGCGACTTCGCCTGGGGCGACCGCTATGTTTCCACCGCGGTGGAACTGGTGACACTCGTTGCTGTGCCGCTGCTCATGCGTTATCGAGCGCGTTTGGGAAGAACGATCTGGCGCGCGGGATGGGTGCTGGTCGCAGGCAGCCTGATGATTCAGTTAGCATCGTTGGCCTTCTGGTTGCCGCTGGAAATCTACCAGATGGAGACGCTCGGACATCCGACGTTTGTTATTGCTCTGCGTTTCAAGAACATCTTCGCCTTCGCTTTGGGCAAAATGGATGCCTGGGGCTTGAACAACGACACCATGACACAGGACCCTTGGGATTATGTTCACATCTCGACGTGGAATTTTCTGCCGTTTCTGCTGCGCCGCGTCGGGGCAGCGCCGGGTTGGGTGGTGAATTCGGCACTCGCCATCTGGCTTGCCGGGACTGCAACACTTGGATCGGTTTTGCTCCGGTTACGAAGCAGCTTGCAAACGGTCGCGTGAGGGCAAGGCTTAATACTTGCAGATTTCATGCCGCCCGATGTTTGGACGGCTTTACTTTTGCATCACGCGAAAGCTGGGAGCACGATAACTATCGCAATCGGGCGATTGCACTCACAACGATAGGCCGCAGCCGAACTGAGGCGTTTGCTCCCCCCCCACGCGCACCCTGATACGAATCTCACTTACACCACGGACTGCTAAGCCCTGACCATGTTCTTCAGTGCTGGGTGGTTATGGATAATCAACGTCGAGCCCCTGAGTTCCGCCATCTCATTTTTCCTGAACTCGGACAGCAGGCGGGTGATAGTTTCGCGGCTGGTGCCGACCAGTTGTGAGATTTCTTCATGGGTCATCGCCAGCCGGACGCGCACCGTTCCGTTGCTGACCTCGCCATCGGCGGCGGTTTCGAGCAAGAATCTGGCGAATCTCTCCGATACCGAATGGGACAACCCGATCGTGCGCACCACGCCATAGGCATCGGAACAGTCTCGGGCCAGATGCTGGGTGGCATGGAGAGCGGCGTCCGCGTGCTCACTGAGGAAGCGCAGCATGTCTTCCCGCCCCACGAAGTTCAGTTGGCAGGGTTGCATGGTTTCGACGGTCAGTTCGTACCGCCCGCCGGTAACGACGGCGTGCAAGCCCAGAATTTCACCGGGTTCCGCGAGTCGCACAATTAACGTTTTGCCATCGCGCGAAGTGGTAGAGAGCTTGGCGCGCCCCTGGCAGAGAATAAAAATTCCACAAGGACTTTGTCCCTCGACAAGAACCACGGCGTGTTCAGGAAAAACAGCGGTATGTTTTATTTTGTTGAAGGCCTCGAGCGAGTCCTGGGCGAGGTGGCAGAAAAAATTGCGGGAATGCAGATGACAATTAAGACAGCTTTCAACGCAGCTCAAGCCGGACATGCTCATGGGCGCTCCTGCATCTCCCCGCAGAAACACGTGTGCACCGGGTTGGCGAGCAACGATTGACAAGCATCAACATTTGAATCCCATGGCTGGCCAGACCGCACGTTGCGGAGGATGATGACGGAGCGGGAGCACGCCGACTGCCACATCGGCCCGTTCCATTTCGCGTCTGAAACTCACTGCTTGCAGAATTCATTGCGTCCGCGGCAACCAAGACTAGCCGGAGGACTGGCAACGCTGCCGTCAGTTGGGCGACACTGGCGGCTTTCAGCTTTCAGCTGTCAGCTGTCAGCTGTCAGCTCTCAGGGAAACCGGTTCGTGGAGGGACGGGCGTCCACTTCCACTTGACTGGGGAAGCTCTGGAATGGCGTCTATTCCTGCCGTTTACTCCGAAGGTAATAACCTGTCAGTTATGGTGGTACCCCCCCTCCTCCGGTCTATTGGAATCATAGGGTTAGGCGGAAATTTCCGCCAGGTCTTTGAGTTTAAATGACTTATAGGCAAAGTATTCCGGAATAAGGAGTTACGGGCCAAGAAACCGGCCGCGCCCCGCTTCTCACCCTTCATCGACATTGCACTCCTACCCCGTTTCCCAGATTTACTCCGCTCCCCACCTGAAAACGGACACCAAAACGAAGGGCGTGCCCGGTGGCCACGCCCTGATCCTTCGTCGAGTTGTCCGCAACTTTTTAGTTAGCGGTTTGGAGGCTTCGAACTTATCTCTTACCCCATTTTACTTTTACAAAGTTCCGCAGAAACGCGCAGTGAGCCCCATCACACTGCGTTTGTGATGAATCCGGAACCCCGGCCGCGCCTCGCCAAGATTACCCTGGGGCTGCAAATTAACTTGGGGTGCCCCGCTCCTTGCGGTTTTTTTGCAAGGGGCGGGTGATGGCACCACTCACGCCGCGGATGGTCTTATCCGCATCTTCATGAACAGGTCGCGGTTCTCGGCCGAGCCCAGTCGCGGCTGGCGGCGGTAGCAACTGCAGATGATGAAATGCAGATCATGGTTGCCATAATAGCGATGCAGCCCTTCAGTCATCCCGTTAGAGTAACCCCAGGAGTTCGAGCTTGACTGCGACCTGGATCTCAGTCAGATTGTGACAACCCCACTCATTCGCAAAAAGCGCGAACGGGTGGGGGACCCGGCAAGAGTTTCTAATCCTTGTAATCAGGGCAAAAATTAGGAGGAATTGGGATTGTGAACTACGGAGCTCTGTTTCGATCCGCATTGGTGACGTTGCTCAGAAACAAGATGCGAAGCGTCCTGACGGTTCTGGGGATCACCATCGGAATTGCGGCAGTGATCTGTGTCGTGGCCATCGGCAAAGCGGGCCAAGCGCGAGTCCAGCAACAACTCAACAACCTTGGAGACAACTTCGTCTGGGTTGAAGCTGGCGGCCGCGCGGTCAATGGCGTGCGCACGGGCACGCATGATACGAAGACGCTGGTTATGGCAGATGCGTTGGCCATCAAGAGCCAGATTTCTCTCATCAAAAGCGTTTCGCCGAATGTGGATGATCCGGTCCAGGTCATCTATGGCAATCAGAATTGGCACACGTCCTACCGCGGCGTTTCGCCAGAATATTTTGACATAAAACGCTGGTACGTGGATCAGGGGGCGATATTTTCACAGGATGATGTGGATCGAGCGGCGGACGTTTGCGTGATTGGGCGAACGGTCCGGGAACAGCTTTTTGGCGTCGAAGCACCGGTGGGGAAAGTAATACGCGTCAATAGCCTTCCCTGCAAGGTGGTGGCTACGCTTCATCCCAAAGGCCTCTCCCTTTCCGGGCAGGACCAGGACGATACGATCATCCTGCCCTACACGACCGCTCAGAAGAAGCTCAAGGGCATTACGTGGCTGGACGACATCCTGTGCTCAGCAGTGTCCCCAGATGTCGTCAAAATGGCCGGACAAGAAGCAACCGCCGTGCTCCGAGATCGGCACCATCTGCGTCCCGAAGAAGAGGATGACTTTAATATTCGAAATCCTGAGGACATCATTCAGGCGCAGCTCGACGCCAGCAAGACTCTAACGGTTCTGCTGATCGCAATCGCCTCCGTTTCCTTGATCGTGGGGGGAATTGGGATCATGAACGTGATGCTGGTTTCCGTAACCGAGCGTACACGTGAGATCGGAGTCCGAGTGGCGGTTGGGGCGACCGAAGAGGCCATCCAGCTTCAGTTCCTGGGAGAATCGATCATGCTCAGCCTCGTCGGGGGCGCTGCGGGTGTACTCTTTGGGATCTTGGGGTCCTATTTGGTTGGACAGACTCTGGGTTGGCCCATCGAGATGTCTCTCGAGGCGATCGTGGTGGCCGCGATGTTCTCGGTCGCTGTCGGAGTATTTTTCGGATATTATCCGGCGCGCAAGGCGTCTCTGCTTGATCCCATCGAAGCCCTGCGATACGAGTGAAGCATCTAGCGGTTTTGATTCCCAGGACTGGACATGAAAACAAAGCGTAAGTGGCTCATCTTGGCAGGCGTTGTGGTCGTGGCTGGATTGTTCGTCGCTTTAGGTCTGAACCGGGGTACTCAAGCGCAGCACTTTACCGCGAAGGTTGAACGAGGCGGGATCCATGACGTCGTGGAAGCCACCGGAACAATCAACTCGGTGATCACCGTCCAAGTGGGATCGCAAGTTTCCGGGACCATCGCGAAACTCAATGCCGACTTCAATTCCCGCGTGCATAAAGGGGACGTTGTCGCCCTTATTGATCCCGCATTGTTCAGGGGTGCCCTGCTGCAATCGACCGCTGACTTGAAAAACGCAAAGGCCAACCTGGAAGCGGCGCGAGCCAATCTCGAAAAAGCGAAAGCCGCATTGGTGCAGACCAAGGCGGACTACGATCGTGCCGTTGGGTTGACTAGGGACGGCGTCATGAGCCAGCAGCAACTGGACCTTGCCAAATCGAACTATGACGCAGCCAACGCATCCGTGGATGCCGCGGCAGCCAATATCACGCAAGCCGAGGCACAAATCAGTCAGAAAGAGGCCGCTGTCGCAGTCGCCCAAACCAATCTTGATTACACCGTGATTCGTTCTCCGATCGATGGCACCGTGGTGGCGCGAAATGTGGATGTGGGGCAAACCGTAGCGGCATCCCTGCAAGCGCCGACCATTTTTACGATCGCGCAGGATCTCACCAAGATGTGGGTGTATGCCAAGACGGACGAGTCGGATGTGGACAACATAAAGGTGGGCAAGGCAGTCACCTTCAAGGTGGATGCCCTCCCCAAGCAAACGTTTCAGGGAGTGGTCAGCCAAATCCGGATGAATCCGACGACGGTGCAAAGCGTGGTCACGTACGACACCATCATCGAATTTGCGAACCCTGAGTTGAAACTGTTCCCTGGCATGACGGCATACGTGACCATCCCGGTGGCTACGGTGCAGAACGCATTGAAACTGCCGAATACTGCCTTACGGTACAAGCCGCCGATGGCCGCCGAGGAGATTCTGGCCCTTTATAAACACTATGGGATCGAAGGCGTTGAGGGGCAACCGGCCGGCGATGACTCCACTGCGCCGGGGGCGGGGACGCTGGCTAGCGCCGGCGTCCAAAATTTGCCTCGCGCACCGAAAGCGGAGACGGCCGTTGTTTGGAAGCTCCATCCGGATCACTCGATGGAACCGGTCAAGGTTTCCCTTGGCATCACAGACCATGCGTATACCGAAGTCAGCGCACTCCTCAAAGGGGAACTGAAGGAAGGGGACGACGTGATCATTCGGTCAGTGACGCCCAAAAGCCAAGCTCCAGGCGGGATACGGCGTTAAGGGCCAGCAGCTCGCGACCACCCCATGGAATCGACACCCGCTGTCAACCAACTCGGCGCTCCGCCAACTGCCTCTCCCGCAAGCGCGGTCATCCGTGTGGAAGACGCGCACAAGTACTACGAACTGGGGGAAACGCGGGTGCACGCGCTGCGCGGAGTAAGCGTTGAAATTCGGCGAGGCGAATTCGTGGCGATCATGGGGGCGAGCGGCAGTGGCAAATCAACCTTCATGAACATACTTGGATGTCTGGACCGCCTCAGCTCCGGACGATACTTCCTTGAAGGGATCGATGTTTCCGAGCACGCCAAGAAGGCGCTGGCACTCATTCGGAACGAGAAGATTGGATTTGTTTTCCAGGGCTTCAATCTGCTGGCGCGCACGACGGCGCTTGAAAACACGGAATTACCGACGTTGTACACGAAGATCGATAAAACAGAGCGTCGAAAACGTTCCGCCGATGCGTTGACCATGGTCGGTCTTGCCGAACGAGCACAGCATTACCCGTCGCAGATGTCCGGAGGACAGCAACAGCGGGTGGCCATAGCGCGAGCGCTGGTGAATCGTCCTTCCATCCTGCTGGCAGACGAGCCCACTGGTAATCTCGACAGCCGTACTTCAGTCGAGATCATGGAGATCTTCCAGAGCCTGAACGACAAGGGGCTAACTATCGTCCTAGTTACTCACGAGCACGACATCGCACAATTCGCTAAGCGTGTGCTGGTCTTCCGGGACGGAAAAATCCGCAAGGACGATCCGGCTCTCAGTCGACCTCGGGCCAGTGAGGCGCTGAAGACCTTGCCGACGCTGGAAGACTGAGGCAATTGGATTTTGGCGGGTGGTGCGGCTTGTGCGCCTCCCCACGTCTCAGGGGTGCCGGGTCCAAGCTCCGTCTGGGCGGGGGTGTTCGTCGGTCACTGCAGTATAAACGATCTGGACTCTATATTTTACGATTTGGTCGCGAGCTAAATCCATGCGGACGCCACAGAGAAACCCTTGACAATTACCCACTCACATCCCATAATTAGCACTCGTGAGCCTCAAGTGCTAACAGCCCTCGATTCTCGGGCAATTCCGTATTCGATTGAACCTGCTTACCAACTCTTGAAAGGAGTACGCAACTATGGCAACCAAGTTTACCCCGCTGCATGACCGCATCCTGGTCCGTCGCGTGGAAGAAGCCGATACCACCCGCGGCGGGATCATTATTCCCGACTCCGCGAAAGACAAGCCGATGGAGGGAGAAGTCATCTCCGCCGGCAAAGGCAAGATCAGCGAAGAAGGCAAGGTTCGGCCGCTCGATGTGAAGGCAGGCGACCGCATTTTGTTCGGCAAGTATTCCGGCACCGAGATCAAAATCGATGGTGAAGACTTCATCATCATGCGCGAAGAAGAAGTACTCGGCGTTCTCACCGGTGCGACCTCGGGCGCGACCAAGAAAGAGACTGCCGGATCGCGACGGTAGCTCTTAGCTGTCAGCTCTCAGTTAAAACCATGACGGCTGAGGCCTTACACCTGGGATCTGGATTTCAAATTCCGCAGGCTTTGCGCCTGCACACATCTTAATTAAGGAGCATAACAGTTATGGCAAAACAAATTGTTCAGGGAGAAGAGTCCCGCCAGGCGATTCTCCGCGGCGTCAACCTGCTGGCTGACGCTGTGAAGGTCACACTCGGCCCCAAGGGCCGCAACGTTGTCATCGAAAAGAAATACGGTGCGCCGACCATTACCAAAGACGGCGTAACCGTAGCCAAAGAAATTGAATTGCCAGACGTGCTCGAGAACATGGGCGCGCAGATGGTGCGCGAAGTCGCTTCGAAGACTTCGGACGTCGCCGGCGATGGCACCACGACTGCTACCGTTCTTGCCCAGGCAATTTATCGCGAAGGCGTGAAGACCGTAGCCGCTGGCGCCAATCCGATGGCGATGAAGCGCGGCATCGAGAAAGCCGTCCTGCTCATCACCGGCAGAGTCGACAAGGATGGCAACCGCGAAAAGGGCGAGCTCGACCGGTTCTGCAGAACCGTCACCGGCGCAATGATTGCGCAGGTGGGGACGATCTCGGCGAACAACGACGAGACCATCGGGAAGATCATTGCCGAGGCTATGAAGAAGGTCGGCAAGGATGGCGTCATCACGGTGGAAGAGTCGAAGACGCTGGAGACGCAGCTCGACGTGGTGGAAGGCATGCAGTTCGATCGCGGCTATCTGTCTCCTTACTTTGTTACCGATCCGGAGCGGATGGAGTCGGTGCAGGAGAACGCTTACATCCTGATCCACGAAAAGAAGATCAGCTCGATGAAGGACCTGCTGCCGCTGCTGGAGCAGATCGCCAAGGGCGGCAAGCCGCTGTTGATCATCGCAGAAGACGTGGAAGGCGAAGCGCTGGCGACCCTGGTCGTGAACAAACTTCGTGGCACGCTGCAAGTCTCGGCCGTCAAGGCTCCGGGCTTCGGCGATCGCCGCAAGGCAATGCTGCAGGACATCGCTACTTTGACCGGCGGCAAGGCGATCACGGAAGATCTGGGGATCAAGCTGGAGAACGTGCAGCTGGCGGATCTTGGGCAGGCCAAGAAAATCACCATCGACAAGGACAACACCACCATCGTCGAAGGCAAAGGCAAGCCGGGAGATGTGCAAGGCCGCGTGAAAGAGATTCGCAGCCAGATCGACAAGACCACCAGCGACTACGACCGCGAGAAATTGCAGGAGCGGTTGGCGAAGCTGGTCGGTGGCGTGGCGGTGATCAAAGTTGGAGCCGCTACCGAAACCGAAATGAAAGAGAAGAAGGCGCGTGTGGAAGACGCCATGCACGCGACACGCGCGGCGGTCGAGGAAGGAATTGTCCCCGGCGGCGGCGTGGCCCTGGCGCGTTGTGTTGCAGCTCTCGATAAGCTGAAGCTGGAAGGTGACGAGCAGATCGGTGTGAACATCGTGAAGCGCGCCATCACCGAACCGTTGCGGCAGATTGCCGTGAACGCCGGCGAAGAAGGCGCAATCGTGATC
>Ga0066793_10001290_pt1 | contig 11281 bp, 11 predicted proteins | sample PersoiDNA2013189_FD_83876 | JGI IMG/M metagenome (GOLD analysis project Ga0066793, IMG submission 83876) | Permafrost soil microbial communities from the Arctic, to analyse light accelerated degradation of dissolved organic matter (DOM) -... | ecosystem: Environmental > Terrestrial > Soil >...
CCGATCGTGCTGGCCGGCTCGCTCGGCCCCGACCGCGACTTCACGCGTGGCGAGGCCGCCGTGCTGTGGGCGGGCGCGCTGGATCGCGGCGCCGTGACGGCCGCGACCGAAGATGATGTATTGGACGCTATCTCGGAGGTGAGCGAGCGATGAGCCTCGTCGTCGTGACAGGTGGGGCGCGTTCCGGCAAGTCAGGGGCCGCGGAGAGGCTGGCCGTCCTGCGCGGGACGCCCGTGGTGGTAGCCGTCGCCGGCAGCGCGGGTGACGAGGAGATGGCCCGCCGCATCGCGACGCACCGGGCGGACCGCCCCCGGGCCTTCACCACCTTGGAGATCGAGAGCGACACCGCGTGGATCGCAGACGTGCCGGACCGCTCCTGCCTCGTGCTCGAATGTCTGGGTTCGCTCGTGAGCCGAATCGTGGCCGAGGAGAGCATGGAGACCGGCGAGGTCGCCTCCTCCGGCGCGGAGGAGCGGGTCCAGGCTCGAACCGAGACACTGCTCGACGCCCTCTTCGCACGGCGGGGCGACACGATCGTGGTCACCAACGAGGCCGGCGACGGTGTCGTGCCCGCGTATCCCTCGGGCCGGTTGTTCCGCGACACGCTCGGACGCGCCAACCGGCTCCTGGTCGACCGCGCGGACGGCGCCTGGCTCGTCGTGGCCGGACGCGCTGTGGATCTGCACCGCTTGCCGAGCGACCTCGCGTGGCCGCGGGGCGGGAACCCGGAACTCACTGTCTGACCCGCACCGATCGCCGTACGCACACTGGAAGGACCCACCTATGACCGACGAACAGCGCATCTTCGAGACCATCGCCACGATCGCCGCCGTGGACCCGTCCGCCACCGAGCGCGCGTGGGAGCGCCTCGACTCGCTGACCAAGCCTCCGCGCAGCCTTGGCAGGCTCGAGGACGTCGCGGCCCGCGTCTCCGCCATCCAGGGCGACGTGCGCCCCGTCCTGCGCAGCAAGACCATCGTGCTGATGGCCGGCGACCACGGCGTGACCGCGGAGGGTGTCTCACCGTATCCGACCGAGGTCACCATGCAGATGGTCGCGAACTTCGCCGCCGGAGGGGCGGCCATCAATCAGCTGGCGCGGCACGCGGGCGCGGAGATCCTGCTCGTGGACATGGGCGTGGCGACGTCACTCGAAGGGATCGGGTCGGTCGTGCACGCCCGGATCGCGGACGGCACCGCGAACATGGCGGCGGGGCCCGCCATGTCCCGCGAGCAGGCCGCCCTGGCCGTCATCACCGGCATAGAGCTCGCATCGCGCATCGCAGCCGGCGGCGTGAGTGTGATCGGCACAGGGGAAATGGGCATCGGAAACAGCACCGCGGCCGCGGCCGTGACCTCCGCCCTGACCGGCGTGGACCCGTCGCTCGTGGTCGGGCGCGGCACCGGTCTCGACGACGCGGGCGTCTTGCACAAAGCCGACGTGGTGCGAAGGGCGCTCGCCGTGAACTCCCCCGACGCCGGCGACGGACTCGATGTCCTGGCGAAGGTCGGCGGCTTCGAGATCGCAGGACTTGCGGGCGTCGTCATCGGCGCGGCCGCGGCCGGCGTGCCCGTGGTCTCCGACGGCTACATCGCCGGGGCCGCGACGCTCGCCGCGTTGCGTCTGGCTCCGGCGGCCGCCCCGTACGTCTTCGCCTCGCACCGAAGCGCCGAGCCCGGTCACACGGTCGTCCTCGACGCTCTGGGCCTCGATCCCGTGCTCGATCTCGACATGCGGCTCGGCGAGGGCACCGGCGCCGCGCTCGCGATGTCGCTCATGGACGCCGCCTGCGCCATGATGTCCGGGATGGCCACCTTCGCCGAAGCGGGCGTCAGCGATCGCCAGGAGTAGCGTGAGCGACACCGACGACATACCCGAGCGCCCGACTCCCGCCGCCAGGCCGAAGCCGCGTCCGTTCCACGACGCCGCCGCCGCGGTGGGCTTCCTGACGCTGCTGCCCTTCGGCCGAGAGTGGCGTGAGGGCGCGCCGCCGCGTGCGGTGGGGTGGTATCCGTGGGTCGGCTGGCTTCTCGGCCTTCCCGCGGCCGCAGCCGTTGCCGTGGCAGTGAAGCTGCATGGGCACGCGCCCGTGGGCGCGGACATGCTGGTCGGGGCACTGGTCGTGGGCGCGTGGGCCGTGCTGACGCGGTTCCTGCACTGGGACGGCCTCGCGGACACCGCGGACGGACTGTGGGGCGGCCACGACCGCGAACACAAGCTCGAGATCATGCGGGACAGCCGCATCGGGTCGTTCGGAGCGGCAGCGATGCTCTTCGTCGCGATGGTGCAGGTGTCGGCTGTGGCGGACATCGTGCACGGCGGCGTCGTATGGCCGGTCGTGGCGGCGCCGGTGCTGGGGCGGTTCGCTGCGTCGCTGGGTGCCTGGACGCTGCCGGCCGCTCGGCGCGAGGGACTCGGACTGACCGCGATGGGGCGCCCGGGCATCTACGAAGTGGCGGTCGCGGTCCTGGCCGTCGCGGTCCTGCACTTCCTGCGCAGCCCGCTGCCGGGGTTCGGCGCGGAGGGCCTGAGGCTCGTCGGCGTCACCCTCGTGGGTCTGATCGCAGGCTTCGCGGTCCCCCGCATGCTCGCGAAGCAGGTCGGCGGGATGACCGGTGACCTGTTCGGCGCTACGGTGCTCATCGTCGAGATGGTCGTGCTGGTGGCCGGGGCGGTGGTGTCATGAGCGACATGATGAAGATGCCGATGCAGGTGCTCGTCGCGAGGCACCCGGAAGTGGTCGCCAACGTGGAGCGGAGATTCGTGGGCACCGGCGAGTCGCCGTACACCGAGCTCGGAGAGCGGCAGGCCGAGCGGCTGGCGAAGTACATCGCCGACTGGGGTCCCACGGCCGTGCATTCCAGCCCGCGCATGCGCGCACACGATGTTGCGCTGCGCGCGGCGGGACTCGCCGGGGTGGAGCTGCACGTGGATGCCGGCCTGGCCGAGATCGACTTCGGGGCCGCCGAAGGACTGACGTTCGAAGAGGCGCGCATCCGCGGCGTCGACATCGACCTGCTGGGCGGTCCGCCCGAGTCCGCGCCCTTCCGGGACGGCGAGACGTGGCACGAGTTCGCGTTCCGGGTGGCCGAGGCTGCCCGGAAGATCGAGAACTGCGGTCCGCGAATCGCGGTCGTGACCCACGGCGGCGTGGTGCGCGCGCTGGTGAGCCACTGGCTCGGGCTGTCGCACAAGTCCGCTTGGCGCTTCGCCGTGGGCAACGCGTCGGTGGCCACGATGGCGATCGCGGAGGGGCAGGGCACCCTGCTGACGTTCGGCATCCTGGCCGGAGACGGCGAGCCGGGCCACGGCGGCGTCTGGGCCGCGGACCAGCAGGCATAGCTCTCGACGCCGCGCGGGACTTGCCACCCGCTCCCGCACGGGCGACAATCCTCGAACACACAACCACCTGCGGAGGCGCGATGTCCTGGGACAGCCTCATACGCCCGGAGCTGGAGCCCATGCGGCCCTACCAGCCGGGTCTGCGCGCGTCGCAGGTGCGCGAGCGCTCAGGGGTCGAGCACGTGCTCAAGCTGTCGAGCAACGAGTATCCCTGCGGGCCGGTGCCGGCCGCCGTCAAGGCGATCTGCGACATCGCCACTCATACCAATCGCTACCCGGACGGTGGTTCCGAGGCCCTTCGCGACAAGCTCGCGGCCCAGCTCGGGGTCGATCGCGACACGCTCGTGGTCGGCAACGGCTCCAACGAGCTGCTCCGCCTCATCGGACAGGTCGTGCTGCGCCCAGGCGACGAGGTCGTCTACTCGTGGCCGTCGTTCGTGGTCTACCCGATGGTGGCGGACATGTTCCAGGCGAAGAAGGTCGTCGTTCCGCTCGGGCCGGGGCTGGTGCACGACCTCGACGCCATGCTGGCCGCGGTCACCGCCAAGACGCGGCTCGTCTTCCTATGCAACCCGAACAACCCCACCGGCACCATCTACGGCTGGGACGCGTTCGCAAGGTTCCTCCAGCGGGTCCCCGACCACGTGCTCGTGGTCGTCGACGAGGCGTACTTCGAGTTCGTGACGGACCCGGACTACCCCGACGGGCTCGCGTCGTTCGACGGACAGCGTCCGCTGGCCGTGCTTCGCACGTTCTCCAAGATCTACTCGCTCGCCGGGCTGCGCGTGGGCTACGGAGTGATGCCGCTGCCGCTCGCCGAGGCCGTCCACAAGGTCCGCGAGCCGTTCAACATCAACATGGCGGGTCAGGCGGCCGCCTACGCGTCGCTGGACGACCAGGTCGAGGTCGCCCGCCGTCGTGAGGAGAACCAGGAACAGAAGACCTACCTGTATTCGTGCTTCGACCGGCTGGGCATCCGCTACGTGGAGTCCCACACCAACTTCGTCTGGTTCGAGACCGGGCGGCCGGTCGAAGTGTTCGAGGCGCTGCTGCGGCACGGGGTCATCGCACGTGACTTCGGGAACGCGCCGGCCCTTCGCCTCGGTGTGGGCACCCCGGTCGACACGAAGGCGACGATAGCCGCCTTCGAGGCCATCGTCTCCGAGCTCGGCGGCATCTGACCCGCCGGCCCGGGACGAAGAGGGTTCGTCGGTCCGGGCGGGAGCGGGAACTGAAGATGATGACCAGCGAAGGCAGGAAGCCGAAGGTGATGTCCAGATGCTCGTAGTGATGCACGATCACGCGACACAGCCCGAGATACAGCACGTCGTCGAACACGTCCACGAAGCAGGCGCTGAGACCCACCTGTCGCGAGGTGAGGTCAAGACCGTCATCGGCGTGGTGGGGGAGCGCGAGATCGTCTACGCGCTGGACCTGGAGGGCTTCCCGGGTGTCCAGGAGGTCATCCGCGTCCTCAAGCCCTACAAGCTCGTCAGCCGTGACTTCCAGGAGGAGGACACGGTGGTCACGGTGGGCGCCGCTTCGATCGGTGGAGGCGCGCTCGGCATCATCGCCGGTCCCTGCTCCGTTGAGTCCGCGGACCAGATGATGCGCACCGCCCAGGCCGTCAAGGCCGCCGGAGCCACCATGCTCCGAGGCGGGGCATACAAGCCCCGCAGCTCGCCGTACGCGTTCCAGGGGATGGGGCTGGAGGGTCTCAAGCTCCTTCGCGAGGCCGGTGACGCGCACGGTCTGCCAGTCGTGACCGAGGTCCTCGACGTCCGCGACGCCGAGAAGGTGGCCGAGTTCGCCGACGTGCTCCAGGTCGGGGCGCGCAACATGCAGAACTTCATGATGCTCGAGGAGCTCGGCCGCATGAAGCGGCCGGTGCTGCTGAAGCGCGGTCTGGCCGCCACCATCGAGGAGGTCCTGTCGGCCGCCGAGTATGTGGTCAAGGGCGGCAACCGCGACGTCATCCTGTGCGAGCGAGGGATCCGCACGTTCGAGACGTACACGCGCAACACGCTCGACCTCGCGGCGGTGGCGGCGCTCAAGACCCTGACGCACCTGCCGGTCATCGTCGACCCCTCGCATGCCACGGGCCGGCGCGACCTCGTGGTGCCCATGTCGCGCGCCGGGATCGTGGCCGGAGCCGACGGCATCATGGTCGAGGTCCACCCCGACCCCGAGCGCGCACGCTGCGACGGGCCGCAGTCGCTGGACTTCGAGCAGTTCGCGTCGTTGATGGACGAGGTGCGGCCGCTGGCCGTCATGGAAGGGAAGCGGCTGTCATGAGCACCCGCCCGTTCGACACCGTCGTGGTGGTCGGGGTGGGGTTGATCGGCGGCTCGTTCGCTGCCGCGGCTCGAAGGCTCGCGGACCCGCCACGCGTGCTGGGTGTGGAACCCGATGCGGAGGCGCGGCGGTACGCGCTCCGCGAAGGCATCGTCGACGAGGCGCTCGACGCGGACGCGGCTGTCGAGGCCGGGTGGTTCGCCGGCTGCGGTCGCGAGACGCTCGTGCTGCTCGCGGTCCCGGTGAAGAGCGTGGAGGAGTGGCTGGGGCGGCTCGGTGCGCTCGGTTTCGGCGGCGTGGTCTCGGACGCGGCGTCCACGAAGTCCGGCGTGTTCGCCGCCGCCACCAGGCTGTCGCCGGAGGCCGAGTTCATCGGCGGACACCCGATGGCCGGCTCGGAGCGCAGCGGCGTGATGGCCGCCAACCCCGACCTGTTCCGGGACGCGTACTACGTTCTCACCCCGTCAGAGACGTCCGACGCCGATGCGTACCGCCGCTTGCACGCACTCGTGAGCTCGCTCGGCGCCCGCGTGATCGCTGTGGCGCCGGCGTTGCATGACGAGGCCGTCGCGGTCATCAGCCACGTCCCGCACGTCGCGGCCTCCGCGCTCACCAACCTGGCGGCCCAGCGCGCCGGCGAGGGCCGTGAGGTGCTCCGCCTCGCCGCCGGCGGCTTCAAGGACATGACGCGCATCGCCGCGGGCTCGCCGGAGCTGTGGACCGGGATCCTGTCGGACAACGCGCCAGCCGTCTCCCGCGCGATCGGCGAGCTGATCGCGCAGCTGCAGGAGGTTCGCGGTTCGCTCGACGCGGGCGACATCGAGGCGATGCGCACGTGGCTCGCGCGAGCCGCCGAGGTGCGACGGTCGCTGCCCGCCAAGTGGGTGCCGGCCACTGCGGCTCTGTCCGTCCTCTCCATCCCGATGATCGACCGTCCCGGCATGGTCGGTACGATCACGCAGGCCGCCGCGCGCGCCGGCTGTAACATCGAGGACATCGAGATCGATCATCAGAGCGAGGACAGCGCACTGCTGCGCCTCGTGCTGACGGACGAAGGGGATTTCGACGCCCTGCTCGCCGAGCTGGCCCGCGAAGGCTTCGAGACCGACCTGCGACCGCTGTAAGATGGGGGCGACCACAGGAGGGGATCCGGTGCGCCACACGCAGCAGCCCGCGAACGGCCCTCTGACGGGCACCATCCGCGTGCCCGGCGACAAGTCGATCTCGCATCGTGCGGTGCTCCTCGGGGCGATGACGTCCGGCACGTGCGACGTCACCGGCGCGCTGGACTCCGCCGACGTCCGCTCCACGATCGGGGCCGTTGCGGCGCTCGGAGCGGTGGTCGAGGTCCGCAAGCCCCGCCCCGGCGCACTCGACATCACCGTGACGGGGTGGGGACGCGGTGGTCCCATGGCCGATGGCGGCTCCTCGATCGATTGCGGCAACTCCGGCACGACGGCCCGCCTCCTCATGGGGATTGTGGCCGGGCATCCCGTGGACGTGACCCTGACGGGAGACGAGTCGCTGACGCGCCGACCGATGCGACGCGTGACGGACCCGCTGACCCGCATGGGCGCGCACTTCGATACTGGCGAGGGCGGGACGCTTCCGGTCACCGTCCACGGCGGCGCTCTGCGCGCCATCGACTACGACATGCCCGTCGCCAGCGCCCAGGTCAAGTCGGCTGTGCTATTGGCCGCTCTGAGCGCGCAAGGCCGTACGATCGTGCACGAGCCGGCGCCGAGTCGCGACCATACCGAGCGCCTCCTGCCTGCTTTCGGCGTGGGTGTCGGACGGAGCATCGAGGAGAACGCATGCTGGGTCGACGGCCCCGCCGTCCTGTCGGCGACGGACGTACCGGTGCCCGCCGACCCGTCGTCCGCCGCTTTCCTGGCGGGCGCGGCCGTCATCGTCGCGGGCTCGGAGGTCCACCTGCCCGATGTCGCGCTCAACCCGACGCGCATCGGCTTCCTGCGTGTGCTCGAGGCGATGGGAGCGGACGTGCTCATCCGCCCGGACCGCGCGAGTGGCGCTGAGCCGTGCGGGGAGCTGCTGGTCCGCGGGGGTCGCGAGCTGACCGGCGTCGTGGTGCCAGCGAGAGAGGCGCCGTCGCTGATCGACGAGGTGCCGCTGCTCGCGGTCGTCGCAGCCTGCGCGCACGGCACCACGCGGTTCGAGGGTGTGGGCGAGCTGCGCGTCAAGGAGTCCGATCGGCTGGCGGCGATAGCTGACGGCCTCGCAGCGCTCGGCGCGACGGTCCGCTCGGGCGACGACTGGCTCGAAGTGGACGGTCCCGCCGCCATGCGGGGAGCCACCCTCGACTCGCTCGGGGACCATCGCCTGGCGATGGCATGGGCGGTCGCCGCGCTGGCAGCGGACGGACCGGTGACCATCGAGGGATGGGACGCCATCGACGTGTCGTACCCGACCTTCGCGGACGACCTGGGGCGCCTGCTGCAGGGAGCCTGACGGAGCCGCGCTGTCCCGGTCTCGACCGCGCATCATGCTAGACTTGCCCTGCCCTCGACACCGCCTTCGAAAGGCCGCAGGCCGCCCATGATCATCGCAATCGACGGTCCAGCAGCCTCAGGCAAGTCCACCGTGGCCCGAGCGGTAGCCATGCGGCTGGGCTTCGAGTACCTGGACACGGGTGCGATGTACCGCGCGGTGGCCGCCGAGGCCCTGCGACGGGGGATCGCCACCAACGACGCGCCAGCGCTGACGGCGCTGGCGGCGGCACTGACCCTGACCTTCGAGCACGAGAGCGGCTCCGCGCTGCCGACGGGAGTGTGCGTCGATGGTCGCGACGTGTCCGCCGAGATCCGCACGCCGGCGGTCGATGCGGCGGTCAGCCCGGTGTCCGCGATCCCCGGTGTACGCGAGGCCATGGTGCGCCTTCAGCGAGACATCGCTGCGGACGCGGACTGCGTCGTGGAAGGTCGCGACATCGGGACGGTCGTGTTCCCGGAGGCGGAGCTGAAGGTCTACCTGTCCGCTTCGCCGGCGGAGCGGGCGAGGCGGCGCGCCGGCGACATGGAGCGGCTCGGCCACGACCTCAGCGAGCAGGCCGTCCTGGAGCGCTTGGAGAGCCGCGACGAAGCCGACTCGACACGTGAGGCCAGCCCGCTGGCGGTCGCCTCCGACGCGATCGAGCTCGACACGACCGGGCTGGGCGTCGCGCAGGTCGTCGAGCGCATCGCGACGATGGCGGGGGCGGTCCGGTGAACCCGGTCGTCAAGACGTACCACTTCTGGTGGATCGTGATGAGGCCGCTGCTCAACTGGCTGTTCCGCATCCGCTACGTGCATCGAGAGCGTGTCCCGCGCGAACGCCGTGTCATCTTCTCCGGCAACCACGAGTCGTACGCGGACCCGGTCATGCTCGGAGAGGGCTTCTGGAAGCCCGTCCACTTCATGGCCAAGTCCGAGCTCTATGAGAAGAACGCGGCGCTGCGCTGGTTGCTGTACAGCGTCGGCGCGTTCCCGGTCGTGCGTGGCGTGCCGGACCGGCAGGCCATAGGCACCGCGACGAAGCTGCTCGAGTCGGGGAAATGGGTCGGCATCTTTCCCGAAGGGACCCGTCACCACGAGGGCCAGGGCGAAGGACAGGGCGGCGCCGCGATGATCGGCCTTCGCGCCGACGCCGTGATCGTGCCGGTCGGGATCGCGGGCACGGACCTCATCAGGCCCGAAGGGGTACGCTTCTTGCACTTCCCGAAGGTCGTCATGGTCATGGGCGAGCCGATCGACACCCGCGACTTCGCCGAGGGGAGTCGCAGGGTGCGGATCGAGGCGATCACCGCCGAGCTGATGGCCCGGATCGAGGTCGCTCGGGTGGAAGGCGAGACGATCCGCGAAGGAGGTGGCGCGTGAACGTCAAGGTCGCGAAGTACGCGGGTGTGTGCTACGGCGTCGAGCGCGCGCTCAAGTTGGCCGTGGAGGCCGCCGAGAGTGGGCGGACCGTCCACACTCTCGGGCCGCTGATCCACAACCCGCAGGCGGTTCTCGCGCTCCAGGAGCGAGGGGTCGAGGTCGCCGCGAGCCTGGAAGACGCCGAGGACGGAACGCTGGTGATCCGCTCGCACGGCGTCGTGCCCGCCATCATCGCCGAGGCGCGCGAGAAGGGCCTCGACGTCATCGACGCCACGTGCCCGTTCGTCTCCACCGCTCATCAGTCCGCCGCTGAGCTCGTGCGCGACGGCTACACGGTGATAATCGTAGGCGAGGCCGACCATCCGGAGGTCGAGGGGATCATGGCGTGGGCGCAGGGCCACGCCATCGTGGTCGAGGAGGTCGCCGACATACCCGCCAAGCTCGGGAGCCGCAAGATCGGCGTCGTGGTGCAGACGACGCAGACGCTCTCGCGCCTTCAGGCCGTGGTCGACGCGCTCCTGCCGCGAGCGAGCGAGCTGAAGGTCCACAACACGATCTGCTCGGCCACCGGCAAGCGCCAGCGCGCCGCGGAGGACCTCGCGCGCGAGGTTGACGTCGTAGTCGTCGTCGGCGGCCACAACTCGGGTAACACGAGCAGGCTCGCCGAGATCTCCCGCGCGGTGAACGCCCGAGTGCATCAGGTCGAGACGGCCGACGAGCTGCGACCGGAGTGGTTCGAGGGTGCGTGCGACGTCGGCGTGACCGCGGGAGCTTCCACTCCCGACGCGCAGATGGCGGGTGTCGTGGCTGCCATCGAGGCGATGGGTGCCGATGGCTGCTGAGACATACGGTCGCGCCATCGCCCCGGCGGGGGAGGGCGGGCGCGTCGAGGCCGTGGAGCCTGGGAGTCCGGCCGAGCGCGCCGGCATCGCGCCCGGCGACGTCGTCGTCCGGGTGGATGGCGAGCCGGTCCGCGACGTGATCGACTGGCAGTGGCTGACGAGCGAGGACGTCGCGGACGTCGAGGTCCTCCCGGTCGGCGGCGGCGCGGCGAAGACGGTGCGCGTCGAGCGTGCGTGGGACGAGGCGCTCGGTGTCTCCTTCGCGGACACGGTGTTCGACGGCGTCCGCGAGTGCGACAACGCATGCGCGTTCTGTTTCGTCTCCCAGCTTCCTCCCGGCCTTCGCCCGGCGCTGTACGTGCGCGATGACGACTACCGCCTCTCGTTCCTGTCAGGCAACTTCGTGACGCTCACCAACATGAGCGATGAGGACATCGACAGGGTGATCGTGCAGAGGCTGAGCCCGCTGTACGTCTCGCTGCACGCGGTCGACCCGGGCGTGCGCCGGCGCCTCGTGTGCCCGACCGTGGAGGACCGGGCGCTCGAGTTCGCCGACGCGCTGCTGGAGGCGGGGATCGACCTGCACGTGCAGATCGTGCTCGTACCCGGTGCGAACGACGGTGAGGTGCTCGACGCCACACTCGCCTGGCTGGCCGAGCGCCCCGGGGTCGTCTCGGTCGGGATCGTGCCCGTGGGCTACACCAGCCACCAGTCGCGCATCACCTCCTCGTTCGCCGATCCGCATGCCGCGGCGGTCGTGCTGGACCGGTTGCAGTCGTGGCGTGAGCGCATGGCCGTCGAGCGCGACGAGCGCTGGGTGCACGCTGCCGACGAGCTCTACCTGGCGGCAGGCCGCGAGCTGCCGGCCTGGGACGACTACGACGGCTTCCCGCAGTACGAGAACGGCATCGGCCTGGCGCCAGGTAGAGC
>Ga0066793_10001291_pt1 | contig 11277 bp, 9 predicted proteins | sample PersoiDNA2013189_FD_83876 | JGI IMG/M metagenome (GOLD analysis project Ga0066793, IMG submission 83876) | Permafrost soil microbial communities from the Arctic, to analyse light accelerated degradation of dissolved organic matter (DOM) -... | ecosystem: Environmental > Terrestrial > Soil >...
CTCAATGAGTACGCTCTCAATGAGTACGCTCTCAATGAGTACGCTCTCAATGAGTACGCTCTCAATGAGTACGCTCTCAATGAGTTGGAGGATATATGGAATACAGGCAACTGGGCCAGGCGGGGGTGCGGGTGTCGGTCGTCGGGCTGGGCACGAACCAGTTCGGCGGTGTAGTAGACCAGGCCGGGGTCGACGAGATCGTGCACGGGGCGCTGGACTTGGGGATCAACTTTATTGATACGGCGGATATTTACACGGGCGGACGCTCGGAGCAGATGTTGGGGTCCGCGCTAAAGGGACGCCGGCGGGAGGCCGTGCTCGCGACCAAGGTCGAGCATGAGACCGGCAAGGGGCCCAACGACTGGGGCGCCTCGCGCCTCCACATTCTGGAAGGCGTCGAGGCGAGCCTACAGCGGCTGAGCACCGATCACATTGATCTGTACCAGATCCATGCCTATGATGATACAACGCCGATCGAGGAGACGCTGCGGGCGTTGGACGACCTGGTGCGAGCGGGGAAGGTGTGCTACGTCGGGGCCTCCAATTTCATGGCCTGGCAACTGGCGCGTGCGAACCTGCTGGCCGAGCTGCACGGTTGGGCGCCGTTCGTGACCATCCAGCCGCATTATCACATGCTGGAGCGGGAGATCGAGCGGGAGATGCTGCCGTATTGCCGGAAGTTCGGAGTGGGCATACTGCCGTATTTCCCGTTGGCCGGAGGGTTTTTGACCGGCAAGTACCGGCGCGGCCAGGAAGCGCCGGCCGGGTCACGCGCGACGCACAGCGCTTACGTGCGAGCGTACATGACCGAAGCAAACTACACGCGCCTCGAGCGCTTGGCGGCCTGGGCCGAGGAGCACGGGCATACGATGGCGGAACTGGCCATTGCCTGGCTGCTGAGCGAGCCGCAGGTGAGCTCTGTGATCGCGGGGGCGACGCGGTTGGAGCAGATCAGAAGCAATGCTCAGGCAGCAGGCTGGAAGCTGACGGCGGAAGAGCGTGCGGCGGTGAATGAGATCCTGAAGTAGCCGACCGCAATCTGGCCGGAACGCGAAACGACAACGCCACCCCACGAGGCGACATTGTCGTTTTCCACGCGCACGCGAGGATGATAAGAGCCAACCGATCAGGACAGGTAGTCCCTGAGTTTGCGGCTGCGGCTGGGATGGCGCAACCTGCCCAGCGCCTGGGCCTCGATCTGGCGGATGCGCTCGCGCGTAACGCCAAACTTCTTGCCGACTTCTTCCAGGGTATACGAGTAGCCATCGACGAGGCCAAAGCGCAACTGCAGGATTCGCACCTCACGCGGTGTCAGCGATTCGAAGATCTCGTCGATCACCTGGCGCAGCATGGTCTGCGAAGCGGAATCCGTCGGGCTGTCAGCCTCAGCATCCTCGATGAAGTCACCCAGGTAGCTGTCTTCTTCTTCGCCGACCGGCATCTCCAACGACAGCGGCCGCTGAGAGACGCGGATGATCTGCTCGACCTTGCGCGGCGGCACCCCCAAACGCTCGGCGATCTCTTCCGTCGTCGGATCGCGGCCCAATTCCTGCACCAATTGGCGACTGGTGCGGGTCAGGCGGTTGATCTGCTCGTACATGTGCACGGGCACCCGGATGGTGCGGCCCTGGTCGGCAATGGCGCGGGTGACGGCCTGGCGAATCCACCAGGTGGCGTAGGTGCTGAACTTGAAGCCTCGCCGGTAGTCAAACTTCTTGACCGCACGGATCAGGCCGATATTCCCCTCTTGGATCAGGTCCAAGAATGGCACGCCGCGCCCGACGTACTTCTTGGCAACGCTCACCACCAGGCGGGAGTTGGCCTTTATCAGGTGTTCCTGGGCTGCCTGCCCGTCTTTGACGGCGAGCAACAACCGGTCGCGCTCGTCAGGGTCATCGACGCCCTGGGTGAGCTTCAGGCGTGCGTCGCGGCCGCGCTCCAAGCGCTTGGCCAGGGACACTTCCTCCTCAGCCGTGAGCAGGGGGACACGACCGATCTCCTTCAGATACAGGCTGATGGAGTCGTCAATGTCGATCAGGTTAAGATCGATATCCAGCTGATCGTCCCGATCATTCTCCTCATCGCCGCCTTCGTCGGGCTGGTCTTCCTCGCGCAGCGAGCTAATCTCGATGCCCTGTTCGAACAAGTTGGCGAAGAGGTCCTCGAGTTGTTCCATGTTGGTCTCTGCTTCAGGGAAAGCGTTTAATACATCGTCGTAAGTCACGAAACCCTGGTCATGCCCCAACTCGATCAGTTGCTCTGTTGCTTCCGATGAACGTGTCGTCACTTCGTCGATCGGTTCGTTCTCTGTGCGGAAATCTTCAGCCTGTGCACTCATGCAGCACATGCTCCTTCTAGCCTGCGGCGCACCGGAATACTCCGGTCATCGGTGTGCGGCGGCAGTATTCTTCCTCGCATCCCTCGGGATTGTGAGCACCCGATTGTAAGCCGGCGCTTTGTAAACCCCTTGCTTCACGGGCGAATGACCGGCGGTTGTCTCCGTTAAGGTCGCTGATTGTGTAGGCCGGCACGTTCAGAATTGCGAGAGCGCGCACCAGGATCCCATTCGCATAAATCAGGTCCATTTTGGGCCTTCTTTAGATGCACTACGGTGGTCTGAGTTACTAGTTTCAGAAAGATAGATTGTTGCTAGTCGTCAGACCGGCGAAAGTCGTAGATCCCATCCGAGATCGTCCAGGCGGCGCCGCACTGGCTGCAAACCAGCGCGCTCTCGCTCTCGACGAGCGCCTGGCTGCGGCAGGTCGGGCAGGCGAAGAGCGCCCGTTCGGCATCCCGGCGGTTTGCCTGGCCATCGCCGTTGGTTCGTCCCCGCAGGAAGATGCTTGGCGCCAGCTTAAGGGCGGCGGCCGGGCGCTGGATCAAGCCGTCAAGGCCGGCCAGGCTACTGGCCGGGATCAGCCGCTTCAGGAGCCGCTGGCGAAAATGCGAAACGGCCAGTCCCGCGTCGATCCGATAGCCGGCCTGGGCCAGTTCGCGCGCCATCCAGGCGGGGTGGAAATCAAAGTTTAGTTTGGTAAACTCGTAGGGTTCAGCAGTGAACGGGGACCAGCTCTGGCGGCGGGAAAGGTAGCGGGCGACGGCTTTGAGGTTACGCTTGTTGGCGTATTCAAGCACGTACGTGCCGCCGGGCCGTAGAGCTAGCGCTATAGCCCGCAGCGCTGCGGGCACGTCAGACAGGTGATGCAGGACACGCACCGAAACAGCCGTGTCAATGGAGCCAGGGGCGAGCGGGAACTCGTATATGTTGGCTGCTACGTAAACAAATCTGCCGGACCGGCCGAGGCGAGCCTGCGCTTCTCGCAGGCCCGAGGTGGCATAGTCCAGCAGAACGACCTGCTCGTAGCCATCGTATAAGTCCGCCAGACGTCCAAAGCCGGCGCCGATATCTACCAGGCGTTGCCCTCGGGGGGGCAACAGCCGGCGCAGGGCAATGCGCTCGGCCAGGTCTTCGTATTCCCGACCATGGCCATCCCAGAACTCTGCTCGATAACTGGTGCCTTCGTAGTTGCAGATGGCACGACCGGAGGTCGTGCGATCACTGTTTCCGGTGAAGCTAGCCAATGTAGCTCCTTAGTTTCACGTGAAACATGTGCCACAAAGGCCGTTATCACGTTTTATGACGCGAAATGGGCGGTGGCTCACCCACCGCCCATTTGGCTTGCGCTGCTGCACGAATCAATTATAGCATAACTTGTCAACCCCTTTGGGCAGCAAAAAGCCGACAATCAGGGGCATTAAAACGATATTGTGGCCGCTTTTGGCCGGCGAGAGCCGCCGGCCGGACCGCTCAGGCCGGTCCACCGGTCTTGTGCCGGTACACGACCCTGCCACGCGTGAGGTCGTACGGAGAGAGTTCGACCCGCACCCGGTCGCCGAGCAGCACGCGGATGTAGTATTTGCGCATCTTGCCGGAGAGATACGCCAGCACCTCATAGCCGTTGTCCAGCTTGACGCGAAAACTCGTATTGGGCAACGCCTCGGTGACCTTGCCTTCCAAAATCAGTTTCTCTTCTTGCTTGGCCAAAAAGTATCACCCCCTTACCACAACCGAGTCCCCACTTACTGGAAGCCCTGGTATGGGGACGGACGCAGGCGCCCGCCCCCAGTTCATCAACATGTTCGTTAGCGAGCGCTCTCGCGACCCTCACGGCGCCGCTGCGCCTGGCGGGCCTTGCGGATCGCCTTCTGCTTCTTCAGGCGCCGCAACTCGCTTGGCGGCGTGAACCAGCGCTTCTTGCGCACGGTGGGCAGAATGCGGCCCTTCATGACCTCCTTGCGGAACCGCTTGAGCAAAGACTCCTGCGATTCGCCCGGTCGTAAGGTTACCGTAGCCAAATGGAATCACCCCCTTCCGTCGCCAACTCTCGACCCCTGACGCGTCCCGCAGCAGATAACACAAAACCCCACCTTGCGGTGAGGCCATCGCATTCTACCCGGTGCCTGGCCATAGGTCCGACGGAAGTATAGCCCATAGTGAAAGGGTTGTCAAAAGGGGAGTGAGGATATAATATATTACGGCAAGGATTCCTACAATAGCAAAGGGGAATGCGCTCGATGAAGATGCGACGTCTCGCGCAACTGGTAGTGGCTGTCCTTCTGATCATGGGCGGGATCATCACGCCGGCCGGAGGCGCGGTCAGCACCCATGGCGAAGCGCCGGCCGGCGTGAGTGGATTACGGGCCGCGCCGGGAGGGAGCGATTCCTGGTCCTGGCGGGGTCCGCAATTCAACAGCGCAGACGGCGAAGCGCCCGAGGTCATCCAGGTTGTTTTCGATGTTGCAGATTCGAACACGATCTGGGCAACGACCAACCAGGGTGTCTATCGCAGCCTGGACGATGGCGAAAGCTGGGAACCACGCAATCGCGGTCTGGACGGCTAGGCGATCTTGTAGTCACCGGTCTGCTGCAGAACCCGAGCAAACCGGAAGAGCTGACGATCAGCACGTGGGGATACGGGCTGTTTCGCTCGACAAACGGCGGCGCTCAATGGACACGGCTCACTGATCCGCTGGCTGTTGCAGGCCGGGCTACCGCCGCCCTGCTTAGAGGCCGGCAGCCTTCCCGAGCCCCCGATGGTGCGGGCCGGAGGCCACAGCTACAGCCTGGATGTTGTTACGAGCGCAGAGCGGGCGCCCGGCAAAAAGACTACTGCGGCGGCGGCTCCCGCGCGTCTACCCAGGCCGATGCCGGCTGCCCCCACCGCAGCGCCCCAACCTCTTTCGTGGACGCCTGTCCGCCGGGTCGCGGCCAATCCGCACGCTGCGAATGAGTTGTTTGCCGCCATTGACGACGATCATGGCATCTATCACAGTCTGGACGGTGGCAGCACCTGGTCGCAGCTTGCCGTAGGCAGCGGCAGCGGGTACAGCTACACCTTTGCTCCGTCCGACAGCCGGATCCGCTATGCGTCGTTCGATGCGTCGACCGCGTCGAGCGGCCTCTATCGCTGCGTGGATGACGGCGCAACCTGGACGCTGCTGGCCAGTGGGCAGATCACCGCGACCGTCAGCTCAGTTGCCATTCATCCCACGGATCCGAAAGTTCTGCTGGCTGCAACGCTGGGAGCCGGTCTGTTCCGCAGCGCGGATGGAGGCGATTCCTGGACCCTTGTGAGCGAGCCGCTGGCGGACGATGTTTTCTTCTCAATTGCCTTTGCTCCCAGCGACCCGGGCATTCTGAATGCAGGCGCTTATAACTGGGTTTACGTCAGCGAGAATGGCGGGCTGAACTGGACCAATGCTGATCCATCGTTCCCCACCGGCTACGTAGAGGGCCTGGCGATTCATCCGACAGCACCGAACACAGTCGTGTTAGGCGCCGGGTTCTTCCCCTTTGGCGGCGTCTACAAGCGCACGCAGAGCACGGTCCCTTTTGCGCTGAAGGCCGCCGGCATGACGGATACGTTCGTCCTAAACATTGCCCAGGATCCCGCCGACTCGAACAGACTGTGGGCTGCCACCTGGGGCGGTGGCGTTTTCAGAAGTGAGAACGGCGGCGCGTCCTGGGGCAGCCCGTCTGGTTTCCCATATGTGTATGCAGTCACACCCGCGACAGAACCCTCCGGTACGGTGCTTTACGCGGCCACATACTATGACGATGTCGGCGTGCTCAAGAGTTACGATGGGGGTGCCAGCTGGACTGAGATCAGCCATGGCTATGCGAGCGACGTCTCCTTCGACATCGATGTGCTGGATGGCGATCCTGATCGTCTACTGGCGGCCACAGAGTCAGGAGTGCAGACCAGCATCGATGGCGGGAAAAGCTGGCAAGCTGCCGAAGGGCTGAACGGCGGAATCGTACTGAGCTTGTGCCATTTCCCGGGCAGCGACGACGTCTTTGCGGGGAGTTATCAGAATGGCGTTTACCTTGCCGCGCGCGGCGGCCATTTCTGGTCGGCGATCAACAGCGGGCTGAGGGACCAAAGCGTGCACGCGCTGAAAGTGGTTGGCGCCTCTCCGGTGCGGGTGTTTGCCGGCACCAATGGCATGGGCAGCTGGGAATACAACTTGACCCTCCGCCCCGCTACCCACGGCCTGTATCTATTTCCTATCAGCCGCAGCCTCTCCGGCCCATTCCCGGCCACGGATCTCTATGAGCCGAATGACGCCAGTCCGCAGTCATACACTTTGCCTGGTCCTGGCACTTACTACGCCTACATGTGGCCCACCGGCGACCTGGATTGGTACCATTTCAACGTCAGCAGCCTGGGCCCGGTGTCGATTGACCTCGACAACATCCCCGTTGACTCAGACTTCGACCTTTACCTGTTCAACAACAGCGGTGTATCTGTCGACAGGTCCACGCAAACCGGAAACCGGGCGGAGCACATCGTATTTCAGCCTGCGACAACTGGCATCTTCTATATTGCCGTGGTCGATTGGCTCGAAGGCAGCTCAACTCAGCCCTACCGGTTAACGGTATCGTTCGGCGGAACGGTGGGCGCGGGGCAGATCTACGGAACTACCTGGTCTGACAGCCTGCCGGCGAGCTTCGTGCCGGTCCAACTATGCTCCAGCAACGGCTACCGCGATACCTGTATCAGCACGACTACCGATAGTTCGGGAGTCTATCGCTTCCGTGGTATGCCGACGCTGCCCGTAGGGCACGAATACTTTGTGAATTACCCGAACCATGAGGCCTCATCCGATCGTTTGCTGGCCTTCCAATGCCGGCCGGTCGAAAATTACCAGGCGGGACAGTCGACTGAGACCTACACCTTCGACCTGGCCGACGCTATGGCCGTCTCGCCGCCGAGCGGGTCGACGCAAAGCCTGCCCACCACCTTCACCTGGAACAAGCGTAATCTCGCCAACGACGGCTATGTGCTGAGGCTGCAAGACCTGATGACAGGGCGGCAGTGGACGAGCCCAGCGTTGGGGAACGCGAGCAATTATGTGTTGACCGGGCTGCCAACAGGGTTCTCGACCGGCCAGGAGTATGGCTGGGATGTCCTGGTGTATACGGACCAGGGACTGGGCTCTCCCTATTATTACAGCACGATCACTTTCTCGGCAACAGACGCCAGCAGCGCGGGCGGCGGCAAGCAGGACCGCAACCGGCCGGCCGGCGCCAAGGCGCCTGCGCCGCCGGATTTCGCTCGCTAGTCCGGCGTTTTGTCCGGCGCCCTTACCTCAATCACCTGCCCTTCCAGCCCGATCTCGTAGCGGCGGACGTACTCGGGAGGCAGCTCGAACGCAAAGCGCGAGGGGGCGCGCGCGATCGCGTCCCCTCGGTAACGCGCGGAGGTCAGGTAGAGTTGGCGCTGAGCGCGCGTCAGGCCAACATAGAACACCCGCCGTTCCTCGCGCAGTTGGCCCTCATCCTCCAGGGTCGTCCACAGCGGGAGGTGGTCCTCTTCCACGCCGATCAAGATCACCACGGGGAACTCGGTGCCCTTCGCGTTGTGCAGCGTCATCAGGCTGACCTTGTCGCCCTGACGCGCTCCCTGGGCAGTGTTGGCCCCAGTCACCAACGCCTGGTAATCGAGGAAGGCGGCCAGTGAGTGATCGGGGCTGAAACGAACGAAGGTTTCTACCTGGCCCGCGAAGCGTTCCTGTAACGCGGCCCAGGTGCTGTCTTCGGCCGGTAGGGGGATGGCGGCCTGCAAGGCTTCCACACAGGCTTCAAAGGCGGCCGCATCGCCGGTCGAGAACGCGGGCGGTTGGCTCTCGCCCGGGGGCGCGGACTGACCTGCCGGCTCCCGGTCGCGCTCGGCAATCGCGGACAGGTACTCGCGCACGCTGTCCATGCCCTCCGCATCGCCTCCGGCTATTTCCGCGGCAGGGCGGGCAACGGCTCCTGGCTGATCATCCATACCGGCTGCCGGGCCTGTTGTCTGGCGACCGTTGGGCCGCAGGCCGTCGGGTCGCGTGCCGGAGCGCTGCAGCGTGCGCGCGCCGGCCTGCCAGAGGGCCAGGTTCTCGTCGCTCAATTCGACCCCGGCAGCCAGGATGCCGGCTGCCACCAAGGGCAGGTATTCTTGCAGAGAGGCGAGGCCGCGCTGCAACGCGCTTTCGCGCAACAACTGTTGGAACAAAGCGATCGTCTGCGCCACGTCTGCGCCCGCCCGGTGCTCCTGCCGCTCGGCCAGGTGAAAACGAGCCAACAGCGCTTCCAGGCCGAGAGCAGGCGCCGTTGCAGGACCGGCGTTGTACAGGCGGGCCGCCATCTCGAGCGTGTCGACGGCAGGGTTAGGGAAGCCGCGCCCGTAGAGGCGGGCCGTCTCGCGGTCGAGCAAGCGGTTGTCAAAGCGCGTGATGTTGTGGCCCACGACCGTGAAAGGGCCCACGTAACGCAGGAACTCGGGTAACACCGACTCGATGCGCGGCGCGCTGCGCACGTCTTCCGGGTAGATGCCGTGCACGCGGCTGGCCGCCAGCGGGATGCCACGTCCGGGACGGACCAGGGAGTAGAAGGGCGGACCGGCCGGTTGGCCTTGCTCCAGCCGCTGGGCCGCGATCTCAACGATCTCATCGCGCGCCACGTCGACCCCCGTGGTTTCCAGATCATACGCGACCAGCGGTTCGCTCCCCGTCGTCTCGTAGGCTGCGAGCAACTCCTGCGCCAGCCGCCAGGCGAGGGTGCTCAGGTTATAGGACAGTGAGCCGCGTGGCGGATGAAGCACGACGGGAGGCCGCCCCTCGCCCGGGCGAATCTCCAACTGCGGGCCGGGAGCCGGCACCCGCGTGAACTCGACAGCCAATTCCTGGCCCAGGTAGCGGGCAACTGCCCCTCTCAGGATGGTTGCGGCGCAGGCCCCATCGATGGTGGCCGGCAGGAGAAGGCTGACGCTCGAAGGGCTCGAAGGGACGCTCGCCGGCTGCTCCTGCCCGGCCGGTGAAGCGTCCAGCGCGGCCGGCCGATCGTCCGTCCGTGAGTGGCCATCACCGTCCCGCTGACCGGCAGCCCGTGCAGTTGCGGCCGGCGAGCCGCGACCTGAGCGTTCGGTCGTGAGCAGGCGGGGGCTGCCTTCCGCGGCGAGACCTTCCTTAAGCGCGGCAACGGCTTCCGGGTAGGTCAAGAAGGCCGCGGCGTCGTGGAGCATGGCCTGCTCATCAGCCGTAAAAGGGCTGCGCCTGCGCGCCAGAACGTTGAAGACGGAGGAGATGGCGGTTGCCGCATCGTCGTCCGCCCCGGCCACGACCTGCTCGTCGAGCAGGCTTATGAAGTCTTGCAACTGTGCACGCGTCAGCGGGCTTAGCTCCGGGAAGTGAGCGCTGCGGCGGGCCAGTTCGGCCAGCGGCAGCCTGTGCGTAGCGGCAAGGCGATCGAGCTGCAGCACGGTCACTTCGCCGGCCAGGGTCTGCGGAAAATTGAAGGCGCCCAGGAAAGCGCCGGGCGACGTGCTCTCGGCTGAGTGTGCGAGAGCGTGCAGCAGGTAGAGATAACGCACGACCTCACGCACGGCCGGCTCCTGAAAGAAGCTCTCTCTGCGGACACGCTCCAGGGGAATGCCCGCCTGCAACAGGCTGCCTTCCAGCGGGTCGGCCAGTTGGTGGGTGCGATAGAGGATGGCGATGTCACTATAGCGGTAGCCGCGCTCCGCCACCAGCTTACGCACCAACTGTATAACCCAGGCTTGCTCCTGCTGTCCGGTCGCAAACAGATAGTGGTAGATGGGCGCCTCGGCGTCCGACCCGCTTTCTGAGGCCATCAACTGGTGTGCGGCTGCCGGGAGGTTGTGACGGATCAGGTGTTCGGCTGCGAAGAGGATCGTCTGGCTCGAGCGGTAGTTCCGCTCAAGCTCAATGACGGTCGGACGGTAGTGGCGGCGGAAATCGGCGATCAGGCCCGGCTGCGCTCCGCGCCAGCCATAAATCGATTGGGCCTCGTCTGCCACAGCCAAGACGTCGTGGCCCTGCGGCGCGAGCAACTTAAGCAGTTCAAACTGTGCGCGGTTGATGTCCTGGTACTCGTCCACGAGGATATGGGGCAGCGCGCGCTGCATGGCCACGCGCACGCCCCGCTCGCGCGCCAGCAACATCACGGCGCGCCCGATCAGGTCGTCGAAGTCCAGCAGGCCGCGCTCTGCCAGCGCCGTCGCGTAAGCTGCGGATAGGCCGGCCAGCTTGGGATCAGCGTTTTCGGCGTCAGTGTGGGCCGGGTTGCTCAGGTTGCGCTTGTGCTGGCTGATGAAATCCAGCACGCGCTGGGGAGGATAGGCTTCCAGGCTCAGATCCTGCCCGCGGGCGGCCTGCGCCAGCACGTCGGTTTGCGTGCCCTCATCGGCGACGACGAAGTAGGGATCCAGGCCCGCTGCGGCCGTGTGACGGCGCAGAACGCGCGTGCAAAGCGCGTGGAATGTGTAAACCCAGATATCGCGGGCCGGCGCGCCCAATAATGCTTCGAGGCGCCCCTGCATCTCCTGGGCCGCCCGGTTAGTGAAGGTGACGCACAGCATCTGCTGGGGAGCCACATTCTGCGTGGCAACCAGCCAGGCGGCGCGCCGAGTGATGACGTGAGTCTTGCCGCTGCCGGGTCCGGCGAGCACGAGCAGGGGGCCGGGCGGCGCGCTGACTGCCGCCAGTTGTGGGGAATTAAGATCGGCCAGCAGGCTTGCGTGGTCCAAGTGCTCAGTCTCTAGCCTGGTCCTCGCCTTTGTCGCCGGTGTTCCTGCGCAGCGAACGCAACGCTCGCCGCCAGACACGCTGCACGGCGCGCGCTCTATCGGCTGGGATGGTGCGCCTGTCGTAGCGAGCGGCCAGGAAGGCCTCTGTCAACTCCTTAAAGTCTACCTCAGCATCGGGCCATTGGCC
>Ga0066793_10001293_pt1 | contig 11272 bp, 12 predicted proteins | sample PersoiDNA2013189_FD_83876 | JGI IMG/M metagenome (GOLD analysis project Ga0066793, IMG submission 83876) | Permafrost soil microbial communities from the Arctic, to analyse light accelerated degradation of dissolved organic matter (DOM) -... | ecosystem: Environmental > Terrestrial > Soil >...
GATACTCGTTGACGCCGCCGCTCGAGGTTGGGCGACGCTCTTCACGGGACACCTGCCGTCGAACAGCCCGGGCGAGCGCTTGGTCGCGGAAGGACGCGCGGCGTGGATCCGCTTGCCAACGCACCCGACGCTGACTCAAAACGTCGCGATCGCAACGGCATCGGGTGCAAACATCGTGCTGGGGCATTCCTGTGGTCCCGCGCTGCTCGCGCGGCTGACCCAGCACATGCCGGGGCTGCGCGCCGATCTTTCGACCGGCGATTGCGTCGATCTCTGATCCGCCACCTTCGCATGCGCATCCTGGTTTGCAACGACGACGGAATCTCCTCGGCGGGCCTTGAGCTCCTCGCGCGGGCCGCGCTCGCGCTCGAAGCCGAAGTCTGGATCGTGGCGCCCGACCGCAAGTGGACCGCCGCAAGTCACCAGCTGTCCTTCGATCGCGACCTGACCTTGACGCGAACGGGTGAACGCAGCTACGCCTGCTCGGGTGCGCCGGCCGATTGTGTCGTCGCCGCGATGACTATTCTTTTCGCCGGTGGAGCGAAACCCGAACTGGTTCTCGCCGGCATCAACGACCAGTGCAACGTCGCCGAGGACGTTGCGTACTCCGGAACGATCGCGATCGCCAGGGAAGCGACGTTCTGGGGCGTGCCGGCGATCAGCCTGTCCCGTGCGGAGCGCGCAACCGCAAGCGACGGGGCTGCCGATCTCGACGCGCTCTCCCGCCTCCTGCGCGTGCTCTGGAACCGTCGCGGCGATTGGGCCGCAGAGGGTCATTGGCTGAGCCTCAACCTGCCGCCATCTCTGCCTGCGCCGCTCGTACAAGCGCGCACGGGCCGCGACAAGATCGCCGCCGCCGCCGATATCCTCGACGCTACACACGAGAGCATCCGCTACCGGATGCGACGCGGCCGCCCCGGCACCATCATCCCGGGCGACGAGAACGCCTGCCTTGCCGCGGGAAAGATCAGCGCGGTCCGCTACTGCTGGTTCGCCGAAGCCAGATTGCCGGAGGCGGTGGTTGCCACATGGTCTTCCGCGCTCGAATAGCGGCAGGATCCTGCGTCCCGGCCGTCGACCCGGCGCCGGTGGTAAAATGCCGTTTTTTAGTCATGCCGAGGCCCGCCGTCGCCGAAGGCATGGGCCTTGGCTTACGTCGACGGCGCGAACTCGTAGGCTCCGAATCGCTCCAACTACGCGCGCGGCGCGGCGCTGGCAAGCCGAGCTTGCGTGGTCGCGCACTTCAGGGAATGGGCATGTCTAATTTCGAAACGAGCTCGTTGAGTCGACCTGCGATCACTCGTCGCCGGTCGAGAATCGCATTCGTCGGCGGCATCCCGATCGGGGGCGGTTCACCGATCGTCGTGCAGTCGATGACCAACACCGACACGTCCGACGTCGCGGCCACGGTCGCGCAAGTCAAGGCGCTGGCCGACGCCGGCTCGGAGCTGGTGCGGATCGCGGTCGACACGGCGGCCGCGGCGGCAGCGGTGCCCGCGATTCGTCGGCAGCTCGACGCACTCGGGTGCCACGCGCCGCTGATCGGCGACTTCCATTTCAACGGCCACAAGCTGCTCAGTAATTTTCCGGACTGCGCCATGGCGCTCGCGAAGTACCGCATCAATCCGGGCAACGTAGGCAAGGGCAGCAAGCACGATCCGCAATTCGCGGTCATGATCGAAAGGGCGATCGACTACGGCAAGCCGGTGCGCATCGGCGTCAACTGGGGCAGCCTCGACCCCGATCTGCTCGGAAGCCTCATGGACGAGAACGCGAAGTCGGCGAATCCGCTCGACGCCGCGCACGTGACGCGCGAGGCGCTCGTCACCTCGGCCATCCGCAGCGCGCAGTTCGCCGAGGCCTTGGGGCTGCCCAGCGACCGCATCATCCTTGCCTGCAAGGTCTCCAACGTTCAGGACCTGATCGCCGTCTATACCGAGCTCGCGCGGCGTTGCGACTACCCGCTTCACCTGGGGTTGACCGAGGCCGGCATGGGTTCGAAGGGAATCGTCGCTTCCACCGCGGCGATGGCCGTTCTGCTGCAGCAAGGCATCGGCGACACCATCCGCGTGTCGCTCACTCCCGAGCCGAACGGTGACAGGACTCGCGAGGTGATCGTCGCGCAGGAGATCCTGCAGACCATGGGCCTGCGCTCGTTTTCGCCGCTGGTCAGCGCGTGCCCGGGTTGCGGCCGCACCAAGAGCGTCTTCTTCCAGGCGCTGGCGGACAAGATCCAGACATATCTGCGCCTGCAGATGCCGTCATGGCGCAAGCACTATCCGGGCGTCGAGAACATGACCGTCGCGGTGATGGGTTGCGTGGTCAACGGACCGGGCGAATCCAAAATGGCGAACATCGGCATCAGCCTGCCGGGAACCGGAGAAGTTCCGGTCGCGCCGGTGTACGTCGACGGCCAGAAGACAGTGACGCTGAAAGGCGACGCGATCGCCGAGGAATTCGAACAAATTGTCGCCGACTACGTCCGCGCAACCTATGGCGGCGAGCTGCCGGCCCCGCACCTGCGCGCCGAAAAGAGATCGATTGCGATCCGCGAGATTCAGCGCGCTCGCGACAGCGAGTGAAGGCTAGCGCCAGACTGCCGCGCACCTTCATCGTCGCGCTCGCGGGTGTGCTATTCGCGGGCGCCGCCCACCAGGCCGACGCACAAGCCTGGCCGAACAAGCCCGTCAAGATCGTCGTTCCGTTCGCACCCGGCGGCGCCACCGACATCATCGGGCGCCTGGTCGCGCAAAAGCTCTCCGATCGCCTCGGTCAACCGGTGATCGTGGAGAACAAGCCCGGCGCGGGAACGACGATCGGCAACGCGGTCGTGGCCAAGGCGGCTGCCGACGGCTACACCCTGTTGTTTGCGCCGACGCCCTTCGTCATCACTCAGGCGCTCTATCCCAGCCTGCCTTACGATCCCGCGAAGGATTTCGCACCGGTCGCGCTGCTTGCGGTGTCCCCGTTCATCCTCGTCGTCAACGACGCGCTGCCCGCAAAGAACGTCGGCGAGCTCGTCGCGCTGGCCAAAGCCAGGCCGGGAGCGCTCACTTTCTGCTCGGCGGGCAGTGGGTCGGTGCCGCACCTTGCCGGCGAGCTCTTCAAGCTCAACGCTAATGTGGACATCGTGCACGTGCCCTACAAGGGCGGCGGGCCGGCCATCAGCGATCTCATCGGCGGCCAGGTCAACATGATGTTCGCGACCCCCATCGAAGTGATGCAACACGTGCAGAGCGGCAGGCTGCGCGTGCTCGCCACGACCGCTTCACGTCGCCTGCCGGCGCTACCGAACGTGCCGACGGTGCAGGAGGGCGGAGTGGCCGAATTCGATGTCTACGCGTTCTTCGGCGTACTGACGCCCGGCGGCACGCCGAAGGACATTGTCGATCGTCTGGCGATGGAGCTCGGACGCGTCATGGCCGACCCCGATGTCGTTCAGCGATTTGCCGAACAGAGCGCCGAGCCACGGGTGCTCGGCCCCGCGGCGTTCGCAAGGTTCCTGCAGAGCGAACGTATCAAGTGGGCGGATGTGGTCAAACGTTCCGGCGCGAAACTGGACTGACGCATTCCACTATTGCGGGTTCTCGGCGATGCTGACCAGCACGAGGTGCTCGCCGCAAGGCGCGAAGTGGTAGAAATTCGCGAATTTCCGGCCCTTCGAGTTCGTTCCCTCCGTCCTGACGTAGCCGGTGCCAGGTCTGACCGTGACCTCGTCCGCGGCTTGCCCGCGCCGCCGGTTGCCGGGTAGGCGATACCGTCGACCAGGTCGAACTCGCAGATGTTGATCTCCCCCTCCGCGCGATCTAACGGGTGACCAGGCATTGGCCTCCGTCGAGCTTGAAGTTTTGCGTCGTCGTCGAGGTGCTGGTGCCGTTCTTGTCTTTGGTCGTCTTTTTTACGGTCAATGTGGCCGTTTGGTCGTCGACGGCGAGCACCCCGCTCGATTTGATGTCGGCCGAGAATTGATCCTCCGTCTGAGACATCTCCTTCATCATGCCCGACATCATCGTCCGATCCTTCGCTGGCATGGCCTTCCATTGCTCCTGCATTTCTTTGGTGGTGAGCTTGTTGGCCTCTTCCATCTTGCCGGCGTGGGTCAGCCCCATCTGCTTGACGGCAACCTTGCCACACGGGTGATCGAGAATCGCCGCGCCTTTGACCTCGGACTTTCCTGACGCGGCGGCGCCATACATCAGCAGCGGCAGCACGGCGCTGATACAAAGAGCTGAGAATCGACGTTGTTTCATTTGTTTTCCCTTTTTGGTTGAGGCGAAATCGGGGACAGACGCCGATTTCGCACGAGCGTTTGAAAAAGTCTGTCCAGTAATCTTCATTCGCGCTGCCGTTGCTCACAGTCGGGGACGAGGGAAGCGACTCACTGTTTCGCGAAACGCAGATCGCAAGGCCGCAGCTCCAGCCGGCGGCCGGTTCCACGATTGGGATCGAAGTTGGCGGCGACGTGGTAGGCGTACGGCAGGCCCTGCGCAACGCCCTTGATGTTGTACTTGGGGTCGCCAGTGGTGCCTTTTGCGTCAAGCGTCGCGCTGCCGTCAGGCTGGATTGCGCCTTGAAGTCTCATCCAGCCGGGCGTGCCCTCGACACCTTTCTCGCCGCGAAGAAAACCGTCCTTCACTTGCGCGTCCAATTCAACCTTGTAGCTCGACGCCCCTTCGGACGGTGCGCAGATAACCGTAACGCTCCACGCACCGTCGTAGCGGGCGCCGCCGGACACTGCGCTCGCAGGAGCACGCACCGCCTTCGCCACTCGGGACGCCGCGTCGCGCGTGACTGCCTCAGCATCGCTTCTTGCGCGCGCCGCAGCGGCCTCGGCTTCGCTGCGAATCCGCGCCGCGTCGCCCTCGGCCTGCGCCCGTAACCGATTTGCCGCAGCTTCACCCTCCGCTTTGGTCCTTGCCGCACGCACCGCTTCGGCGTCCGAGCGAGCGCGCGCAAGCTCTGCTCCAGCTTGCTTCTTGAGCGCCTCGGCATCAGCGCGCAGCCGTTGCGTTTCAGCGTCGGTCTGCGAGGGCGGCGTACTGGCGGCCGCGGGAGTGCCGGGCGCCGCAGTACTCGGTGGTGGTGCAGTGGATCCCGGCACGACGACAGGCGCTGCCGCGTTCGTCGGGCTTCCGCGGTCGGTCGCACCGAAACGCAGCCATCCCGTCTGCCAGGCGGCGAATGCGACAATCGCCAACACCGCCGCCGCGCCGATTCCCCAGGGAAAGGATTTGCCCAAACGCCGCGCCCGTGGCGGAGGTGGCGCCGGTCGTTGCGGTACTCCAGTGCCGGACACGCGATACACGCGTATCGGCCGAGAGATGTTCTTGAGGGCCTGCTCGCCGATGTCTTGAAACCCCAAATCGAGCTTGCCGGTGATCTGGTCGTACACGCTCGACGAGATGCAGATGCCGCCGGGCTCGGCGAGCGTCTCGAGCCGCGCCGCGACGTTGACTCCGTCACCGAGCAAGTCCTCATTCTTGACGACGACATCGCCGAGATTGACCCCCACCCGAAAATGCATCCGGCTCTTATCGGGCAGCGAATCGTTGCGCGTCTTGAGCGCTTCCTGGATTTCCACCGCGCAGCGCACGGCTTCCACGACGCTCGAAAATTCGGCAAGGATCGAGTCTCCGGCCGTGCTCACGATGCGGCCGCCGTGGAAAATAATGATTCCGTCGATGACGGCGCGGTGCGCGGAAAGCACCCGTATCGTGCCCTCCTCGTCCTGCCCCATCTGCTGGCTATACCCGACGGCATCCGCGGCGAGGATGCAGGTCAGGCGACGCTTGACGCTCAGCGGGTCCACGATTTTCCCCCCGGATTCCGGCCTGGGTACCGCCCGGCCGGCGCGGTCGCAATCATGCACGCATCAGCGGAAAGGGGCAACGCTGTCGGCGTTATCGCGACGGTGCGTTGCGCATCCGCTTCGTCGGCGTAAGCGGAAGTTGCAGCGACGCTCGAGTGATTCCTCTCTCGCGCGGCGCGACAACATCGCAAACTCGTGCGAATTGCAACACGGAAGGGCCGGCTAGTTTAAGACCGCTTCTTGCTGTCCAGCAGCGACTTGAGATTCGCGAACGGCGAATGGGTCGCGTGGCCGCGGCCGGCGGGATCGGCGCTGCCACCGCCAGCGGCTTCCAACTGCCGCTGGTGCTCGTTGTCGTGGCAATACAGGCATAGCAATTCCCAGTTGCTGCCATCGGGTGGATTGTTGCCGTGATTATGGTCCCGATGATGGACCGTCAGCTCGCGCAAGTTGGCGTGATTGAATTCGCGGGCACAGCGGCCGCAGATCCATGGATAGATCTTGAGCGCTTGTTCCCGGTAGCCTTGCTCGCGCTTTTCGGCGGTGCGGCGAGCCTCGGCGACTATCCGGTCCAGCTTGTTCGGGTCGCCCGTTTTCATGCAGTGAACTGCATCGACTTAGGCGCCAAGCAGCTCGTTTGTCTTGGCCGCCATGATGAAGTCGTTCTCGTGCAGACCCTTAATTTTCTTGGTTTGCCAGGAGACCTTCGCCCAGCCCCATCCGAAGCTGATGTCGGGATGGTGCCCCTCCTTCTCCGACAAGTTGCCGATCCTGGCGACGAAGTCCATTGCTTCCTTGAAGTTCTTGAACTTGAAGCTGCGTTCAATGCGGTGGCCCTCGTCCGCGAGCGCCCAGCCGGGCGCTTGGACCAGATAGCTTGCGGCCTCGGCCCTCGTCAGCGGCTCGACACCGCCGCGGCACGGCGTGCAAGTCTTGGACGATAGATCATCGCTCATTCTATTGCGCCCGTTGCCGAGGACTCGAATCAGATCCTCGGTCGTGTGGAAAAAGTCCAACGACAAGAGTGGCTGCGTCGAGCAGCCACTCGTCGTGCATCCTGGACGACGCCTATGTTACGCCGCCGCGCGCCACGCCGGTATGCCCGGGCGCGACCTCCAATCATCCTGGTAGTGCGGAGCCTTGCCACGTCGCTAATCCAATGGCGAGAATGCCGTTGGCGCCGTGATTTTATTAGCTTGATGCGTGAACGTTCCAGCGTTAGCCTTCAGTCTTCGTTTGTGCCCATGAGTGTCGGTTGCGCCGACGAATCAGGCCGTCGCGAAAGTGTCAAACTTGCAGCCCGAGCCTTCATTCCATCCTTCACCGCGCCAGCCTTCGTTTAGATTGCCGAGCGGTGCCTGCGACACGCATTGCCACGTCTTCGGGCCCGCGGCACGATTTCCATTCGCCGCCGACCGTCCGTTCACACCAGCCGACGCGCCGAAGGAACGCTTGTTCGCGCTGCATGCCATGCTGGGCATCGAGCGCTGCGTTGTCGTGCAATCGACTTGTCACGGCTTCGACAACAGTGTCGTCGCCGATACGATTGCCGCGCGCGGCGGTGCATACTGCGGCATCGCCCTGGCGCCCTTGTCGGTCTCTGACACGACATTGCACCAGTTGCATGGCCAGGGCTTCCGCGGTCTTCGCTTCAACTTCATGAAGCATCTCGGCAGTGCGACGCCGATCGAGGAAATCATCAAGCTGACGGCTCGCCTCGCCGCTCTGGAGTGGCATCTGCAAGTCCATTTCGACAGCGCCTTGATCGAGGAACTGGCGCCGTGGCTCCTGCGCTCCTCGACCCCCGTGGTTATCGACCACGTGGGCAGGATCGATGCGTCGCGAGGCCTCGAGCAGCCGGCATTCCGCGCGCTGTGCCGATTAATGGACGACCCCCGTATGTGGGTGAAGGTCAGCGGTAGCGATCGCATCTCGCGCCAGGGGCCTCCTTACGCCGACGCCATTCCATACGCGCGGTCGCTCGTCGAGCGGTTCGGCGATCGAACCTTGTGGGGCACCGACTGGCCGCATCCCAATCATAACCACGTGCCCGACGACGGCGTGTTGGCCGAGTTGCTCGGCCAGATCGCGCCATCCGAAAGGCTAGTGCAGGCGCTTCTGGTCGAGAACCCGCAACGACTCTATCGATTTCCGGTGTTGCTCGAAACCGAAGCACGGTCCGCAGCGTCGAGCTGAAAGGATTCCCGTGAGCAAGCGTCTCGCCGACAAGATTGCCATCGTGACCGGCGCCGGCTGCGTCGGCCCCGGGTGGGGCAACGGCCGTGCCACTGCGTTCCGGTTCGCGGAGGAAGGAGCAAAGGTCTTCGCGGTGGACCGCGACCTCGTTCGGCTCGAGGAGACGCTCGCACGCGTGCGGGAAATCGGCGGCATGATCGAGCCGTTTTGCTGCGACATGACCGACAGCACCGCGGTGGAGCGGATGGTCGCCGCCTGCACCGACACCTGGGGCGGCCTGCATGTGCTGGTGAACAATGTCGGCGGGTCCGCGCCGGGCGGTCCGGCGGAGATGTCCGAAGAGGTGTGGGACGCGCAGGTCGACCTCAATCTCAAGAGCGTTTTCCTCGCATGCAAACACACGCTGCCGGTCATGGAGCGATACCGTGGCGGCGCCATAGTGAACATTGCCTCGACGTCCGGCCTGCGTTGGACGGGCTCGGCCCAGGTCGCGTACGCTGCGACCAAGGCCGGCGTCATTCAGTTATCGCGCGTGGTCGCCGTGCAATACGCGGGCAAGGGCATTCGCGTCAACACGGTGGTGCCGGGGCAGCTGCACACTCCCATGGTGGAGGCGCGGCTGGCGCGTCAGCGAGCCGGCGGCGACGTCGAGGCGCTCTTGCGGCAGCGGCAGGCGCGGATCCCGCTGGGCTTCATGGGGGACGGCATGGACACGGCCAACGCAGCGCTGTTCCTGGCCTCCGACGAAGCACGGTTCATCACCGGAGCCGAACTGGTGGTCGACGGCGGCATGACGATTCGCTGCGATTGAAACATCATCGGCGCCTTTACAGATCGCTGTCCGCGGCCCTGCGCCTAACGTTCGCGAAAGAGCAAACATGTTAAGAAAACTTCCGATGATCCTCGTGGCCGCGCTGGCGGTATTCGTGGGCACTGTCTGCGCCCAAGGCGGCGCCCCCGTCAAGATCGTCATCGCGTTTCCGCCGGGAGGGCCGGTCGATTTCGTGGCGCGCATCCTGGCCCAGGGTCTTGCCGAGGAGCTCGCGCAATCGGTGATCGTCGAAAACCGTCCCGGTGCGAACGGCGCGATAAGCGCGCAGGCGGTCGCGAAGTCAGCGCCGGACGGTTCGACGCTGTGGTTCACCAGTGCCGGCGCCGCGGTGATGAATCCCGCTCTTTACGACAACCTGACCTATGACGTGCAACGCGATTTCGCGCCCGTGTCGCTCGTGGTCAACAACGTCGAGGTACTGGTCGTAAACCCCACGAATCCTGCGACCAGCGTCACCGACCTCGTCGCGCAGTCCAGGCAGAGCCCGAATCCAATTCCCATTGCGTCATCGGGGATCGGCAGCATGCCGCATCTGGCGATGGAACTGCTGGCCGATTCGAGCGGCGCCAAGCTGATGCACGTCCCGTACAAGGGGGCGGCACCAGCGATCACCGATGTCATGGGCGGGCAAGTGAGCGGATTCTTCGGCGATATTCCGGGACTGATCGGATTCATCAAGGCCGGCCGGCTCAAGCCGCTGGGTATCGCGGCGCCGTCGCGGCATCCGCTGCTGCCCGAGGTACGCACCTTGGACGAACAGGGGATCAAGGGCGTCGAATCGAACAACTGGTATGCGCTGTTTGCGCCGGCGAGGACGCCGCCCGCGCGCATCGAACAACTCAACGCGGCCGTGCGCCGCGTTTTGACGTCCGAGTCATACCGAAAGAGATTGCTCGAGTCCGGCGCGGAACCGGTGCCATCGAGCCCCGAGCAGCTCGCCGCGCTGGTCAAGACCGACACAGCCAAGTGGGGCCGGATCATCCGTGATAAGAAGATCAAGGGCGAATGAGCGCCGGGCCCCGAATTCCGCTGATTGAACCGGGCACCCGTCCGGAGCTGGCTGCGATCGAGCAGGCGATCGCTGCCGAGCGCGGGCACATCTCCGCGCTTTACCAAGCGCTGCTCAACAGTGCGCCGCTGGCCGAGGGCTGGGAAAAGCTGCTTACCGCGATCCGCAACCGGAGCTCCCTTCCACCCGATTTGCGCGAGATCGTGATCCTCAGAGTGGCGGTTTTGAATCGTGCTCCCTTCGAATTTGCAGCGCATCTTCCGGTGGCCAGGAACGCGGGCGTGACCGACGAAAAACTCGCTGCGCTCCAATCGCCGCAAATCGGCGAACCCTTCGGCGTTCTCGAGAGAGCGGTCCTCGCGTTGACCGACGCGATGACACGTGAGGTGCAGGTATCGGACGCGTTGTTCGAGCCGATCGCCCGGCATTTCGACCGGCGGGCCGTGACCGAGCTCGTGGCAACGATCGCTGCTTACAACATGGTGTCGCGCTTCCTCGAAGCGCTGCGCATCGGGCATTAGATTCGCGTGCAATCCGGTCACTGCCTGTTGCTGAAGGCGGTAGTCGGCGATGCTGACGACTCGACGCTGCTCGCCGGCTTGACCGAGCTTCGAGGATTCCTCGCCGTTCCGTTCGCTGAATTCGCCGTCTATCGCGGGTTGCGAACGCCTGACCTGTACGCATACGGCGTGCTCGATGGCGCAGCGCATCCCACCGATGGGGACCTGCACCGCTTCGAGGCGATTGCAAGACAACTGCCGGCGTTCGCCACATCCGCGCCGGCGATCGATCGGCTCGAAAGCGTGTTCACCGCGACCGGCGCGTCGGCGGGCGCAATGACCGGATTCCACTACACGGTGGAGACCGATGCCGCAGACGGGTGGGAAGAGGAGATCTTCCGCTGGTACGACACCGAGCACATGATGGGACTTGCAGCGGTGCCGGGTTGCGTACGTGCACAGCGCTTTCTCAATGGCGATGGCGGGCCGCGCTCACACGCTTGCTACGATCTCATCGATCCCAAAATACTGGAATCGGCGGCATGGCTTGCTGTGCGTCGCACCGCCTGGAGCGATCGCGTCCGGCCACAGTTTCGGAATACCAGGCGCACGATGTTTCGTACTTTACTGGTTTCCTCCGGCCCATAAGGCTGGCAACAAGCAGCAACGCAAACCAAATCCTTCCTTTTCCTGCTCCTAGACTAGCCGCCCTCGTTGACAAAGTCAGCTCGCCGCGATAGTTTAGCAAGTGCTTAACAAAAGTGTCGCCTTGGATCTGACGTTCCAGGCACTCGCGGACCCTGCCCGACGGGTCATGGTGGAGCGGTTGAGCCGCGGGCCGGCTTCGGTCAGCGAGCTCGCCCGGCCGCTCGCGATGACGCTCTCCGCGGTGGTCCAGCACCTTCAGGTGCTGCAGGCGAGCGGCC
>Ga0066793_10001294_pt1 | contig 11268 bp, 11 predicted proteins | sample PersoiDNA2013189_FD_83876 | JGI IMG/M metagenome (GOLD analysis project Ga0066793, IMG submission 83876) | Permafrost soil microbial communities from the Arctic, to analyse light accelerated degradation of dissolved organic matter (DOM) -... | ecosystem: Environmental > Terrestrial > Soil >...
CAATAAAGTTCTTGTTTTAAAAAATATCACTTCATTTAAAGAGCTGGATGTTGCCAAAACAAATTTTATTGCAACCGTTTCGCATGAGCTTAAAACACCCCTGGCCTCTTCCGATTTCAGTTTGAAATTGCTTGAAGATAACCGTGTGGGTAAATTAACAAGTGAGCAAAAAGAATTAGTTGAGCAGCTTAAAAATGACAACCAGCGTATGCTTCGGATATTAAGTGAGTTGTTGAATATGTCGCAGGTTGAGGCTGGAAAAATTCAATTGGATATCCAGGACGTTAGTCCTTATCAAATTGTAGAATCATCTGTTGCAGCCGTAAGTAGTACAGCAAAAGAAAAACAAATTCAGATAGAACAAAAAATTAGGAAGGGTCTGCCGGATATAAAAGCAGACCCTGACAAAATAAGTTGGGTGCTAAATAATTTTTTGACCAATGCAATAAAATATTCTCCTGCACAAAGTACAATTTCAATTTTAGTTGAAAAAACAACCAATCAAATTTCATTTGCAGTTGTTGATAAAGGTCAGGGAATAGATGAAGCTTATATCAAACGCATATTTGAACGTTATTTTCAAATACCAGGAAGGTCAGATAAAAAAGGCTCAGGTATTGGCCTTGCCATTTGCAAAGAATTTATTGAAGCTATGAATGGTAAAATCTGGGTGAAAAGTGAGATCGGAGTTGGTAGCACCTTCGGATTTAGCTTTAATTTATCTATTTGATAATAAGCAGAAGCTGCCTGTAAAACAAATACATGTAACAGGATCTTTTTCATTTTACTTTTTAATCCATTGATAAGTAAAGCTATTTTAAAAAACAACTCAGGCATTTCTCTTTATAAAATCTTTATACAACTTAAAAAACCTTTTATAATCTCTTTATACCTGTCAGTTTACTTTTGTTGTATCAATCAAAGCCTATTGCGCTGACTAAGATTTTTTCAAATAGTATAAATAAGAAATATCAATACATAATAACTGTTTTGGTGATTTTGATAGTTTCTGTCATCAGTTATTTTTTATCCGGGATAATAGGTTACAGGGTCGTAGCTTATCTACTGTTGGTTACACTTTCTATTCTTGCATTATTCTTTGGTATTTTTCCCGTACTTCTGGCTGCTTTTTTAAGTGCATTAATATGGGATTTCTTTTTTATTCCTCCCCATTTTACTTTCCGGGTTGATAATACAGAAGATGCCTTTTTGCTTATTATGTATTTCATTATTGCAATGGTGCATTCTGTACTCACTTTCAAAATAAGGCAGATACAAAAAGAAGCAGGAAAAAAAGAAGAAAAAGCCAATGCCTTAAAACTTTATAATACACTGCTTAATTCTCTGTCGCATGAATTGCGTACACCCATTGCCACTATCATTGGTGCATCTGATAATTTATTAATGAAAGCAAATAACCTAACGGAAGAAAATAAATCAAATCTGCTTTCAGAAATTTCAGTGGCATCATTACGGTTAAATCAGCAGGTTGAAAATCTTCTGAACATGTCGAGGTTAGAGTCTGGCTTTATACAAATAAAAAAAGATTGGTGCGATATAAATGAGGTAATATATGCAGCTATAAAACGGCTTGAAGAAAATATAAAAGAACATGTTATTGATATTGATGTAAAAGAAAACCTGCCATTGTTTAAGCTGGATGTAGGATTGATGGAACAGGTGCTGTATAATCTTATTTATAATGCGGTTATCTATACGCCTGTAAATTCTGTTATAACTATAAAAGCAGATTGTATAAATGAAAGTTGCGTGATAATAGTAACAGATAATGGTAAGGGTTTCCCTTCTGACGAGATTGAAAAAGTATTTGAGAAATTTTACCGGCTTAAATATTCAAAAACGGGTGGTACAGGTTTGGGATTATCAATTGCAAAGGGATTTGTAGAAGCACATCATGGAACAATTAGATTAGAAAATAACTATTCAGGAGGTGCAAAATTTACGATCACTATTCCTACAGAAACATCTTATTTAAAGCCATAGACAAATGAATAACGCACAAATATTAATTATAGATGATGAGGCTCAAATACGCAAGCTGCTTGAAATAACATTGCAGTCAAATAATTATTCTGTTAACGAAGCAGCAAATGCCAGAGATGGATTGATTGCGGCTGCTAATCATCCGCCTGACTTGATTTTGCTTGACCTTGGATTACCAGATGAAGATGGGCATTCAGTATTAAAAAAATTACGTGAATGGTATACAAAACCTATTATAATCATTTCAGTATTAAGCAGTGAAGATGATATAGTAAGAGCATTGGATAATGGCGCAAATGATTATCTCATAAAACCATTTCGTACAGGTGAATTATTAGCCCGTATTCGTTCTGCATTGCGTTTTCTCACTAATGAAGATGATAATCCCATTATCGATTTTAATAATCTTGTTATTGACTTATCATCAAGAACCGTTAAAAAAAATAATGAAACCATAAAACTTACAGCAACAGAATATACTCTACTTGCACTGTTTGCCAAAAATGAGGGAAAGGTATTAACACATCACTATTTACTTAACCAGGTTTGGGGACCATCTTATACAAACCAATCGCAATACCTGCGTGTGTATATAGCTCAATTAAGAAAAAAAATAGAAGATGATCCGAACCGCCCTGCCCATATTATTACTGAGTCGGGGGTGGGTTATCGTTTCATCGCAAGAGAATGATGTATGAAAAATATATGGAAGTATATAAAATCGAGACATCAATATACAAGAAAAGCAACCGTATTGGATGTTACAGTAATTGTAGGTGCGTGGTTAATAGCATTAGCGCTGGTATATATAGTTCTTATAAAATTCAGGATTCTCAATTCTTTTTAAAAATTGTCAGATTATATAAAAAAATTATTTATTTATTGTGAATAAACACTTTAATAAAGTAACCGGCGCAGGTTTATTGGTTGCTTTAGGAATTATTTATGGAGACCTTGGAACTTCTCCGCTCTACGTATTAAGTTCAATTATTGGTAAAAGAGAAATCACCGAACAGTTAGTGTATGGCGGTATTTCCTGTGTATTCTGGACACTCACTCTGCAAACAACTTTTAAATATATATTATTAACACTTCAGGCCGATAACAATGGTGAAGGAGGAATTTATTCTTTATTTGCTCTTGTTCGCCGCTATAGAAAATGGCTGTATGTACCTGCAATTATTGGAGCAGGAACTTTATTTGCTGACGGAATTATCACCCCTCCGATTTCAGTTGCATCAGCAGTTGAAGGATTAAATGGAGTTAATGGTCTGGAAAATCTTATTATACCGGGTAACACTTTAACTGTTGGAATAATCATTGGAATTCTTTCTCTTTTATTTTTCTTTCAGCAATTTGGAACAAATATAATAGGCAGTTCTTTTGGTCCGATTATGCTCGTTTGGTTTTTAATGATTGCTGTACTTGGTATAAGTCAGTTAACTCATTATCCTTCTATATTAAAGGCGGTCAATCCGGTTTATGCTTATGATTTGTTGTCAAAATATCCCAATGGATTTTGGTTGTTAGGTTCTGTATTTCTATGTGCTACAGGAGCAGAAGCATTGTATTCTGATCTTGGGCACTGCGGGAAAAAAAATATTCAATACAGTTGGATATATGTAAAAACAGCATTATTACTAAGCTATTTTGGACAAGGTGCATGGCTAATGCTAAGAAAGGATAAACTGCTAAATGGACTGAATCCTTTTTACGAAGTAATGCCACACTGGTTTTTATTATTTGGAATTATCATCGCTACAGCAGCTGCCATTATTGCAAGCCAGGCGTTAATAAGCGGAGCGTTTACTTTAATTAGCGAAGCAATGCGACTTAATTTCTGGCCTAAGATAAGAGTGAAATTTCCCACTGTAATAAGAGGGCAGATTTATATACCCAGTATTAACTTTATATTATGGATAGGCTGTATTGCGGTAATGCTTTATTTCCGTGAATCATCTAAAATGGAAGCTGCTTATGGTTTTTCTATCACTATTGCAATGCTTATGACTACGATTCTGATGTTTTATTACATGAAGTTTGTAAAAAAATGGTCTGCGATAATCATTACGATTATTTTAATTGTTTTCCTAACTGTAGAAATTTCATTCTTCATTGCTAATATCGCAAAAATTAAACAGCGTTGGATGTTCTTAATATTTGAAGTAGGACTTATCGGTGTGATGTATATCTGGCATAGAGCACGGAAAATTAAAAATCGATATATAGAATTTGTAAGGCTGGAAACATATTTACCAATGATACAGGAATTAAGTAATGATACTTCTATTCCTAAATACGCAACCCATTTGGTTTATTTAACCAGTGCTGATAATCCAAAAGAAATTGAACACAAAATAATTTATTCAATTTTAAACAGAAAGCCGAAGAGAGCAGATATTTATTGGTTTGTACATGTTGATACCCAGGATGAGCCTTATACAAATGACTACAGTGTTACAACAATTATTCCCAATGAAGTTATCAGGGTAGAATTTAAATTGGGTTTCAGAGTACCACCAAGAATAAATTTAATGTTTAAAAAAGTTGTAGAAGATATGGTAGCCAATAAAGAAGTGAATGTTATCAGCAGGTACGAAAGCCTGCAACGCAATAATGCAGTCGGCGATTTTCAATTTATTGTAATGGAAAAATTTTTATCCCGGGATAATGAACTTGCATTTTTTGAAAAACTTATATTACAAATGTACTTCTGGATAAAAGATAAAAGCCTTAGTGAAGAAAAAGGATTTGGTTTAGAGCAAAGCAACGTTACTGTTGAACAGTTTCCTTTGATAGTTGCCCCTGTGTCAAAACTGCGATTAAAAAGAGTTTACAATGATGAATGAATGTTCTTGGAAAACGAAGAAAATAACTCCTTGCCAATCATCAAAAATCAATCTACATTTGCCTAATACTTTACACTGAAATAAGTATAGTATTTCTTTGTAAAAAGTATTTAATTTTTATTTGTGAGAAAAAACCTCAATAAAGTAACCGGCGCAGGGTTAATTATTGCTTTAGGAATTGTTTATGGAGATCTTGGTACTTCCCCACTTTATGTATTCAATGCCATAATAAGAGACAGGGTTATAACCGAAGAACTTATTCTCGGTGGGCTGTCCTGTATCATTTGGACGCTTACTTTACAAACCACTTTAAAATATATCATTCTTACTTTAAAAGCGGACAACAATGGTGAAGGTGGTATTTTTTCTTTGTACGCTTTAATACGCCGTCAAAAGAAATGGCTGGTATTCCCGGCAATGATTGGCGGTGCATCTATTATGGCTGATGGTATCATCACTCCTTCCATTACTGTTACTTCGGCGGTTGAAGGATTAAAACAAATCCCTTTTTTCAGTGACATCAGCATTAATACCGTTGTGTATATTGTAATCGGTATTTTAATTGCATTGTTTTTCTCACAGCAATTTGGTACCGCTTCAATTGGTAAATTATTTGGACCAATAATGTTTTTTTGGTTTTTAATGCTCGCGGTTTTGGGGTTTATGCACCTTTTTGATGGGCTGTATATTTTTAAAGCATTGAATCCATATTATGGTATCAAACTTTTGACGGTATATCCAAATGGTTTTTGGATCTTAGGCGCTGTATTTCTATGTACCACCGGGGCGGAAGCACTGTACAGTGATCTTGGCCATTGCGGCAGAGGCAACATCCGTGTCTCCTGGATCTATGTAAAAATAGCCCTGATCATTAATTATCTTGGCCAGGGCGCCTGGTTATTATCTCACCACATTGGTAAAACTTTTACTAAAGAAATAATAGATAACGGCTTCAATCCATTTTATGGAATTATGCCTAAAGATTTTAAAATGATTGGAATTGTGATTGCTACTGTTGCGGCAATCATCGCCAGCCAGTCATTGATCAGTGGTTCTTTTACGCTTATCAGTGAAAGTATGCGCTTGAATCTTTGGCCAAAAATGAAAATAAATTATCCTACGGAAGAGCGTGGCCAATTGTACATTCCAGGTATCAACAGTCTTTTGTTGATCGGTTGTGTAGGTATTACTTTATATTTCAGAACTTCATCAAACATGGAAGCTGCGTATGGATTAGCCATTACTTTATGCATGTTGGCAACTTCTCTTTTATTCGCCAATTACCTGGTTTCACGAAGAGTTCCAAAATTTTTAGTATACCTGTATCTCGCTGTTTATCTTACCATTGAAATAAGTTTTCTAATTGCCAATCTTAGTAAATTTCCACATGGAGGTTTTGTAACATTAATTGTTGGTGGTGCTTTATTTTCAGTAATGTATATATGGTTCCGGGCAAGAAAGGTAAAGAACCGTTACGTGGAATTTGTAAGGCTGGAGCAATACCTGCCTATGTTGCAGGAGCTTAGTAATGATTCATCTATTCCCAAGTATGCAACACACCTTGTTTATTTAACCAGCGCAAACAACCCCAAAGAAATTGAGCATAAGATTATCTATTCTATATTAAACAGAAAGCCAAAGCGTGCAGATATTTATTGGTTTGTACATGTGGATATTCAGGATGATCCTTATACTTCAGAATATTCTGTCGATGTTATTATTCCCAACGAGGTTATACGTGTTGAATTCAGGATGGGTTTTAGAATGGAGCCTCGTATTAATTTAATGTTTAGAAAAGTGGTGGAAGATATGGTTGCAAATAAAGAAGTGAATGTTATAAGCCGCTACGAAAGTTTACAACGAAATAATGTTGTTGGCGATTTTCAATTTATTGTAATGGAAAAATTTTTATCACAGGATAATGAATTACCGTTTTTTGAAAAGCTCATCATGAAATTACATTTCTGGATAAAAGATAAGAGCCTTAGTGAAGAAAGAGGTTTTGGATTGGAGCAGAGCAATGTTACAGTTGAAAAATTTCCTTTAATCGTAGCGCCTGTTAGCAAACTGAAGCTTAATCGTATTTTCCTGGATGAGGAATAAATTGGTCATATAGTCATTAGTCATTAAGTCAATATGTTTTTCTTTCAACTATTTTTTTATGATTAGATTGATTGATTTAGAAGTTTATAAAGCAGCGATGGAAATTGGAGATAAAGTTTGGGAAATAGTAGAGATGTGGGATTTTTTTAATAAGGATACATTAGGAAAATAATTTGTAAAAGCAGCAGATTCTATCGCCTTAAATATTGCCGAAGGTTATGGCAGGTTTTTTTATAAGGAGAATAAAAATTTTAATTATTATAGTCGTGGTTCTGCTTTCGAATCTACAAGTTGCTTAAGAAAAGCTCTAAAGAGAAAGTTAATTACTGAAGAAGATAATTTATTATTAAGACAGATTTTGAAAGATATTTTAAATTGATGAACGGTTATATTAAATCAATCGGAACACAAAATACAAATGAACTTCATGAAGATCCGGAAGATTATCAAAGAGAAATTAATATCGATCTGGATGACCTATTGACCATTGACTAAATGACCGGGTGACCTATCTATTGAGCGTAGATTAATATCAAACCGTAAACTGATTGTCTCCAACTATAATATATATAATTGCCGGTTATTCCATTTTAATAATAACAGTATATCTCATCCAGGAGAAATTTATTTTTAAGCCTGAAAAATTAAAACAGAATTTTCTTTATAAATATAATGTTCCGTTTAAAGAATTATTTTTTGATGTTGAGGAAGGGGTAAGAATTAACGGGCTTCATTTTTATGTAAAAGATCCGAATGGTCTCATTTTATATTTCCATGGCAATACACGAAGTATAAAGGGCTGGGCTAAATATGCAAAGGATTTTTATAGATATAACTATGATGTTGTATTGGTTGATTACAGGGGATTTGGAAAAAGCACAGGAAAAAAAAGTGAGAAAGCGATGCTGAATGATATGCAGTTTGTATATGATACTTTGATGGCTCAATATCATGAAAACCACATAATAGTTTATGGAAGAAGCCTTGGCAGCGGGTTTGCAACCAAGCTCGCAAGTGAAAATTCTCCCCGTTATCTTATTCTTGATGCACCTTATTATAGTTTTAGAAAAGCCGTGCAAAGATTCTTTCCCATTTTACCAATGAGGCTTTTGCTCAGGTATCAATTACAAACTGACAAATGGATAAGAAAAGTAAATTGCCACACTTACATTTTGCATGGCACTAAAGATTGGCTGATACCGATAAAACACAGTGAGCAATTGCAGTCGCTAAATCCAAGAAAAATAACACTCATTCGTATAAAGGGAGGGCGGCATAATAATTTACCTTCATTCCCGGAGTATCATAATTTTATCAGAGATATTTTAACCCCCTAATCAGCCCCTATCCCTTCAAGGGGGACAAAAAACTTTGCACAATGATTAATTCAAATATTAATAGACGTAAGAAAAGCCCCTTTAGGGGTTGGGGTTTTTGGGTGAAGATCATCATCCTTATTTACTTTCTTATCGGCATTGCTTTATATTATTTGCAGGAGAAAATTTTACTTCATCCTGTTTCACTTCCACAGGATTATACATACACTTTTAGTGTTCCGTTTAAAGAAATAAATATTGCTATAAATAAAAATGAGAATTTTAACATCGTTCAGTTTCTTCCTAAGGATTCTGTTAGGAAAGGTGTGGTATTATATTTTCATGGTAACAGGATAAACATATATCATTATGCAAAGTTCGCAGATAACTTTACTAAGTTTGGTTATGAAGTATGGATGCCTGATTATCCGGGTTTTGGAAAAACTACAGGCGAGCTTACTGAGAAAAAATTATATGATGAAGCTTTGCTTGCATACAAATTAGCCAACACAAAATTCAAAGCCGACAGTATCATAATTTATGGAAGGTCTTTCGGAACCGGTATTGCATCTCAGTTGGCTACGGTAAAGGATTGCAGGCGATTAATATTAGAGACACCGTATTACAGCATTCCGGCTCTGTTCGGTTATTACGCTCCAATTTATCTAACATCTTTAATGTCAAAATTTAAACTGCCTGTAAATGAATATTTAAAAGAGGTAACAGTGCCTGTAACAATTTTTCATGGAACTGATGATGAGATCATTCCTTATTCTACAACAGAAAAACTTAAAAGTGTTTTAAAACCTACAGATGAATTTATCACTATCGAAAAAGGCAAACACAATAATTTAAATGAGTTTAAATTATTTCATCAAAAACTTGATTCGCTACTTAGATAAATTTGACGATTCATTTAGTGATACAACTGCATCTACTGTTAATGTATATTTTACACCGATCTTTAATGCATAGTTTTCTTTATCATGGCTTACCGGGAAATTAAAGCAAACCGGATAATCATAATCTTTTACAACATCCCGTATTACTTCTTCGGCGGTTTGTCCGAATGGTCGCTCGGTATCTTTCATGTCAGAAAACTTTCCCAATATCAGCCCTGCAAGTTTTTCCAGTTTGCCACTGCGTTTTAACTGGTACATCATCCTGTCAACATTATAAATGTATTCGCCAATATCTTCAATAAATAAAATTTTGTTTTTTGTATTGATGTCTGATGATGTGCCAACCAAATGTGCAAGCAGAGCAAGATTGCCACCTGCTAATCTTCCTTCTGCTATTCCTGCTTTATTAAATTCGTGCGTCTCACATTTGTAATTTGCTTCTGTTCCAACCAAAGCAAGGTAAAGGCTTTGCACATATTCATTTTTATATTCCTCATCATTAAAAGCTGCTGCCATAGGTGCATGCAACGAAGCAATTTTATAATTAGAATATAGATGAGAATGTAAAACTGTTATATCACTGAAGCCGATTATCCATTTTGGGTTCTTTTTAAATTTTTTAAAACTTAGCTTATCAATAATTCTTCCTGTGCCATAGCCGCCTCTTGCACATAGTATGGCTTTTATATGTTTATCATCCATCATTTCCTGCAAATCATTCAATCTTTCTTCATCAGTTCCTGAAAAATAATTTTTTGATTCACTGCCAACAGTCTTTCCTGTTTTCACCTTAAAGCCCCACTGCTGTAAAGTATCAATGGCGGTCTGTGCTTTTTCTAAAGGCATAAACCCTGCAGGGCAAACTAATCCTATCGTATCTCCTTTATGTAAGTATGGTGGAATTATCATTTCGTTTAATACGTTTAAGTCGTTTAAAACGTTTAACATTAAACCATTAAACGTTAAACCTCTTTAAGAGTAACACCGTCAGCACTCACTACCAGCCTGTGTTTCACTCCGCACTTCAATGCATAATTATCTTTTTGATGACCAACAGGAAAATCAAAACAAACCGGGTATGAAAATTCTTTTACAACTTCAGTAACTATATCATAAACAGTCCTTCCAAACTCTTCCCCGGCGTCATCAGGTTTATTTTTAAATCCCCCAATGACCAATGCTTTAAGTTTATCAAGCTTGCCTGTTCGCTTTAAATTCCGGAACATGCGATCAATGCTGTAAAGATACTCGCTAACTTCTTCAACAAATAAAATTTTTCCTGCAGTATGAATGTCAGATTTTGTACCTGCAAGATTTTGAAGGATAGATAAATTACCGCCGATCAATATTCCCTCACCTGTTCCCGATCTGTTTTTTTCATTTGCAACAGCAGTGTATTGCATCTTTTCTCCTATCAAACATTTCCTTATGGAATTTATCGTTTCAATTTGCGATGGCTCTGCTTTGCTCCAGTCTGCAGGAAAACTGTTGCACATTTTTGAATGAATAGTAGCAATACCAAAATTTCTATTTACATGAGAATGAAATACAGTGGCATCACTGAAACCTATCAGCCATTTAGGTCGTTTTTTAAAAGTTGTAAAATCAATCATATCAATTATACGTACAGCCCCATAGCCGCCCCGTGCAAATAAAATGGCATCAATATCTCTATCATCCAGCATTTGCTGCAAGTCTTCGGTTCTCAATTCGTCATTACCGGCAAAAGTGAAATCCTTAGCATCCACTGTTCTGCCGACACTTACCTTGAATCCCCATTCTTCCAGTTTTGAAATGGCAGGTTGTATTTCTTCTCTCGTTATATAACCGGAGGGGCAGGTAATGCCCACTATATCTCCTTCTTTTAAATATGCCGGAATTTTTAATGAATCTTCTTCTTTTATTTTTTTTGTTCCTGCCACAGCCGTTGCAACGGTAGCCAAAGGAACAACTGCAGAAAGAAAATCTTTGCGGTTCATAAAATGAAGTTATTGAAAAATGTATTGTTTTGGGAGATGGAATTGATTAAGGTATTTTTGTCAACCTCATAAAGAGGGAAATAATTAATAGTTTCAAAATATCAATACCCCTTTA